>Ga0105047_10004771_pt1 | contig 23495 bp, 19 predicted proteins | sample MAT04_FD_78384 | JGI IMG/M metagenome (GOLD analysis project Ga0105047, IMG submission 78384) | Freshwater microbial communities from Lake Fryxell liftoff mats and glacier meltwater in Antarctica - MAT-04 (megahit assembly) | ecosystem: Environmental > Aquatic > Freshwater > Ice > Liftoff... | reverse complement strand
GCGGGACTCGCCGATACGCTGACCGTCAGAACCACGCTGATCGCGCCTTCGCCAATGCTGGCCGCACCAAAATAAAAAGATACCGTAGGCAGGTCATCATTGATGATCGTGCCGAGCGCGTCAGGTACCGGCGCGCTGACGTTGACCGGGTTGCTCATTCGTACGGTCAACGTTTCATTGGCTTCTGGGATGCCGTCGCCGTTGATGGTGACCTGCACCGACCGGTTGGTCTGACCTGGATTGAACACATAGGTCTGCGGCGGGCTGATCGCCAGATAGTCCTTGCCGGCAGATGCCGTTCCAGCCAAGGTCTCGACGTCCACGCTGAGCGCGCGCCCGGAAGCGGCGCTGAGCTGCAATTCAAAGCCCAGCACCGATGTGCCAGCGTTTCCTTCCGGCAGCGAGCGATCGCCCGTCCAGCTCACGATGGGCAGTGGATCGTTGTCGGTGATGGTCACCGTAGACGGATTGCCTGGGCCTATCGTCAGCGGCGCGGTGGGGTTAAACAAATCCACGCTAAACACTTCGTTGTCTTCATTGAGTGCGTCATCGTTGATCGCGACAGTGAAGCTGTCGGTGGTGCTGGATGAGGTGAAGTTCAGCGTGCCTGTGGCCGTGCTGTAATCCGCGGGGGCAACTGCGGAACCGTTCAGGGTTTGGTACTGCACGCTGACCGGCCCCACAGGCGCAGGGGTGACCGCTGCGGTGATGGTTGCTGTGCCCGCCGCTTCATTCACCGTCACGTTACTGACCGTTACCACAGGGCCAGGTGGCGGACCGAGGAGTACCGTGCTGACGGGCAAATAATTGACTGCCGTGCCGGGCATCGAATTGACAATGTTGTCAAACATCGAGCCAAAAGCGCTCTCGTAGAAAAGCAACTCGTAGCTGCTGAGCGGGTCAGGCACGTAGCCTGCAACCCCGACTAAGTTCAACTCGCCAGCCAATGACACAGTCCCCGCGACTGCGATCTGATCTGCATCGACGCCAGGAGCGGCGCCGTTGAGGTCCAGGCGCAAAATCCCGTCCGGCGACTGCACGAAGTTTCCAAGGATCTGGAGCAGTCCGTATCCACCGGTGCCGCCCGGAATAATTTGCGCACCCAGGTTGATCACGTCACCGCTGAGCGTCTGGGTGCCCGCGGCGCTGCGCAGTGTGCCGGCGAACAGCCTGATGATTGCAGAAGGCGCACCCAGCGTGCCGCCTTCAATTTGGGTGTTTCCATAATTTTGGTATGACTCGATGATCGCGTTGCCGGCGAAAAAGCGCGCCACGCCTCGATTGACGAATGGGATGCCCACGACGAAGTCATCGCTTCGCTGCTTGGTGAAGGTTCCGCGGTTGCTGAAGGTCCCCAGTCCAGCGCCGACACTGGCGGCACCCGGACTCACGCTGTTGACCAAAAAGCTGGCGCCCGGCGCCACTTCCAGCTCGGTTTGGTCCTCCAATTCAAGGGTTCCGGAGATGAACGTAGCCGACCCTTCGATAATGACGTCGCGCAGGCCCGCCAGCATGGGCGTGATCAATGGCGCCGCGAGTTCGGCCACAGCACCCGGGCCGACTACCAATTTTGCCCGCGGCGAGGTCCCGCGCAGCTCACCGCCTTCCCAGCGGAAAAGCGACAGCACGCTCAATGATTCGGGCCCTGAGATCACACCTCCCTCCAGCCGCAGCACATCCACCGCGGTTGGACTGTTCATTTCGAGCGGACCACCGAAATCGCCGACGATTGCCGTATCAGCAGGGCCGGGCGTACCAAATATCTTCCCGCCGCCGAGCGTGCATCCCGACCACGCGCTGGGATCGTCCCAGCTGACGCCAGAGCCGGTGTAGGTGCAGCTCGCGCCGCCATCGTCATTGAAGATGTCACCCGCCGCCGATACATTCGCAATCACCGGGCCGCTTGAATTCGCCAAAACCCCGGTGAAGATCTCATTGGGCTCGACCGTGGTATCGCCGTTCACCACGACAGCGGTTTGCTTGAAGGTTTCACCGGGGTTGAAGGTCAGTAAGCGGGAGGTGACCGCCTGATAATCGCTCGGCGCGCCAGCAGAGCTGTCAGCCGTCGAAAACTCGACCGTCGTCGTCATGGCCGAGGGCGGCAAAAGGCTCACGCCGAAATTGAGTTGTCGGGTACCCGAGTTGCCTTCAACCACAGAGCCACCGCCAATGGTGAAAGTCGGCGTGCTGCGGGTCAGGTACACCTTGGCCCTCGGATTTTGAACCAATGCAACTTGGGAGGCGGGCACCAGATTGTCGATCGCCGAAAAACTGCCGGTGCGGCCATCGGAAATCAGCAAGAGCTCGCCATCTGCCGGCACGTTATAGACGCCTATTTGAGCAGCGTTGATCGCGCCGCCAGCGCGCGCCATTCCGTCAACGATCAGTTCGTTGCCCGTCTGCGCCAGCGGTGCGCGCAGCGCGCCATCGCCCAAAATGTATTGCAAAGTGCCCGTTGTAGCCTGTTCAAATTCGCCGGTGATGCGCAAACCGCGCGGCCGCAGGGTTCCCTCATTCAATACATCTCCGAAAATCCGCGCGCCGCTTTGTCCAATCAGCGAACCGCGGATCCGAACCGGGTTCAGAGCCCGCACGACGCCCTCGCTTTCAAGTTCAAAACTGCCGTTTAGGTCGAACGGATCCTGCACCCGCAGCAGGCCCTGCCCGATCCGAACAGAACCTGTGTTGTCGATCGCGCCGATGCCAAGCAAGCGCAGTTCCGCACCGCCGGTGACGATCAGTTGACCGGGCGCCAAATTGCGGACGGCGGTGGGAACGCTGAGTTTCAGCGATACGACCTCGCGCAAAAAAGCGCCGCTGATGACCAGCATATTGCGATTGACCAGAGACGAGCCGACTTCACTCAACAGCACGCTGCCAGCGCCCCAGTTGAGCGCGCCTCGGTTGTTGACCACGACGTTGGCGACCGTCAGTGAACCGGACAGAGTGGAGTTGCTGGCGGGGGCCAAGTCCAGCGTTCCCAACCCGCCGCCGGTTCCATCGAAACCCCCGGCTTTTCCCTGGTTGCTGGCAGGGGCCAGGTCCAGCGTTCCCAACCCCGCGCTCTCCAGTGTCCCGCCATTGAGGGCGGCACCCGTTTGTACTGTCAGGGTGGTTCCTTTAACAAATTCGAGCACGCCGCTATTGCCCAAAACCAGTTGACCCACCGTGGTCGAGACGTTGAGAATGGCTCTGTTGGATAAGATTCGCGCAGTGTCTGCTGGCCCCGGCACCTGCCCACAGCTCCATGCGCTTGGCAGCTCAAAGGGCGCCGTCAGCGACCCCTCAGGCGCTTGCCCGCCGCCGGTAAAGGTGCAATCCAACGCCCACAGAGGGCTCGCACCGAATGCGCCGATGGCGAGTACAACCGCGAGCAAACGCGGGCAGATCTGGCGACCAATGCGCATGGTCTTCCCCCTAAATCAAACAACCAATGCCGCGTTCTAAACGCAGCACAGAACCTGCGCGCGCAGTGCCGAGTTATGGCCCTGCGAGCGCCCTAAAATTCAAATCGCGCACCGAGGTTGATGGTGTTGCGTTCGGTCTTATCTAGACCGAACAGCGTGCGCCAGGTCAGATAGGCCTGACGCCCCTGCGCACCCACGTAAACCAAGCCCAGCCCGGCCGACGCGTAGTCGCGATCGGGCGCGTCGCCGCGTAAAAAGAAAATCTCGTCCGGGCGCTGGCCAATAAGGCGCGCCTCTACAGCCATGCCATCGTTTCTGAACTCGTGGTGCAGGTTCAAATCGAACTGCGGAGTGAACACACCGCGCGTGGTCGAAATGGGCCGCGAGGCGGAAACGCCGCCGGTGAAGGTCAAGGAATCGATGCTTTGGTCCGTGTAGCTCAAGCCAAAGCGTCCGGCACCGGTCTCGGTGAACGCGTCGATATTTGTTCGCATGAAGCGCAGCGATGCATTCGGGGTGATGTTGAAACGATCGACTTGGAAATGGCGGCCGGTTGCAAACGCCGCAGTCAGCTGATCTGCATTGGTTTGGCCTGCTGCCAGCAGCGATTGGGTGAGCGAGCCGATCCGAATGTTGATCGGGCGAACCTGATCAAAGTCGGCGCGGCCAAAGCTCAGGCGCGAATCAACGTAGGCGGTATCACTGTAGTAATACGACGCATATCCGGTGAAGGTCAGTGCGCGCGTATCAAGCACGCCGCCGCCGCCGTAGTCCGATGAAAACTTGCTTGAACCAAACGCGGCACCGGCGGCTAGTTTGTTCGAGAAGCGATAGTCAACGCCGAGCGTGAGCGCGTGGGTGTTGAAGTCGAATCCGGTTTCTTGTTGGGATGGGTCACGCGAGCCGCGCTGAATCACGCCATTGATAAAGAATCCCCACGGACTGACCAAGCCGTCTGCAGTGCCATCTGCGGGATCGTCGCTGGCCGACGCGACCAAAGCCGCGAGCATGCCAACCGGAATCACCTCGTTGCCGGAAATAAACGTCAGGTTGGACGCGCTAAAACCACCGCCGCCGCCGCGCAGTTCCGACATTCGCGCATCGACGTTTTCAAACTGGGCGATGCCGATTTCGTTGACTGCACGGGCCTGCACCAGCACTTCTTCGGGCGCGATGGCGCGCAGCGTGTCTTCAATCGCCGCGCGATCACCGCGGCGCGCGGCGTCGCTCAAGGCATCGCAAACGTCGCGCAGTGAGAAATCGCTGCGCGCGCAGCCTGCGGCGATCGGAGCAAGCGCGGCGCGGGCGACTGGATCGTCGACCAGAGGCGCCAGAATGGTGCCAAGATTACCGCCGCCGGCTGCGGCTTGGACCACCACGGTCGCCGTCTGGTTGTTGTTGACCAAACTGTTGTCTTGGGTGGTCGCAGTGACTGCGGCAGCAATGCTGTAGCTTCCAACGACGCTTGACGCGGTGAGGTTTAAGGTCACTGCGGCGGTGGTATTGGCCGCGAGGCTAGCCAGCGTGCAGACCACAGGCGCGCCGCTGGAACACTGCAACCCGCCTGCTGAACTTGCGAGCGCAAAGCCCGCAGGAAGAGTCACCGCCAAACGCACGCCGGCCGAGGCGGCAGGGCCTAGGTTGTTCACCGTGGCGGTCAGTGGGGTGGTCGCAGCCGGTGCAACCGTGATCGAGCCTGGGCTTAAGCTGAGGGCGAGATCTGCGGTGGCGGGCGGATTGACCACTGCCGATTCTAAGCGGAGCGTCGCTTGCGCTAGGTTGTTGGATGGATTGCTGTCTGCGCCTGAGCTTGAGGCGTTGAAGTTGGCCGAGACATTGCGCGGCAACCCCGTGAGATTGCTGGCCACGGTGATCGGAATTGAGAAATTGACGCTGCCAGCCGGCGCAATTGCCGCCGCGGCCGTGCAGCTAACGGTTTGCGCCGCGATTTGGCAGCCGCTCGGGGCAGAATTCGCAAGCAGTTCTGCTGGCAACACGCCGGAAATCAGCGCGCCTGCCGGTACCGGCCCAGTGCCCAGATTCGAGAGAGTCAGGTTAATCGACAGGCGATCATCTGCCCGCGCGGTTGCCGCGGAGAACTGGGCGCCAGCAGAAAGGTCGGGAACCAGCGTGTTATCAACATCAACGACGCTCACTTGGGCCGTCGCCACGTTGTTGCTTTGATTGGCTTCTAACTCCAACGCGCTGACGCGGATACTGTTGGTGCGCAGGCCCAGAACCGCCGTATCGGCGATCCGCACGCTGATACTGACCGCGCTTGAGGCAGCGGCACCCAGCGATGTAGCGAAAAGGCAGGTCACCACGTTCGACCCGGTGCAAGACCAATTAGAACCGCTCGCAGATTCAAACGAAAAGCCCTCAGGGAGGGTATCTACAATGCGCACGCCGGTTGCCGTTGCAGCACCGGCTGCATTGCTCACGCCGAGATCAAACCCCATCAGCTGACCGCGCCGAATCTGGGATACGGATGCGCTCTTGGTCGCCGCTAAATCAACGAAGTTTGGCTGGATCGCGCTGATGCTTGCGGTGGCGCTGGCAACCAAACCGTAGTCGCCGATCACCATTTGCGCGGTATTTGAAATCGTTGCATTGCTGTTTGGCGCGCGCATCCGGATCAGCACGTTCGCGCTGGCACCGGGCGCCAACGCGCTGGGGATCGAACAGCTCAGTTGGCCGCTGCCTGAGCACACAAAGCCGCCGCTGGTGGTGGTACCCAGGAAGCTTGCGTTTGTGGGCAGGGTGTCGTTGATGACGATGCCTTGTGCTGCGCGGGTGTCGTTGTTGCGGACGCTGACGTTAAACGTGAACTCGGCACCCACGGTCACTGTGGCCGCGCTCGCGGTCTTGGTCAACTGCACGCTGGGTGCGGTTCCAAACACGGTGAGCGAGCGCGTAGCAAGGTTGTTGCTTGAGTTAGGGTCCACACAAGAGCAGTTGCGCGCTTCAACTTGAAGCGTGCCAATCCCACCCGCAGCGGCGCGCCCTGAAAACGAAATGGTGCGCACCGATGAAGCAGCAAACGGCGCGGAACTCACGCAGGTGAAAACGCCAGAACCGCCCGAACAGCTGTAGCCACCGCCGTTGACGGTGACGTTGCTTAAAAATGTGGGGAACGTGAGCCGAATCTCGTGGCTGGCTGCCTCGGCCGGGCCGCCATTGGTGATGGTGGCGCTGCCATTGATCGTAGCGCCAAGCTCCGCCGTTGCGGGTGCGTTCAGCGCGACAGAGAGATCGGCGTTGGGCGGTGCCAGCACCTGAGTATCGACGCTGGACGCGTTGTTGGCCGGATTGTTATCGGGCGATTGGCTGCTGACGACGGCCCGGGTCAGATAGGTTCCTGCGACCGTGGGCGTGCGCGCGAGAATCGTTACCGGCGCGCTCGGGCCTATTCCCAATGGGCTGCTCCCAGTGCAATTGACCTGGTTGGAGCCGCCGTTGTGGGTGCAGGTCCACCCGGCGCCGCTTGCGCTCTGGAACACAAAGCGATTGCCCAACGTGCCGTTTGGCAAGCTCACCTGCAAAACCACCGGAGCGAATGCGAGACCCGGTCCGCCGTTGGTGGCCAACGCGATCAGTGAAACGTTTGCGCCGGCGACCACTGACGGCGGTGAACTCTGCACGCTCGCACTCAAGTCTGCAGCACTGTTTCCAGCAAATACAGTCGCTGGAGAACTGGCCAGAAGCAGCCCGAACAAGCTGAGCACATGGAAAACTGTTGATCTTGTTTTTGTTTTCACGTTTCCTCCGCGGCGCTGGCGGTTTAGCGGCGCGCCATTAAGCGAGCGCACTTTAACGCCCAAACAATTTTTTCGGCAAGTCAAAAAAACCGACAGCCCTTTTGCTTGCGGGATTTAAAGATCCCAGCGGACAGATTTAGCGACCCGATCCAGCTGCAGCAGGCCCTCCAAGAGGCTGCGCATCTTGCCCAACGGCCACGCGTTGGGGCCATCGGACAGCGCCTGCTCGGGGTTGGGATGGGTCTCCATAAACAAACCCGCCACGCCAACCGCAACCGCCGCGCGCGCCAACACCGGCACAAATTCGCGCTGCCCGCCGCTTGATGCGCCCTGCCCGCCCGGCAACTGCACCGAGTGGGTGGCGTCGAACACCACCGGGCAGCCGGTTTGCGCCAGCACCGCGAGCGAGCGCATGTCAGACACCAGATTGTTGTAGCCAAACGATGCGCCGCGCTCGCACACCATGATCTGCTCATTGCCCACCGCGCGCGCCTTGGCAACCACGTGCTGCATGTCCCACGGCGCTAAAAACTGCCCTTTTTTGATGTTGACCGGCTTGTTGGTGCGCGCCACGGCCTGGATGAAATTGGTTTGCCGACACAGCATCGCCGGCGTCTGCAGCACATCGACCACGCTCGCGACCTCGTCGAACGGCGAGTCTTCATGCACATCGGTCAAAACCGGCACGCCGATCTGGCGCCGCACCTCGCCCAAAACGCGCAGCCCCTCTTCCATGCCTGGCCCGCGAAAGCTGCCGATCGACGAGCGGTTGGCCTTGTCGAAACTCGATTTGAAGATAAAAGGAATGCCGAGCGCTTGGGTGATTTCCTTTAAGACGCCCGCGGTATCCAATTGGAGACCTTCGCTTTCGACCACGCACGGCCCCGCAATCAGGAAGAACGGCTGGGTTTGACCCACTTCAAAGCCACATAGATTCATGGGGGGAGATTATCATTCGCGGCTGTTTACGTTGATGACCTGCCATGCCGACACGTTTTGAACTCGCCAATGCCATCCGTGCGCTCTCCATGGATGCGGTCGAAGCCGCCAAATCCGGCCACCCGGGTATGCCGATGGGCATGGCCGACATTGCTGAAGTGCTCTGGCGCGACGTGCTCAAGCACAATCCCGGCAACCCGTTTTGGGTCGATCGCGATCGTTTCGTCTTGAGCAACGGGCATGGTTCCATGCTGCTGTATTCAGTGCTGCATCTAACCGGATACGCGCTCCCGCTGGATGAGCTTAAAAACTTCCGCCAGCTGCATTCCAAGACCGCGGGCCATCCTGAGCGCCACGAAATCGCCGGGGTTGAAACCACCACCGGGCCACTGGGCCAGGGCCTTGCCAATGCGGTTGGCTTTGCGCTGGCAGAAAAGCTGCTCGCGGCGCGCTTTAATCGCCCGGATTTCGCCATCGTCGACCACCACACCTGGTGTGTTGTCGGCGACGGCTGCCTGATGGAGGGCATCAGCCACGAAGTTTGCTCGCTCGCGGGGACGCTCAAGCTGGGCAAGCTGACGGTTCTCTATGACGACAACGGCATCTCGATCGATGGCCAGGTCAAAGGCTGGTTCACCGACGATACGCCGAAGCGCTTTGAGGCCTATGGCTGGCACGTCATTGCCAACGTCAACGGCCATGACCCGGACGCGATCAGCGCGGCCATAAACGCCGCGCGCGAACAAACCGATGCGCCAGCGCTGATCTGCCTTAAAACCGTGATTGGCTTTGGGTCACCGAACAAGGCCGGCAAAGAGTCCGCCCATGGCGCGCCGCTCGGCGCCGAGGAAGTGAGCCGAGCGCGCGCGCAGCTTAACTGGCCGCATCCGCCGTTTGAAATCCCCGCCGACATCCGCACCGCTTGGGATGCACGAAGCGCGGGCGCTAAGCGCGAGGCGGCTTGGGATGCGCTGTTCGCGGCGTATGCAGACGCGCACCCGGCGCTCGCCCAAGAGTTCTCGCGGCGCATGCGCGGGGATCTGCCGGAATCCTTCGCGCTTGCAGCCGAACAGCTGATCGCCGCGCTCAATCTGAAAGGCGAAGCGGTGGCCAGTCGGCGCGCCTCGCAGATGGCGCTCGAGGCCCTGCTGCCGGTGCTGCCTGAACTGCTCGGCGGCTCGGCTGACCTAACCCACTCCAACCTTACCCTGACCAAGAACAGCGTGGACTTAAGCGCGAATCCCGCCACCGGTAACTACTTGAGCTACGGGGTGCGCGAATTCGGGATGACGGCCATGGCCAATGGCCTGGCGCTGCACGGCGGATTCATTCCCTACACCGGCACCTTCTTGGTGTTTTCAGACTACGCGCGCAACGCCGTGCGGATGAGCGCTTTGATCCCCGCGCACAATATTCATGTTTACACGCACGACTCCATTGGCCTCGGCGAAGACGGCCCGACGCATCAGCCGGTTGAGCACTTGGCTTCGCTCCGTTTGATTCCGAACCACGACGTTTGGCGGCCAGCGGACACGGTTGAATCGGCGGTGGCGTGGATTGAGGCGATCAAGCGCAAAGACGGCCCAAGTTCGCTGGTTTTTTCAAGACAAACCCTCAAACACCAGTTCCGCGACGCCCACACCGTCAGCCTGATTGCGCGCGGCGGCTACGTGCTGCTGGAACCCGCCGCGAAAACCTTCAGCGTGCTGCTGCTGGCAACCGGCTCTGAACTGGAATTAGCGCGCGAGGCCGCCTTGATCCTGCGCGAGCAGCACGGCATTCACGCACGCGTGGTCTCCATGCCGTGCTGCAACGTTTTCGACCGGCAGCCGCTCGGCTACCGCGAAGGCGTCTTGCCGAGCTGGTGCCGGCCGCGCATCGCGGTTGAAGCAGGCGTCACCGACTATTGGCGCAAATACGTGGGCCTTGATGGACGCGTGGTTGGGCTGGATCGCTTTGGCGCTTCTGCACCTGCTGAAAAGCTGTATGCGTGGTTCCATATCACCGTCGATGCCGTGGTTGAACAAGCGCGCGCGGTTGAGAAAGCCAACGGCGTGCCCCACATCGCGAACTTGCCCTAATCGAGAAGCCCATGACCACCTCTGAACACACTTTCGACGCCACCATGTCAACTTTTGAGGCCGAGGTGATCCAAAAATCCCTCAGCACGCCGGTGCTGGTGGACTTCTGGGCGCCCTGGTGCGGGCCTTGCCAAACCTTGGGCCCGATTCTTGAGAGGGTGGTCGAGAGCTATCACGGCCAGGTTCTGCTGGCCAAAGTTGACACCGACAAGGAGCAGCAGCTCGGGCAGGCGTTTGGGATTCGTTCGCTGCCCACCGTTATGTTGTTCAAAAATGGCCAGCCGGTTGACGGCTTTATGGGTTTGCAGCGCGAGCCGGAGATTCGTGCGCTGATTGAGCGCCACGTGGGCCCAGCGCCAGAGCCAGAACTGGATACCGAAATCACTCAGGACCTGCTCGATCTGGACACGCGCATTGAGGCCTTGCGCGCGAAAATCGAGGCAGAGCCTGAAAAAGCCGAGTATCGCCAGGACCTGGCCCAGCTGCTGATCAAAGCAGGCGACGCCGACGCCGCCGACGCGGTACTCGCCGAACTGCCGGAGAAATTCCACGAAGACAAACTAACCCTGCGTTTGCGCCAGCAAATTGCCCTGTTGCGCTCGATCAACGACGCGCCGAATGAGCCGGAGCTGCTCGCGCGACTGAAGGCCAATCCGGATGACCACCGCGCGCGCCACCAGCTCGCCACCTTGATGTTGCTCGGCGGCGCGCACGAAACCGCGCTCGATCTTTATCTGGATCTGCTCAAGCGCGATCGTTTGTTCGATTCAGGCCTCGCGCGACGCAGCCTGATCGCCGCATTTGATCTGCTCGAAGACGAAGAGCTGGTCGCAACTTACCGGCGGCGCATGGCCAGCTTGTTGTTCTAGGTCGCCGGCCTGCCGGCGCGCGGAAGCCATTTCAGCCGAAGCGGCGGTAGACCCAAACGCGCAGGCCCGAGGGCGCCTCAAGCTCAATCCCTTGGCCGTCGCCGAGCACGCCGCCGATCGCGCCAATATCGCGCCAGACTGAACCGTGTTCGCGCGCAGCCGCTCGAATCGGCGCAAGCGCCGCTGCACGCACGCTGATCCCCAAGATGCCAAATGCAGCGTCGTGTCTGCGGCCCAAGGTGTGCGCAGGGATACACTGAAACCCCAGCACCGCGGTAAAAAAGGCCTGCTCTTTGGCCGGATCCGGATTGATACTCAGCGCGGTGCTCAAACCCGCATGGCGCTCGTCATTGGATGGCGCCAGCTGCCCGACCAACTCGAAACTGCCCATGCTGGTGCTCACGGGACCTTCCCTGATATTGGCCTGCTCGCCCGCAAACTGAACCAGCAGCAGCCGCGCAGGCGCCGCATCCAAGCCGAGCAGCGCGCTTTAGCCAATCTTCTCTGCCGGCACATTGAGCATCCGTGCGAGTGGCGCACCGGGCGCTTCGGCGATCAGTTCAAAGCCCTGATCATCGACCCAGGTTTTCAGCGCGCCGGGCAGATCGCGGACAGCAACGATCAACTCATTGAAAACCGCTGGCTGCAACTTAGGGCACCCCAAAAATAAAAAAACCCGAGCAGCGAGCCCGGGCTTTGTTCAGCAGGTCAAACGCGCTTATTCACCGCCGGTCAGCGAGAAGCTGCGCGCCACCGAGAAGACCAGGCGTTGATCCGCCAACTCTGGCAGCGCGGCGAATGACGGAACCACATCCGTGCCGTTGGTGTCGGTGTAGACCAAAGCAAAGTCAAAACCCTGCCAGCTCTTGGTCACGCCCAGTTTAAAATCCGTGTAGCCCACATCGTTATTGGGTCCCACGGGTTGGGACTGATCCCACGTCTGGCGACCGATGCCGGCAATCACGCCAAAGTCGTTTTGCAGCGGAATATCAAGCCCGGCGGACAGATAAGTGCCGCTATCGCTGGAGCCAAAGAAGTCGTTGGAGTGATCAAGGCCTAGGGTGAACCAGCCCACGGTGCCGCTTAAGCGATACTCGGTGTAATCCTTGATCGAGCGGTCGTTGGAGGGATACATGTAGTGCATCACCCAGGCCAGCACTGAAAATTTCTCGTTGACCGCGTAGTCAAAACCCAGGGTCAAATTGACTTCTACACCATCGTCTTCGACCAAGCGCGGGCCACCATTGTCCAGAAGGAAGCTGACGTTCGAACCCCACGCGGACGCAAAAAAGCCGCTTTCGTGTTCATAGGCGATCGAGGGCTGGAACGCAAAGTTTTCGTTTGTTTGGGAAATGCCGCGGAAGACATAATCGGTGGTCAGCGTGGCGCCAACATTGACACCTGCAAATGCGGGTGTGGAAAGAGAGGCCAAAAGGGCCATTCCTAGCGCGGATTGAAGAACACGGTGCTGCGGCATGACTGACCTCAATTCTTGTGAAATTACTTTAATAACACGCGCTAAGCGCATGTTTACCAAAGATTAACAAGGGTCGGTGGCAAACACAAGCGAGCACAGGCGGTAAGAGCCTCCGGCGCGACCAGAAGACCCCTAACTGATTGGCCCCGAGGCCTTTCGGTAGCGGTCTTTGAGAATCTTGACGCGCTCGACATATACCAGAGTTTCCTGGAATGGTGGCACGCCTGAATAGCGCATCACCGCACCGTGGCCGGCGTTATATCCCGCGGTAACCAGCCGCGTGTCGTTGTTGAATGTATCGATCAAAAAGCGCAGGTACGCGGTGCCGCCCATGATGTTCTCGCGCGCATTGAACGGATTGATGACGCCGTAGCGCTCCTGCGTTGCAGGCATCAACTGCATCAAACCCTGCGCCCCGGACGATGAAATCGCAAAACGGTCGAACGCGGATTCAGCGTGCATGACCGCCCGGATCAGCGCTTCATCCACTTGATGCAGCCCAGCGGCTTCTTTGATTTCTGCATCGTACTGCTCAAGCTTGAGCGGCACATTGCTGAAATTGACGCTTGAAATGGGCGAACAGGCAAAACAAAAAGGCATCACGCGCTGGGCGTGCGTGCCGCGCGGAATCGCCTTTTGCACGTTGGTGTAATTGACCACGCCGTTGGCATCTACAAACTTGACGATCTGCGCCTGCACCGACACGGCACTCACCAAACAGAATGCAAGAACAATCAGCGAGTAAGCGCGATAAGGTGTCATGAGGGCTGAAGTGTACTGCCGGATCGTGCGCGCAAACAATGCGCTGGTTCAAAATCCTGAACGGTGGGCGCAAAAGGGCGCGCTGAAAAATTGAGCGCGAGACGCGCGGGTGCCAGGTCCACGCATTGATCCGATCCGAGCCGCTCAATCTGACCCAACTCAAGCGCGCCAAACGGGCGCATGACTGAACGAAACCACACGTCCGGCATCCGCACTAGACCGACCCAGCCCGGAATGGTGGAAATCACCCGAGCGACCATTTCATCGTAAGCAAGCGCCTCGGCGCCAGCGAGTGCGAGCGTGCCCGAGCAGCCGGTGGTGAGCGCAGTCAGCGCGGCCATTGCCAGGTCTTGGGCATGCACGGGTTGGCGCAATCCAATCGCTGATCGCGGCAGCAGGACCAAGCGCGTGTGCCGCGCGAGTCGGCGCAGGCGCGACACGTTGAGATCGCGTCCGCAGCCGTAGATCAAGGTGGGGCGCAAAATCAGTGCGCAGACGCCATGCGCTGCGGCCGCCGAGAAAACGTTGTCTTCAAGCTTGGCGAGATGCTCGGCCTGTTCGCGCTCCAGCGCACACGGACTTTTCTTTTTCGCTTCAGCGCTCATCGAGCCAAATGCGACCACGCGGCGCAGACCCGCACCTCGGGCAAGGCCCGCAATCAGCGCAGGCAGCGCATCCAGCGGGCCCGCAGACACCAAGGCATCACAGGCGTGAAGCAAAGGCGGCGCGGCGTAGGCGTCTTGCTTGATCCAGCGCAGCCCAGACGCGGGCACACGCGCCGTGCGCGATATCGCGCTGACCGCAAAGCCGCGCTCAAGCAGCTTTGGCAGCAGGAAGTCACCTATCTGGCCACTCGCACCCAACATCAGCACGTTCATCGAAGGCGCCGCTGACTGAGCCACCACCAAGGCGCCAACAGCGCAACGCGCACGCACGCGAGCATCGGCACAAAACGCGCACCCCACTTTGCGCGCTGCCAGCGCGCGAAAAAGCGCGCCATGCTGCGCGCCTTGGCCCATTCCACGGCAAATTTTGATGCGCCCGCGGCACCCTTGATGTGGATCACTTTGACGTCTGCCAGCAGCACCACATCGGCACCGGCGCGGGTCACTCGCGCCATCAGATCTAGATCCTCGAAATGTAAAAAGTACCCATCGTCAAATCCGCCAACCGCTTCAAACATGTCGCGCCGAAGCAGCATGAATGCGCCATTGACGGCCTGGACCAAGGCGCCCACGGGCTGCGCCTCGTAAAGCTCAACACCAGCCAGCAGGGGAAACCGTTCTTGCCAGCGCGAGAGCCCGCTTTGGCTCATCAGCAATCGCCACGGGGTGGGCATGCGCCGCCAAGTGCCGCGCTGCACCGATCCATCCGGATTGAGCACCAGGGCGCCCGCGATGCCGAGATTTGGTTCCAGCATCGCCTCCGCAATGGCTTGCTGCAGTGCACCTTCGGGCAGCACACAGTCCGGATTCAGGAGCAGCAACCATTCGCCGGTCGCATCATGTGCGGCCCGATTCATCGCGGCCGCAAAACCGAAATTGGCGCCCATTCGAATCAGGCGCGCGCCGGCAAGCGCATCGCGGGCTTCAAGCAAGCTTGAATCCGTGGATGCGTTGTCGACAACGATCAACTCGCGCTCAGGCCCAGACTGCGCGGCCAGCGACTGCAAACAAATCTTAAGGTGTGGCCCTGAATTGAAGTTGACGATCAGCACCGACAGCTCTGGATGGGGCGCGGACACTATCTGCGCTTGCCCATATAGTTGCGCCAGCGCGCCTCCACCAGCGTGAGCTCGAACTGCTTGAGCCTATGTTCGGCCAGGGCGTTGGTGTCTTTGAGTGCGTGAAGCTCTGCCAGCAGCTCGCCAATGCGGCGTGCCGCAAAAATGCCGTTGCGAATCTCGGCTTGGTAGTGGGCATTGACCGACTCGGCCACATCGCCGAACCAATCGACGTGATCAAGCACAGGCAAACAGGCCTCACTCGCGGCCGCGAGCGCTAAGTGATAGACCGGAGCCGCGGCCGGCGTTTGTGCCTCACTGACGAGGTCCGCGTCGATTCGCCGCATGCGTGCCTGGGTGCTTCCGTCTTCCGGCCAAATCACCGACTGGAACAAGAGCTTCTGGCCAAAATAGCGCACCGCTGGAAACTGCACTTTGAGCGCCGCATCCAATTCAGGCTTGCTCAGTTCGGCCACATGGAACGCGTTTTTTCCGTTGCCCAGCGCGTTATAGGCTTCGCGATCCGGCGACGACAGCAGAAGGAATCCACCCGGCTTGAGCACGCGGCGGAACTCAGCCAGCATCTGCGCCTGTTCGCTCAGGTGCTCGATCGTCTCAAACGACACCACCACATCAAAACTGGCGCGATCAAAAGGCAGCGTGCTCGCGCTGGCGTGCTGGAATTTCAGATTGATCGGGCCGGCATAGCGCGCTTGCGCGTGCCGCACTGCGTTTTCATCGACGTCTACACCCACCACGCTGGCTGCGGTTTGCGCCAGCAGCGCGCTGCCGTAGCCTTCTCCACAGGCGCAATCGAGCACGTGCTTGTGGCCCACCATCGCGCGCGCAAATGCGTAGCGATGCAGGTGTTCGAAAAAAATCTCGCGCACGCCCTCTGGGGTGTAGCGCTCACCGGTAAAGGGCAGCACAGAAACCTGGCTCATGCGGTTGGCTCATCGATAGTGTTCAAGGGATTATTCACAACTGGGCATAAGGAGATCCTCACAGCGCGCCTGTAGTTCCAGCCGCAGGGATCGAATCGGGTCGGCCGCTATGTAGTCGCCGATCAGGCGATCATAGTTCGGATAGCGCGCGAGCAGGCGCCGGTGGTTCTCACCATTCGGACGCTGCCCGATCGGCAAGAACGATGCGCCACCCTGGTGCACAACATAGGCGTCATCGCACAGCGCATGGACCCAACCATGGCCGGCAGCGCGCATGCAGAAATCATTTTCTTCGCCGTATCCGCGGCCAAAGGTGTCGGCATCAAACAAGCCAACCGCATCAAGGACTGCGCGCTTGATCAGCATGCAAAATCCCACGGCCGTCGGGATGCGCGGGTATGCGCGCGGCGCGACCGTGCGCAAGCGGGCTGCGAGCGCGGCCAAATCCACAGGCGCTGGGTTGTCTTTGAGCCAAAGCGGAAATGAACAGATCTCGGCGTTGTTCGACCACGGAGTGACGGTCGCAATGCGCGCATCGCTCTCGGCACACTGGCGCATCGCATCCAGCCAGCCAGGCGCCGGCACCGTATCGGAGTTGAGCAAGACCACATCGCTGCTGCTCAAGCCCATGCCGCGATTCACGGTACCTACAAATCCGAGATTTTGCGGATTGTGCAGGCGGATTGCGTCTGGCATGGCGTCGAGCAGGCGCTCAATACGCGGATCGCTTGAGGCATCGTCGATCAAGATGATCCGCGCGTCACTGGGCGCTTGTTCTCGCAAAGCGGCAAGACACCGCGCCAACGCGTCGGCCGCGTTAAAGATCGGCACGATGATGTCGATCACGGCTTGAGCCAGCGATGCGCTAGGCGAACCATGCCGAACTCGCGCGAGCGCCCGCGAATTACCACCGTTCGCGCGACCGTATCAAAAATGCGCAGCCCCTCCGGGTCCATCGCGTGGGCGCGAAAGTGATAGGTGCCAGGGAGCAAATCAATCTCGCTCAACTCAAGCGTATAGGACCAAGTTTCTGCGTCTACGCACGTGGGCGGCACCGATTCCATCTCGGACGTGGTCCCATAAATCGGCGTGCCGTCGGCGCGCAGCACGCCAAACGCGACGTTGGGCCTGCGTCGATCGGGCGCGCGGATGTCCACCCGCAGCGCCAGCGTCGGGCGCTGTTCAAACTGCTGATGGGCGTTTGCATCGCCGTTGATTTCAAAGCGGGTAACTTCGTAGCCGAGTGGATCGAGGTTTTTCGGCGCGCTCAAATCGGCTGATTTTTGTTCGTGGTAGGCCAAATAGGCCTGGGTGACATCGTAGACATCGCCCATCTGTTCGATCCGGCCGTTCTTGATCCAGCACGCGCGCTTACACAGCTGCTGGATGTGGTACATGCTGTGCGACACCAGCAGCAGCGTGCCGCCTTGAGCGAGGTAATCCTCAATCCAGCGCACGCATTTTTTCTGGAATGTTTCGTCGCCGACCGCAAGCACCTCATCGGTGATCAGCACATCCGGTTTGGTCGCCGCAATCAGCGCAAAACCAAGCCTCACCACCATCCCCGTAGAGTAGTGCTTGATTGGCTCATCGATGTAATCGCCGATGTCGGCAAACTCGATGATTTCCGGCGTCTTCGCGGCAATTTCCCTGCTGCTCAAGCCCATCAGCGCAGCGGCTAGGCGAATGTTTTCGCGCCCGCTGATTTCTGGATGAAAGCCGGCACCCAGCTCCAGCAGCGCGCCGACCCGGCCATCCACCTTGACCGTGCCGCTGGTTGGCGAGAGCACGCCGGTGATGATTTTCAGCAGGGTCGATTTGCCAGCGCCATTTTCGCCCACCAGACCCAAAGAGACGCCGCGCTCGACGCTGAAGCTGATATCGCTCAGCACGTTCACCGCAGCCGGCTGGCGCTTTCCGCGCAGCAAAGCGAGCAGCGCGCGGAACCGATCGGCGCGCCGATGAACCTTCGGATAGGCCTTGCCAACCGCATCAAGCTCGATCAGCGCGCTCACAGAAAATCTTCGAAATGGCGATTCAGGCGGGCAAATATCAGGGCGCCGAGCGCAATCGAAAGCAGCGCTGCGAGCAGCATGGCGGCGGTTGCCGTGGCGCTCGGCGCCTCGCCTTTGAGCAGCGCTTCGCGCACGGAATGCACGATGATCGCAAGCGGATTGAACTCCGCGAGCCAGCCCATGCCGTCGGGCAGGCTGCGTTTTGGGTAGATGATCGGGGTCATAAAAAACAAAAGCGTCAGCACGGGAGCAAGCCCATGCTGCAAATCGCGCACGAACACGTTCAGCGCAGCCAGCAGCAGGCTCAAGCCAAGCAAGAAGCCGTACAACAGCGCCATGATCCAGACCACGTGGAGCACGCCGATAGCACGGAGCTCAGTGCCGGTGAGCACGAGCAAAATGAGCGCAATCGCAAAGCCGAGCAAGTGGATCATAAAGCTGGCGCTGGCTGCGGTGATCACCAGCAGCCAAGAGGGAAGCGCAATCTTGCCGATCAGCCCGGCGTTTTCTACAACAGCCGAAGTGGCCCTGCTCAGCGATTCCGCAAAGGCAAGCCAGGGCCACAGCCCCAGCGCCAAAAAAGCCGCAAAAGAAACGCCTTCAGGGCGGTTGCTGCCATCGCCGAGAATGCGTCCGAAGACCCACGCGTAAACGGCCAAAAGGCTGGCTGGGTAGACCACCGCCCAAGCGAAGCCGCTGAAGCTGCCGAGATAGCGTGATCGGAGATCACGCCCCAGCAGCTGCAAAAACAGCTCGTGTAGCTGACGCAAATTGAGAGTCATGAGATTCCGGTCACGCCCGCGAGCCATTCTGCGAACGGCCCGATCATCATCACGCTCAAGCGGTGAAGCGCGCTTTGACCTTTTGGCTGACCGCCTGCATATCTGCACGCCCCGCCAGCCTAAGCTTCAGCTCCGCCATGAGCTTGCCCATGTCTTTGACCGAAGTCGCGCCGATCTCAAGCATGGTCGCGGCAACGATCTCATCGACCGCCGCGTCATCAAGCGCCTCGGGCAAATAGACCTTCAAAACGCCAATTTCGAATTGCTCTTGGTCGACGAGATCTTGGCGTTTGGCGAGCTCAAACTGGGCAATAGATTCACGCCGTTGTTTGACCATCTTCTCCAAAACGATTTGGGTCTGGACGTCGTCGAGCGTGATCCGTTCGTCTACTTCGCGCTGCTTGATTGCCGCTTGCAGCAGCCGGATCACACCCAATCGCGGCGCGTCTTTGGCGCGCATCGCGGTTTTCATGTCATCAGTGATGCGCTCGCGCAACATCAGTACATGCGCTTGCGTTTGGTCACGTCGCGCGAGATGCGCTTGAGGTTCCGTTTGACCGCCGCTGCAGCCTTGCGTTTGCGCTCCTGGGTGGGCTTTTCATAGAACTCGCGCTTGCGGGTTTCGGCTAAGATGCCGGCCTTCTCGCAGGCTCTTTTGAAACGTCGCAGGGCATATTCGAAAGCTTCGTTATCGCGCAATTTTACTGAAGGCATTGCTACTCCAAATGACCAATCGGTGGGTGCTTAAAAGGGGCGCGGATTGTACTCGCAAGGCCTTGACAAAAGCAAAGTGAACTCTGCTAAGTTGATTTTGGGCATTGAAACTTCCTGCGATGAAACAGGCGTTGCGCTGTACCACTCTGAGCGCGGATTGCTCGCCCACAGGCTCTACAGCCAGGTCGCGATGCACGACGAATATGGCGGCGTGGTGCCGGAATTGGCCTCGCGCGACCACGTTGAAAAGCTCCTGCCGTTGATCCGTGAACTGCTAGCCGAGGCACAGGTGTCCTTAGGCGAGATCAACGCGATCGCTTACACCGCGGGCCCTGGGCTGATCGGCGCGCTGCTGGTCGGCGCCTGCACGGGCGAAGCGCTGGCGTTCGCACTCGGCATCGACGCGATCCCGGTTCATCATCTGGTGGGCCATCTGTTTTCACCGATGCTGGCTGAGCCTGCACTGCGACCCCCATTTTTGACGCTGCTCGTGTCGGGCGGGCACACGATGCTGATCGATGTCGCGTCCTTCAGCGAGCTGCTGGTGCTCGGCGAAACGCTTGATGACGCGGCCGGCGAGGCCTTCGACAAAACCGCCAAGATCCTGGGCCTCGGCTATCCAGGCGGGGCTCGCTTGGCGGCCTTGGCGTGTGCAGGGCGGCCGGGGCATTACACCTTCCCACGCCCCATGGTTGACCGCCCGGGCCTTGACTTCAGCTTCTCGGGCCTGAAAACCTTTGCGCTGAACACGTGGCGTGCGAGCGACCAATCCGAGCAGGCTCGCGCGGACGTGGCGCTGGCGTTCGAGACGGCTGTGGTCGACACGCTCAGGATCAAGATCGAGCGCGGCCTGAAACAAACCGGGCGGCGAACCTTGATCGTCGCAGGTGGCGTCGGCGCCAATACCCGCTTGCGCGAAACCTTGGGCGTGCTCGGGCGCAAGCTTGGCGTTGCGGTGCACTTTCCGCCGCTCCAATTTTGTACCGACAATGGTGCGATGATCGCGCTGGCTGGCGCGCTTGAGCTGGCCCGCTCAGTCGACCGCGCGGACGATCGGGCCATCCACGTCTACCCGCGCTGGCCGCTTGAAACACGTCACATCCGACCGGGGATCCCATGAGTTGCACCCATATTCACCTGCCGCTGCTTCAGCTTGAAATGGTCATCGGCGTGTATCCGCATGAACGCTTAGAGCGACAGTCTATTGATCTTGAGTTGACCCTGCGCCTCGCCTTGTGTCCGGCGACGCGAACCGATCTGCTCACTGACACGCTGGACTACGATCAGGTCATCGAGCGCGCCCGCGCGCTCGCCGCGGTTCAGCGGCCTCAGCTGCTGGAGCACTTTGCCGGACTGCTGGCGGACGATCTGTTGCTGCGATTCGCAGCGCTGGAGTCGGTGCGCATCCGCTTGGTCAAAACCCTGCGCCAGGAGCCGCCGCTTAAGGTCGAAATCCATCACGAACGGACCCGGGGCGAGAGTGATTAGCACGCACCATTTTCTGTTGCTGGGCAGCAACCACGACGCAGTGGATTCAATGGTTGCGGCGCTCTTTGCGCTGCGCTCAAACACCTTCATGCGCCGCCGCTCTAGCGTTTACCAGACACCCGCCGAAGGTTTAAGCACCAGCTCGCACTATCTCAACATTGCGGTGGCCGTTGAGTTCGACGACACCGAGGCGCTGTGGACGCTTTGCAAGGACGTCGAGCGCGCGGCGGGCCGAAGCGCAGCCGACAGCGCGCGCGGCCAAATCGCGCTGGACATCGATTTGGTTTTTTCAGGAAACCTCGAAGACCCAAGCGCTGCGATGCTGATTCACAAGCCGAAAATGATCGGGCTGGCCTACTGCTATGCGCCGATGGCGGAGATCGCGCTTGAGTTCTTGCTCAAGATGCCGACGGCCCCCGCGGTTGCAGAACGTTCCCGAATTTTGAACGCCGCGGAGCGCTTCTCGCTGGGTAGCTTGCTGTAGCGCCAACCGCTAAACTTCCAACCAATCAGGGCGGTTCACGCCTCATTCAGCCAGAAAGTCGAATCAGGGCCGCGCGCACGCGCGCATCGGGAATTGTCAGCGTTATGAAAAAAGGCCATCTGTATGTCGTTGCGCTGCTGTGTGCGCTGCTCGGATTCGGGGTGTTTGCATATAAATGGAAAGTACTCAAGTTTCCCATCACCGCGGATGAAACCGTTGAGGTTTGGACGGTCGAGGCGCACGTTTCCTTTCGCGCCAAAGCCGGCGGCAACAAGGTTCGGCTGAACATTCCAAACGACCCACCCGGGTTCGCGATTCTGTCTGAGGATTACGTCTCGCGGAACTGGGGAAAATCCGAGGATAAAGACCCAGATGGGTCCCGCGCAGTCGAATGGACGCGTCGCCGCGCGCAGGGTGACCAAAGCCTTTATTACCGCACCACGGTCTATCGAGACGATCACGAGCCCCCGCGCGAAGCACCGCCCAATTTTGCCAAACCGCCCACGCTCGACGAGCCTTACGCAACGGCGATGAACGGCTTGCTCGACCAAGTCCGTGAACAGTCAGCCGATATTGGAACCTTCGCCTCGCAACTCCTGATGCGCTTGAATGATCCAAGTCCAGTCGAGGAGGCCGCGCTGTTCATCAAGGACTTGGATGGCCCTTTCCAAAAAGCGCAGCTGGCGGTGAAACTGCTCGCGGGGGCGAAAATTTCTTCGCGCGTCGTCCACGCCATTGAGCTGAAACCGGGCATGCATGACGCGGTGATGACGCGCTGGCTGCAGGTTCACAACGGCGACTCCTGGTTGACCTTCAGCCTCAACTCAACCACAGAAGGGCTGCCACCGAATGTTTTCATTTGGTCGACCGCGCCAGGCCCTTTGCTTGATGTTGGCGCCGATGGCAACGCGCTTATTCGGTTCAGCGTCGCCCGCAACGCCGCGGATGCGCTGGCGGTTATGCAGGACCGCCGCGAGGTGCTCAATTCGCCGCTGGTGAAGTACTCGCTGCTGTCCTTGCCCATCGAAAAGCGCAATGTCTACCAATTTCTGCTGCTGATTCCGATCGGCGCATTTGTGATGCTTATCTTGCGCAACATCATCGGCATCAAAACCTTCGGCACCTTTATGCCGGTTCTGATTGCGCTGGCGTTTCGGGAAACGCAGCTGGTCGCCGGGATCACCCTGTTTATCCTGATTGTCGGGTTCGGTTTGCTCGTGCGTTTTTACATGGAGCGACTGAAATTGCTGCTGGTGCCGCGTTTGACCGCGGTGCTGACGCTGGTGGTGTTTTTGATGTGCATGACCTCGATTCTCAGCCACCAGCTCGACATTGAGGTCGGGCTGTCGGTTGGCCTGTTCCCCATGGTGATCATGGCGATGACCATTGAGCGCATGTGTATCGCCTGGGACGAACGCGGGCCGGGCTCGGCGATTCGGGATGCGGCGGGCTCGCTTGCCGTGGCAGCACTGGCGCACGTGGTCATGACTTGGCGTCCGCTGGAGCATTTGATCTTGACCTTTCCCGAACTTCTTTTGGTCCTGTTTGCGGCGACCCTGCTGCTGGGCCGTTACGCCGGTTATCGACTGACGGAACTTGGTCGTTTCAAAGCGCTTGCGCTTGAACGTGCAGATGCAAAACAGAAAGCCCAAGCGCAGGAATCAGCCTAGCCATGTGGCCTTGGGAAGTTGCCAAGTATCTGCGTGAGATTGGCCTAATTGGCATTAATCAGCGCAACGCCGAATACATCTCCCGCTACAACGAACGGCGGTTCTATCCGCGCGTGGACGACAAACTGATCACCAAAAATCTGGCGATTGCAGCCGGGATGCCGGTGCCGGAGCTGTACGCAGTGGTCGAAATGGAACACGATATTGAGCCGGTTCACGAACTTCTTAAAGATCGCGAGCAGTTTGTATGCAAGCCTTCGCGCGGCTCGGGTGGCGATGGCATTGTGGTAATCACCGGCCGCCGCGGCGACAAGTACCGCAAGGCATCCGGCCAGTTGATGAGCCGTGACGAGCTAAGCCACCAATTGTCGAACACGCTCTC
>Ga0105047_10004770_pt1 | contig 23501 bp, 21 predicted proteins | sample MAT04_FD_78384 | JGI IMG/M metagenome (GOLD analysis project Ga0105047, IMG submission 78384) | Freshwater microbial communities from Lake Fryxell liftoff mats and glacier meltwater in Antarctica - MAT-04 (megahit assembly) | ecosystem: Environmental > Aquatic > Freshwater > Ice > Liftoff... | reverse complement strand
TGGGTTGAGCGATTGCGGCGGCAGTGGGCGACGCGGGGGGCATGGTCGAGAGTTTCATGGTTGAGCCGCAAGATAGACCGAACCCCGATCAATGAATGTTCGCCAGCGCACAGACATCGCCCGGTTTCGCGGCGAACATGAATGTAACGATCCTGCTTCAAGGCTGCGGTTTGCCGCACCGGCAGTTTCGTCATCGAATCAAGGAGACCGTCATGTCGATAGGAACTATTGTTCTGATCATCCTCGTACTCGCATTGCTGGGTACGATTCCTGCTTGGCCGCATAGCCGGAGCTGGGGTTACGGTCCCAGCGGCGGCATCGGGCTGATTGTGGTTATTTTGCTGATCCTGCTGCTGCTTGGTCGAATTTGAGCGTGTTTGCCATGCCAGAAGCCGCCTTGAAGTCAAACGACACCGCAGCATGATGGGAAACGTCATGGTAAATCGAGTTCTGATCCTTACCGGCAATGCCGCCGATGCGCGCACGTTGAAGGACGTGCTGGACAAAGCGCGCGACGGCCCTTTCGTTGTCGAATGGGTCACGCACCTCGCCGATGCGTTGGCGCGGCTGCGCGCCGACGACATCGACGCGATCCTGACGGAACTGTCATTGCCCGATAGTGAAGGCATCGCCACCTTCGACGCCTTGTTCGCCGCCGTGCCGCACACGCCGATCCTGACCTTGAGTGCGCGCGAGGATGAAACGCTGGCCATCGAAGCGGTGCAGCGCGGTGCGCAGGGCTATCTGTCGAAAGGCTATTTCGGCAGCTCGTTGGTGTCGCAATCGTTGCGCAACATCATCCAGCGCAAGGCTGTGGAAGAAGCGCTGTTCATCGAAAAATCGCGTGCCGAAATCACCCTCAACTCAATCGGCGACGCAGTCATCGGCACCGACATACAGGGCCATGTCGACTATCTGAATGCTGTCGCCGAACACATGACCGGCTGGTCGCTGGAAGAAGCGCTAGGCCATCCGATCAGCGAGGTGATGCAGATCGTCGATAGCGACACGCGCGCAACCAAAGCCAATCCGGTCGATGAGGTGCTGCGAAAAAATCAGCCGATGAAACTGAGCGCCGGCACGATTCTGATTCGCCGTGATGGCGTGGAAGCGGCCATCGAAGATTCCGCCGCGCCGATCCGAAACAACACCGAACAGATGTCCGGCGTGGTGATCGTGTTTCACGACGTCACCGCCAGCAAGGCGATGGCGCTGAAAATGACCCACCTCGCGCAGCATGATTTTTTGACGGGTTTACCCAACCGCGCGCTGCTCAGCGACCGCATTGCGCAAGCCATCGGCCGGGCGAAGCGGCATGGCACGCACCTCGCCGTGCTCTACCTCGATCTGGATAACTTCAAGCACATCAACGACTCACTCGGCCACACTACCGGTGACAATCTGCTGCAATCTGTCGCTCAACGCTTGACGGATTGCGTGCGCGGTTCCGATACGGTGAGCCGCCAGGGCGGCGATGAATTCGTGGTGCTGGTGGCGGACGAACACGATGCGGAAAATGCCGCCCTGACCGCCGAAAAGATACTTGCCTCGCTGGCGCTGGTGCACTCCATTGATCAGCAGGAATTGTATGTGACGACCAGCATCGGCATCAGCGTCTATCCCGCCGATGGCCTGGATGCGGAAACGTTGATCAAGAATGCGGATACCGCGATGTACCAGGCCAAGGAAAAAGGCCGCAACGACTACCAGTTCTTCACCAGCGACATGAACGTGCGTGCGGTCGAGCGGCAAGTCATCGAAACCCATCTGCGGCTGGCGCTGGAGCGACAAGAATTCGAGCTGCACTACCAGCCCAAAGTCAATCTGGAAAGTGGTCTGATTACTGGCGCCGAGGCCCTGTTGCGCTGGAATCATCCGCAATGGGGGCTGCTGCTGCCCGAGCATTTTCTGTCGATCGCGGAAGATTCCGGCCTGATCATTCCAATTGGTCGCTGGGTGTTGCGCGCAGCCTGTACCCAAGCCAAACGCTGGCTGGACGCCGGGTTACAGCCCGCTTGCGTTGCGGTCAACCTCTCCGCGCTGGAGTTTCGGCGCATGGATTTTGTACCCGGCGTGCGCACCATCCTCGACGAAACCGGCTTGGCTCCGGCCAGTCTGCAACTGGAAATTACCGAAAGCGTTTTGATGCGCGATGCCGAGGCCAGCAGTGCGACCCTTCAGCAGCTCAAGGCGATGGGCGTACAACTGGCGGTGGACGACTTCGGTAGCGGCTATTCCAGCCTGAGTTACCTGAACCAGTTTCCCATCGACACCCTCAAGATCGACCAGTCGTTCGTACAGGGCATCGGTTCCGCCAACGGCAACGGCATTCTCGTCAGCGCGGTCATCGCCATGGGCGTGCGCCTCAAGCAACGCATCGTCGCGGAAGGTGTTGAAAACCTGGCGCAACAGGCCTTCCTGCTCGCGCAGCATTGCGATGAGGGTCAGGGCTATTTGTTCAGTCGGCCGCTGGCGGCTGAGCAATTCGCCGCGCTGCTGTCTTCCGGCATTCCTAATTCGGCAAATATTGATGCAAATCTCGTCCCGCAGACCTGATTCATATACGACTTCCAAGGGCAGCAGCATCGCCAGTACCGCTACTGCATGTCCACTCTGCGGACAGCGCCATCTGATCCAGATTCCACGGCGCAATATCGACCACTTCCTTGGTTTGTTCGTTAGTCTGCGGCGGTTTCGTTGCAACCATGGGGCATGTAAATGGGAAGGCAACCTGGTCAGATCCAGAGCGCCCACGCATAGCGAAACAATCAAGCGAAGGCCGAAACTTATGTTTAATCGGCTGTTGTTCGTGGGCATTTCTGCCATGGCGCTGACTATTCTGACGTTGTTCATTGCACTGGTTATCGGCTGGCACGATGGTTCGCTCGAAGGCTATGACGGCATCTTTTCAAGTTGGCAGCCGCAACCAGTGACGCCTCAGAGCGTCACTGGCCCAGCCGACATTTCGGCATCGATTTTCGAGAACCCGCTAGGCGAGCGTGACGGATCGAAAAGTCTCGGCGACGGCGGCAACGCGGCCGGAAGATGAACCAACCTGTAGCAGTAGACGCCGCCATCACCGCACCCGACGATGGCGCACATCCGGCGAGCGAATTGGGGGCCGAATTGGGGGCCGAATCTGTCGTGATAGCAGGCATGGCGATGCGCGCCCGCCGCGCCCCGCGCATGACTTTGGCGCTGATGCTTCTGGCTGCCATCGCCCTGATTGCAGCGCTTTTCTTTGCCCGCGCGTTCTTCGTGCCCTTGCTGATCGGCATCCTGACCAGCTACGCACTGCATCCGCTGGTCGAATGGTTGACCAAGTGCCGCCTGCCGCGTGCCTTGGCGGCGGCGTTGGTGCTATCCATGCTGGTCGGCGGCTTGTCGTGGGTGGCTTTTTCGTTGAGCGACGATGTCACCGCGATGATCGAGAAGTTTCCCGATGCCGCACGCAAGTTGCGGCTGGGCTTGCGTGCGGCGCGCACTGACAGCCCGACGCTATTGCAGAACATGCAGGAGGCCGCCAACGAACTGCAGGGTGCAGCCACCGATGCCGGCGCCAAGACCGGGGCCCGCGTGGTTGCGGTGCGCACAGCCGATTCCACCGCCTGGTTGCGCGACTATGCGTTGGCGCAGTCGGCACTGTTGATCTCGGTGGCGGCGCAAACCCCTATCGTGCTGATGATTGCGTATTTCCTGCTCTCGTCCGGCAATCACTTCCGCCGCAAGTTGGTACAGTTGGTTGGTCCTTCGATGTCGCGCAAGAAAGACGCCTTGCGCATCCTTGAAGAAATCGATGCGCAGGTGCAGCGCTATCTGTTCGTGACACTGGCGGCGAACACACTCGTCGCGGTCTGCACCGGGTTTGCATTTCAGGCGCTGGGCCTGGAGCAAGCCGCTGTCTGGGGCGTCGCCGCTGGCGTACTGCACTTCATTCCTTATCTGGGACCGATCTTGATCGCGCTGGCCAGCGGCATGGCCGCGTTCCTGCAATTCGGCTCATTGCTGAATGCGTTTGCCGTGGCCGGCGTATCGCTACTGGTGGCGGGGCTGGTCGGTTTCGGTTTCACCACCTGGCTGCAAGGCCGCTTCGCCGGCGTCAACTCCGCCGTACTGTTCATCGCGCTGCTGTTTTTCGGCTGGTTGTGGGGCATCGCCGGCCTGCTGCTCGGCGCGCCGCTGATCGCCATCGCCAAGGTGGTCTGCGACCGCGTCGAATCGCTGAAACCGTTTGGCGAACTGCTCGGAAGATAACGATCAACGGCTGCTTTCAGTTTCCGGCAGCATTTTTTGGAAGACCACGAACAGACTGGCGATGACGCTGAATGAAATCAGGCTGGCGATGAACGCAAATACCGAAGTGGAACCGCTCCAAAACTCGTCCGCGCAAGTTTCAAGGAGCGCCGGGCATTCACGTCTCGGCAAGTTCAATGACGACCGTCAGAAGGGCAGTAGCCGTTCGGAAACTGAAGTCGTGAGGCACAAGTTGTCGGCCATTATTGGCCTTCACCATACCCAGGCAACGGTTATCGACCGCCTGGGCCTTTATTTGTCAATTGTTGGCGGATCTGCAGTAATTCCTCCCGCCGCTTAGCTTCAGTTTCGGGGTAGTGCATATCAAGCGCCTTGAACGTATCCAGAATGATTTCGGAAATGATCAAGCGAGCGTTCTTCTTGTCGTCGGCGGGCACCACGTACCAGGGCGCAGTTGTTGTGCTGGTTGCGCTCAGGCACGCCTCATAGGCCTGCATGTACTTTTTCCAGAATTTCCGCTCTTCGACGTCGGCCTGACTGAATTTCCAGTTCTTTTCCGGCTCGTCGATGCGATCCAGAAAGCGCTTGCGCTGTTCATCCTCGGAAAGGTGCAGGAAGAATTTGATGATCCGCGTGCCGTTGCGATGGAGATGGTTCTCCAGGTCGACGATGGAACGATAGCGCTTCTTCCAGATCGCTTGCTTGGTGATGAGTCCATCCGGCAGCCCCTGGCCTTGGAGAATCTCCGGATGCACGCGGACGATCAGCACCTCCTCGTAGTAGGAGCGGTTGAAAATGCCGATGCGCCCGCGTTCGGGCAGTCTCTTGGAAGTGCGCCAGAGAAAGTCATGCTCCAGTTCAGTGGCACTCGGCTGTTTGAAACTGAACACCTGGCAGCCTTGCGGATTGACGCCGGACATGACGTGGCGGATGGCGCCGTCCTTGCCTGCGGCGTCCATGGCCTGAAAAATCAGCAGCACGGCATAGCGGTTGGAGGCGTAATGCATGCGTTGCAGTTCACTGAGCTCCTCCACCTGTTCCTTGAGCGCTTTGTGGTACTTCTTCTTCGATTTGTAGACGGGCTTCACCTGCGTCGGCCACTTCTTGAGGTTGACCTTGTCGCCTTCCGGCACCCTGAAATCCTTCGATTTGATCTTCATCCTGATCCTTTCCGTTGTTGTCATGACCCAGCGAGCATTTCGAAGCCGGCAACGACGTCGAACAATTCCGCGTCGATGCCGCTCTGGCGCAAGCGGTGGAAGCTGCCGTTGAGGCCCTCCAGCAGTTCCTCGATGTTCCTGTCGGCGCGCTGCATCGCCGCCAGGCGGCTGGCGTTTTCGCTGGCAAGAGATTCGGCGCAGGCGCGGAACAGCGAGACGAACAGGTACTCGCGGATCAACGCGCGCAGGGTCGCACCACGGCCTTGGCTGTCGGCCGCGTCGCCCACGACCTCGGGCAGGTTTCCGGTCGGCCAGGGAAGCGCGGCGCGTTGGCGGCGCCAGAGCCGGTCGAGCGGCAGCAGCCGCTGTCGGGCCGGTTGGTAGACCGCCCCGGAGGTGGGACGGTTGTAAAAGAGGTGCAGTTCGGCGATTTCGCCCCGGCTGTAGCGGGTCTCGCACTCGACCAGTATCTTTCCGATCAGCGGTGTGATCGCCTTGACCGAGTTCGGCACCGCATAGACGCTCGCGGGCACCAGGCCCGCGTCTGCCAGACGGGCCTGCACACGCTCGCCGACCGCCCAGATCAGCGCTGAGCCGGGCCGTTTGGCGAGGGCCTTGGTGGCCGCGTCGGCGACCGTGTCGTTGAACCGGCCCACCAGTCCCTGATCCGAGCCGAACACGACCGCGCCCACCGGCCCGGCAGTGGTTCGTTCTTCACCATCGGGCATCACCGCTGCAGGTGCGCCGTTGCGGAGGCAGACACTCAGGCCCAGCTCGACGCTGCGGGTGTAGTCGTCCAGGGCGCGCACCGATTGCTCGTATTGGCCGATGTTCGAGGCGGCCATGGCCTTCATGGTGCGCACGACGGATTGCAGATCGCCGGCGCTGCCGATCTTGCGGCGCAGACTGGTGGTGGTGTCGCTCACGACTGGGTCTCGGTGGTCGGCTCGGCTTCCGGCCCGACTTCCGCCTCGGGCTGGGGCGATGACGAGAACGGGGCCAGTGCCTGGCGGGCGCGGGCGACGATCGCTTGCCGATCTGCATCGCTCAATTTCTCGGCGCTGTCGAAGCGGGCGACGATCTCGTCCGGTATCTCCGCCGCCGCCTCGCGCACAGCCTGCTCCGCCGCTGTCATTTGGTCGAGCGGCACTGGGTCAAACAGATTTTCGGTCAGGGCCAGCAGGATGGCGATTTGCGCCGGCACCGACACCGGTGCGAACTCCGGCTGCTTCAGGCAGGCGCGGATGCGGCGGCCGTGCTCGATGGTCTTGCGCGTGTCTTCGTCCAGCCGGGCGCCGAAGCGGGCGAAGGTCTCCAGTTCCTCGAACTGGGCGTAGGCGAGCTTGAGGTCGCCCGCCACCGCCCGGTAGGCGGCGCGTTGCGCCTTGCCGCCGACCCGCGACACCGATTTGCCGACATCGACTGCGGGCAGCACGCCCAGCTCGAACAGCGACGGCGACAGGTAGATCTGGCCGTCGGTGATGGAAATCAGGTTGGTCGGAATGTAGGCGGAGATGTTCTGCGCCTCGGTCTCGATGATCGGCAGCGCGGTCAGCGAACCGCCGCCGAGTTCCGGGCGCAAATGGGTGGCGCGTTCCAGCAGGCGCGAGTGGATGTAGAAGATGTCGCCTGGGAAGGCCTCGCGCCCGGGCGGACGGCGCAGCAGCAGGGACAACTCGCGATAGGCGCGGGCATGATGGGTGAGGTCGTCGTAGACGATCAGCACGTCGCGGCCCTGCTCCATGAACCACTCGGCGATGCTTGTCGCGGCGTAGGGCGCGATGTAGGCGAGACCCGGCGGGTCGTTGCCCTCGGTGACCACCACCACGGTGTAGGCCAGCGCGCCCTTCTCGCGCAGGGTGGCGATCACCTTGGCCACCCCGGAGGCACGCTGGCCGATGGCGCAATAGACGCACAGCACATCCTGGCCTTGCTGGTTGAGGATGGTATCGAGCGCGACCGCAGTCTTGCCGGTCTGGCGGTCACCGAGGATCAATTCGCGCTGGCCGCGCCCGACCGGGATGAGGGCGTCGACGACCTTGAGGCCGGTTTGCAGGGGTGCGGTCACCGGGGCGCGGTCCATGATCCGTGCGGCCGGGCGTTCCACCGGCAGGCGGGCGCCGGCCGGCGGCGGCCCGCCATCCAGGGGCCGGCCCATGGGGTCGACGATACGGCCGATCAAGCCGTCGCCCACCGGCACGTCGACCACGTTGCCGCTGCGTTCGACTTCATCGCCCGCCTGCAGGCGCCAGTAGTCGCCCAGCAGGACGACGCCGATTTCGTCGGCATCGACGTTGAAGGCGATGCCCTGGATGCCGCCGGGGAAGGTCAGCACCTCGTCGTAGCCGACGCCGGGCAGGCCGGTGACCTTGGCGATGCCGGTGGCGATGCTGGCGACGGTGCCGACTTCGCGTGGCGCGAGTTGCGGCGTGTAGGCCTCTCGCGCCTGGCCGATGGCGTTGAAGGCGCGGTCGAAAACCGTTTGCAGGCGCCCGGCTTCACGCGTCATGGGTCGTCGCTTCCTGTGCGGCCGGCTTGGCCTCGGCGGGCACCTTCAGCAGCTCGGCGACGCCCTGCTCCAGCGCCGCGAGGTAGTCGGCGATATTCCAGGCCAGCTTGCGGCCATTGACGCTGAGCTCGATTCCGCCAACCTGTTCGGGTGTGGTCTCGAAGCGGAGCGGAACCGCGGCCGAGAAGGTTTCGTTGAGGGCGTTTTGCAGCGCCGCACGCGGTGCCTCCGGCAGGTCGAAGGCGCTGCGCACCCGCACCGGTTCGGAGGCGGTGTTCACGGCCTGGGCGAAGCTGTCCCTGGCCTCGCCATCCATCTCGCGCAGGCGGCGGGTGAAGACTTCGACCATGCGTTCTTCCAGACTGGTCGTGGCGAGGTCGGCCAGGGTCTTGCGGGCGATGGCGAATACCTCCGTCTGCGCCCGGTGGCGGAGGGCCTGATCGAGATGCTCGGCGTCGTCATTCAAGGCCTGCATGCGCTTGGTGGTCAAGGCCTCGGCGGCCTGACGGGCCTCATCCAGAAGACGTTCCCGCTCGGTCCTGGCCGCATCCTTCGCCTGATTCAGGAGTTCGTCGCGCTGTTGGTCGAAGGTCGTGTTCTTGTTCTGGAACTCGGTGCGCTCCTGCAGGGCCTCGGCCTTTTTCGCGTCGGCGTCGGCGAGTTCGGCGGCGATGCGTTGCTCCCGTGCGTCGATAGCGGCGAGGATGGGCCGGTAGAGAAAGCGCTTCAGCAACCACACCAGGATGAGGAAGTTGAGCAACTGCGCGGCGACGGTGAACCAGTCGATGAGCATGACTATTTCCCGGCGGCGAGGGCGATGGCCTGATTCCAGAACGGGTTGGCGAAGATCAGAATCATCGAGACCACGAAAGAATAAATCGCTGTCGATTCGATCATCGCCAGGCCGACGAACAGGGTGCGGGTGATGGTGGCGGAGGCGTCGGGCTGCTGCGCCAGCGAGGTGAGCGCGGTGGCGACCGCACGGCCTTCGCCCAGCGAGGGGCCGAGGACGCCGATGGCGATGGTCAAGCCGGCGGTGATGATGGATGCCACCGCAATAAGGGTCATGCTGTCCATGGTGTCTCCTTTTCTGACTGATTCAAGGTTTGGGTTTGGGTTTGGGTTTGGGTTCAGCTTCCGGCTTGCTGGCCTGGGTGGCGGCGGCGATGTACACCGCCGCCAGGATGCTGAAGATGTAGGCCTGCACGATGCCGGTGAGCAGGCCGAGCAGGGTCATGACGACGGGGAAAATGAAGGGCGTGATGCTGAGTAGAATGCCGATGATCATCGCCCCGCTCATCATGTTGCCGAACAGGCGGACCGCCAGGGCCAGGGTGCGCGAGACTTCGCTGATGAGGTTGAACGGCAGCATGATGAAGGTCGGTTTCATGTAGGACTTGAGGTAGCCGGCCCAGCCCTGCTCCTCGATGCCGAACAGCGGCACCGCTACCAGCACGCACAGGGCCAGGGCGGCCGTGGTCGAGAGCGACCCGGTCGGCGGCTCGTAGCCGGGGATCACGGTGAAAAGGGCGGAGAGGGCGACGAACAGGAACAGGGTGCCGATAAAGTCGAGGTATTTGCGCGGCTGGCTCAGGCCGACCTCTTCGATCTGCTTTTCGATACCGACGACGATGATTTCCAGCAGGTTCTGCCAGCGGGCGCGTTCCAAGTCCAAGGAGAGCCGGCGGGTGACCAGTTTGGAGCCGAGCGCGAGGACCAGCATCAGCGCCCAGGTGTAGACGATGGTGGCGTTGAGTTTGATGAAGCCGTATTGCCAGAAGACGATCTCGTCGGGACTAAGGCGCATGGCAGGTCTCCGCTGTTTTTCCCGCGTCGTGCTCGACCGGCCGGGTGAGCCGCAGAACGACGAAACGGGCAATGACAAAGCCGAGCAAACAAAGCAGCAACCGTTGCCACGCCGCGCCCCCAACCCAGTAAAAGCCGGCCAGGGTCAGGCCGGTGCGGAGCACGAAACTGCTGACAAACAACAGCGCCGGCCGCCGGGACGTCACGCTTTTGCGTACCGTCCACCATAGACCTCCGAAGAACAGGCCGCCCAGCGCCAGACCCGCCACCCCGGCCCCTAGCAATGAAAGTGTTTCATGCATCGCGATTCTCCCCTTCCTCCTGTTGCTCGTGCATGGCCCGCTCTTCCTTGGTGACCCAGCGCCAGGCGTTGAAACAGCCGATGCTCAGGCCGGCCACCAGCAGTGCCAGGGTCCAGGAGCGGCCGCCGGGGTAACGCTGGTCGAGCCAGAGCCCGAGCGCCGCGCCGAGCAGGGTCGGAATCGCTACCGACCAGCCGATCAACCCCATCATGCCGAGGCCGAACCAGACCCCCGCCGACTTGTCGCTCCGGGCCTTGAGCTTGCGTGCCGCCTTGGCGCCGACCGTCTGGCCGAGCGGCGGCTTCGCTTGCGCGGGCTGGTTGCGGAGTTCGTCAGTCATGGTGAAAGCCCGCCATGCGCCGGATGAGGCCGCTTTCCAGCTTGGCCAGAACCGAGCGCACGTTCTGTTCGTGCTCGTCCAGGGTCAGGAATTCCTCTTCCACCGCTGCGCGCAACTGGCCCAGATCGGTGCCGCCCAGGGCGCGGCGCACTGAAACCAGCACGTCCGAGCCGGTCTTGACCAGCACCCCTTCGTCCACCGCCACGTAGACCTCGCCCGCCTCCGGGCTTTCGTAGCTCAGGATGCCCGGCGCCAGCGCCGCCACGCAATCGAGCCGGCGCGGCAGGATGCCGAACGCGCCCTGATGGGTTTCGGCGACGATGCGCGTCACGCCGGTTTGCTCGGCGTAGACCTGAAAGGGCAGGAGGATCTTAAGCTTCATGGCTGTCAACCACAGGTTCGGGTTGCGCGGCGGGTTCGGCCGGCTCCACTGCTGTCGGGGCGGTCTCCGCCTTGGTCTTGGCCGGGGCCTTTGCCTTTTCATTTGCCTCGGCCACCGCCCCGATCATGTACAGCGCGCTCTCCGGGGTGTCCTTGAACTCGTCGTTGAGAATGCGCTCGCAGCCGTCCAGCGCGTCTTCCAGGCTGACCAGCCGGCCCTTGAGGCCGGTGAACTGCTCGGTGGTGAAGAAGGGCTGGGTGAGAAAACGCTCCAACCGGCGGGCGCGGGCGACCACGTCGCGATCGGCGGGTGAAAGCTGTTCCAGGCCGAGCATGGCGATGATGTCCTTGAGGTCGGTGTATTGCGCCAGGGTGCGGCGGATCGCCTGCGCCAGCGCGTAATGGCGTTCGCCGACGATGCCCGGCGTGGCCATCTTGGAGCTGGACTGCAAGGGATCGATAGCCGGGTAGAGGCCTTCGCTGGCCCGTTTGCGTGACAGCACGATGGTGGCCGAGAGGTGCGAGAAGGTATGCACCGCCGCCGGATCGGTGAAGTCGTCGGCCGGGACATAGACCGCCTGGATCGAAGTGATGGCGCCGCTATCGGTATTGGCGATGCGTTCTTCCAGTTGCGCCAGCTCGGTGCTCATGGTCGGCTGATAGCCCAGGCGCGAGGGCATCTGCCCCATCAGACCGGAGACCTCCATGCCGGCCTGGATGAAACGGAAGATGTTGTCGATCAGCAGCAGTACGTCGCGATGCTCGTCGTCGCGGAAATACTCGGCCATGGTCAGCGCCGCGTGACCGATGCGGAAGCGGGCGCCGGGCGGCTCGTTCATCTGCCCGAACAGCATCACCATGTTCTTCAGCACGCCGGCCGCCTTCATGTCGCGGTAGAGCTCCTCGCCCTCGCGGCAACGCTCGCCGATGCCGCAGAAGATGCTGACCCCTGCGTGCTGGCCGACCATGTTGTTGATCATTTCGGTCAGCAGCACCGTCTTGCCGACGCCGGCGCCGCCGAACAGACCGGCCTTGCCGCCGCGTTCCAGCGGCATCAGGACATCGATGATCTTGATGCCGGTCGCGAAGATCTCGGATTTGGTGGAGCGCCTGGCCAGCGGCGGCGGCGCGTTATGCACGGAACGCCACTGCATCTCGGTCAAGGCCGGTTCGCGGTCGATGGTGTTGCCGAAGACATCGAACATGCGCGCCAAAATGCCTTTGCCCACCGGCGCCTTCAGTGGTCCGCCGGTGTCCATCACCGCCATGCCGCGCGCCAGCCCCTGGGTCGGCGTCAGGGCGATGCCGCGCACATGACGATCATCCAACTGGGCCAGCACCTCGATGACGATTTCTTGTTCAGCACCGGTGCGCAGCACCGAGAAGATCGGCGGCAAGTCGGACTCGAAGCGGACATCGACGACGCTGCCGCGCACCGCGACGACGCTGCCGGAATTCGAGAAACGAGGCAGGGACATTTTCCGGTCCGGTTTCATAAAACCATGCCTTTTCCCATGCCTTCTCCTTCTCCGGCACAGACAGCGGGATCGGCTTCGAGCGCTTCGCGCACGTGGATCACCCGCCTGTTGATCTGCGCGCGATCATGGGCAGACACGATGCTGCGATTGGCCAACTCGGCGATCCACTGCACCTGTTCCTTGAGTGCTCGTCTGTGGTCCGGACTGTCCGACATGCTGGCGAGGGTATCGATGGCGCCGAGCATGCGCGCCATGATGGCGACATTGCCTTCGGCGCTACGCCGAATCTGGTCGAACGCTTCGGCCAGCAGGCCTTCAAAGGTCGACACGATGATGATTACACGCAGCACTTCTCCATCGTAGCGGTGCGGTGACGGGAATTGCCGACAGGCCAGCCGCGCCAGAATCGCCGTCAGATAATCCACGCACATCACGGCCGTCGAGGTGTCATTGACACCCGGCGAAAGTGCCTTCAATGCCATATCCACAATCTGTCTGATACCGAAAGCGGGATCCTGCTCCACCGTGCGGTGGCGGCTGATGCTGTAAGCCCTGTTCAGGGCGGCAATCATTTCCCGATCCGGAGGGTAGGTCAGGGCGAGCGAAGCCAACGCGGCATTCTGCACAACGAAAGCGCCGACGCCGTGTTCCATCCGAACGATGGTCTTCCAGTCCCGCGCCAGGCACCGCAGCGCATCATGGTCCACGCTCTGGATGTAGCCGCTCACGGCTGCCGGCACGGGGTACCAGGTCCTCTCGTCCAGAGACCGAAGCGCCTGATCCCGGTCCTCATCCTCATCGGGTCCATGTCCCTTTTTTTCCGGAAAAAGCCGGTCGACAGCCACGATGGTTTCATGGGCAATCGAGGCGATGATGTTGGATGCCTGGATCGACGTGGCAATGTGATGAATAAAGAAAATGAGGGCAACTACGCCACCGAGCGCCAGAAAAAATGCGAAGAACACTGCCAGGCTCGGCACAAACTCCGCGTCACCCCCGCGTATGGTGCGCAACACAATCAGACAATAGGCAAAAATGCCGGCGAAGATGCCGAGCGTGGCCTGCGTGACGCGGCTGCGCATGAAGTTCCGCAGAATGCGCGAGGTGTATTGGCTCGACGCCAGCGCCAGCGCCACCAGGATCATGGAAAACGTGACGCCCATGACGGTCATCATCGAACCGGCAAGCGTGGCCAACATCTGGCGCGCGCCTTCCGCTCCGGCTCCGAACAGGCGTGGCCAATGGGCCAGCCAACGGCGGCTACCGTCGGAGTCTGCTTCGATCAACGCGGCCGCCAAGGCAATGCTGACCATGACCATCAGCGAAGGCATAAACCAAAAGCTCCACCGCAGATCGCCCCAGAGTCGTCTTAACTTGTTCATGGCTTAGGTCTTCGCCGAGACGGTCATGTGTTTGAGTCCTTCCATTTCCAATTGCGGATCTCCGGCATGTCCTCACCATGCTTCGCAATGTATTGTTTGTGCTCGATCAACTTGTCGCGGATGGACTGCTTTGCATAAGCTGCGCGTGGGCTGAGCCGGGGTACACGATCGATGACGTCGGCCACGAGGTGGAAGCGATCAAGGTCGTTCAGCACCGTCATGTCGAACGGCGTGGTGGTGGTGCCTTCTTCTTTGTAGCCACGAACGTGGAAGTTGTCATGGTTGGTGCGGCGATAGGTGAGCCGGTGTATCAGCCACGGATAACCGTGAAAAGCAAAGATGGTCGGTTTGTCTATGGTGAACAGCACATCGAAGTCTTTATCGCTCAATCCATTCGGGTGTTCGCGCTCTGGCTGGAGCTTCATCAGGTCCACCACGTTGATGACCCGAATTTTTAATTCTGGAAAAAGCTGCCGCAATAACTCGACGGCAGCCAGGGTTTCAAGCGTTGGCACATCGCCGGCGCACGCCATCACCACGTCCGGCTCTTCACCCCGGTCATTGCTGGCCCATTCCCAGATGCCGATGCCGGCGGTGCAATGCTTGATTGCCGCGTCCATGTCGAGCCACTGCGGCGACGGCTGCTTGCCGGCGATGATGACGTTAACGCAGTTCCGGCTGCGCAGGCAGTGGTCCGTCACGGAGAGCAGCGTATTGGCGTCCGGCGGCAGATAGACCCGAATCACCTCCGCCTTCTTGGTCATGACGTGGTCAATGAAGCCAGGGTCTTGGTGGCTGAAACCGTTGTGATCCTGACGCCAGACATGTGACGAGAGCAGGTAGTTCAATGAGGCAATCGGCCGCCGCCACGGGATCTCGTTCGCCACATCGAGCCATTTGGCGTGCTGGTTGAACATCGAATCGATGATGTGAATGAATGCTTCGTAGCACGAAAAAAAGCCGTGGCGGCCGGTCAGCAGATACCCTTCCAGCCAGCCTTCGCACTGGTGCTCGCTCAACACTTCCATCACCCGGCCATCGGGAGCGACGTGGTCGTCGATGGGAATGATTTCCGCGGTCGAGCACCGGTTCGTCACCTCGAACACGGCGCCCCAGCGATTCGAGGCCGTTTCGTCCGGGCTGAAAACGCGGAAAGTTTCCGGGTTCAGTTTCACCACATCGCGGATGAGTTCGCCTTGGACGCGGGTTGCTTCGCCGTTCACAGAGCCGGGTTGCGGAACTTTGACGGCGTAATCGCGGAAGTCGGGCAGGCGCAAGTCGCGCAACAGGAGGCCGCCGTTGGCGTGCGGATTGGCGCCCATGCGGCGCGTGCCTTGCGGAGCCAATTTGCTGAGTTCGGGAAGGAGCTTGCCGGTTGCGTCGAACAACTCCTGCGGACGATAGCTTTTCAGCCATTTTTCCAGAATCTTCACGTGCCCTGGATGACTCATGTCACCCATCGGCACCTGGTGCGAACGAAACGTGCCTTCGGCCGGCTTGCCATCGACTACCTTCGGGCCGGTCCAGCCCTTCGGCGAGCGCAGGATGATCATGGGCCAGCGCGGTCGCTCCTTGAATCCATGAGCGCGGGCATCGCGCTGAATTTTTCTGATCTGTTCCACCGCGATGTCGAGGGTCGCCGCCATGATCTGGTGCATCTCCATCGGATCGTCGCCCTCGACGAAATACGGCGCGTAGCCGTAGCCGATGAACAGCGCCTCCAGTTCGTCACGGGGGATGCGCGCCAGCACGGTAGGTCCGGCAATCTTGTAGCCGTTCAGATGCAGGATGGGCAGCACCGCGCCATCGTGAACCGGATTAAGAAACTTGTTCGAGTGCCAACTGGTCGCAAGTGGGCCGGTTTCCGCTTCGCCATCGCCGACGACGCACGCGACGAGTAAATCGGGATTGTCGAACGCCGCGCCGAAAGCGTGTGACAGCGAATAACCCAACTCGCCGCCTTCATGAATCGAACCGGGCGTCTCCGGCGCGACGTGGCTGGGAATTCCGCCGGGGAAAGAAAACTGCTTGAACAGGCGCTGCATCCCCTCTTCGTCCTGCGAGATGTTGGGGTAAACCTCGCTATACGTGCCCTCCAGGTAAGTGTTGGCGACCAGTCCCGGACCGCCATGCCCCGGGCCGGTAATGTAGATAACGCTGAGGTCATATTCCTTGATGACCCGGTTCAGGTGTACGTAGATGAAGTTCAATCCCGGCGTCGTGCCCCAGTGTCCCAGCAGGCGCGGCTTGATGTGCGCGAGCTTGAGCGGCTGCCTGAGCAGCGGATTGTCGTGGAGATAGATTTGCCCGACTGACAGGTAGTTGGCGGCACGCCAATAGGCGTCGATCCTGTTGAGCAGTTCCGGGGTGAGGGTGTCGGTTGGCATTTATTCCTCCTGATTGGCGCCGAGATTGAGGACGCGGGGGACAGGTTATTTCGCGCTCCTAATGTGGAGCGCCCAAGTCTTGTTCGGCGTTATGCCTGGAGACTGGTGCACACCTGGCGCAACAGCGCGCTGACTTCCTTGCCCAAGGTATGCACTTCCGGTTTGTCGACCAATCGCAGCACCACCTCTGGGTCCATGAACGCGACCGTGACGCTGCCATCGGCCTCTTCGCGCACCACCACGTTGCACGGCAGAAGCAAACCGATGTCGGGATCGGCCTCGATTGCGCGGTGGGCGAGCGGCGGATTGCAGGCGCCGAGGATGCGATAGGGTCGTTGCTCGATATTGAGCTTGGCTTTCAGCGTCGCCTTGACATCGATATCGGTGAGCACGCCGAAGCCCTTCTGTTTCAGCGCCTCGGTCACTTTCGCTATGGCGGCGTCGAAGGGCAGATTGAGTTTGGTAGTGAATCCGTACATGAACTAACTCCTTGTAAATTTGTGTATCGCGACTGACGACGACCGCGAACCGGGGTTTGCCGCACGCACAAGGCAGAACGTCCGCGAAGGCCCGATCGTCATGGAAATAACCGAGTCACTTTTTCCTTTGCCCGACGATCCATCCCACCAGGCCGGCGACCACGGCGACGACCACGATCACTACCCATCCACCACCGTACCCACCCATCCAGCCGCCGCTATTGCCGTCCATCATGCCGTAGCCGCCTTGCATCTGTGCCGATGCACTTGCGGCCACAATAGCTCCGCCTATCGCAAGGACGGTGCTTAGGGTCTTGCCAAGGTTCATGCGTTTCATGTTGATGCTCCTATCCGGATCAAAGCCATGCCCGTTTCAGTCATCAAGCCATCGCGGGACCGTCTTTATGGTGGACGCATGGGCTCTCGTCATCTGTACGCTATCGCACAGAGTGTTTCCATCGGGCTTGATTTGTGGCGTCAGCTTCAATAGCCGACGTGTCTGGTCGAAGACATGGCAATGCGTCGATCACAGCTTCACATTCCGCAGCCGCAAGGCGTTGCCGATGACCGAGACCGAACTCAGGCTCATCGCCGCGCCGGCGATGATGGGGCTGAGCAGCAGGCCGAAGACGGGGTACAGCGCTCCGGCCGCCAGCGGGATGCCGAGGGCGTTGTAAAGGAAGGCGAAGATCAGGTTCTGGCGGATATTCCACATCGTCGCGCGGCTGAGCCGGATGGCCTTGGCGATGCCGCGCAGGTCGCCTTTCACCAAGGTAATGCCGGCGCTTTGCATGGCCACGTCGGTGCCGGTGCCCATGGCGATGCCGACCTCCGCCGCGCTCAAGGCCGGTGCGTCATTGATGCCGTCGCCGGCCATGACCACGTGGTCTCCCGCCGCGGTCAGTTTCTTGATGTAGTCGACCTTGCCGGCGGGCTCGATTTCCGCTTCCACCGTATCCAGGCCCAATTGTTTGGCCACGGCGGCGGCAGTGCGGCGGTTGTCGCCGGTGAGCATGACGATCTTCAAGCCGAGGGCGTGGAGTTCGTCGATGGCCTCGGCCGTGGAGGCCTTGATCGGGTCGGCCACCGAGAGCATCCCCGCCGGCTTGCCGTCGATGGCCACAAACATCACGGTCTTGCCGTCTTCCTGCAGATTCACCGCCGAGGCTTCCAGCGACGCGAGGTCATTGATGCCTTCGTCGCGCAGGAAATCCGGCTTGCCGATCATCGCCACCCGGCCGCCGACTGTTCCAACCACCCCACCCGCTGTCACCGAGCGGAAGTCCTGGACCGACTCCAGACCCACGCCTTGTTCTTTGGCGCCCAGCACAATCGCGGCGGCCAGGGGGTGTTCGCTGTTCTGCTCCAGCGAGGCGGCAAAATGCAGAAGATCCTTGGCATCAAAACCCTCCGCCGGCAGGACATCGGTGAGTTTGGGTTTGCCCTCGGTGAGGGTGCCGGTCTTGTCCACCACCAGCGTGGTGACTTTCTCCAGGCGTTCCAGCGCCTCGGCGTTCTTGACCAGCACGCCGGCCTGGGCGCCGCGTCCGACCCCGATCATGATGGACATCGGCGTGGCGAGGCCCAAGGCACACGGACAGGCGATGATCAACACCGCCACCGCGTTGACCAGGGCATGGGCCAGCCTGGGCTCGGGCCCCAGCCACAGCCACAGGCCGAAGGTGATCACTGCGACCGCCAGCACCAGGGGCACGAAGATGGCGGCGACCTTGTCGGCCAGCCCTTGGATCGGCGCTCGGCTGCGCTGGGCCTCCGCCACCATGTCGACGATCTGACCGAGCAGGGTGTCGTTGCCGACCCGCTCCGCCCGCATGACGAAACTGCCGGCGCCATTGACGGTGCCGCCGGTCACCTTGTCGCCGACGCCCTTTTCTACCGGCAGCGGCTCGCCAGTGACCATCGATTCCTCGACGCTGGAATGGCCTTCGACCACCTCGCCATCCACCGGCACCTTGTCGCCGGGGACCACGCGCAACCAGTCGCCGACCCGCACCTGTTCGAGCGGGACTTCGTTGTCGCCTTCAGGGGCCACCTGTCGCGCCGTGGGCGGCGCCAGATTCAGCAGGGCCTTGATGGCGCTGCCGGTGCGGCTGCGGGCGCGAAGTTCGAGCACTTGGCCGAGCAGGACCAGGACGATGATCACCGCCGCCGCCTCGAAGTAGATGTCGACACTGCCCCCGTGTTGCATGGTGGCGGGGAACAGATCGGGCATGAGCATCGCCACGGCGCTGAACCCATACGCGGCACCGACGCCCATGGAGATCAGTGTGAACATATTCAGGTGATGGGTCAGCAGCGAGCGCCAGCCGCGTTGGAAAAACGGCCAGCCCGCCCACCAGACGACGGGAGTGGTGAGGGCGAATTGCAGCCAGCGCGAAACCGGGCCGGCGATCCAGGACTGCGCCCCCACGCCGGGGAGCAAGTGGGCCATGGCCAGGAGAAAGACCGGCAAGGCCAGGGCGGCGCCGATCCAGAAACGCCGTGTCATGTCATGCAGCTCGGCATTCTCGTCGTCACCTGTCGCCGCGATTCCCGACTTCAGTTCCAGCGCCATGCCGCATTTCGGGCAGGCGCCGGGTTTGTCCTGCACCACTTCGGGGTGCATCGGGCAGGTGTAAACGGGGGGCGTCGTCGCGTGCTCGCCATGCGCCGCCGCGCCTGGAAGCGCCTCGCAGGCCTCGCAGACAACGGCTTTTTCTGCAGTGGGCTGCGACAAAAACTTTTGCCGACAGGTGTCACTGCAAAAGAAGAACTTCTGTCCCTCACGCTCGGTGGAAAGCGCGGTGGCCTCGTCTACCGTCATGCCGCAAATGGGATCGATTGCCATGGCATTTCTCCTCTTAAGACGCCACGGGGTGCATGCCAAGGCCTGAAACGGGACAACATTCAGGAATTAGCCAACGGAGTTCACGCTGCATGCATCTTTGCGGCGAACCCAAAACTACCGAACAAAGTGTGTCGGGTCCGTGCGCTAGCGAACGTAGACGGGATGCAACAACGTCGCCAAATGGCCGGCAAGGCCGACTCCGAACAATTCAGCCCGTCCTGACAGCGCTCAAAGTTTAGGAATGTGCAATGTCCGGCTGATCATCAATGAGCCGGAAACCGCGAACATCAACACCAGAGGGTGGAGTTGCCATGGACCAAGATGGATTACCCCAAACCAGAGATGGTCGCCGATCGCACCGTATACGGCGGCGATGGCGATAACGATGACGAGGATCAGCGAGCTCGGAATCGGAGTGCCCTCAAAATACCTTACCTTGTCTCTGCCTTGCGCCAGGGTCTCGGCGGTGATGTTGTAGCGGGCAAGCCGGCTGACACCGCAGGCGACGAAGTAGATCAGAACCACGCGATCCCAGAACCCGTCCATGCCGACGCCATAGGCGATGGCCGCCGGCGCTACGCCGAAGGAGATCACATCGGCCAGGGAATCCAGTTCTCGCCCCATCACCGAAGTCTGCTGTCGCCAACGCGCGACGTGACCATCCAGAATATCGAATACAAACGCCAGTGCAATCAGGGCGCAGGCAAACAACAAGTGCCGCACATCCGGATCCTGCAAATAGGTCATCACGGCGAACAGCGCGCCGACACCGCATGCTGAATTCCCCAATGTAAACCAATCAGCGAGATGAAAGCCGCGGATCATCGAGAGATGCTTACTCTGGTTCATGGCAGCGAGATCCTTGATTGGATTCATCGGAATGAACTCCTTCACTTTGCCAAATTCAGGAGACTTTTTGGGCATACAAGGCCATGCGAACTGCTCCCGGCATCTTCATGACTGCCTCGGCCATATCGATATGAAAACGGCCAACGATGCCGACTAAATGTATATGGAAAAATCATCCCCGTTCAGTGCGTTAGCGAACGGATCTGGGTGGCAAAGCTGGAATGGTCGCTACTCGAGTTTTCGAATGGCGCGCTACCGCTCAACTACGATGAGCCACTGCAACGCTACGTCATCAAGATGGTTGATCAGACCTACTTGATTCGACAGATGACGCAAGATAAATACCAAAAACGTTTCACGGTATTACTTACCCGCAAAAACGCCGCCAGTGCGCAGCAATTCCACAAACGCCTCTGCCGGGACCGGCTTGCTGTACAAGAAGCCTTGTATTTCGTCGCAACCCAGTAGACGCAGCAGGTGCGATTGCTCCTCGGTTTCGACACCCTCCGCCACCACCTTGAGCCTGAACGCATGCGCCAAGTTGATGATGGTCGATACCAGCGCCAGTCCCTCCGGCTCGGCGGTCATCTCGACCACGAAGGAGCGGTCGATCTTCAGCGTGTTCACCGGCAGCTTGGATAAATAACTGAGCGAGGAAAAGCCGGTGCCGAAGTCGTCGATGGCAATGGTGATGCCCATGGCGCGGATCGCTTCCAGGCTGGCGATGTTGCGATTGAAGTTTTCCATGATCACGCTTTCGGTGACCTCCAGTTCCAGTCCCTCCGCCGCATGCGCATCGATAGCGATAGCTTGTTCGATCTCGGCGATGAAGCCGTGATGGCGCAGTTGCAGCGGCGACATGTTGACCGCGATGCGCACGGTACGCAGTCCCGCATTGCGCCAGCGCAGGTTGTCCTCGATGGCTTTGCGTAGCGCCCAGCGCCCGACTTCATAAATCAATCCGGTTTCTTCCAGAATCGGAATGAACTGGCCCGGTGGCACCAGGCCGGTATGCGGATGGTTCCAGCGGATCAGTGACTCGGCACTGGTCATCTGGCCGCTAACGAGGTTCACCTTGGGTTGGTAATAGAGAACGAACTCTTCGTTGTCGATCGCCTGGCGCAACTGGTTTTCCAGCGTGAGCTTGCCGGCCACGGCTTCGGTCATTTTCTGTGTGTAAAACAGAAAACGATCACCGTGCGCCTTGGCCTTTTTTAGCGCGGCTTCGGCATGTTTGAACAAAGTGTCGGCGTCGTCGCCATCTGCGGGGAAGAGCGCGATTCCAACCCTGGCTGCGATACGAAACTCGGCGTCGTTGAGACGGAACGGATGTTCCGCAAAAGCCTGCACCATTTTTTCTATCAGATGCGCCGAGTCTTGTTCATGCTTTATTTCCGGCAGCACCAGGGCAAAGTGATCCGCATCGATACGCGCCAGCAGGTTGATGTCACCCGCGTTGTGCGTCAGCCACGCCGCCACCTGCCCCAATAGCGCGTCGCCGGCGAACCGGCCGAGGCTGTCGTTGAGGTTCTTGAACCGTTCCAGATCGATCAGACAGAGGGCAAGCTTGTAGCCGCTGCTGACCGTACTGCGTATGTGTTGCGCCACCCGTTCGAGAAACAACGTGCGGTTGGCGAGTCCGGTCAGCGCATCGTAGTAGGCGAGGTAATTGAGCCTCTCCTGCTTGTTGATGTGATCGATCGCGAACGCAATGTCGCCCGCCAGCTCCATCAATAATTTCAACTCTTCTGCGTGGAAGAATTCAATCTCGCCGGCGTACAGCGCCAGCGCGCCGACCGCTTCGCCCGAGACGATCAGCGGCAAAACGATCATCGAGCAAACGCCAGCTTCGCCGTATTTCTTGCCGAACAGCACCCTGGGATCGTTTGCGGAGTCGTTGGACACGACGGTCTGTTTCTCTCCAATCGCCCGCCCGACCAGGGTGTTTGATACGTCCTCGTTCGATGCCAGGAGGTCTTTGATGCCGGACAGGAGTGCCTCGTCCTTCCCCGCAGTGGCGACCGGAACAATCTTGTTCGTCTGCCGGTCCACCATGCAGATCATGACCATGCGGAACTCGCCTGCCTCGGTCGCGATCCGGCATGCCCCACTGAACAACTCGTCCTGGTCATGCACGCGCACGATCAGTGCATTGATGCCGCTCAGCATGGCGTGGACGCGGCTGAGGTATTTGATGCGGGCTTCGGCTGTTTTGCGCTCGCTAATGTCCTGACTAACACCGATCAGCTGAATGGTCCGCCCCTGCGTATCCTTCTCGCCCCTGAAGCGTACGTCCACCCAGACAATTTCCCCTGCCCCAGTCAATATTCGCGTCTCGACCATGGCGGAATAATCGGGTTCGGCGGTTTCAAATGCCAGCCAAACCTGCTGACCAACCATCGGGGCATCATCCGGGTGGACGTAGCGACGGGCGAAATCGGCCGAGGACATCCGGTATCCCCCCGCCGCCTCAACGGTGATGTCATGCAGCGAGTAATACTGGTCATTGAAGATGAATTCATCGCTGGCAAATTCATATTCCCAGTAACCCACCTTGGCAATGCGCAAGGCTTCGGACAGTTGGCCTTCACTTTTTCTGAGCGCGGCCGTCCGTTGTGCAACCGCTTGCTCGAAATAGCGATGCAGCAGGCTCAACTCAAGGTGAGTACGAATCCTGGCACGGACTTCATCGATATCGAACGGCTTGGTGATGAAGTCGGCACCCCCGATGGAAAATCCGTGGACTTTCTCCACCACTGCCTCGAGCTGGCTCAGAAAGATGACGGGAATACGATTTCCCGCTTCGGTCGCCTTGATGCGGCGGCACACCTCATAGCCATCCATGTCCGGCATCAGGATATCCAGCAGGACCAGGTCCGGCGGGGTTGGTCCCAGCACCATTGCAATCGCTTTAGGTCCATTGTCGGCGACCATGATGCGATATTCGTCGGACAACGCGCTGATGAGTTGATGGATATTCTCCGGCACATCATCAACGACCAGTATGCCGAAATGATCCGGCGGCGCGCTATCCGCACTGGCGCCGAGCGGAATCGGCTTCCTGCGGTAACGCCGCAATTCAAGCTGGGTCAAGACGCGCAACCTGAGCCAATCCGGATTGAGCGGTTTGGCGATGTAATCGGCGGCGCCCATGCTCAGCCCCCTGGCTTCATCCGTCGACTCCGGCAAGGCGGTAACGATGATGACCGGGATAGTCGCCGTGAGCGGGTCAACCTTGAGCCTGCGCAATACCTCATAGCCATCCATGCCCGGCATCTTGATGTCGAGCAAGATCAGGTCCGGCTGTGGCTTGCGTGCCGCCAACT
>Ga0105047_10004769_pt1 | contig 23502 bp, 22 predicted proteins | sample MAT04_FD_78384 | JGI IMG/M metagenome (GOLD analysis project Ga0105047, IMG submission 78384) | Freshwater microbial communities from Lake Fryxell liftoff mats and glacier meltwater in Antarctica - MAT-04 (megahit assembly) | ecosystem: Environmental > Aquatic > Freshwater > Ice > Liftoff... | reverse complement strand
GTAGGTGTTGTAGCCCATCGGAAAAGGGCCTGGGTCCTGCGCGGCGGCAGCAAAGGGGATGGCGGCCGAGGCCCGGAGAAAGTCGCGACGGTTCATGGTGGGCAGGCTATCACACTCCCAGAACCGCGAGATCGCTGGCCTCGCCGGCGCGGACCGTGATGATTTCCGGGGTGATATTGCGGACCAAGCCCATCAGGACCGCGCCGGGGCCAACTTCCAGCGCCCGCGTGACACCAAACGAAGCCAGCAAGCGGACACTCTCTTCCCACCGAACCGGGCTCGGGATCTGCTCCACCAGACCCTGGCGCGCCGCTACACCGGTAGTAATTTCACTCGCTTGCCAGTTGTTGACCAAGGGAAATTGGAGGTCCAAGAAGGTGGCCGCCTCGAGGAGGGGGCGCATTTCTTGCTGGGCCGGGGTCATCAGTGCGCAGTGGAAGGGCGCGCTCACGGGCAGCGCGATCGCCCGCTTGGCACCGGCGGCCTTGGCGAGTTCCATGGCCCGGGCAACGGCGCCGGCGTGGCCGGCGATGACAATCTGGTCAGGCGAATTGTAGTTGGCCGCCGAGACCACCTCGCCTTCGGCCGCCGCGGCCAAAATGCCGTCGAGCGTGCCGGTCGGCAATTTCAGGAGCGCCGCCATGGCCCCGACACCGGCGGGGACCGCCCGCTGCATGGCTTGGCCCCGCTGGCGGACCAGCCGGAGAGCGTCGGCGAAGGCCAAGCTACCGGCAGCGACGAGGGCTGAGTACTCACCCAGGCTGTGGCCAGCGACGTAATCCGGCCGAAGTCCGCGGTCGGCGAGAACGCGCCAGGAGGCGGTGGAGGCAGCGACCAGAGCGGGTTGGGTGTTCTCGGTAAGCTTCAGGGCGTCCTCTGGCCCTTCAAAGCAAAGGGTGGAGAGCGAAAAGCCCAGGGCATCGTCGGCTTCCTCGAAGGTCTGGCGGGCGATGGTAGAGGATTCGGCGAGCGAACGGCCCATGCCGGCGAACTGGGAACCTTGTCCCGGGAACAAAAAAGCAGTTTTCATGCGAGTCCTCTTCAGTTTAGTCCGCCCAGGCCCCCGGCCGGACATCGTATGATGGAGGATTCTGTGCAGTAACCTTTGCGCCCTGTTGCGTGTCTTTTTTAAGGTATTCCGCCCCTAGGAAAGGATCGTGCCCGGTGAAGTTATCTGAAATTTGCGTCCAGCGGCCTGTCTTCGCGCTGATGTTGATCATGTTCCTGGTGGTGCTGGGCATTTTCAGCTTCATTGACCTCGGCGTGGACCTGTTCCCCAAAAGCGATCCGGCGTCGGTTTACGTGCGCGTCCAGTTGCCGGGCGCGAGCCCCGAGGAGATGGTGTCGCAGGTGGTGTTGCCGCTCGAAGAGTCGATCGCGGCGATCGCCGGAATTGACGAGATGACGGCCCGGGTGACGGAAGGAAATGCCAACGTCTCGGTCCAATTCGTGCTGGACCGCGACATATCCGAAGCCGCCGAAGATGTCCGGGAGAAGGTGAGCGGCGCTATGCGGCGCCTGCCGCCGAACGTTCTCCCGCCAAGCGTCATCAAGGCCGACCCGGACTCCGACCCGATCATCAAATTGGCGATGAGCGGCACGCGCCCGGTGCGGGAGTTAACCGAGATCGCCGACAAGCAGGTCCGGCGCGCGCTGGAAACCGTGGACGGCGTGGGCAGCATCGAAATCAATGGCGGCCGCAGCCGGCAGATCAATATCTTTCTCGACCTCGACAAGTTGAATGCCTACAACCTGAGCGCTCAGGAAGTGGAACGCGCCATCCGGACGGAAAACGTCGAGTCCCCGGGCGGGCGCATCGTGCGCGGCTCGTCGGAGTTAGGCGTCCGTACGCTGGGCCGCGTGAAGGACATTAACGAGTTCAACGACATCATCATCAAGAACGTCAACGGTGCCCCCGTGCGCGTCCGCGAAGTGGGCAATGCCGAAGACGGCATGGGAGAGCGCCGGACTTTTGCCTACTACCAAGGCAAGCCCGCCATTTTACTCGATGTGCGGCGCCAGACGGGCGTGAATACGGTGAAGGTGGTGGACTCGATCAAAGTCAAGCTGGACGAGATCCGGGCCAACTTACCGAAGGGAGTTACGCTGGACGTCACGACGGACCAAGCTACCTATATTCGGGCGTCGGTAGCGGCGCTCGAGGAGCATTTACTGCTGGGCAGCTTACTCGCGTCGCTGATTGTGTGGATCTTTATTCGGGATTGGCGGACAGTAGTAATTAGCGCCATTGCCATTCCGACGTCGATCATTACCACCTTCACCGTGCTGCGGGTGATGGATTTTACGCTTAACTCGATGACCCTGTTAGGACTCACCCTAGCCGTGGGGATTGTCATTGACGACGCCATTATTGTGCTCGAAAATATCTATCGATTCCTGGAAAAAGGTGATTTACCCCCGAAGGAAGCAACGATTGCGGCCACGAAAGAAATTGCCTTGGCCGTTATTGCCACCACGGTTTCGCTGGTGATCGTATTTGTGCCGATCGCTTTCATGAGCGGCTACGCACGACGATATTTAAACCAATTCGGCTGGACAATGGCAATTTCGATCCTCGTGTCGATGTTAGTCGCGTTTACGCTGACACCGGCGCTGGGCGCGCGCCTGTTGAAGGCGGCAACCGGCAAGTCGCGTGATGAGGAAGACCATCCGGACTTAATCCATCGCTGGTATCTGGCGAGCTTAAATTGGTCTTTGAACCATCGCTGGGCCATTATGGTGCTCTGCGGATTGACGCTCGCCTCGACGATACCGTTGTATAAGATCACCAAGCAGGAGTGGATGCCGCAGGAGGACCAAAGCGAACTCGCCGTGTATATGGAGCTGCCGGAGGGCTTTTCCCTCGAAGGCACCGAGCAGTTCACGATGCGGCTGGCAAAGAAACTCGAAAAAGTGCCCGGGGTGAGGGCCGTCATCCCCCAGAGCATGCAGATGCTGAACCGCGTAACGATGTCCTATATGACCTTGCTGATCGATCCGCCGGAAAAGCGCGGCACGATTCAGGAGATGGGCGCCAAGGTTCGCGCCGTGATGTTACCGGAGTTTGCGATCGCCCGCCCGCGAGTCTCGTTTCCCAACGCATTGGGCGGGCGCGATACCTTCGCTCCGATTCGTGCCCAGTTACTCGGGCCGGATTTGAATAAGCTGGTGGAGATCGCCAAGGAAGTCAACGCCGAAGTGTTGAATAAACCTATGATCTCCGACATTAAGGTCAACTTGAATTTAAATAACCCGGAGATGCAAATCGATATCGACCGGCAGTTAGCTTCGGACTTAGGCGTTAGAGTATCCGATGTGGCGGGAGCGGTGCGCTTATTGATGTCGGGCGAAGACCAGATCTCCACTTACAAGGAAGAGAGCGAACAATACCCGGTGACCGTGCGACTGAAACCCAGCCAACGCGACGACCCCAACAGCTTGGGCCGGTTATTGATTCCTAGCGCCCGCCAAGGTCTCATTCGGCTCGATTCGATAGCCAAACTGGAGCGGGGCTTGGGCCCCTCACGCATCGATCGTTTTAACCGGCAGTTCAGCGTGGGCATTTACGGCAATATCGCACCCGGTTACGGCCTAAACGAAGGCGCCGCCGCCGTGCAGGAAGTAATTGCCAAAACGAACTTACCCCCGGGTTACTCCATGACCTTCTCCGGCCAAGTAAAGATCCTGGAAGAAACCTTCACTAATATGTTACTCGCCATGGGTTTGGCCAGCGTGTTTATGTATATGGTGCTGGCTGCGCAATTTGAGAGCTTGGCGCACCCCTTTATTATCTTGACGACTTTGCCACTCTCCATTCCCTGCGCATTGCTCTCGCTGATCGTGACGGGCCGCAGCTTGAACCTGTTTAGCGCCCTGGGCATCCTTCTGCTTTTGGGCATCGTGAAGAAAAACGGCATTCTGCAGATCGACTATATGAATCGGCTGCGGGACGAAGGCTACCCCATTCGGGAGGCCATTATGAAGGCCAACCGCGTACGGTTGCGGCCCATCCTGATGACCACGTTCGCCATCATCGCCGGTTTGATTCCGACGGCGGTCGGCGTGGGTGCGGGCGCTTCCCAACGTTCGGCCATCGCCATCACCATCATCGGCGGACAGATGTTGTGTCTGCTGCTCAGCTTGCTGGTGGTGCCGGTAGGCTACTCTCTGTTGGAAGAGACGAAGGCGGTGTTCAACCGGCGGCGGGTGGCGACTCCGGCCACGGCGGCGGGCGACTAGTTTGCTCCGCGGGGTCGTGATCGGGGCGGGCTTCTTTTCCCGCATCCAAATGGCGGAATGGCTGCGCCTCCGTGACCGCTGCGAGATCGTGGCCGTTTGCGATACCGACGCGGCCCGCGTGCAAGCTTTTGCCCATGAGTTTGGAATTCCGCGCACTTACTCCGACCCGTCAAGGATGCTCGATGCAGAGAATCCGGACTTCGCGGACATCGTCACCCGGCCCGACACCCATCTTGCCTTGAGCCAACTGGCTTTCGCGCGCGGCATCCACGTCCTTTGCCAAAAACCCTTCGCGCCCACGCTCGCCGAAGCACAGCAGATGGTGGAAGGGGCCGACGCCGCCGGCGTGCGGCTGATGGTAAACGAAAACTGGCGCTGGCAGGCCTGGTATCGCGAGATCAAGCGGCGGCTCGACGCCGGAGAAATCGGTGCAGTGAAGAATGTGGTGTGGATGCACTCGAATAGCGACGGCCTGCTCGATCCGCCCTATCCCAATCAACCTTACTTTGCCCAGTATCCCCGGCTGATCATCTACGAAACCCTGGTGCATTTTCTGGATAGCGCCTGTTACCTATTTGGGCGGCCGGAGTCCCTACGCGCTTACACCAAGCGTATCAATCCGCGCATCGCGGGGGAGGACTCGGCGCAGATCCGCCTCTTCTGGCCCAATGGACGGCGCTGCTGGATCGCGGCCACCCGCTGCGGCGAAGTCTTTGAAAACAATGTAGCCATGGCGAGGCTGAGAATCGACGGGGAGCACGGAACGATTTCAATGTTGGGCGATGGCTCCTTGTGGTCCGGTTCCGGGGAGCTCAAGCGGATCGACTGGGAGCCGCCCACGGCGGGCTACAAAGGCGACTCAGCTTACGCCACGCAGAAGCACTTCCTCGATGGTCTGAACTCGGGCGCGGAGTTCGAAACGAGCGGGCGGGAATACTTGTTCACCGTGCGACTGGTGGAGGCGAGCTATGAGTCCGCCGCCACGCGCGCCACGTTACAGCTCTAAGAGCCTCAAGGGCGCGGTGGCGTGGTAATCACGATCGCCTTGGCATTCACGCCGTTCAAGGCCCGGTAAGTGTGGGGCTCGGAGGCGTCGAAGTAGACGCTGTCTCCCGTATTCAGGTGGTGCGCCTCGTCCTGATAGTGGATGGCCAACGTACCGGAGAGAACGTGGACAAATTCGGCGCCGTCGTGCGCATGTTCCATATCCTTGCCGTCGTCGCGGGTCGGGAATTCGGCCAGATAGGCTTGGAGACTCTTGTCCTGTACGTGGAAGGCCAAGCACTCGAAGTAGTAGCTGGGGATGGTGACGTCGGTGCGGTCAGGGAACTTGATCCGCTCGCCAACGCGGACGACGGAGAACATGCGGGTGCGGCGCTTGTCGGCGAAGAAATGGTCGAGGCCAACGTCGAAGACCATGGCGATCCGGGTGAGGGTGGGAAGCGTAGGCACCAGTTTGCCGTTCTCGAGCTGGGAGAGCATGGAAGCCGAGAGGCCGGTGTGCTTACCCAGGTCTACCAGGGCGATTTTCTTCTTCATCCGTAGCTGACGAAGCTTCTTGCCAATTTCATAGGCGGCGAGGGAACGGCGGAGGGTTCGTTCTGAACTTTCGTTCTCAGACAACTCCCCTTTATCGCCGGTTAAGTCCGTGGCATCGATTTTACTCTCGCTAAACTCATTTTCAGTATCATGTAGATCGGGCGTTTCAGTGATGGTAATCTCGTTCATGAGAGCTTAAGACCCCCTGGGTTTCAGACTCTGGAAAGATGGACTTGATGCAAAAGAATCGTAGCGAATACAGTCATGAGACCGATGACGCGCTCGTTCGACTGGCTAAGGCCGGTAACGATGCGGCCTTTACCGAGCTGATCGAGCGCCACCGTTCCATCAGCTTTAAACTAGCTTACTCTATCCTCCGCGATCGCTCGGATGCCGAGGACGAGGTGCAGAATGCCACTTGGAAGGCCTATTCCCATCTCGACCAGTTCAACTATGAGGCAAAATTCTCCACTTGGCTGACCCGCATCGTGGTGAACCAGTGTCTGATGCGCCTGCGCAAGGATAAGCGCGCCAAGTTCTTCTACATCGATGACGTCCAGATCGGGGACGAAGTTGGCACTCTCGACCTGCGGGATAAGGCGGATGACCCGGAGGTGGATCTGGGCCGCCGCGAAGTGAGCCAGATTCTGCATCAGGAAGTGAACCGGATGCCGCCTTTGCTGAAGAAAGTCTTCTGGATGCGCGACATTGAGGAGCGTTCGATGCCTGACGTGGCCGACAGCTTGGGGATTTCCGTCGCCGCGGCCAAGAGCCGCTTGCTGCGGGCCCGCCAGGAGTTGAAGACCCGTTTGGAGAAGCACCAGGGCCGTTTGGGCGCGGCCACCTTAGTAGGCTAAGCTGATGGGCGTGACCACGCTCTTGCTGTTAGCCCAAATGCTCGACCTGACCACGGCCGCCCGCCTCGCCGACCTGCCGCTGCACTGTATCCGGCAGGAGTATCCGAACAAGACCGCACATACGATCGAAGGCGAATTGGATGCGCGGCTAACGCCGAAGCAATTGCACCCGGCATTCTTTGGCTGTCTCGATTGGCATTCTAGCGTGCATGGGCATTGGATGCTGGTGCGGCTACTAAAAACGAACCCCGGGATGGCGAAGAATGAGGCGATCCGGGCGACTCTGGCCGATAGCTTTACCCCCGCAGCCATCGCGGCAGAGGTGGCTTACTTCCAGCAATATAAACTGGCCAAGACCTTTGAGCGCACCTACGGCTGGGCTTGGCTGTTGAAACTCGACGAGGAGCTGCGGACCTGGGACGATCCGCAGGGGATCCAATGGGCGGCGAATTTGCGGCCATTGACTAATTCGATCGTTGACCTTTGGACCGCTTACCTGCCCAAACAAACCTACCCGAATCGTACCGGCGTCCATCCAAACACCGCTTTCGGCCTGGTATTCGCGCTCGATTGGGCGCGCACGGCCAAGCACACAGCGTTTGAGCATCAAATTGTGGCGCGCGCTGAGGACTATTACCTCAAGACCACGGCCATCGCCGCCATCCAGGAGCCCGACGGGACAGACTTTCTTTCGCCCAGTTTAGAGGTGGCCGACCTGATGCGGCGTGTTTTGCCGGCCAAGGAATTCGCGTCTTGGTTCGGCCAATATTTGAGCGAGCCCGGCTTGGCGAACCTGACCCAAGCGCCGCAGGTATCGGACCGCAGCGACTACCAGATTGTCCATTTAGATGGGCTATATCTGAGCCGCGCGTGGTGTTTGGCCGGCATTGCCCAATCGCTACCGACAGCGCGACGCGCTCCGCTGTTGGCGGCCTCGAAACGGTTGCTGGACGCGGCGCTACCGCAGGTGACGGCGGGCAACTACGGGGGCGAGCATTGGCTGGCTTCGTTTGCGGTTTACGCCTTGAGCCAGACCCGCTAGAGGGCGACGATCTTCGGGGACTTGAAGTCCCTGAACGCATTGCGCGTGTCGACGATGAGTTGGGACTTCTCGAGCACCGCGGCATAGTCGAAGACCTGATGGTCCGTCACGCAAACGACGCAATCGGACGTGGCGGCCATGGCGAGCGAATCCTGGGCTGTGAGCTCACCGGTGCTTTCGATGCGGCAGCTTTTCACGTAAGGATCGGAGTACGTGACGCGGGCACCGCGGGCCTGCAAGAGGTGAATGATGTCGAGGGCAGGAGACTCGCGGACGTCGTCGATATCGCGCTTGTAGGCGACCCCCAGGATGTGGACGTGCGAACCCTTGAGTGGCTTGGTGTGGTCGTTCAAGGCGTTCTGAATCTTGTCGACCACGAAGTGGGGCATCTGCCCGTTGATGTAACCGGCGAGTTCGATGAAGCGGGCTTCGATGCCGGCTTGTTTGGTCTTCCAGGAGAGATAGTAGGGGTCGACGGGAATGCAGTGGCCGCCCAGGCCAGGCCCCGGGTAAAAGGCCATGAAGCCGAAAGGTTTGGTTTTGGCGGCGTCGATCACTTCCCACACGTTGATGCCCATCCGGTCGCACATGATGGCCAGTTCGTTCACTAGGCCGATGTTGATCATGCGGAAGGTATTCTCGAGCAGCTTCACCATTTCAGCTACGCGAGTGGAGCCGACAGCAACGACGGTTTCGAGGGCCATGCCATAGAAAGCGGCACCAGCTTCAGTACACGCTGGAGTGATTCCTCCGACGACTTTGGGAATGTTCTTGGTGTGGTACTTGGGATTGCCCGGATCGACGCGCTCGGGGGAGAAGCAGACGAAGAAGTCCTGGCCGACTTTGAGTCCCGAGGCTTCCTCGAGGATCGGCAACAGCATCTCATCGGTGGTACCGGGATAGGTGGTGGATTCGAGGATGATCAACATGCCCGGATGAAGGTGCTTGGCGATTTCGCGGGAGGCGGCGTCGATGAAGCTCATGTCCGGGTCCTTAGTTTTGCGCAAGGGAGTAGGGACGCAGATGTTGATGGTGTCGAGTTCGCGGATGATGGCGAAGTCGGTGGTGGCGCGCAGATGTCCAGAGGCGACCAGGGGAGCCAGGGAACTGGTGGGGACGTCCTGGATGTAGGATTCGCCCGCGGTGATCAAGGCGGTCTTGCGGGCATCGAGATCGATGCCCGTCACGTGGATCCCCTCTTTGGCAAATTCAACCGCGAGCGGCAGGCCGACGTAGCCGAGGCCGACGACTCCGGCCTGGACGGTGCGGTCTTGAAACTTTTTCTTCAGTTGTTCGAGCATTTGGGGGTATTGAGGGCCTTAGGGGTGAAACAGGAAATCGCCGACCGCGATCAGTTCAGCCGGGCCTACGAGGAAGATCGACTCTTTCCAGTTTAACTTCAGGGGGCCGGCCGGCGTTCGGACCGTCACTTCGTCATCCACTAGGCCACGGAGCCGTGCCGCAGCAAAAGCGCCGGTGGAACCAGTGCCGGAGGAGAGGGTTTCTCCGGCACCGCGCTCAAAGAAACGTACGTCAAGCGTTTGACGATCGATCACCTTGATGAACGAAACGTTGGTGCGTTTGGGGAAATGCGGGTGCCATTCGATGGCGCGGCCCATCGTGCGCCAGTCGAAATCGAAGTTGTCCACAAAGAGGGCGCATTGGGGATTCCCTACATCCAGAATGGAGACGGCCGTATATTCATCGCCCAGGGCAAGGGAAAAGACAAGATCGCCATCCGCGACTTTGGGCAGCCCCATGTCCATCTCGAAAACGAACTTGGCGTGATCGCGGGAGAGGAGCTTCAGATGTTTCAGGCCTGCTCCGGTAGCGATGTGGACAGCATCGGTGGCGTGGCCATTCTCAATGAGAAACGCGGCGGCACAGCGCGTACCGTTGCCGGAGATCTCCACCTCGCCACCGTCGGGATTGAAGAGGCGAATGCCGCCATGAGATCCATGACTACCAGGACGAACCAGCAGCCAGCCATCGGCACCAACGCCCGAGTGGCGGTCGCAGATGGCTTCCGCAATGGCGGGCAGCTGGTCAGCGGGGGCCGAGGATTCCCAGGTGAGAAGGAAGTCGTTTTTGGCACCGTGGGCTTTGGTGAAAGGAATGCGCATGCGAAGTCCTTATTTTGGCACGCTTTGCCTTCTACCAGCGGAGGGCGAGTTGGAGGCGGAAAGTACGGCCTTCGTTGAGCGTGTTGGTGATGGCGCCGAAGTTGGGGTCCACCCAGCTGGTACCGGGCTCGGCAAATTGGGGCGTGTTCAGCGCATTCACTGACTCCACACGGAAGCGGACTTCCGATTCGGCGCGCAGCCGGAAGGCCCGTTCGAGAGAGGCGTTCACGTTGTAGATGCCGCCGCGGCGGAAGGTATTGCGGCCGAGGTTGCCGGGAACGATGCCGGAGGGCGCGAAGGCGTTGCGAGGCAGTGACTGGCGGCTGATGTCCGGATTCCCGATGGTGCGGCCGAGAATACCCGGTGCCAGGATGTCCACGCGGTCGCTGGAACTGCCGTCGACGTTGCCGAAAGGCAACGCGTCCGAACCAGAGACGACAGTGAAGGGCGTGCCGCTCTTCATCAGAACGACGCCGCCTAGCTGCCATTGCCGGGTGAGCTTCCAGCCGGGGAGGGCATAGGTGAAGCGGGAGAGGAAGGCGTGGGGCTGATCGAAACGACCGAGGCCGCGAAGGTCGCGGTTAACGTTGAATTCGGTTTGAGAGATGCCGCGGAAGGAGTCCATGTCGTAGGCGGTAGAAGTAAAGTCGGCGCCGGTGTCGATGTTCTTACTGAGCCAGTATCCGAGCTCGAGGTTGAGTCCGCGCCAGGCTTGGGAGGTGAGCGTGACGCGGCCGGCGTCGAAGTAAGCGCGGGCGCTATTGACGACGGTGCGGACATCGAGATAGCGCGGGTCGGGACGGCGGTCGTTGATGGTGGCGGTGGTGGCGCCAGGGGTAAGGCGGCCGCGGTTTTCGTACCAGTGCACGAGGAGCTTGTTGGCGCGGCTGCCGAGGTATCCGGCTTGCAGCTTCCAGGTGCGGGAGAGGGGGAGTTCCCAGAAGAGCTGATACTGCTGGGAGTAGGGCGCGACCAGGTCCGGGGCGACGGCGTAGCGCACGGCGCGGGGGACGCCGGTGGGGAGACGGCTCAGGGGATTGAGGAGGTCAGGATCGTTGAGGATGTACTTGGCGTTGAGGGGCGGGTTGAAGCGGAGTTGCTGATAGGTGGCCTGGAAGATCTCGCCATGGTGGATGGCATATCCGCCGCGCAATGTGCCGTAGCGGAGGCGCAGGGCGAAGCCGGCCGTGGGGCCAAAATTATTCCAGTCACTCGCATAGGGGACTTCCGTCAGGCGGTTGACCTCCACCGGGCGAAGCAGCGGCCGCCAGCGCACACCGGCCGAGAGCGTGAGGCGTGGCGAGGCGCGAAAGGTGTCGCCGAAGTAGGAACCGAACTCCAGGCTGCGGAAGCCACGGCGGATTTCGCCAAGGGAGCGGAAGTAGGTGGTGGCGCGGCCCAGGCGGAGGTTGGTGATGGCGTCGTTGCCGAAGTTGGCACGGAAGCTGAAGGTGCCCAGGTGGTTGTCGGAGTCGTAGCCGTTTAGTTGGCGGCGGAGGGTATCGCCACCGAGGGTGAAGTTGTGGCGGCCGCGGATCAGCCGGAGCCGCGCGCCGGTGCGGTAGTCGTTTTGGGCCCGATCGACGGGCAGGATGGTCTGGCTGTTCAGGCTGGTGAAGGCGCCGCCACTGATGAAGATGGCGGGCCCAAGGTTGTTGTTTTCGGGCACGATGAGGATGCGGGTACGGTCGGCGCCGGCGCTGAGGTCGAGCGTGGCGTTGGGGTTCAACTGCTGCGTATAGGTGAAGCGGAGGCGGTGGGAGCCGGTGGTGGTATTGGGGTTCTGCCCGCGCACGAACTGAAAGGCGAGCACCTGTTGGCGAACGAACTGGTAGTTGGCGGAGAAACGAGCTTTGGCGGTCAGCAGGCGATCGACCTTCAGGCTGGCGGTGTCCCCGTTGATCGATTGGGGCGCGTTGGTGTTGAGCATACGCGGATCGATGTCGGTGCGATTGGGGTTGACGGCGGGGTAGGCCGACAGCAGACGGGCAATGAAGGCGGTCTCAGCGGGATTGGTGGTGAGCGGCGTGCGCTCGGAGGCTAACGGGATCAGGGCATTGCCGTTGACGATGCCGCGAAGGCGACGCTGGTTGCCTTCGATTTGGAAGAAAGTGCTTTTCCCGGCGGGAAGCGAGAGGCCGAAGCCGTAGTCGTTTTCGCGCGCCGGTTTGACGCCGCCCACCTGAAAGAAAGACCGGGCGGTGGTGAGGCTATTCAGGTGGCGGTAGTAGAGCTGGCCGTGGATGCGGCGGTTATTCGAAACCGGCGTATGGAGCGAGACCGAAGGGGAAGTGCCGTATTCACTGGCAAAATAGTTACGCTCGGGGTCAAAGACGGGGGTAAAGGTGGCCGTGGTGCCGAGCCGGATGTTGAGCTCTTTCTGGGCGTTGTTGTCGATCAAATTGAACTGAACGTTTTCGTTGCGACGGCTTTCGCCAGAGGCCGTGTCGGCTTGGCCGAGGAGGTTAAGTTCAGTACGGCGGGCCGCCTCGGGCTTGGCTTCGGTGGCAACGGGCTTATCGGGATTAGTCCTTGCCGGATTGGCCGAGTCCTGACCGTGGAGCGAGAGCAGGCTGAAGCAGAGAGCGAGTGGACGCAAGATTCAGGATAGCAAGGTACGGAAAGCGCCTTCCTCATGAAACAGAAACCAAGGCCAAGCCGAATGTTGCTAGGCTGAAAGATAACATGAAATTGTATGATTTAGACCCGGGGAAATATTGTCCGGAAATTTGCCGGATGATCGTCGAGATTCCCCGTGGGTCGAGTAATAAATATGAGTATGACGGGGACCTCGATATGTTCCGTCTGGACCGGGCGTTGTATTCGCCCATGCACTATCCGGGTGACTATGGCTTCATCCCGGGGACCTTGGCCGAAGATAACGATCCCTTGGACGTGCTCTGCCTGGTGCAGAACCCCAGCTTTACCGGTTGCCTGATTGAGGTGCGCCCGGTGGGCATTCTGCGGCTGCGCGACGAACGCGAAGGCGACGAAAAGGTGCTGGCTGTGCCGACCAAGAATCCACGGTACGACCAGATTCACACCATGGACCAAGTGGGGTCGCACGTCCTGCGCGAACTGGAGCACTTCTTCTCGATCTACAAGGAACTGCAAGGCGCGGTGATGCAGCTCGATGGTTGGGGCGGGCCGATGGAGGCTCGCAAAACGATTGTCGATTGCCGCCAGCGGTATTTGGATAAGTTAGCGGCAGATCCCATAGAAGCCTAAGCAGGCGGCACCTCGCCTTTCTTGCGCAGAGTAGGCGCTTTCCGGGTTTTGCGCTCGGTTTCGCCCGACTTCTTTTCGGCTTCTGCCTTCTCCTTTTTGTCCTCGACGGTGAGCAGCGCGTCGCGATCTTTCCTTTGGGCGGTGTCACGCTCGGTTACGGTACGGCTGCGATCCTTCAGGTCTTGCTGGGAGATCTCGAGCGAGTCCTGAGTAGTCTCGATGGCCGTCTTGAGCACAAACTCGTAGCGGGAGATGTCCTTGGGCTCGGAGGCGGCGAACTTCTCAAGCTCAGCGAGCATCTTGGTCTCCGCCTTAGCCACTTCGGTAATTCCGAGGGTGAGGTCGAGCTTGCGGCGGAGGGCGTCGTCGGCGACCACATCGATCGCTTCGATGATCTTCGTATATTGGTCGAGCTGGTTATAGATCAGGATGGAGCGGCCGGGCTTCTCTTTGGCAAAAAGCTGCTTCAGCAGATCCAGCCTTTGCTTGGCGTAGTCGGAGTAGAGAGTGAGGCGGAGGTTCGGGTCCTGCGCTTCACGAATGCGCTCCACTTCGTCGGGCGTGAGGAAGTCCTTTTGGGCAAGCAGGGCGATGAGGATGAGGGTTTTCATCAGCGTGGTTTCCTGGACATAACGCCTTCGAGCAGTTTCTCATGGACGGCATTCAGGCGGGACTCGCATTCAACGACCAGGGGACGCTGTTCGATGCTCGCGTCGTTACGCAGGGTGGTAATCCGGCGGAGGAGTTCGCGGACGCGCAGTTCGGCGGGCTTGTAATGACGGACGTTGCGCGACGGATGCTTGCCCATGTCTTCGAGAGACGTGAGCGCGTATTCGGTGGCTTCGGCGGTTTCGGCCAGTGCTTTTGTGAGGGCGGCATCATCTCCCATTTCGTAGTTTTTCCTGGCCTCGGTAAGTTTTTCCTGCGCGCAATCGAGGGCGCGTTGGGCGCGTTTTTCGAGCAGGGGCTCGGACTTGACGGCATGCAAGTCGATGGACAGGAGGGTGAGAAGCAGAAGGCTGAACATTAGCGTTTGCTGAGCTCCTTTTCGATGATTCGGGCGCGCTGGCGCGATTTGAACTCCTCGTCGGGGAATTTGCCTTCGGCGCGCGAGAGGAAGCGGCGGTAGGCGTCAAGGGCTGGCTGATATTGCTTATTGCGATCGAGGATGATGGCGCGGAAGAAGTCGTGGGCCGGAGTGTCATCACCGAGTTCCTTGAGGCGGGCGAAGCAGGCGAGGGCGTTTTCGTCCTGCTTCAGCAAGATGAGCATAGCCGAGAGTTCGCGCCACGCCTGGACTTGTTTGGGGTCCTGCTTGGTGACAAAGTAAAACTGTTGGGCGGCGGCGTCGAACTTCCGCAGATCGCGATTCAGCCGGCCGTACGTCATGCGCATTTCAAGGTTGTTGGGGTCCTGGCCGAGGGCGGCTTCGAGCAGGGGTTGGGCTTTCTCGGGCTCTTTATTCCGGAGGTAAGCGCTGGAGAGGGCAAGCCGGTTGGCCGGCGTGGGCGAGGCTTTGACGGCGTTCTCAAGCGAAGCAATGGCGGCGGCCAGATCGCCGGAATCGAACTGGAGCATGGCGGCGCGTTCGCGGGCGGCGGGCGAGTCGAGCTTGGTGTAGATCGCGAGCGCTTCAGTGTTCTTGCCGGCTGCCTCAAGTTGTTGCGCGAGTTCGCCGAGCGTGTCTTTGAACTGGGGGTCCACTGCGGCCTGCTGGTAAGCGGCAATGGCCTCAAGCCATTTGGCTTGCTTGGCCAGGGCGCGGCCCAGACCCAGGTGCGCAGGGGCGGATGCAGGGTCAAGTGTTAGCGACTGGCGGAAGGCGGCCTCGACGGTTTCGGGCGCGGCGTTGGAGCCTTGTAACGCTTCAGCGAGGTAAAGACTGGGGCGAGCGGCCTTGGGCTTGGCCGCCACCGCCTCCTCGAGTGGTTTGACGGCTTCGGCCGGCTGTTTGGCCCGCACCAGTACCATGCCGAGATTCAGGTTGGCTTCGTAAAGCCCGGGCTTCAAAGCCAGCGTGCGGCGGTAGGCAGCGATCGCTTCGGCGTCTTGGTTGAGGAAGGTGTGGGCGAGGGCAAGGTTGAATTGGGATCCCAGATCCTTGGGGTCGACCGCAATGGCCTTTTGCAGCAGGGTGACGGCTTCGGCGTACTTCTCAGTCTCGAGGGCCTTCAGGCCCAGCGCAGCGGGGTCCTGTTGTACCAGAAGGGTGGCGAGGATAAGGTTGGCCAGCACGTCTTCTAGTATGACGCTGGTAACAGGCGTTAGGTATACGCCGGAAAGCAGGAAGCACCGTGAAGGGCCTTTCGTAACTCAGCCGATCACTCGGGTTTCATCACCGGGGGCTCCGGCTTGCGCATGACGGCGGCCACGCCGGTGATCAGCCTGGCTCCGCGCTGGAAGGTCAAATAATTGAAGCCCCAGCGGATGAAGACCAGGACCCGGGCTTCGAACTCGACGATGTACATCAGATGCACGAAGAGCCACAGCAGCCAGGCGATGGGGCCGGAGAACATCAGTTTGCCGAATTTCTCGAAATAGGCGACGGCGGCGGTGCGGCCGATGACGGCGAGAGAGCCTTTGTCGAAGTATCGGAAGGGGGCGGGGGCCGGCTTTCCCTTGAGACGCGCCATGATGACTTTGGCGGCGTATTTGCCTTGCTGCATGGCCGTGGGCGCGACGCCGGGCAGTGGATTGCCATCTTGCAGCATGGAGGCGAGGTCGCCGACGACGAAGATATTGGAGTAGGCTCCGGCGGTGAGGTCCGGGTTGACGAGGACGCGGCCGCCGTGGTCGAGGGGGACGCCGGCCTCTCCGAGGACTTTGCCGAATTCTGAGGCGCGGACGCCGGCGCCCCATAGGATGGTTTTGGCTTCGATCCGCTCGATCCCGGCAACGGTCTTTAAGGTGACCCCGTCGGCGTCGACGCCGGTGACGCGGACTTTGTTGCGCGTGCGGACGCCGAGTTTGATGAGGGAATTGACGGCGGCGTCGGAGAGGCTTTCGGGATAGTTTGAGAGGATGCATTCGCCGCCATCGAGCAGCAGGATGCGCGCGTTTTCGGGCTTGATGTTGTCGAACTCGTTGCGCATGGTGTCGTTGGCTATCTCGCCCAGGGCGCCGGCGAGTTCGACGCCGGTGGGGCCGCCGCCGACGATGACAAAGGTGAGCCAGGCGTTGCGCTTTTCGAGGTCCGGCTCGCGCTCGGCTTCTTCGAAGGCGAAGAGGATCTTGTGGCGCATGCGGGTGGCGTCTTCGACGGTTTTGAGGCCGGGGGCGAATTCCTCCCAATGGTCGTTGCCGAAGTAGGAGGTGCGGGAGCCGGTGGCGACGATCAGCGTGTCGTAGGGGATGGGTCCGACGTCGGCGAGGATGAGCTTTTTGCCTACGGCGTCGATGCCGATAGCTTCGTCCAGTAGGACCTTCGAATTCAGTTGCGAAGAGAGGACGCTGCGCAGGGGGGCGGCGATTTCGCCGGCCGACAAAGAGCCGGTGGCGACTTGATAGAGCAGGGGCTGGAAGAGGTGGAAGTTGCGGCGGTCCACCATGGTGAGCTCGATGTCGGCGCGCTTTAAGGCCTGGGCGGCGTAGAGTCCGCCGAAGCCGCCGCCGAGGATTACGACCTTGTGCGCCATTACATGCTCCTGCGATTTTCGAGCGATTTGGACATGGTGACTTCGTCGGCGAATTCGAGGTCGCTACCGACGGGGATGCCCATGGCGATACGGGTGACGGAGACGCCCAACGGTTTGAGCAGCCTCGAAAGATAGACGGCCGTCGCTTCGCCTTCGACGGTAGGATTGGTGGCGACGATCACCTCTTTCACATCTTCAAGGCGTTCGAGCAGACCTTTGATCTGCAACTGATCGGGCCCAATGCCGCGCAGGGGAGAGATGGAGCCATGCAGCACATGGTAGACGCCGTGGAAGCAGCGGGTGGTCTCAATGGGCAAAATGTTGTGGGCCTCTTCGACGACGCAGATCGACGTCGTATCGCGGTTGGGGTCGCGGCAGAAGACGCAGAGCTCGGCGTCGGAGATGTTGCCACAGCGGGCGCAAATGCCGAGCTTGTCTTTGACGTCCATGACGGCTTGGGCCAGACGCTCGGCATCGTCGCGGCCGCAGCGCAGAACATGGAAGGCGAGGCGCTGGGCTGACTTCTGCCCCACGCCGGGCAGGCGCTTGAATTCGGTGATCAGGCGCGCGAGCGGTTCGGCGAAGTCGGGCATGGCTAAAAGAGCCCGGGGGGCAGGCCCATGCCGCTCATCATGCCGCCCATCTTGGCCTGGGCCTGGGCGTCGACTTTGGCGGCCGCTTCGTTGACGGCGGCCATCACCATGTCGGCGAGCATCTCGACGTCGGTGGCGGCTTCGGGGTCGATGGTGACGCCGAGCACTTTCTTATGGCCGTCCATCTGGACGTTCACCATGCCGCCGCCAGCAGAGGCGTCGACGCGAATCAGGGCCACCTCTTCCTGTAGTTTGGCTTGCATCTGCTGGGCTTGCTTCATCATGTTTTGCATGTTGCCGGGGAGTTTCATGGGATACCTCGCTTTAGTAGTCGCTCAGATCGCGGACTTGCCGCACTTGGGAGCCGGGAAAAAGTTGTTGGAAGCGCTGGACCTCGACGTTGGCGAGGGCGCGGGATTCGGCCTGGTCCTCGCCGCCGGCGGGGCGGGCTTTTTCGATGGTGTTGGCGGCAGGGGCCGGGTCGCCCACGGTGAGCTTGATTTTGACCGGCCGGCCCAGGACGAGGGCTACGGCCTTGACGAGGTCCGGCCCTTTCATGCTGAGGCCGTAGGCTTTGGGGGTGACGAAGACCACTTCGTTGCTGACTTCTTCCACCGATGAATTCTCGACGGCATCGGCCGTGTATTGCTGGCCCATTTCGATGAGCGCCGTGTGGAGGCGCTGTTGCAAGCCGGTGACGCCTTTCGAGGGGGCGGGTTCCGGCGCGGGGTCGGCAGCGTCTTGCTGGCTATCCCCTCCCTGACGGTCGGGGTTCGTGGTGGCTGACTTACGAACCCCGACCGTCAGGGAGGGGATGTCAGTGGCGGGCGCGGCGGGCGCCGGAAGGGCCGGTTCCGAACGGACGGGTGGCGACGGGAGAGTGATGCGGGGAGGGGCGGCCGTGCGCGCGGGAGGCGGAGGTAGCTTCAGCCCGCCGGACGGAGGGGCTCCGGCGGGCGGTACTGGCGCCGGCGGTGCGCCGCTGCCCAGCGTAGCAATCAGTTGTTCGATGGAGGCTAACCTTCCGGCTTGCACCAACTTCACCAAGCCGAGTTCCAGATGCAGTCTCGGTTGCAGCGAATACTGCAAGTCCTTGAAGAGATCCAAGGTGAGTTGCAGGTAGCGGGTGAGGTCCTCTTCGGAGAATTTGCCGGCGACGACACCGAAGCGCTCGCGCTCAGAAGGCGAGGCACCGAGCAGCCGGGACGCGGAGCCGGCGACTTTGGTCACCAACAGATTCCGGAAGTAGCGCGACAATTCGCGGCAGAAATGTTGCAGACTTTGGCCGGTGCGTTCGAGCTCGGCGACAATTTCGAGCATGGCGGCCGAGTCGGCGGTGGCGAGCGCATCCGTAACCTGGCTCAAAGAATCGAGCGAGAAGCGGCCCAGCAGCCCGCGCACCTCGGCGCCGCGGATCACATTGCCGCAGGCGGCAATGGCTTGGTCGAGCGCCGAGAGCGAATCGCGCACGCTGCCTTCGCCCGCTTGGGCGATGACGGCCAGCGCCTCATCGTCGGCTTCCACTTTTTCCAAAACGCAGATTTCGCGCATCCTCGTAACCAGCTCTTCGAAGTCGACCGAGCGGAAGGTGAACTGCTGACAGCGCGAGGCGATCGTCACCGGAATCTTGTGCGATTCGGTGGTACACATCAGGAAGACCACCCACTCGGGCGGCTCCTCCAGGGTCTTCAGCAAGGCGTTGAAGGCTTCGCTCGTGATCTGGTGCGCCTCGTCGACGATGAAGACTTTATAGCGGTCGCGCGCCGGCCGGAAGCGGACATTCTCCCGCAGTTCGCGCATCTCATTGATGCCGCGGTTGGAGGCTGCGTCGATCTCGATCACGTCCATCGAGTTACCCAGCGTCACTTCCTTGCAACTGGCGCAGACATTACAAGGGTTGATGGTGGGGCCCTGTTCGCAGTTCAGGCAGCGGGCGAGGATGCGGGCGACAGTGGTTTTGCCGGTACCGCGCTGGCCGGCGAAAATGTACCCGTGCGCGATGCGCTGCTGGCTGATGGCATTTTCGATGGTGGTCCGAACGGCCTCCTGGCCAATCAGTTCCTCGAAGCCTTGCGGCCGGTACTTGCGGGCGATGACTTGGTAGGCTTTTTGTTCAGACACGTTCGTTGGGCGGCCAATTATGCCAAACCCCGGGTGATCCGCGGCACACAGCCGAACCCACTACCGTTGCTTCCTTCCGGACCTGGCGGGGTTCGCAGGCAGACCATTGCACGAAGCCCGGGGCCTGACATGCGTTAGTTTAGCATCTTCACTCCCAACATCAGCACGCCGCCGGCCAATATTAGCCAGACGGTTTCGACCTTGGAGCGGATGAACAGGAACGCCGCGCCGGCGATCAAGAAGACGGGCATGGGGCCGTCGATGGCGTCGCGCGCCAAGGGCAGCACCGCCGTCAGCGACAGGCCCGCGCCGCCCAGCATCACGGCATCGAGCGAGCGCTTCACGGCCGGCCTTTTGGCGTGCCGTCCCAGCCAATAGAGCAGCGGAAGCACTAGCAGGGCGGGGGTCACCATGGCCAGCCACGCCGCCGTGGCGCCCGGCCAGCCACCAATCGTCTGGCCGACGCTGACGAGGTAGCCACCTTTCGGCCCCGGCGTCAGCCGGCCCACGACGATGGCGCTGTTCAACTGCCGGTCCGTCAGGCGATGCGTGGCGACGAGTTCTTCGCGCAGGACGGGCAGCGCGGTCATGCCGCTAAAAGAACTTAGCGTGGCTTTCAGAAATACTAAGTAGAGCAGCAGGAACGCGGTCATGCCTGGCTCCAGAAGTAGCCGGCGGCGGCGCAGGCGGCCAGCACCCAGATGGGCGAGACGACATAGCCTAGGCCGAAGCCGAGGGCAATCAGACCGACACCGCGGACGACGGAGCCCTGCTGGAGGTAGGGGGCGGCCAGGGTCCAGAGGCTGCCAAAGCTCAGGCCGACGGCGACGGCGATCGCGCCGTGCATCATCGCGACGGCGGCCGGCCAGGCGAGTAGCCGGTCCATCCCCAGCGTCAGCAGCGCGGTGATGATGGAACTGGGCACGGAGGCGATCAGCAGGCAAGTGAGCGCTCCGGGCCAGCCACGCAGCAAGTAGCCGAGGGCGGAGCAGCAGGCGAACAGATTCGTCCCGGGGGTAATGCGACTGAGGGTGTAAGCGAGGGCAAAGTCAGTGCCGGAGATCCAGTGGCGCTCTTCCACCAACTCGCGCTGCAAGGCGGCCGTGGTGGGGTTGCCTCCGCCGAAGGTGAGCGTCCCCGCCCGCAGCATCACCCGGGCCAGGTCCCCCAGATACACTGAAGTGTTCATGCTCAAAACTATCATTTTCGACCTCGGCAACGTGATTGTGCCGCTCGATTTTCCCGCCGGTGCTTTGGCCTGGAGCGAAGCCACCGGACACACCCCCGATGAGATCCGCCGCCGCATGGCTTCCGTCGACCATTACCGGGCTTATGAAGCCGGTGAGCTTTCTACGCCCAAGTTCCAGCAAGCTATGGAGGAACTCTTCGAGAAGCGCTTCGACGAAACGCACTTCATGAACCTGTGGAGCAGCATCTTCGCCGAGCCCACTTTGGTGGACGCCGAGACCCTGATCCGGTTGAAGCAACGCTATCGCTTGGTGCTGCTATCTAATACAAATGACTTGCACTTCCGCTTCATCCGGCGTCATTATCCGATTGTTGAACTGTTCGACTCCTACGTGCTTTCTTACGAGGTGCAGTCCATGAAGCCGGATGCCGGAATCTACCTGTCGGCGATTGAGGCGGCGCGGTGCCCGGCCCACGAATGCTTCTTCACCGATGACTTGGCCGCCAACATTGAGGCGGCGCGCGAGCATGGCTTGCAGGCGGAGGTGTTCGTCGACGAGACTACTCTGCTAGGTCATTTACGGGATCGGGGCGTGGTGCTGGGTGGATGACAAAAAGGACCTTGTAAGCTTGATCTTCGGGCCCTATTCTGAGACCGTCTTGAAGTGAGCATAAAATCCAAGCCCGTTCCGCCTAAGACGCTCGACCGCGTGATTTCCAAGATGGGGCTCGGATCGCGGACCGACGCGGCGGCCTGGATCCGGGCCAACCGCGTGAAGGTGAATGGCAAGGTGATCCAGCAGCCTGACTTTTGGGTGAATCCCGACCGCGACAAAGTGGAGCTCGACAACCGGCCGCTCGAGAAAAAGAAGTTCCGCTACCTGCTGCTGAACAAGCCCAGCGGCTACATCACCACCTACAAGGACCCCGAAGGCCGGCCTACGGTTTATGACCTGCTGACCGGCGTGACGGACTTCCTCGCCACCGTGGGCCGCCTCGATTTGGACACCAGCGGCCTTTTGATCCTCACCAACGACACCCAATTCGGCGAGCGGCTCACCAACCCCGACTACCACGTCCCCAAGACCTATCTGGTGAAAGCGGCCACCCTACTGACCGACGAACAACTCGACCGTTTGCGCAAAGGCGTCACGCTGGATGACGGGCCCACCCGGCCGGCCGTCGTGACCCGGGTGCGCGACGCGGCGACCAAGAGCTTCATCGAAATCACCCTCACCGAGGGCCGCAACCGGCAGGTGCGGCGGATGCTGGAGGCCGTCGATAGCTTCGTGCTGAAGCTGGTGCGGGTGCGGATCGGTGACCTGGAGATTGACGGACTGGTACTGGGCAAATGGCGCAACCTGACCCCGGCCGAGGTGCAGGATCTGGTGGCGGCCAGCCGTTCGATGAAGGGTCCGAAGGTGAAAGAGAAGCGATCCGCCGCACTTCAGGGTCCGGATCCCGAAGAGCAAGAAGATGTCGATGACCCCGAATCGGCCGAGTCTACGCCTGACATAGTAGAGACTCCCGATGGGCCTTCCGATATTAGTTTAGCAATAGGTAAACCTTCGGTGAAGGGGATAAATCAAGTCGAAAAAAGGGAGCCAGGTGCGATATCGTAGGAATAGTGGTGCCCAAGAAAGAAACTGCCGAAACGCCCGATCCGAAACTTCCGTTGCTCAAGTGCACCGTGTGTGGCTCCACCTGTACGCCGGTGAGCTACTCGCCCGCCGGAAACGATGACCAGTTGTGCTGGGTTTGTCGGCGCTTGAAGATTAGCGCGTGGCGCGACTCTGACGTGCAGCCGCAACCTTCGCAGGAATAACTACCGCGGCGCGGCGACCCGGGCTTCCACCAGCAACTGATTCACCACGCTTTTGACGCCCTTCACCTTTTTGGTGAGCCGTTCGGCGCGCTGCTTATAGGCTTCCTTATCCACGCGCCCCTTCAGCGTCACCACGCCATCCTTCACCTCCACGTCGAGCGCGCCGCCGCGCACGTCCGGGTCGCTGGCGAGCTTCAGGCGCACTTGGTCGAAAATCGAATCATCGTTCACCGGCGCCTTTTGGGCGAAAGCGAGCGGGGCGAGTAGAACTAAAAACATACGGCGTTGCATCTGCCTATATTCTAGATCCGTTACCATCGGGTCTGTGACTCTTTCTCGCCGACAACTCTTCGCCGCTGCCCTGCCGCTCGCCGCCCAAAGTCCCCCTTCTCAAATTGCAGTCAAGCGGCCGAACATCCTGTGGCTATCGTTTGAAGATTCAAGCCCTATGCTGGGCTGCTACGGCGATCCGCACGCCATCACCCCCAACACCGATGCCTTCGCCCAGCATAGCGTTCGCTTCACCCGGGCCTACTCCGTGGCCGGCGTCTGCGCGCCTTCGCGCTCGGGCATCATCACTGGCATGTACCCTACCACCTTGGGGTCGATGCACATGCGCTCCAATGTGAAGCTCGGCCCGGATGTCCGCTGTTTCCCCGAGTATCTGCGGCGCGCCGGCTACTATTGCACCAACAACGCCAAAACCGACTATAACTTCGCCTTGCCGCGCGGTGCATGGAACGAAAACGGAACCAAGGCTCACTGGCGCAACCGGGAGCCCGGCCAGCCGTTCTTCGCTGTCTTCAACCAGGAAGTCACCCATGAGAGCCGTTATCCACGCCGCGGTGCCGAGCATGATGCCGACATCAAGCGCTTGAAACCCAACCAACGGCAGGACCCGGCCCAGCTCACCACCTTGCCGCCCTTCTACCCTGATACGCCCGAAACCCGCCGCGACTGGGCCAACGTCTACGAGTGCCTCACCGCCATGGACTATTGGCTGCAGGATCGCCTGAAAGAGATCGCCGACGCGGGCCTTGAGAACGACACCATCGTCTTCCTGTGGGGCGACCACGGCGTTGGCCTGCCGCGCTCCAAGCGGTGGCTCTACG
>Ga0105047_10004767_pt1 | contig 23512 bp, 16 predicted proteins | sample MAT04_FD_78384 | JGI IMG/M metagenome (GOLD analysis project Ga0105047, IMG submission 78384) | Freshwater microbial communities from Lake Fryxell liftoff mats and glacier meltwater in Antarctica - MAT-04 (megahit assembly) | ecosystem: Environmental > Aquatic > Freshwater > Ice > Liftoff... | reverse complement strand
CGCCGTCGCCCACGCCCACGCCGACCCCCGGCCCCACGCCGACCCCCGGCCCTACGCCGACGATCGACCCGTGCGTCACCCCGATGCCATCGGTGGCACCTGGGTCGTCGGCTGGCGCGTCCCCTGTGGCCTCTGCCGCACCGACATCCGACCCGTGCCCCACCGCCACGGCGAGCGCCTCTCCATCGCCGCTACCCTCGGCCGCGCCCTCACAGACCCCGACCCCGACGGCCAGCCCGTCGCCATCGCCCACGTCGACCGCCACGCCGGCGCCGCCTCGGCGCGGCACGGTCACGCTCCCGCGGGTCGTTCGCGTCTACCAGGTCCGCGACGACACGATCGCCGGGTTCCGTGAGGTCACGCTGCGAGCCCCGACGACCGTGCTCGCCACGGCCCCGGAGTCGTTCGCCTTCCCCACGTTCACGGATCCCCGGGCTCGCCGCGACCTGGTCCGCGTCCTGCGGGGCACGCTCGCCGGCGACCTGGTCAGCCCCGACGACCCGGGGGTGCGCTGGACCGCCGACCGTTGACGTGCGCCCGCTGCCCACGGGCGGGCCCCCCATCGAAACCTCCATCGCCACCGGACATCCTCATTGCGAGAGCAACCACCGGGCCGTTACGCTCCCGTCGCATCGCCCGGACGTTCGAGGGCGATCCGGCATCAGGCGCAAGCAGGAGGGAGACACGCACATTCACCCGGACCACCCGGGGCCCGGCCGCCCCGTTCCGGGTCGCGCCGCGCTCGGGCTCCACCTGCCCCAGGACCGCCGGCGCGCACTGGCCGGCGGGCGTGATCTCCCGGAGGCCGCCAACGGCTCGGCGCTGTTCGCGGACCTGTCGGGCTTCTCCGTGCTCTCCGAGCGGCTCATGGAGGCCTTCGGGCCGCGGCGGGGCGCGGAGGAGCTCACGCGCGCCCTGGACCGCGTCTTCGGGGCGCTGGTGGCGGAGGTGGATCGCCGTGATGGGAGCGTCCTGGGCTTCTCCGGCGATGCCATCACGGCCTGGTTCGAGGGTGACGACGGCACCCGCGCGACATGGGCTGCGCTGGCCATGCGGGCCGCGACCCTGGCGCTCGAACCGTTGGCGTCGGCGGCGACGGCCGGGACCGTGCAGCTGAAGCTGGGCATCAAGGTGGCCATCGCGACCGGTCCGGCCCGTCGCTTCGTGGTGGGTGACCCTGCCATCCGCCGCTTCGATGCGCTCGTGGGGCCGACGGTCGACCGGATGGCTGCCGCATCCACCGCCGCCCGGACCGGTGAGCTCCTGGGTGACGTGCCGACCGCCGCATCCGCCCACCCCGATGGTGGCATCGTGGACTGGCGCGAGGACGGGACCCACCGATTCGCCCTGCTCGCGCGCCCCGCCCGCCCGGATTCCGCACTCGACGCGGCCGCGATACCCACCGTCGACGCCACGCCCGACGCGGACCTGCCAGAGGACGCCCTCGCCGGCTGGTTGCCACCCGTCGTGGCGGCCCGGTTGCTGGAGAGCAGTGACACGCTTCTGGCCGAGCTGCGCCCGGCCGTCAGCCTGTTCGTCGGGCTGGGTGGCATGCCGCTCGACGGACCCGACGGTCCCGCACTCCTGGACCGGACCATCCGCTGGATCGAGGCCGTCGTCGATGCCCAGGGCGGCACGCCCATCGACCTCACCATCGGGGAGAAGGGGAGCTACCTGTTCGTCGTGTTCGGGGCGCCGGTGGCCCATGACGACGACGTCGTCCGGGCGCTCATCGCGGCCGGCACCCTGCGGCGGCCGCCCGCTGGCCTGGGCCCGGTGATGGCGCCCCGCATCGGCGTCTCCCGCGGACGCGTCCGCGTCGGTGCGTTCGGCGGTGCGACCCGACGCACGTACGGTCTCCAGGGCCACGACGTCGTCATCGCGGCTCGTCTCATGGAGCGGGCCGAGCCCGGCGAGGTGGTGGTCAGCGGGCGCATCGCAGAGGCCATCGCCGGTCGGTCGCGGCTGGAGCCGCTGGGCGCGCTGCCCATCAAGGGCGCACGCCTGCCCGTGGACATCTTCCGACTGCCGTCCGGGGTGACCGATGACGACGTCCGCGACGCGGGTCCGGGCCGGGGTGGTCCGAGCGTGGCAGGCAGGGCGACCGGGCCGGCGGTGCGCTCGACGCTGGTTGGTCGGGAGCCGGAACTCGGTCGCCTGCTGGCGCTTCTGGACCGGGAGGAGCCGAGCGTCCGATGCGCGGTCATCGTGGGCGAGCCGGGCCTGGGCAAGTCCCGCCTGCTGGACGATGCGATCGGGGTCGCCTCGGCCCGGGACGTCCGCGTCCTGCGGGTCCGGGTGGACCCCATCGACCGGGAGACGCCCTACGCCGGCTGGCGCCCGGTCTACGCGGAGCTCCTGGGATCCGGGCGCGACTCGGACCCGTCGGCGCTCCGGGATCGGGTCGCGGTCGTCCTCCCGCTGCGCGACCGCGATCGCCTCGCGCTCCTGGAGCCGGTGCTGCCCCTGGGCGCGCCGGAGACCGCCTCGACGCTGCGCCTGGATCCGGCGGCCCGCCAGGATGAGACCCATCGTCTGCTGGTCGCGATCCTCGAGGCGCACCGAGGGTCACATCCGCTGCTGCTCGCCGTGGATGATGCGCAGTGGCTGGACTCGCTGTCCTGGAACCTGCTGCACCGGGTGGTGCGCGACGTGCCGGGGATCCTCACCCTGGCCACGCTGCGTGCGGCCGCCGAAGACCGCGACGAGGTGCGGGCGCTGCTGGCGATGGGGGTCGTGGCACGCATCCCGCTGGCTCCGATGGATGATGCAGCGGTGGCCCGGCTCGCCCAGCAGGCGCTGGGCGTGGAGGTTCTCCCCGCGGCCGTCGCGCGCTTCGTCACGGCGCGCGGTGGCGGTAATCCGCTCCACTGCCAGGAGCTCGTCCTGGCGCTCCGCGATGCGGGCGAGCTGCTCGTCGCAAACGGCCGCGCGCGCCTGCGGGAAGGGGCGGACCTGGGCACGGTCGCGTTCCCGGACTCCGTGGAGGGGGTCATCGGGGTGCGCCTGGACCGGCTGCCGGCGCGCCTCCAGGACCTGCTGAAGGTCGCCAGCGTGCTCGACGGTGCGGTCCATGCGGACGACGTGCGTGCCCTCGCGGGGGGCACCACCGACCCGCATCTTCTGGATGGACTGGTGGCGGCGGACCTCCTGGCGCCGGTGATGGCGACGGATGCGCCCGCCGAGCGCCCCGCTTGGGCGTTCCGCCACGCGATCGTGCGCGAGGTCGCCTATGAGCGCCTGCTGTTCGAGCAGCGGCGCGAGCTCCACCGGCGCTACGCGGAGCGACTGGAGGGCCTCGGCGCCACCGACGCGGTCCCCGATGCGCGGCTCGCCCACCATTGGGAGCGGGCGGGCGTGGTGGCGCGTGCCATCGACCACCTGGAGCGTGCCGGCGACGTGGCGTTCCGCGACGGCGGCTTCCCGGAGGCGGCGGAGTTGCTCACGCGGGCCCTGGCGCTCGCGGCCGACGCGCCTGCCCCCGGCCCGGCCGCCCCCGGCCCGGCCGCCCCCGGTCCGGCCGCGCCTGCCCCTGCCGCCTCCGGCCCGGCCACCGCCACGCTGGCGACCTCCGCCGCGGTGACGCCGCTCCGCCGCGCCGGGTGGCAGTGGACCGCGGCCCAGGCCACCTACCGCCTGGGCGACCTGCGCCGGAGTCGGGCCCTCGCGGAGGCTGCCCTCGCCGCGTACGACAGGCCCCTGCCCGAGGGACGTGCCGCGACCGTGCCGGTGCTCGTGGGCCAGCTCACCCGCCAGGTCGGGCATCGCGCTGCGCCGGCACGGTTCGTGGGCCGCGCGCCCGAGTCCGAGCGGGAGCAACTGCGCCGCGCGACTCGGGCGTGCTTCAACCTCGCCGAGGTGTACTACCTCGCGTCGCTCCGGGAGCGGAGCGCGCTGGCGGCGCTACGCGGGCTCAACCTCGCGGAGCGGCTGGGGCCGTCTCCGGAGCTGGTGGAGGCGTACGGGGCGATCGCCGTCATCTGCTCGCTGCTGGGCCGGCACGGCGTCGGTGCCCGGTATCTGGCGCTCGGGCGGGCCGTCGCGGATCGCATCGACGACCCCTTCGCGACGGCGCTCATCGCCCACCAGGCCACGCTCAGCCGCTCCGGCGTGGGGCCCGCGGAGCCGCTGCTCACGGTCGCCGCAGCGGGCATCGATGGATTCCGGGAGATCGGCGACAAGGGCCGCCATCGCGACGCCCTGGGCATCGCCGCGATCGCCGCGTGGCAGTTCGGGCGCACGGCCCTGAGTGAGGCGTGGTTCCGGGTCCATATCGCCACGCATGCGGACGACGAGCGGTCGCTCGGCCTGGGCTGGGCGTACACCTGGCTGGGCGCCGCCGCGCTGCGTCGCGGGGATGCGTCCGGCGCCGCCGACCTGCTGGCGCGAGCGAGCGCGGCCGGCCAGGGCGCCGAAGGCCTGGATGTGACGTCCGTCGCGCGGCAGGGTCTCGCCGCGCTCGCGCTGCACCGCATGGGGCGCGCCGCGGAGGCCACCGCGGCGGAGGCGGCCGCCTGGGACCTCGTGCGCGCCTCGGGTGGCCGGCCCGCGTCGCATGCCGCCGTGGACGGGTATCGCGGCCTGTGGGCGATCGCGCTCGACCGCGTGGACACGGCGCCGAACCCGGGTGCGCGCGGTGCCGCGTTCGACGGTGCCCGCGAGGTCGTCGGCCTCCTGGATCGCTATCGGCGGGTGTACCCCATCGGGCGGACGACCTGGCTCCGCGCGACCGGCGAGCTGCGATCGCGACAGGGTGATGGACCGGGCGGGCTCGCGGCGCTGCACGGCGCGCTCGAGGCGGCGAGCGGACTCGACCAGCGCGCGGACGTCGCGCTCGCGCATGCTGCGCTGGCACGGGCGCTGCCCATCGGCGACCCTGGACGCGCGGGTCACCGGGCGGCGGCGATCGCCGGTGCGGCGGCCTGCGACATGGCGCCGCCGTTCGGCATGGAGGAGGGGATGTGAAGGTCGACCGGCTGTCAAGCGTCATCGATGATCTGGCCCAGGTCCTGCGCTGGAGCCGCCACGCTCCGAGTCGCGCCGGCTACTTCGCGGCGCTCTACTGGCATGTCGCCACCAGCCTCCGGGACCATCTCCAGCAGCCCGGCTACTTCGAGCACCCGGAGCTCATCCAGCATCTCAACGAGGTCTTCTTCTCCCGGTATCTCGACGCCTTCAGCCACTGGCGGCGGGGCGAGCCGGTGTCGGAAAGCTGGGCGGTGGCCTTCGGCGCCATCGACGAGGACGGCCCCATCGTGCTCCAGCACCTGCTGATGGGCGCCAACGCCCACATCAACCTGGACCTCGCGGTCGCGGTCACCACCGCGGTCCCGGCATCACGGTTCGAGGAGCTCGAGCCCGACTACCAGAAGATGAACGACCTGCTGTGCGACCTCATCGAGCCCGTGCTGGAGGCGTGCTGCAGGATCCTCCCGGCGCTTCGCATCGCGACGCGGATCGGCGGGCGCGCGGAGGCCACGCTGATGGGCATGGGCATGCGTCTCGCCCGCCACGACGCGTGGCGGGAGGCACAGGCGCTCGCCGCGCTCGTGCCGGCGGCGCGTCCGGCGGCGATCGCGGACCTGGACCGGCGGGTGGCGGCGGAGGGCCGCCTGATCCACGACCCGGGGTGGCTGCCGGACATGGCCCTGTGGCTCATCCGGCGCCTGGAGCGCGGCGACATCCGCGAGATCATCGCGGACCTGCGTGCCAGCGCGGAGGCGGCTCGAGGAGCGCACGTGACCCAGCCCGCCGCCGGCGCGCCTGCGCCCGCATCGCAGACCGCGCCCCCCAGCCCTGCCCCGGCCGCTGCGCAGGGGGCTGCCTGGCCCATCGTCACCCCGCCGCCGTCCGCCCGATCCGTGCCCCCGACCTCCCCGGATGCGCCGATCACCCGCCGCAGGGTCGCCATCATCGGCGGCGGTCAGGCGGGTCTCACGGCCGCCCTCCAGTTGAGCGACCCGGCCAACCCCGCCGCTGCCCAGCTGGACATCACGGTCCACCAGCTCGGCTGGCGCCTGGGTGGCAAGGGCGCCACCGGTCGACCCGGCCCCGACCAGCCGTGGGCCGCCGCGCGCATCCAGGAGCACGGCCTCCACAACTGGTTCGGGTTCTACGACAACTCGTTCCACCAGATGCGGCGCGTGTATGAGGAGCTGGGCCGTCCGCCCGACGCGCCGCTCGCGACGTTCGAAGAGGCGTTCGAGGGCGCCAACGAGGCCGCCTTCGTGGAGCAGATCGAGGGCCAGACGCTCATCTGGGCGATCCACAACATCACCAACGACGCCAAGCCGGGTGAGGGTGGGCTGGCGCTGTCGCCGTGGCAGTACATCGAGATGGCCCTCACGCTCGCCCGGCGGCTGCTCGCGGGATCGGCCATCTCCGACGCGGCTGTCGGTCACCCCACGCTCGCTGCTGCCCATGCGTACGTGACGCAGGCCGCCGCGGACACGTCCACCGATCTGGGTGCCATCTCATTGCGGTCCGTGGAGGAGCTGCTGGCGTCGGCGCTGGCGCTCGTGGACCATGCGAACGCCGGCTGGGGGGCGGCGCTGGACCACCCGCTCGTGACCTTCCTGGACGGCATCCGCGACGACCTGGAGCAGGCGGTCGCCGGACTCTCCCTGCCCGGCTGGATCCGCGACCTCGAGGATGCCGGCGGCCGCGCCCTGTGCTGGGTGCTGTCGCTCGCGATAGACGCCCTCTGGGACGTTGTCCGCGACCGCGTCGGGACCGTCGCGGGCACCGAGCAGCGCCGGCTCTGGATCATGGGCAACCTGGGCTACGCGGCCATCACGGGCGCCATCAAGGACGGCGTCATCGACCATGGCTTCGACGCCATCAACGGCCAGGACTACCGAGCGTGGCTGTCCACCCACCTCCACGACGACGACGGCCTCGCGCTCGGCTCGCCCATCGTGGAAGCGGCCTACACGGGCCTGTTCGCCTACCCCGCGGGTGATGCCGTGATGCCTCCCGGCAGCCGCTGGCCGGTGCGCGAGAACACGGAGGCGGGCACCACGCTCCGGGGCCTCGTGCGGGCAGCGTTCACGTACAAGGGCAGCTTCGCCTACCGGTTCGTGGCGGGCACCGCGGACACCTGCTACGCGCCGGCCTACCAGGTGCTGCGGCAGCGGGGAGTGAAGGTGGAGCTGTTCCACCGGGCCCGGGGCCTGTCGCTCAAGAACGGGCTCGTCGACGCCATCGACATCGGTGTCCAGGCCGGTACGACCGACTACCAGCCGTTCGTCGATGTCCGCGGCCTGCCCTGCTGGCCCGACCAGCCGCGCTGGGACCAGCTCGACGACGGTGACTGGTTCCGGGCGCAGGAGGCGGACTTCGAGTCGCCGGCGCCGGAGATCCGGTCGAAGGAGACCTCCCTGCCGATGCGGCGCGGGGTCGACTTCGACGACGTGATCATCGCCGTGCCCATCTCCGCGCTGCCCGCGCTGGCGCCCGAGCTGATCGCGGCCAGCCCGGCCTGGGCGGCGTCCGTGGACGCGCTGAAGACCGTGCGCACCCAGGCGTTCCAGGCGTGGCTCACGAAGACACCCCAGGAGCTGGGCTTCCCGGACATCAAGCCGCCCATCGTGACCTGGCTGTACGACGCGATGAGCCCGCTCAACGTCTGGGGAGACTACCCCGAGATCATCCCCCAGGAGGCGTGGCCGGCGGACGCGACCCCCAAGGGCCTCGCCTACTTCTGCTCCACCATGCCCGATGACGAGGGTGAGGACCCGACCGATCCGTTCCCCGACCAGGCACGCGCGGACGCTGTGGCACGTGCGAATGCGATCGAACTGCTGGAGCGAGGCATCGGCACCGTGCTGCCGGGTGCGATCCAGGACGGCACTTTCGACTGGAACGTGCTCCATGACCCGCGCCCGACGCCCGGCACCGGCCCTGATCGCATCGACGCCCAGTGGATCCGGGCCAACGTGACGCCCACCGAGCGCTACGTGCTGTCCGTGGTCGGCTCGTCTGCGCACCGCCTGCCGGTCCATGACCCGCTGACGTTCCCCAACGTGTACCTCGCGGGCGACTGGACGCGTTGCACCATCGACGCGGGCTGCATGGAGGCAGCCACCATGAGCGGCATGCTCGCCTCCAACGCGCTGTCCGGCTGGCCGTTGCGGACGCAGATCGTCGGCGTCGACTTCTAGGCACCCACGACGCGGCCGCCGCGCCCGGGGCCGGGCCGCCCGCCACCTCCCCGATCGTCGGCATCACGACTCCCCGCTCCCGGGACCCGACGCGACCACGTTGGCCGAGCACACGCGGTGCCCGACGTGTCACTCTGGACAGACGCGCCCCCATCCGTACCGCTCTGATGTCCGAGGTCCGACCCATGCCCACCATTCGCGCCGTCGACGCCGACGTGTTCGTCCGCAAGCCCGCCCTGTCCAAGGCCACCAGCGAGCTCGACCCCGAGCTTGCGATGATGGTCTCGAAGATCTCCACGATCACCGACGCCTCCGTGGTCTATGAGGTCTCCTTGCAGCCCGGCGACAAGGCGGGCACGATTCGGGTGCGCCTGCTCCGCGCCGCGAGGCTCGCGGGCGTGGATGTCGCCGTGCGCAAGTCACCCAAAGGCTGGTACGTCGGGCTGATGACACCGGAACGGCGCTCCAAGGCCGGCCGGAAGCCCTCGAAGCCCGCCGCGACGGCCTGACCCTCCAGCCACCCCGCACGCGCGACTCGGTGACAAGGCATTCGCATGGCCGCCACCCGGCTGGGCCGCGCATCCGGTCCGTCGGCGGACGTGAACCGCTCCCGTTTGGGTCTGCTCGGGACCACGCGTCGCGCGAAGGCCCCGAAGCGCCACGTTCACGGGACGCCGAGATGGCCGCGCATCGGGTCGTGGCTACCGATCTCGTCGTGGACACGTGCCCCCTCGCCATGAAGGATGGGCAGTCCGGTCCCAGCCGAGGGGTCATCGCAGCATCCGCAGCGTGAGGTCACGATGGCGCGGCCGCCTTCGATGGTGTACACCCGTTGTCTGGCACCGGCGGGCCGTGGCGGCGAGATTGCAATGTCGCCGCGCCATCCTTCTCCGCATCCCCTGGACGATGCATTGGATGCCAGGGATCAGGAAAGGAGGTCGCTCGTGCGATACCTCAACGCGCTCGCTCTGCTTCTCGTGATCGTGGGAGGCGTCAATTGGTTGCTCGTGGGCGTCGCCCGGCTCGACCTGGTCGCGATGCTCACGGGCGATGAGTTCGGTGAGACCAATCCCATCTCGAACGTCATCTACATCATCGTCGGTCTGGCCGCGATCTGGCTGGTCCCGACCCTCATCCGGTGGGTTGCGACCTCGGATGCCGCTCCCCAGGCCGCTCCCGACGCCCATCGGGTCTGACGGCGACCGGCTCTGCGCCTGATCGCCTCACGGCTCCAGGCGCAAGACCGATCCGTCGACGTCGACATCGAGCACCCGGCGGCTGCCGCAGGACCGGCAGCCCGCGGACGTCGAGGACGACGTCAACCCGCCGGTGGACCGAAGCGCGCGCGGTAGGCGCGGCCGCGGGCCACGAATGACCAGCGCAGGAAGAGCCACACGATGGGTCCCAGGATCGGGCTCAGCAGGCGCGGGCGGACCGTGAACGTCGGCTCGTCCACCAGGTTGGAGCCGTCACCGTCGGCGAGGATGCCGTGGTGGTGCTCGAACGTGGCATAGGGCCACGGCAGCTGGATGCTGCGGTCCACGAACGTGACGCCTGCCGAGCTGGAATCCAGGGAGATGATGCGGCTCATCCATGGGCCGCGGGGGCCGAGCTTCGTGAAGCGGACCTCGATCTCGTCGTCCAGCTCCAGGCCGATGCGCACGACCTCGAGGCCCATGAAGCCCGGTGCCAGCGACTGAACGAACGCCTTGTCGCCGAAGACCGGGAAGATCGCCCCTGGTGCCTGGGCGACCCGAGTCGCCACCCTGAATCGCATACCTGCCTCCTGCCGTTCCGCGTCGGTGCGTACCAGTGTGTGGGTCGCAGGCGACCCGTGTCCGGCGCGATCGCCGGCCGGGAATCGACGAAGCCCCGGGAGCCACCCCAGTGGCTTCGACGGGGCCCGTCGGGGGAGGGAGGAGGCCCTTGAGACGACACGAGGGTGGATCCGGTTCCCTCGGGGTGAGCCGGGTCAGCGATCCGCGGCGGTCAGGTCCCAGTGGTGGCGGCTGCCGGGCGCGACTGGCTGGGCGGTGTGACGGGGTCCCCTGCCGCGTGGCGCATCGGGTGGAGCGCTGCGACGAGGCCGGCCAGGGCACGTGTGAGTCCGGCCAGGGCACGCGTCCGGACGCCCGGCGGGCGTCGCTCGCGGGAAGACGACGCGGCCAATGCGGCCTTCGCCAGGCGGGCATCGGCGGCGTGGCGCTGCAGCTCGGCGCGGTGGCCGGCGACCAGGAAGTCGTTGCGGTGGAGGCTCATCTCGCGGTCGTCCTTTCTCTCGTCCTCTGGTCGGGAGACCATGTCGATAGCGTGCGATCCGGGACCGTCCGTGGCCAGCGAGCAGGCGACACCCGGGCTGTCGGACGCGCGCCGGGTGTCCGGTCGCCCCCGAGCCAGGTGCGCTGTCAGGCGGGCGACACCGGCACCGCGCGCCATCATGGGAGCCGGGTCATCGGGGCCGGTCCCGATGCGTGAGGCGAGTGGAGGCGGCATGGCCTCGGATACGGCGATCGGGATCGGGATCGTGGGCTCGGGGTTCATCGGCCGCACGTGGGCGGAGGTCGCCGCGCATCACGCCACGGGGACGCGCCTCGTCGCGGTCACGGGGGGCCGACGGGCGCCCGCGCTGGCCGCGGACCACGGTATCGCGCTTGAGTCCTCGCTCGACGCTCTGCTCGCCCGCGACGACATCGCCGCCGTGATCCTCGCCACACCGCCCGCTGGGCATCGCGAGCAGGCGCTCGCGGTCGCGGCCAGCGGTCGCCACCTGCTGGTGGAGAAGCCGATGGCCCAGACCGTGGACGAGTGCCGGGCCATGGCGGACGCCGCGCGATCGGCGGACGTGCGCCTCGCGGTGGTCTCGCATCACCGGTTCCGGACCGTGCCGCGGGCGACCCGCGATGCCATCACGCGCGGTGCCATCGGCGCCGTGCGGATGCTGGGTACGATCGGCGCGGAGGTCGGCTGGTGGGACCTTGCGGCCCGCGGCGACGAATGGAAGCTGGACCCGGCCCAGCAGACGGCCTACGCGTCCTGGGCGGCGCACGCCTGCGACCTGGTCCGCTGGTTCACGGGGTCTGAGGCGGTTCGCGTCTCGGCCCAGGTGGGCAACTTCTCAGGGGTGCCGCCGGTCGTGGGCCAGAGTGCGATGGCGCTGTACACGATGGCGTCGGGCGCGCTGGTCCAGGTCTGGATGTCCTACGAGTTCCCGGCGCCCGGGCTGGAGCCGGCGTGGCCGTGGCACATCGTGGGTGCGGACGGGATCCTGGAGCTCGATCCCTACCGCACGGTGTCTTTGGCGCGCGGTGCGACACGCACGGAGATCGCCCGTCAGCCCGCCTTCGATCCGCTCGATGCGGCCGACCCGGTCCGCCTGCGTGCGTACGCCGGCCAGCTCGAGGACCTCGTCGCGGCCATCCGCGACAGACGTGACCCCGAGGTGAGCGGCGCGGACGGGCTGCGCGTGATCTCCATGATCACGGCCGCGGAACGCGCCGCCGCGACCGACACCACTGTGGAGATCCGGCCGGACGGCTCCTTCGCCTGATCCGGACGGGCGTCTTCAGGCGGCCGAGCCACCCGATTGGGCGGCCTCGATCCGTCCTTCGTACGGCTCCCGGAGCTGGACCGGCGGCTGCGGCTTCTTCTTCTTCCTGCCCGAAACCCGGATGTTGAGGAACTCGACCAGGACGCTGAAGCCCATCGCGAAGTAGATGTAGCCCTTCTCGATGTGCTGACCCAGGCCCTCCGCGACCAGCACCACGCCGATCAGCAGCAGGAACGAGAGCGCCAGCATCTTGAGCGTCGGGTGCTCTTCGATGATGCGGCTGATGGGCCCGGCCGCCACGAGCATCACGCCCACCGCGATGACCACCGCGGTGATCATGATGATGACCTCGTTGGCCATGCCGACCGCCGTGATCACCGAGTCCAGCGAGAACACGATGTCCAGCAGCATGATCTGGACGATCACGGCGCCGAACGAGGCGGCCGCGACGCCTCCGGCGGACCGCTCGTGCCCCTCGCCCTCCAGACGCTGATGGATCTCCCAGGTCGCCTTGGCCAGCAGGAACAGGCCGCCGCCCAGCATGATGATGTCGCGGCCCGAGATGTCCCGGCCCAGGATGTCGATCAGCGGCTGGGTGAGCCCCACGACCCAGCCGATGGCCAGCAGCAGCGCGATGCGCATGCCCATCGCACCCAGCAGGCCGACCTTCCGGGCCCGGTCGCGTTGCTCCGGCGGCAGCTTGCCCGCGAGGATCGAGATGAACACGATGTTGTCGATGCCCAGGACGATCTCGAGGGTCGTCAGCGTGAGCAGGGCGATCCAGGTATCTGGGTTGGTCAGCAGCTCCATGGGCACAGGGTAGCTGGGCATGACCAGCGACGAGAGTTCGTCGTCACGTTCCCGGCGCCTCCGACGTGGCCACCACACGCCTCGCCGCCGGTGGGCGGCCGCGGTCCTCACCCTCCCGCGGCGGCACCCGTCGCAGTGCGCTCGATGAATGCCGACAGGGAGTGCACGCCCAGCCGCTCCAGGGTGATCCGGGCGTGATCGATCGCGGTCGCCACCTCGGGGAGGGCCGGATCGAGCACGCAGGCCAGGTCGATGGTCGCCAGCGCCTCGTCATAGGGCAGACCCAGCGCGCGCCATCCCAGGAGAACGTCACGGAAGCCGGCCAGGGCGTCCGCTGGCCGTCCGTCGAGCGCGGCCACTGCATGCGCCAGGCCGGAGCGCCAGAGGTGGAACGCCGGGCCGTGGACGCCCTGGGCATCGAACGTCGCGAGGTCCGCGCGCAATGAGACGGCGTCCCGCATCCAGAGACTGCAGCGCGCCGCCGCCAGCTCGTCGAGCAGGGAGTCCGTCGGTCGGCCGACGGCAGCGAAGACGCTGATCACGCCGTCGAGGACCTGCCGCCGATCCATGTCCTCGAGGTCCTCAGCCAACAGCTCATCCAGGCGCGCGAGCGCGACATCCAGCCCGATGCCCGTCCGCAGCGCGGTGATGGCACTGCCGGACCAGCCCTATTCGGGGTGCCGCAGCTCCGACACGCCAGGTTGAAGCGCGCACCACACTCCCCGCAGAACTTGCGCCCAGCCTCGTTCGTGGCGCCGCAGCTGGCGGGGTCACTCACGTGCGATCTCCCCGTCCCATGAGCAGCAAGGGGTACCCGGTCACAGAAGCGACGGGAGCCACCGCGGTCGGCTCGGTACACTCGCCAGCGACAAGCGATGGAGCAGGGAGCGCGCATGCGACGCGTGGTGTGCATGGGGTCCGCGGCCCTCGACCTGGTGGCCCGCATCGACGGTCCGCTGGGTCCCGACCAGCGCGTGCGTGCGGATATGGCCACGCTCGCCGGGGGCGGCGTGGCGGCGACCGCTGCCGTGGCCATCGCGCGGCTGGGCGTGCCGGTCGCGTTCGTGGGGACCGTGGGCGACGACGACGCCAGCCGGCTCATCCGCCTCGGTCTGGAGCGCGAGGGCGTGGACGTCCGCGCGCTGCGGTCCGTGCCCGGCGCACCCGCCATGAGCCCCATCCTCGTGGACCGGGCCACGGGCCAGCGCGCCATCGCGGCCTTCTACCTGGACGAGGCCCCCGCCGTCACGGAGGCCGTCGCGGAGCTGTGCGCGGACGCGGCCTGGGTCCACGTGGACCACCTGGGTTGGCGCTCCGTGCGGGCGCTGCGCGCGGCCGGTGTCACGACCCCCGTCTCCCTGGACCACGGCAACCCGACGCCCGGGCTGGATCTGTCCCTGGTGGGGCTGTATGCGCCCACGGAGGCCCGATTGCTCGAGCGGTTCCCCGGCCTGGCGCTCGATGCGGCCATCCGGGCCGCCCTGGCCCAGGGTCCCGAGGTGGTCGCGGTGACTCGCGGGGCGGACGGGTCGACGGCCGGGCAGCGGATGGCGGACGGCCGCGTGGAGCTCGAGGATGCGGCGCCGTTCCGGGTGGAGATCGTGAGCACGCTGGGCGCCGGCGATGTGTTCCACGGCGCCCTGGTCGCGGCCCTGGTGCGCGGCCTGGGTGTCGCGGCCGCGCTGCGCCATGCGAACGCGACCGCCGCACTCTCGTGTCGCGCGCTCGACGGCCGCAGCGGCATCCCCACGTGGTCAGAGCTGCAGGCGTTCCTCGCCGAAGCCTGACCTCGCACGGCCGACGCGTCAGGTCTGCTGTGGCGCGAACTGGACCTTGCCGGCGCGGCGCTCATGCTGGGCACGGAACGCCTCCTCGTGCTGCTCCAGGGGGAACGTGAGGATGCCCAGCCGCTCCAGGCCCAGCGTGGGCAGCAGCTCCACCGCCCGATGGTGGGTGTACGGATTGATGACCGTGCCCAGGATGGTGAGTTCCTTGGCGAAGATCTCCTCGGGCCGGATCGTGGCGGTCTCGCCCGGGTTCGCGACCCCGAACACCTGGATCCGCGCACCGCGTGCGGCGATGGAGATGCCCTGCTCCAGCACCCGGGGGAGCCGACCGCCTCCAGGACGAAGTCGAAGCCGTCCGCATGCGCGACCGCCAGCGCCTGCTCCCGCCAGTCGGGCGCGAAGGGGTCGATGGCCGCGTCCGCCCCGAACGCCAGCGCGGTCTCCCGCCGTCGCGGATCGGGCTCCAGGGCCACGATCGGCCGCAGCCCCGTCCGGAGCGCGAGGGTGAGCATGATCAGGCCAGCCGGTCCGGCTCCGAAGATGGCCAGTGACAGCCCCGGCCGCGGTTCCAGCCGGTCCATCGCGTGGACGCAGCAGGCGAGAGGCTCTGTGAGCGCGCCGATACGCGGGTCGGTGCCGTCCGGCAAGCGGTAGGCGACCTTCTCCGTGACCACGACAGCCTCTGCCATCCCCCCGTCGATGTGCACACCCCAGGCCTCCTTGCGCAGGCACAGGTGCTCGCGGCCGGTGCGGCAGTAGCGACACAGACCGCAGAATCGATGCGGTTCCACCGTCACGAGATCACCCTCGCGGATGTCCAGGACGCCGCTGCCCACGGCATCCACGAAGCCCGCGATCTCGTGGCCCAGGACGACCGGCGGCACGCAGTGGAAGGAGCCGTCAAGGATGTGCGCGTCCGTGCCGCACACCCCCGCTGCCGCGGGCCGCACCCGCACCTCGCCCGCACCGGGAACCGGCATCGGCAGCTCCTCGAGCCCGAACCGACCGACACCACCGAATCGCAACGCCTTCATCCGAGCTCCCTCTCCACGGTCGACGCCACGATGACGCGCAGGCCGGTCTCCTCCAGGCGCGCCCGGTCCTCCGGCTCGATGGCGTCATCGGTGACCAGGATGTCCGCGGCGGACAGGGGACCCACCCGGAACAGCGCGCTCCGGCGCAGCTTTGTCGCGTCCGCGAGCACGATCACCTGCTCCGCGACGTCCAAGAGGGTCCGCTTCAGCTCCGCGTCCCAGGGGTTGCCACCCAGCAACTGCCCGTCACGCATCGCGGTCGCGCCCAGGAACGCCTGCTGGACACGCAGTTCGCGCAGCGCCGCCACGGTGCCCGGACCGGAGAACGCCTGGGACTCCGGCACCAGCACGCCGCCGAGGCCGATGAGTTCCACCTCCGCGCGGGTGGCGAGCTCCGCCATCGCGGGCAGCGAGGACGTCACCACGGACAGCCGGATGCTGCGTGGCAGCGCCCGCGCCAGCTCCAGCGTGGTGGTGCCCACGTCCAGCGCGACGGTCGTGTCAGCGACCACGAGCCGCGCTGCCTCCATCGCGATGCGGCGCTTGGCCCCCGGCTGCTGGGCCGCCCGGACCGCGTGATCCGTGCCCACGACGTCGTGCGGCAGCCGGCTGACGCCGCCGCGGACCGCGCGCACCGATCCGCCGGCCGCGAGCAGCGTGATGTCCCGGCGCACGGTCATCTCGGACACGCCCAGCTCCGCACTCAGCTCCGCGGCAGACACGTGGCTGCGCGAGCGCACGAGCTCCACGATGCGGGCGCGGCGTTCCGGCGCCGACCGGTAGCGCAGGCCCAGGCTGACCGTCATGCGACCCTGTGTCAGGAAGGAGGTGGGGATGCGAACACGATGCGGTCCAATCTGTCACACGCTTGACCGGGATGTCAACATCGGATGATCTAGATCGCACAGTCATCTGTAGGGAGGCATCGTGACCCAGGACGCCGTACCGGCCGCGGTCGACCCGCGCTATCCGACCATCGCCCGGCCCAGCGGCGCCTTCGGGATGCTCGCCCTGGACCAGCGAGAGACGATGCGCACCATGCTCGCGGAGACGCACCCGGAGCCCGTCCTGGACAGCGACCTCGTGCGCTTCAAGACGGATGCCGCGCGTGCCCTGACACCGGCCGCGTCTGCGGTGCTGGTCGATCCCCAGTACGCGCTGGGTCCCGTGGAGGCCTCGGGCGCCCGCGCACCGGGGTGTGGCTTGATCGTGGGCGCGGACCGGTTCGAGCAGGCGCCGGGTCGACCGGTGGAACGGACCTCGTTCGACGCCGACCTGGCGCGCCAGGGCATCGATGCAGGCGCCGATTCGCTCAAACTGTTGCTCATCTGGCGCCGAGATGAGCAGCAGGCGGATCGGGCCCGGTCCGTGGAGGAGTTCCTCGCCGCGTGCCGGGCGGGCGGCCTGGTGGCCATCGTGGAGGGGCTGGTGCGGGGGCCACGGGGCGCGGAGACGCTGGACGGCGCGGCCCTCGACGACGCGATCCTGGACTGCGCGCGCGAGCTGTGCGCCTTCGGTCCGGACCTGTACAAGGGCGAGGTGCCGACCCTGGGTGCCGGGTCGGACGAGCGCATCACGGCGCTGGCGCGCGAGATGACCGCCGTGGTGGGACGCCGGCCGTGGGTGGTGCTGTCCGCGGGCGTGCCCGTGGATCGCTTCGAGGCTGCTGTCGGGGCCGCGTGCCGGGGTGGCGCGTCCGGCTTCCTGGCGGGTCGCGGCATCTGGCGACCCGCGCTCCCCGCGGCCGGCCGCGACGCGGCGTTCCGGGACGTCGCCCTGCCGCGCCTCCAGCGGTTGGCGCACATCGTCGATCGCGACGCTCGACCGTGGTGGGCGGCGACCGCGAGCTGAGGCCACGCACCGGAGCAGCGCGTCCCACGCGCCGCGGCCGGCCGTCGGTTCAGCGGTCGCTCACCGTGTCGCGATCCGCGATGGCACGTGTCGAGGACAGGAGGCTGCGTGCGATGAAGCGGGACAGGGCCGGCCGGATCGTCCGGTACGACTCCCCGTCCGAGTCGGTCGCGTCGCTCACCACATTCCAGGCCCCCTGCAGGCCGAGCAGCCACTCGGCATACCGGCTGATGATCCAGTCCTGGTCCGAAGCGGAGAAGGCATGCTCCCGCACCATGGCCGTGAGACAGCCGAGACTGTCGGCGAGCATCTCCGACTTCTCATCCACCGAGCGGGCGTGGAACACCCGGCTCAGGCCGCCCGGGTCCGTGTACTTGTCATACCAGATGCCGTCGATGGACAGGGTCTCACCGTAGAGCAGGACCTCAAGCATCCAGAGGTCGTTGGCGAACTGCCCGTCCGACCGGCTGGTGCGATAGCGCACGCCATCCATCAGGGGCTCGCTCCGGATCACGCCGCGCTGTGGCAGCCCGGCCAGGTGCGGTCCTCGCTCCAGGTAGGTCCGCACCCGGTCCAGCCGGCTGCCCATGATCGACGCCTCGAGGTGGACCTGGCCATCGCGGATGCCGTGGAACCTCAGGCCGCCGTGTGCCGCCACGGCCGTCGGGTGGTGCTCGAGCGTCTCGACGGCCGTCCGGATGTACTCGGCGCTGAGCTGGTCATCGTGCGGCACCAGCATGAAGTAGGGCGTCGCGACCGTGCCCAGCAGGAAGTTGACGTTGCCCACCCAGCCCAGGCGATGGGTCTGCGGCACGAGCTGCAGCTCGACGTGCTCCATGGGCGGGATGTGGGGCAGCTCGGCGTCCGGCGCGTGATCGATGGACACCCGCACGATGAGATGGCGGTGTTCCTGTGCGGCCATCGACGCCAGCATGCCCGTGAACCGCGGGCTGCTTCGATATGCGGGCACGAGCACGGTCACCGCGTCCGCCAGCGTCTCGGTGGGCGAGCGGAGCACGCGCGGCGGATCGACGGCGTCAGCCGCGCTCGCTCGCACGGCGCGGGAGCCCATGACGCGCCGCGCGGCGATGAACGCGATGCCCACGCGGCTGGCGGGCAGCCAGTCGATGACCTCCGTCTCCTCCACCGCGAATCCTGCACCGGCCAGCTCGTCGAGCACGTCGTCCAGGGTGCCGTGGAGGGCTGCATCCTCGACCTCCGAGCCCTCGCTCCAGCGCCACAGATCGCGCGACAGCGGACGCAGGTCGACCGTCAGCAGCAAGCTCCCGCCCGATCGGAGCTGTCGCGACATCCGCCCGATCCACGACCGCCGGAGTCCGGCCGGGAGATGCTCCACGACGCTCACGCTGTAGATCAGGTCGAAGGGCGCTGGGGCATCGAACGCCTCGTAGGCCGTGTGGACGCTCCGGATCAGCGCTCGCAGGCGCGAGTAGTCCAGGAACCCCCACTCCTGCCACGTGTCCCGCTGGGCGTCCTCGCGCTGGATGGGGTGCGAGTCGATGGTCGTGACGTGGTGTCCGTCGTCCGCCAGCAGCAGCGGCAGGACGCTGACCCCGGCGCCCACATCCGCGATGCGCAGGCGCCCCCCGCGGGCACGCCGGACGCGCTCCAGGATCCAGGGGTACTCCAGGCAGCGCGGAAGGTGATCGGGCACGAAGCCCAGCTCCCGCCGCGATGCACTGATGCACTCCAGCAGCGACAGCGGATCGGCGCGTCCCAGGGCCGCCGCACGCCGCAGCGTGGCGCTCGTGGCATCACGCGCGTTGGGCCCCGGCCGGGCATCCACCACGACATACGTTGCGATGGCATCGCCGCACGCGATGGGGAGCGGCAGGGCGTCCGGCTGGCGCAGGATGAGCTCCAGCAGTGGCTCATGGAGGGGGTCCTCCGCGGCGGATCCGGGGGAGGGCGCGTCCTGACCCGACAGGATGGTCGCGACCCGGCCGCTGGCAAGTCCGTGGCGCACGGCGTCCTCGAGCTCGCTCGCGTTGGCCACCGAGCCGAGGAGGTCCAGGCAGATGGCAAGGTCGGCGGGCGCCACCGGTCCCAGCGTGATGCCATCGAGGGGGCCGATGCGGGTCACGGATGTCGCCCGGACCACGCGCATCACGTGCTGGATCAGCGCCTCCTCGCCGGCGTGCGCCCGGCCGCGCGCCGCGGCCGTCGGCTCGTCGGCCTGGTCCCGTGGGGCGCCGGTCTTGCGGCCGGCTGCAGGGTGGATAGCCGCCTGGGCGGCCCAGAACAGGTGGCTCACGGCGTGCTGGCGGCGCCACCGTGGGATGTCGGCGTTGACATCGTCGATGGCGGCATCCACGTCGGCTTGGCCGATCCGCTCGAGGGTCATCTGGTCGCCCACGTTGCGGTGGTAGTGCAACAGGCGTGGTCGTTCGGCCACCGCGACCGGGCCCGCGTTCGTGGGCACGTTGAAGGCGCGCGGCAGCGTTCCGACAGGCAGGTGCAGCTCTGCGATGGCGAAGGCGAGCGCGACCTGGTCCACGTGGGGGTGCCACGTGTCGAACGCGGCGATGCGGTCGAGGCACCAGCGGGCCCAGCGCACCCACGCCTCCGACACGACGGGCAGGAGGCCGGACGGCACCACGATCAGGCCGCCATTGAGGTTCCCCTCGATGGTCGCGCCGCCGCCGACATCCGCCTGGGCGGGTGACCCCACGAGGCCCGCCTCACGCAGCAGCGGCTCGAGGATCGACATGGGCGGCAGGGACTGATCGACGGGCTTGCCCAGGATGGCCCCGGACGTCGGGATCTCCAGCGGCCGGACGACGAGCATGTCCGTGTCCTGGAGCACGAAGCGATCAGCCTCGACGGCCGCGAGGGAGGCGAGCTGCTGGAGCTTGTTGCACCACGGATGGCCGAACGGTTCCACCCACCGCAGGTTGATGCCCAGGCTCCCGAGGGACGCGGCCACGGACGCATCGCAGCCCTCCACGAGGTGCGCCGTGATGCGCTCCGGCTGCACCCCGCCACGCTCGATGAGGGAGCAGGTCAGCAGGAACGCCTGCCACGGGTAGGGCGCCGTGGGAGCCACGACGAAGCTGTGGTGGGTGCGCGGCGCGCTACTCATGCCGCGTCGCGTCGGGCACGCAGGTGGCGTCGGACGATGTCGCTCGCGCGTCGCGCCATGAGCGGCCCGAGCGTGTACTTGCCGGTGTCCACCGTCACGTAGCCGGGACGGAGCTCGGACACGCGGGGGTGGTCGCGCTCGTGCAGGGGGCTGCCCAGGTGATCGATGTCGCCGTATCCGTGCGCGACCACGTACCCGCCCCGGACGCGCCAGCTCGCACCCGGATCCGTGAGCGTGGAGGGCGGCAGGCCCAGGCCCGCGAGCGTGCGTCGCATCATGTCGGCCTCGTCCAGGCTGGGGAGGGCGGGGGGTATGCCGTCATCCGATCGGGCCAGCAGGGACACCGGGTACCACGACAGGTAGGCCTCTCCCTCGGCGTAGGTCACGATGTCCCCGAAGCGCCCCAGGATCCGCGTCGACGGCGCCATGTCGCGCAATGACCGCACGCCGGTCCCGAACAGGCCCACCTTGTACCGGATGGACACCGGATCGGTGACCGCGGCGACCGTGCGGTCGATGGCCGTCCGACCCTCCCACGCGGCGTTGACCACGCTCCGGGCGGCGAGCGTCCGGCCGTCCTCGAGCGATACCCGCCAGCCGGCCCGGACCGCGTCCACCCGCTTCACCGTCCCCGTGAGGACGGGGATGGCGCGCGCTGCGACGGCCCCCACGATGGCATCCGCGACGGGTCCGGGCGCCACGTGGATCTCGGTCGTCCGCCACGCTGCCGCCACGTTCGCCTGCCCGGTGTCGCGCATCGCGCGGTCCGGTGCGATGCGTTCCAGCAGCGGGCTCTTCGCGCTCGCCCCGGGCGCGGAGCGGAGCATGGCGGCGATCGCCTGGGCGCGCTGCCACAGGGTCTCGGGCGGGAGCATGGATGCCGCATCCACGAGGTAGGTCACGGCGTTCCCGAACGTCGTCGCCGGCAGCGTCCCGCCGAGCACCTGTTCCAGGGTCGGCAGGAACGTCGCGGCGCCCTCCTGCATCAGGGCCGCGGTGGCGGGCGACGCGACGCCCGTGAACGTGTACCCCAGGTGGATCTTGCCGTCATTCCAGCGACTGGCGCCGTCCATGAGGGCGTCGCCGCGATCGATGATGACGACCCGCACGCCAGCGTCCGCGAGCAGACACGCGGCGAGGCAGCCGCTGATGCCCCCGCCCACGACGATGACCTGCGCGTCAGTCACGTCCCCGCCCCGCCTCGGGACTCGCTCCTGCATCCTCGGAACCGGGTCCCGGAGCCCGACCCTCGGCGGCGCCGTGCACCAGGTAGTGCTCCAGCGGGTCGACCCCGGCCTGGCGTACGTCCGGGTTGCGCGCCAGGTACCAGCCGGCGTGGAACCGGGCGTTGGGATCGCGGCGCTCGCGCCATCCGTGCCGTCGCCAGTGGATCCAGGCTCGCCCCGGGCCGGCGGGGACATCGGGGTAGGTCGCCCGATACCACCGTCCATCGAACAGCGGGTTGGGCAGCCCGGCCCGCAGCGCCAGGCGCCGGATCCGGCCCCGGAGCCAGCTGGCCAGACGCAGACCTCCGTTGGGCCGCGGGATGGCGGTGGCATCCCCACCCATCGACCCCGGACCTGGGCCGGGTGCCACCTCGGGGGCCGCTGGGGCGGGTGGCGCGGGCACCGCGTGCGGCACGGGCGGCACAGGCGGCACGGGCGGCACGGGCGGCACAGGTTGGCCACCGGCGTCCCGGAGGCGCTGCTCCGCCTCATCGGCGCGCCGCTCGGCGGCGATCGCCGCCAGCTCCTGCCCCCGCGCCCGACGATGCACCTCGAGGATGCCCGTCTCCCACCGCGTCGGCGCAGGCACCTCCAGCGTGAAACGCTCCAGGACGCGGACCGCCCCCATGGACCACGCGGCCGCCATGGGCTCCAGGCCATCGACATCCGGCTCATCGGGCCGGGCAGGCGGCTGCGTCGCCCGGCGGAGCATGGGGTCGATCACCCTCGCGGGCGAACGCGGTCGAGCGGGCACCCGAACGCCCGAGCCGGCCAGCGCATGGAGCACCTGCGCCACGACGTCCTCAGGGTGGCTGGTCAGTGCCGCGTACTCCACGACGATGACGGGCAGCCCACGCAGACCCGCAGCGAGGTGTCGATGGTAGGCGGCCCACAGCGCGTGCCCCAGCGCGAGCGGGAGGCCGTCGCGCACCCACAGCGACCAGGCCACCTCCTCCCGTGGCCGGATCATCACGATCACGACGCATCGGTCGAGCACGATCTGGCGCCACCAGGGCAGCAGCAGCGAGATGCGGGGATCCTTGACCACCACCGGCACATCACGCGCCATCAGCGTGTCCATCAACGCCCGTCCGCGGTCCACCATGGCAGTCCGCGCAGGAGGGAAGGGGAAGGGCTCCGGCGCGGGCGCGTCCCAGGTCCAGCCGAGCGACCCCAGCAGGGCATCGTCCAGGGCCATGACGGCATGGCGCTCGTGGAATCCTGCCGGGTTCTCCGGCCTCGCGGTCATCAGGCTCTCGTCCGGACCCGACGAGAGCCCGGAGGCGCTGAGCACCTGGGCCATGGCCGAGGTGCCGCTGCGGTGCATGCCGCCGATCAGGACATTCATCCGTCGGGATGATGGCACACCGGGGCGCGCACGGCGGATGCGGCCGCGGGATCCCTCGTGCCGTCCGTGGACGCCGTTGCGTTCGTCGCCTGGTGCCCGTTCCGCGCGGTGCCCTGACGCGTCGGCGGGCGCCCGGGACTCCGTATCACATACGTATCTGCAATGTCCGGAGGGTCAGCCGTTGCCGCCGGACGCTGGTCGCCGGCGCAACCTCTGCTTCCAACCGACAGGAGGGACTCTGTGAAGCGACTCGAGGGATCCAACGGCGACGGCGAGGTGGGCCCGGTCGGTCTGCCAGAACGCGGCAAGGTCGCCATCGTGCGCGCGCTGCCCGGGCTGGGTGACACGCTGCTCGCGATCCCGGCCATCCGCGCCATCCGCCGGCGGCGGCCGGACCTGTCGGTCACGGTCATCGCCCACGAGACGGCGATGCCCTGGTGGCGCCGCTATCCGGAATATGTCGACCGCGTGGTCGCGTTTCCGGGCTGGCCGGGTCTCCAGGAGCGCAAGCCGGATGTCGCCCGCGTGCCCGCATTCCTGTCGATGATGCAGGAGGAACGTTTCGACCTCGCGGTCCAGCTCCATGGCGACGGACGGGTGGTCAACCAGGTCGTGTCCCTGCTGGGTGCCCGGCGGACCGCCGG
>Ga0105047_10004766_pt1 | contig 23517 bp, 15 predicted proteins | sample MAT04_FD_78384 | JGI IMG/M metagenome (GOLD analysis project Ga0105047, IMG submission 78384) | Freshwater microbial communities from Lake Fryxell liftoff mats and glacier meltwater in Antarctica - MAT-04 (megahit assembly) | ecosystem: Environmental > Aquatic > Freshwater > Ice > Liftoff... | reverse complement strand
TCATCCGACGGCGTCAATGTGTTGTTCTCGCTGCCAGACGACCGGCAACATCGCGGCGAGGATCGCGATCGCACCCCACACCACGAAGAACCAACCCGTTGAGGGGCCAAAGCCGAAGTCTCGCTGCGAATCGGGTGACGCGAACGCGACCAACAGCCTGGCCGCGAGGCCGAAGATCCCGAGCACGCCGGTGCCGATCGGCGGGCCGAAATCGAACGCCGACGCAACCATGATCAACCCGATGACAACTTCGACGATCCCGACCCCAGCACTCTGGGTGACGCCCAGCACCGAGGTGAGGGGCGTGGTCATGTCGCCGTCGACGCCGGTCCTGGACATCGCCACACCACCGACACCGACGAGAAACGCGCCCAGCAACCCGGCGATGGCGCGGCCCGGCGTGAACGATCGAAGCGTGGTCCGACGAACCATGATTGGCGAGGCTTCACCCGGGCCAACGAACTGTTCGACTGTCTTCATGGCGTTCTCCCATGAGAATCCCAGTGGTCGCTGGGGACCGGCGGAGTCGCTCGGAAACCAACTGCTACCCCCATCACGACTCGACGAGTACCTGGCGATGCGTGCGGGGGCCGTCGTGCCGCGGTGATGGCGGGGTCTGGTTGCATGCCTCTGTCGCAATGACCGGTTGAACTCAGGCGCTACGCGCTCAGGTGGTGGTGGCTCGCACGGCGATCAGCCACCGCTCGAAGCCGTCGAGTTGACGCGCCAGCTGGTTTCGGTCGACGGGTCGGCTCATGTGCTGCGCGCCGATCAGCATCCCGACGGCGGTGTGGGCGAAGTCGTTCGCCTCGGCGCCGTCGATGCCGAGCGCCACGATCGACTCGGTGACCACTTCGAGTCGTTCAGCGTCGACTCGACTCTGAACCTCGGCGGCATAGTCATCGGTTCTGGCCAAAGCACGGATCGCACTCTCCGCCTCGTGATGCAGCCCGACCACCAGCGGCTTGAGCTGGTTGAGCCGTTCGACCGGGTCGGGTATGCCGCGAGCGTGCTCGACATCAGGCTTGGCGTACTTCCGCTCCCAGTCCACAAGGAACGAGTGCATGAAATCCGGGCCGCTCTCGAAGTGGTGGTAGAAGGAACCCTTCGTCACGCTGAGCGCCGAGCACAGGTTGGCGATCGTCACACCAGTCGCACCATGGTCTGCGAGCAGTTCGAGGGCGACGCGGAAGTATTCGTCCTTGGTCTTGGCTTCCATGGCGAACCCCCTAACGACGCATCCGCAGACCGCGACAGTAACGCTCCCCCGGCGAACGGCCGAGGCCGACTCCACGACGAGCGGAGGTGGGCGGACAATGGGACCCGCGCATACTACAAGGTATGGTGCGTCGGTGAACATGGCCGTTGGCTCCGAATCGGCCATCGCGGGGTGGGCGGCCACGGCCATGCCCGCCTTCACTCCCGGCGACCTCCTCGACGCGATCCCCCGAATACGCGAGATGGCAGCCGTCGTGACCGACCCCGCCACAAGCCGGGTCGGGATTTCTGTGGATGGCAACCTCACCAGCGCCCACGAGCCGGGGGCGTGGCCCGTGGCTGCCGTACTGCCTCCTCTGTACCCCGAATGGCTCGGCGACCGCAGCTTCAACGAAACTCACGGCACCCGCTTTCCGTACGTCACCGGTGCGATGGCCAACGGCATCGCCACCACCCAACTGGTCATCGAAGCAGCCCGGGCCGGATGCTTGGGATCCTTCGGTGCCGGAGGTCTGGCCTTCGAACGGGTGCGGCAAGCAGTCGACGAGTTGGTCAACGTCCTCGGCGACACCGCGCCATGGGGATGCAACCTCATCCACTCGCCGAACGAGCCGGCGCTCGAGGCCGCCGTCACGAACCTCTACCTCGAACGCGGTGTCCGCCGCGTGGACGCCGCGGCCTACATGTCCCTGACGCCGGCCATCGTCCGGTACGCCTACAGCGGCCTTTACGTGGATCGGAACGATGTCGTCCAGCGGCCGAACATGGTTCTCGCCAAGATCTCGCGCCCGGAGGTCGCGGCGCACTTCATGAACCCGGCGCCCGAGTCGCTGCTCCATCGTCTGGTCGCAATCGGCGAGCTCACGGCCGAGGAAGGCCGCCTGGCCGCAACCCTCCCCGTGGCAGAAGACATCATCGTCGAGAGCGACAGTGGCGGCCACACCGACAACCGTCCGCTGGGCCCCTTGTTCTCCTCGATCCAGTTCTTGCTGGGCGACATTTGCGCCGCTCGAGGGTACGACCGGCCGATCCGCCTGGGCGCGGCGGGCGGCATCGGCACACCACAGGCGGTGGCCTCGGCGTTCGCCCTTGGCGCCTCCTTCGTCTTGACTGGCACCATCAACGAGGCGTGCGTCGAGTCCGGTCTCTCCGCAGACGGCAAGGAGATGCTGGCGCAAGCCGGCATCGCTGACATCGCGATGGCCCCCGCCGCCGACATGTTCGAGCTCGGTGTCGACCTGCAGGTGTTGCAGCGCGGCACGATGTTCGCCCCGCGGGCCAAGCGGCTCTACCGGCTTTACCGCACGTATGACTCGCTCGACTCCATCCCAGCCGACGAAATCACAGAACTCGAGGCGAAGACACTGGGCATGACCATCGCTGAGTGCTGGTCCAGGACTCGCGCTTTTTGGGTGGATCGTGATCCCGACGAAGTCATCAAGGCCGAATCCGACCCTCGCCACAAGATGGCCCTCACGTTCCGCAGCTACCTCGGGTTGTCGAGCCAATGGGCGATCACTGGACAAGCCGACCGCCGTCTCGACTACCAGATCTGGTGTGGGCCGGCGATGGGGGCGTTCAATGCGTGGACGGCAGGATCGTTCCTGGCCGACCCCGCCAATCGCACGGTCTCCCAAGTCGCCAAGAACATGCTCGAAGGCGCCGCCGTGTTGACACGCGCCCACCAACTCCGGAGCTACGGCGTCGCCATTCCCGCTGAGGCGTTCAACTATCGGCCTCGGCCACTCGACTGATCAGACACGGCCGGCGCCACGGTCGATTCCGCTCATAAGCAGGACCTCACTTGCCCCACGACCACCACTCCAAGCGCCCACCCATCGCCGTCGTCGGCGTGTCGGCGCTCTTCCCCGGATCCGTCGACTCGACGGGCTTCTGGGACGACATCCTCCGCGGCACCGACCGAATGACGGATGTCCCAGCCAGTCACTGGCTGATCGACGACCACTACGACCCGGACATGTCGGCGCCGGACAAGACCTACGGGCGTCGTGGTGGATTTCTCGATCCGGTCAATCTCGACCTCATGAAGTTCGGGATCCCGCCGGTGGCGGTTGCCACCACCGACACCGCCCAGCTGCTCGCGCTCATCGTCGCCCAGCGGGTGCTCGACGACGCAGTGACGGGCCAATTCACCGAGCTCGACCGAACACGCGCCTCGGTCATCCTCGGTGTCACCTCGGGCCAGGAACTGCTCGGGGCGATGGCCAGCAGGATGAACCGACCGATGTGGTTGCAGGGCATGCGGTCCGCCGGTGTTCCCGAGGACGTTGCGCTTGCGGCCTGCGATCAGATCGCTGACCTGCACCCTGCGTGGCAGGAGAGCACGTTTCCCGGACTCCTCGGGAACGTCGTGGCCGGACGCATCGCCAATCGCCTCGACCTCGGCGGCACCAACTGCGTGACCGACGCAGCCTGCGCCTCCTCATTCTCGGCTCTTTCGATGGGGGTCAATGAGCTGCACCTCGGCGACAGCGATCTCGTCATCGCCGGCGGTGTCGACACCATGAACGACATCTTCATGTACATGTGCTTCTCAAAGACGCCAGCACTGTCGCCGTCCGAAGACATCCGCCCGTTCTCCGACAAGGCCGACGGCACGATGCTCGGTGAAGGCATCGGCATGGTCGCCATCAAGAGACTCGAGGACGCCGAACGGGATGGCAACCACATCTATTGCGTCATCAACGCCGTCGGCGCCAGTTCCGACGGCCGCTCGAAGAGCGTCTATGCACCAGTCTCCGAAGGCCAAGCACGGGCGCTCACGAACACCTATGCGAAGGCTGCTTACCAGCCCGACACCGTGGAGCTGGTCGAGGCCCACGGTACCGGCACGGTCGCCGGCGACGCCGCGGAGTTCGGTGGTCTCGAGTTGGCGTTCAACGGCTCTGGCCGACCCGACCGCCAATGGTGCGCGCTCGGATCGGTGAAGAGCCAGATCGGTCACACCAAGGCGGCAGCCGGCGCCGCTGGTCTCGTCAAAGTGATCATGGCACTGCACCACAAGGTGCTTCCGCAGACCGCGAAGATCGACCGCCCGAATCCGAAGCTCGACCTCAAGGCCTCGCCGTTCTACCTCAACACCACCACGCGCCCGTGGGTGCGTCCATCAGACCACGAGCGCCGCGGCTCGGTGAGCTCGTTTGGTTTCGGAGGCTCCAACTTCCACGTTGCCTTGTCGGAGTACGTCGGCCCCGGTGTCCGCGCCCCCCGCCTTCGCACCACCGACGTCGAACTCGTCGTGCTCCAGGACGACGACGACGTCGATCTCGTGGCGCAGGCACGCGAACATCTGGCCGCCTGCTCCATGGAGGGGTACCTCGCGTGGCTCGCACATGCAACGCAAGCGGCGTACAACCCGAGCGCCGGTGCTCGACTGGCCATCGTCGCCGCTGACGGCAACGACCTCGCGACCAAGCTCCGGGCCGCCATCGAGCGCATCGCCGCCGATCCACACAACGCCTTCTCAACCCCGACGAAGGTGCACTACGGCAGAGGCGCCCACACCGGCGACGTCGCCTTCGTCTTTCCCGGGCAGGGAAGCCAGTACGTGGGCATGGGATCCGCGCTGGCCACCCAATTCGACGAGGCCATCACACCATGGGACGTTGCTGCCGATCTCGACTGGGAGAGCGACACACTGCAGAGCCGGGTGTTCCCGGTCCCCTGTTTCGAGGACGGCGCCCGCGAGCGACAAGACGCAATGCTCACGGCGACGCAGTGGGCCCAGCCGGCGATCGGCGCGGCAAGTCTCAGCTACCTCCGTGTGCTGCGCCAGATCGGACTCGAGGCCGCGCACGTCGGCGGCCACAGCTTCGGCGAGATCACTGCGCTTCACGCGGCGGGCGTGCTTTCGGAGGTCGACACGCTCCGTGTGGCTCGGCGTCGAGGCGAGCTCATGGCCGACGCGGCCCGCACTCCCGGTGCGATGACCGCAGTCGCCGCGACCATCGGCGACGTGCGTTCCCTCGTCGAGGAGTCGGGCATCGACGTGGTCGTCGCCAACCACAACCATCCCCGTCAGGTGGTCCTCTCCGGGTCCACGACGGCCATCGATGAGATCGAGGCGGTGCTCGGCTCGGCCGCACTCACGTACAAACGGCTGTCGGTGGCGACGGCGTTCCACTCCCCCGTCGTAAGCGGAGCGAGTGGCGCGTTCACGCAGTCGCTCCGCTCGATCAGCTTCGGACCGGCGGCGATTCCGGTCTACGCCAACGAGACAGCGGCGGTCTATCCGGACGACGCCGTGGCGGTCCGCGATCAGCTCGGGCGCCAGCTCGCGAACTCGGTTCGTTTCGTGGAGATGATCCAGGAGATGTACGACAACGGCGCTCGAACGTTTGTCGAAGTGGGCCCGGGATCAACCCTCGTCGGCCTCGTCGACCGCATCCTGGTTGACGACGACCACGCCGCGATCGCACTCGACACGAAGAACTCGGCCGGCCTCGGCGCGTTCCTCGGTGGTCTGGCCCAGCTCGCCGCCCGGGGCGTCGCAATGGATCTCGGCCAGCTGTGGAAGGAATACGCCGACATCGAGAATCCCGCCGATGTGGTGGCTCCGAAGCTCGCCATCGCCATCACTGGTGCCAATCATGGCAAGCCGTACCCGCCCCAAGACCTGACCCAACTCGTCGGTCCGAACCCCGTCCGCGATCACGCTCTTATGGCGCCGCTCGCAACTTCCGCAGCCGCCCCCCAACCCGTTCCCGCGCCGCTCGCCACAGCGACCCCAACACCCGATCGGTCCCAACCCATGGTCTCGCCTCAACCGCCCGTCTCCGCCTTCGTCACCGCGAACCGCGCCGCGCCGAACAGCGGTGTGCTCGGCGCCTACCAGTCGGTACAGCAGCAAACAGCGGAGGCGCATGCTGAGTATCTCCGCTCGACCGCCTTCGCCCACTCCGCCTTCCTGACCGCCTGCCAGCAGAGCCTCGCCGTCCTCGGCCAACTCGCAGGAGGACCGGTCCCCGAGCTCGTTGCCAATGCCGCGCCCGCGCCCGCCCTCATGGCGGCAATCACCCCTGCGCCGCCACCGGTCTACGCATCGGCGCCTGCACCAGTCGTGGCGGCACCCGCACCGGCACCTGCACCAGTCGTGGCGGCACCCGCATCGGCACCTGCACCAGTCGTGGCGGCTCCCCCAATCGCTCCCGCACCTGTGGCTCACGCGTTGTCCTCCGACGAGCTCATGGCGTTGCTGTTGTCGGTCGTCGCCGACAAGACCGGGTACCCCTCGGAGATGTTGACGATGGAGATGGAGCTCGAGGGCGACCTCGGCATCGATTCCATCAAGCGCGTCGAAATCCTCAGCGCGATGCAGGGCGAGGTCCCCGCGCTGCCCGAAGTCGACACTGCCGTGATGGCAGAACTGGTCACCCTGGGCCAGATCGTCGACTACATGTTCGGCCAGATCAGTGGAGGTGACACGCCCCCTTTTGACGGTGGGGCGGCCGCCCTCGCCGCCGTCACATCCGCACCGCTCGGCCGGTTCCGACTCCGCTCGATCGCGGCTGTAGCCACTGGCACACCGTTGCCGGGCCTTCGAGGTTCGGCGATCGCGGTGATCGACGACCACACCGGCGTCGCCCCGGCGCTGACCGAACTACTTCTTGCGGCCGGCGTCTCCGCCACCGTCGTCGATGAGGTCGATGATTCGCTCGACGGCGCCATCTTTCTCGGGGGCCTTCGGCGATTGGAAACGGTCGACGATGCGCTGGCGGTGAACCGCGAGGCCTTCGTGGTCGCGCGATCCCTCGCGACGGGCTCGAAGGCGGCTCGCCTGCTGGTCACCGTGTCTGATCTCGGCGGCGACTTCGGGATCGGTGCACCCAACCACCTGCATGCCTGGAGCGCCGGACTCACCGCACTCATCAGAACCGCCGCCGTCGAGTGGCCCGGTGCCAGCGTGCGCACCATCGACATCGAGCGCGCCGATCGCGATGCTGGCGCAATTGCCGCGGCGATCGCCGCCGAACTCCTCGCCGGGGGTACTGAGCTCGAAGTCGGGCTTTCGGCCGACGGCAAGCGGACCACACTGCACAGCGAACTCGCCGCGGTCACACCCGGAAACGCCCCGCTGGGCGCTTCCGACGTCGTGGTCGTATCGGGAGGTGGGCGGGGTGTCACCGCCGCCACGATGATCGAATTGGCCCGGTCATCCGGCGCGGCATTCGTACTCCTCGGCCGTTCGGTGCTGGCCGACGAACCCCTGAGCTGCGCGGCCGCCACCGATGATGGCGGCCTGAAGAAGATCCTGCTGGCCGAGGCAACCTCCTCCGGCGAAGCCATCACGCCGGCGGTCTTGGCGCGCCGATCCGGGCAGATCCTCGCCGCTCGGGAGGTGAGCCACACGCTCTCGGCAATCGAGGCGGCGGGCGGCCGGGCGCGCTACCTCGCCGTCGACATCACCGATCGCGATGCGGTGGCCGAGGCGTTGGACTCGGTTCGAGCCGAGCTGGGGCCGATCACCGCAGTGGTCCACGGCGCCGGCGTGCTGGCCGACAAGCTCATCGCCGACAAGTCCGACGCCGCATTTGCTTCGGTGTTCGACACGAAGGTTCTCGGGCTCCGGGTGCTTCTCGACACGACGCAGGACGATGCGTTGAAGGTGCTGTGCCTGTTCTCGTCGGTAGCGGCACGCACCGGCAACCGCGGCCAGGTCGACTACGCGATGGCGAACGAGATCCTGAACAAGGTCGCGGTCGCAGAGAGACAACGTCGAGGCTCGGACTGCGTCGTGAAGTCGATCGGATGGGGCCCGTGGGCCGGCGGCATGGTGAGCCCGTCGCTCAGGGCGCATTTCGAGGCGATGGGCACGACCCTCATCCCCCTCGATGCGGGTTCGCGAATCCTCGTCGACGAACTCTCCAGCCCACAGACCGACGAGGTCGAGCTCGTCGTCGGGGGCGGCGTACTGAGCGACAGCATCGTGATGTCGGCGCATCCGTGACATCGTTCCCACCAATCGCGATCGTCGGCCGAGCCTGCCTCCTACCGGGGTGTTCCTCCCCAGACGAGCTGTGGAACGCAGTGGTCGAGGGCCGCGATCTCGTGTCCCGCGTCCCGAGCGATCGATGGGACCTTGCCCCTGAGGACGCGCTGTGCGATGGCCCGGCCAATAGTGCCGACCGGACCTGGTCCGACCGCGGCGGGTATGTCCAGGGATTCGAGGCGTTGTTCGACCCGAACGGGTTCGCCGTCCCGCTGGAGGAGATCCGCTCCCTGGATCCGGTTTTCCAATGGACGCTTCACACCGCGAGGGCTGCTCTGCAAGATGCGGGCCACGCCGAGGTCAACCCGCAACGCTTCGGCGCGGTGTTCGGCAACCTCTCGTTTCCGTCGGCCGGTATGGCGGCCTACGTCGAAGCCACCACGATCGCCGGTCTGCCGGGCTACGGCGCCGACTCGCTTGCTGCCGCCGGCATCGCACCCGTCGATCCTCGCAACCGCTTCACTTCCGGACTGCCCGCGCTGCTGTTGGAGCGCGCCCTCGGGCTCGGGGTTGGGGCGTTCGCACTCGATGCTGCGTGCGCCAGCAGCTTGTACGCGATCAAGTTCGCCTGCGATCGACTGCACGATGCCGAGGCTGACCTCATGCTCGCCGGAGCCGTCAACTGCGCCGACGACCTCTGCATCCACCTCGGCTTCTCCGCTCTGACCGCCATGAGCCGCACGGGCCAGTCGCGCCCGTTCCACGCCGGTGCCGACGGCCTGGTCCCTGCCGAAGGGTGCGCGTTCGTCGCCCTGCGCCGTCTCGACGATGCGGTCCGGGACGGTGACGTCATCCACGGGGTCATCCGCGGCGTCGGGCTCTCGAACGACGGACGGGGGCGCGGGATGCTCGTTCCGTCGAGCGACGGACAGTCTCGGGCCATGAGCGCCGCTCTCCGCATCGCTGGACTCGACGCCGCCGACGTGTCGATGCTCGAATGCCACGCAACCGGCACAACGGTCGGAGACGCGACAGAGATTCGTTCGTCAGCCGCCGTCTACGGGGCCTGCGAGGGTCTCCCGATCGGTTCTCTCAAGTCGAACACCGGTCACCTGATCACTGCAGCCGGTGTGGCCGGCCTCATCAAGGTGCTCGAGGCGATCAGGCATGAGGTCCGACCTCCGACGATCCACGTCGACGAGCCACTCGCCGATGTCGAGGCCTCCCCGTTCCGGCTCCTCACCGAAGCGGAACCTTGGGATCGCACGACCATCGGTGACGGCGTGCTTCGGGCCGGCGTGTCCGCCTTCGGCTTCGGCGGCAACAACGCCCATTTGATCGTGGAAGAGCCGCCAGCGGTGGCCGCCAGCGGACCACCACCACAGCTCCGGCGCCCGGGTGGGCCTATCGCAATCGTGGGCATCGGCATCAGCGCCGCGTCGGCCGTCGGCCGGCACGCGTTCACCGACGCGCTGCTGACCAATGCGTCGTGCCTCGACGAAGACGGGTTCGGGACGATGCCGCCGATCTCCCTCGACCTGGCCGTCCAGAAGTTCCCGCCCAACGATCTCGACAAGACGCTGGCTCAGCAACTCGCTCTGTTGCAGGTCACCCACGAAGCGGTCGCCGACACGAAACGTCTCCGACCAGAGTCCACCGGCGTCTACGTAGGCATGGGCACTGATGCCGAGGCTGCTCGCTTCGGTGTTCGTTGGCGCGTCGCCACTCGTGGCGCAGCATGGGGCCAGTCCGACGCGTGGATTGCCGACGCTCGCGAGGAGGTGGGCCCCGTGCTCGATGCACCGGCGGTGCTCGGCACGATGCCGAACATCGTGGCCAACCGTCTGAACAGTCAGTTCGACTTCCAAGGGCCGAGTTTCACTGTCAGTTCAGAAGAGCACAGCGGCCTCGACGCGCTCAGCATCGCGACGCGCGCGCTCGATATGCAAGACATCGATGCCGCCATCGTGGGGGCGGTCGACTTGTCGTGCGAGCCGGTGCACCGGTCGGCGGCAGCCGGTTGTCTCGGCGACGACCGCCAGACACCAGGCGATGCGGCCGTGGCGATCGTGCTCAAACGCCTCGACGATGCCGAACGGGACGGCGACACCATCTACGCACTGCTTCCCGCCGGCCGTCGTGACGAACTCGGGGTTCGACTGGAGGACCGCCCCGACCTGGTCCTCGGACTCAGCGCTCGGGCCACGAGCATCACACGACAGTTCGGCCACGCCCATGCCGCCAGCGGACTGGTCCATACCGCGGCCGCGGCAGTCCTCCTACACCATCGCGTCGGCATCGGCGACGTTCCGCTGCTCGCGTCGAACCCGGCGAGCGGTAGCGGACTTCCTGAAGGCGCCGGCCCCCGAACCGTCGCGGTCGAGATTGACGCGATGGATGGCATTGTGGCCCGGTCGATCTTGCTGGCGGAGGCGAGTCGTCACCCCGGGCCGAGCCGCACGGGCGCGCCCCGTCTCCACGTCTTCTCCGGTGCGGACGCCGCGGCGGTGCTCCGCAGCCTCGACGTCGGCAACGAGAGCGACGAGGGGCCAGCCCGGCTGGTCATCGTCGCTGACGGCGAAGGGCAGTTGCAGCGGCGGGTCACACGGGCGCGGCGGCACATCGAAGACGGGCACCCCCCAGGCGAGGGGGTGCGATTCCAGCTCCAACCCCTTGCTGGCGAGTTGGCGTTCGTCTTCACCGCGGCCGGTGCCGCGTACGCCGGCATGGGAGCACAGCTCCTGCGAGCAATTCCGGAGGCCGTCGACTCGGTCGCCGAGTCGTTCCCCCTCGGTGAGACCGCCTCGTGGGTGTTCGGCGATCCCGAACACGAGCCGACTCCGAGCGACTTTCTCTGGGGCACGTCGTTGTTGAGCTCATCACACACCTACCTCACCCGCGAACTACTCGCGCTGAAACCCACCGCGGCGATCGGGTACTCCTCGGGCGAGAGCAACAGCCTCTTCGCCTTCGACGTCTGGGCCGACCGGGCCGCCATGCGGGCCGAGATCGCCGCGAGCGGGATGATGGACCGAGAACTGGGCGTCGACTTCACCGCCGTCGCCCGAGCCTGGGGTCAACCGTCCGCAACGTGGGCGATGTGGAACGTCCTCGCCCCGATCGACGGCGTGCGCCTGGCCATTGCGGATGAACCCCGAGTACACCTCGCCATCATCAACACGGCGAACGATTCGGTCATCGGGGGCGAGGAGGACGCCTGCGAGCGAGTCATCGAGTCACTCGGGCGACGCCGTGCGCGCCCCGTCGCATACAACCTCGCTTGCCATGTCCCCGAGGTCCGATATGGGTTCCATCAGGCGTGGATCGACATCCACACCCGCACCGTCACCCCCGCGCCCGGCGTGCGGTACTACTCCAACGGCACCAACGGGGCCTACGAGGTGAGTACCGCGGCGTGCGCGGAGGCGATCACACACCAGGCGGAGCACACCGTCGACTTCCCCGCCACCATCGAAGCCGCCTATGCCGACGGGGTCCGCATCTTTGTGGAACACGGCCCCGCCGGGGCCTGCACCAACTTCATCTCCGAGGTCCTCGGTGATCGTGAGCACTTGGCGATCCATCTCGACCGACGCAACAAAGCCATCGAGCAGGTTTTCGAGGTCGCCGCGGCGTTGGTCGCGGCCGGGCTCGATGTCAACCACCACGCACTGACCACCCGACTTACCAGAACAAGCGCCCCGCTCGAGCCCTCGACGGAGCACTTCCGCTCGTTCGTCGCCCACCCTCCTCCGGTAACCCTTCCACCTCGTCACGACCAGACGGAGCGCCCCACCGACATGGCCCGTCAACACATGGCCCGTCAACACATGGCCCCCGCCCCTTGGCGCCCTCCTGTCGGAACGACCGACGCCCCAGCGTTGACCCGAGAGCCCACCTCCGATCAACCATCGGATCCCCTCGCTCAGCAGATCCATGCTCAGGTCATGCAGATGGCGGCACTCCACGAGGGCTTCATCCATCACCGTGCGACCCTGCACCACCAGTTCCTCGACGGGCGAGTCGCGGCACTTCACACCCTGACGAGTAACGGATCACCGCCGACGACCCCTCCCGCGGGGGCCGACGTCGCCGGCATCCCCGAACGAGCACCCGCTGGGCCGGGCAATGTCCACTGGGACAAGCGGCAACTGGAAATCCACTCGTCCGGCGCCATCTCGGATCTGTTCGGTCCGCTCTTCGAGGCGCAGGACGGACGCGTCATTCAGTGCCGAATGCCAGAGCCACCGCTGTTGTTGGCAGATCGCGTCACCGGTATCGACGCCACGCCAGGCGAGTTGGGCACCGGCACCATCTGGACCGAGACCGACGTGGTCGCTGATGCCTGGTACCTCAACGACGGCTACATGCCCACTGGCTTCATGATCGAGTCGGGCCAAGCCGACCTCATGCTGATCAGCTACATGGGCATCGACCTCATCACCACTCACGACCGTGCCTACCGACTCCTCGGCTGCACGCTCACCTACCACGGCGATCTGCCCAGTGCGGGCGACACCCTGCAGTACGAGATCAGAATCACCGGCCACGCCAAACACGGCGACATCCGGTTGTTCTTCTTCGAGTACGACTGCCTCGTCGACGGCGAACGTCGTCTCACCGTGCGAGACGGGCAAGCCGGCTTCTTCAGCCCCGAGGAACTCGCCAACGCTCTCGGCGTGTTGTGGACGCCCGAAGGAGCAATGAGCGATCTCGCTCCTGATGCACGGGTCGACGCACCGGCCATCCGGGGCACCAAGTCGAAGTTCTCCAAAGCAGATGTGATCGCCTTCAGCGAAGGGCGCACCGTCGACTGCTTCGGGCCGGCGTTCTCCTGGGCCCAGACCCACACCCGCACCCCGAAGATCCAGTCGGGTGACCACCTGTTCATCGACGAGGTCACCACCTTCGACCCGGCGGGCGGGCCATGGGGTCGTGGTTTCATGCGTTGCGAAACCGCCATCGCTGACGACGCCTGGTTCTTTGACGGGCACTTCAAGAACGACCCGTGCATGCCCGGCAACTTCATGGTGGAGGCATGTATCGAGGCACTGTCCTTCTACCTGGCCGCCTTGGGCTTCACCACAAAACTCGATGGGTGGAGGTTCCAACCGCTGCCCGGGCAACCGTTCGAACTCAAGTGTCGCGGCGAGATCAACCCTCGAACGAAATCGGTCGTGTACGAGGTCAACGTCGAGGAGGTCTGGAACGGCCCGCACCCAACGGTGATCGCCGATGTCATCGGTTTCGTCGACGGCCACGCCGCCTTTCATGCGCACCGCATCGGCGTGGAACTGACGCCGAGTTGGCCGCTCACCTCGCGGGCCGAACTGTACGAGGGGGTCGTCGAGCCCACGGCGGTTGCGACCGACAGCGAAGGTTTCCCCTTTGACTGGAAGGCCATGATCTCCTGCGCATGGGGCCGCCCCTCCGAGGCCTTCGGCTCGATGTATTCGATGTTCGACGGCACCCGCCGGTCTCCGCGACTTCCCGGCCCGCCCTATCACTTCATCAGCCGAATCACCCACATCGACGGCGACCTCGATGTCTGCACCGCGGGCATGAAGATCACCTGCGAGTACGACATCCCCGACGACGCCTGGTACTTCGACGAGAACGGGGCGGAGACGATGCCGTTCGCCGTGTTACTCGAGGCTGCGCTTCAACCATGCGGCTGGGTGGCCTCCGCTGTCGGGTCGGCGACGGCGATCGACGACGACATGCTGTTCCGGAACCTTGACGGCACCGGCACCCTCACCAGCGAACTGACTCGCACCGCCGGCACCCTGACGACCCACGTCGAGCTCACGAGTGTTTCCCGCGCCGGCGGCATGGTCATCGAGGGATTCACCGTCGAGTGCTTGCTCGGCGACCGGTCGGTGTACACGATGACCACGGTCTTCGGATTCTTCCCACCGGAAGCGTTCGACCATCAGGTCGGCCTGCCCACACCCGACGAACATCGCCTGCCACTGGAACTCCCGGCACCGGCGATGGTCGACCTCACCGTACGTCCGGACAAGTACTTCGCCGGATCGGCACGCCTCGCTCAGCCGATGCTGCTGATGATCGATCGGGCGACCCACGTCGCGTCGGCCGGCCGCGCCGGACTCGGCGTGCTCCGTGGCGAGAAGGATGTGGATGTCAACGAGTGGTTCTTCAAAGCGCACTTCCTCCAGGATCCGGTGCAGCCCGGGTCGCTCGGAGTCGAGGCGCTGCTGCAGCTCCTGCAGTTCTTCATGCTCGATACCGACATGGGCGACGGCCTCGACAACCCCCGCTTCGAGCCGCTCATGGTCGACGCGCCGCTCACATGGAAGTACCGCGGGCAGGTGACCCCAACGAACACGCTCATCACGAGCCTGATGGAGATCACCGAGACCGGAAGCGACGAACGGGGACCCTTTGTCATCGGTACCGGCTCGCTGTGGTGCGACGGAATCCGGATCTACGAAGTCCAGAACATGGGCATGCGTCTCGCCGGCGTCTCCAACTCGTCGGCGAGCGGTACCGAGCTCGACCGAGCGGAGTGCCGAACCGCTATGCACGAGTACTGGACGGAGCGGCGGGGAACTCCCGAAGCCTGGTTAGGAGACGATCTCCTCGACGGCATGTTCGAGCGGTATGTAGGGCGGGTCGTCACCGAACAACCCGACACGTTGCCCAGACTCCGGGGACGATCAGCCATCTTCCTCGCCAACCATCAGGTGCAGATCGAGTCACTGCTGATCTCAAACCTCTTGCCCGCGTTGACAGATGTCGCGATGACAACGGTCTCCAACGTCAAGCATCAACATCGGTGGATCGGTGAAATGGTGCGGTTGCTCGAGGCGTATCCGGGAGCGCGCACCGTCGAACAGATCGCCTACTTCGACCAGAACGATCCCGGCTCCATGTTCGAGTTGATCGATGGTCTACGGCGTCGCCTGGCGATCGGGTCACATTCGTTCTTCGTCCACACCGACGGCACCCGTGCGCAGAGTTGCCGGCCGCCGACCACACGATGCAGTTCGGTCTTCCTCGACCTGGCGCTCGAGCTGGACCTACCCATCGTCCCGGTTCGGTTCACCGGCGGACTGCCCGTCACCCCGATCGCCGGCAAGGCCGAGTTCCCTCATGATCACGCCACCCAGGAGTACTGGATCGGCGAGCCGATCGAACCCGACGCCCTCCGGGCGATGCCGCTGCGAGACCGTGTCGAGCACGTGTTGTCAGCGATCAATGGGCTCAGCGGCTCGAACGCCGTCGAACAGCCCAACGCCCCCGATCCAGCATTCGCGTCAAGGGTCGCCGACACGCAGTGGCGAACCGGCACCCACGAGGTCTATGCGGCGGCCTGGCACATACTCGTCGACTGCCCGTCCCCGAGCGCAGAGACGGAGCAACTCCGACGGCATGCCACCGCCAAGAGCGAGTCCGATGCGGCTCCGTTGGGCCCGTGGCTCAGCGAGGTGGCCGAACGCTTCCTGGGAACTGATCGAAGTCTCATCGTCGTCAGCAGAGACACCCACCCGCACCTCGCCGACCACACGGTTGACGATGCGCCCGTCATCCCCGTCGCCTATGCCATCGAGTGGTTCCTCCGGGCCGCAAAGACGGAAGTGGGCGACGGACAGTCGGTCGGGCTACGCGACGTGAAGGTGCTCAACGGCGTTGTCGCCAACGGCTTCGATGAAGGCCTGGATCTCGAACTGCGAGTCGTGACACCCCCCGAGCAGGGACGAGCGCTTCGCCTCGCACTGGTCGACCGCAGCGGTCGCCGGAGATACAACTGCCGTGCGGTTCTCCTCGACCAAGACGACGCGACTCCGCCGATCCTCGACGGGGCAGTCACCGAGTTGCCCTCGATCTACGAGCAGGGCGGCGTCTTGTTCCACGGGCCGGCGTTCCAGGTACTCCAAGGTGTCCGCTTGCACGTTGGCGTCGGCCTTACGGGTTTGGTTACCGGTGTCGTCGACCGCGGCTGGCCCGCCGAGCCATGGATGACCGATCCCGGCGTGATCGACGGCGCGTTGCAACTCGCCCTGTTGTGGAGCGAGCACGTTCTCGGCGGACCTTCGTTGCCTACCTCGATCTCCCTCGTCCGCGTCCTCGATCGGCCTCGCCCCGGCGCGCTCCGTGCCACCCTCGTCGGAAGAAGCGTCACGACCTCGATGGTGAGATCCGACGTCGTTGTCACCAACGCTGACGGCGCCGTTGTGGTCCGCCTGGAAGGCGTGGAGACGCACGCGCTGCCTCGACCGCATGGCGCCTGACCCAACACCGATTGTTCTTGCTGACGACTCGCTCCATGTCTGGACCGCGAGCGTCAGCCAGGAGTCGGTCGCGCCGACCGACGAAGCCCTTGCGGTGCTCTCGGCCGACGAACTGGCCCGAGCTCGACGGTTCCGACGCCTTGAGGACCGACTGTTGTTCACCCAGGCCCACATTGCGGTACGCCGGACACTCTCCCGATACGCGCCGATACCTCCACAGGCCTGGAGCTTCGAGCCCGGCGAGAACGGCCGCCCAGAGATCCGAAACCTCGACGCGCCCGAGGGGCTTCGTTTCAACCTCTCCCACACTCCCGGAATGGTCGCGATCGTCGTCAACGCGTCATTCGATGCCGGTGTCGATGTCGAGTGCATCGGTCGTGTCACGGACCTCGCGGCGATGGCGCGGACGAGCTTCTCCAGCGCAGAACGAGCATCACTCCTGGCGCTGCCCACCGCGGAGCGACCGCGGCGGTTCACACAGACGTGGGCCCTGAAGGAATCGTTCGTGAAGGCCATGGGCACTGGCCTCACGGCTCCGTTGCGTTCCTTCAGTTTCGACCTGTCTTCCCCGACATTGATCCGGTTCGATTGCGCGCCGCACGTCGACCGCGACCCGTCGGCCTGGTCATTCAGCGTCAGCGAACCCACGGACAACCATGTGCTGGCTACGGCGAGTCGACTCGGATCCGGAAAGGGACCGACCGTTGCGCACTTCCCGCTGTGTTGGGAGCGTTCGAGCCCGCTGGCGAGGTCGGCGGGTGACGTGAACCGTTGAGGGGCCCCTGCTGCACCGAACGGTTGACTAGGTTCTCGGCGCGCGCCCAGCGCCTCCACGATGTTCCGAGGGGAGTGCCGAATGTCCGCTTCGTTTCCGCAGCAGCAGACAGGAATGTTGTACCTGACCGAGGGTGGCTCAGAAACCGAGATCATGTACAAGTACGGGTTCGAGCTCCCGGAGTTCGCGATGTTCCCCTTGCTCGACGACCCCCGTGCGGTCGCGGAGCTTCGCGGCATGTTCACCCGCTACCTCGACACCGCCGCCAAACACGGCTTCGGCGCGCTCATGGGCGGCCTCGACTACCGCGCCAGCCCCGACTGGGCCCGCCTCCTCGGTTACTCGCCAGCAGCCCTGGAGGACATGCAGTTGCGTGCGATCGCATTCCTCCGGGAACTGGGCGAACCGTACCGGGATGACCTGCCGGCCCTGATGTACGTGGGCATCGTCGGCCCCCGTGGTGACGCCTACTCGCTCAACCAAACCATCACCGCCGAGGAGGCGGAGGACTACCACGACACACAGATTGCCACGCTGGCCCGTGCCGAGGTTGACCTCGTAGAGGCCATGACCTTCAACAACGTCCCCGAGGCGGTAGGCGTCGCCCGGGCCGCGTCAAAAGCGGGGCTTGCGGCGTCCATCTTTTTCACTCTCGACAGCAACCATCGGCTCCACTCGGGTCCGAGTCTGCGGGAGGCCATTGAGTCGGTCGACAAGCTTACGGGTGACGACCGGCCCGCCTTCTACGGCATCAACTGCTCGCACCCACTCGAGTTCCTCCCAGCACTCGAGCCCGGCGACTGGTTCCAGCGAGTGCGCTCCCTACGACCGAACGCGGCGATGATGGACAAGATCTCCCTGTGCACGCTCGGCCACCTCGAGTCGGGCGACGCAGTCGACCTCGGGCGGCACATGGGCGCACTCGCCCGCCGGCACCCTCACCTCGACATCTGGGGTGGCTGCTGCGGCACCTGGGACAACCACCTCGACGAGATCGCCAAAAACGTACACGAGGCCCAGACCCGCAAGGTCGACGCTGACGTTACGCGCTGATCGAAACCACCATGCGCAATTCCAGCGACATGCGAACCACGCGCCTGCGAGCCGCGCTCGACGCCGCCAACCACCGCTGTGCTCCCCCGCCGCACACCACCCCGGGGTCGGCGATGGTCTCGTCCATGGCCGAGACCATCGCCGCGATAGCGTGGCGAAGCGCAGGCGGGACCTCCCGGGGAACAACTACGGGGAGCGCCGGTGCCATCGCTTCGGTGACCGCAGCGATGTCACCCGCCCGCACGGCGGACTCAGCGGCCTCCAAGACGCGGTAGCACCTTTCCGCCACGTCCTCGCCCGGTAGGGCACAGGCGCTGTGCGGGGTGCTGAGCGTATTGAACACGTAGGCGCTGCGGTGATCCATCGCCGAGCGGAGGTACCAGCGCTGCCCGGGATCGTGGAGGAAGGTCCAGATGTCGTTGACGACCATCTCGCCCCCGCGCTCGAGGAACGTCTGGGTGCCGAGCCCATACCGGAGCTGTTGACGGCGCCGATCGAGACTGCGCCCGTCGGCGAACACGAGGGGTTGGGTGATCTGCTGCAGCGGGATCCACAGGTTGACGAGCATGAGCCCGGCGTCATGGTTGTGCCCGTCTGGTGAGTCATGACGGAACAACGACGGTGCCCGACCATCCATCACCTGCGTCAGCGGCGTGCCGAACACGTCCTGGTCGGCATGCACTGACGTCGCCGCCCCGTGGTCGTCTATGCCGGTCGACCGGGGACCCACGACGGACATCCCGTTCGGTCCCGACTTGCGCATGATGAACCCCTCGCCGGCGAGGTACAACACCTCGACCGTCGAGCCGCCCGAGAGTCGTAGCGTGGCGCCGCCCATCGCCGATCGGATGGCCTCGGCATCTGCGTCGGCGACACGGCCCGCCTCGCGGACGCGTGCGAGTGCCTCTTGGAGGGGTTGGAAGGCGGCCAGATCCACGGTGTCGAAACCGGACTCGAAAAGGTCCGGGTGCACCGTGTCGTCCTGGGTGCAGTCCGTGGCCTCGCAGACGTGCATCTCGACGCTCTCACCGCCGTAGGGTGCCGACGCGCGCGGGCCGGCGCGGAGCAGCCCCGGGTGGTCCACATCGGGTATCGCCGCGGCACTGGGCATGAAGCCCAAGGCCACCGTCAGCGTCGCATCGTCGAGCGCCATCGGGCCGATGTCAGCGCTTCACACGATACGCAACGTGCACGGCGCCGTTGCCGAAGCGACGCTCGTCGATGAGTTCGAGGTCCATGCGAAGATCGGTCGGGAAGGCAGGCTTGCCGGCCCCGACCGCCACCGGGTGGAGCACCAAACGGACCTCGTCCACCACACCGGCGCGCAGTGCGTGTGCCGCGAGCCCGGGTCCGCCCACCATCAGGTCGGCCGACGACGCCTCCTTCAACGCCCACACCTCGTCGGCATCGAACGCCGACACGACCCGCGTCCGCTCCGTGACCGGCCCGTAAGGGTGGTGGAGTAGACGAGCTTGTCCGAGTCCTGCCACGCGGCGGCGAAGTCGGCCAGTACCGCCGACTCCCCGGAGAACGACGGCTCCGTCTCCCACACGGCCATCGTCTCGTACATGCGGCGCCCGAGCAGCTGGGTACCGACTCCGCGGATCAGGTCGTTGTAGAACAGGTGCAGGTCCTCGTCAGGCACCGACCAGTCGAACGAGCCGGCGGCGTCCTCCGTCAAGCCGTCCAGCGAGGTGTTCGTTTCGTGGATGAGCTTCCCCATGCGTTCCTCCGAGCGGGTGGGCGTTCGCAGTTCCTAACACGGCCGCGGCCGAGAGCTACCAGTGTGGCGGGGTGATGTGCCGCGTCCCACCACGACGACACCCCGTCCGCCCTTGACTATATTTAGGGACTCTGTTAAATAACCAGTCGGTGAAGTATCTGCAGGAGGCCCAGCGAAGATGACGGTGGCGGCCCCCGATCGGTTCGACGTCGTCTTCGCTGCCTTGTCGGACCCGACGCGACGCTCGATCGTCCGGCGGTTGGCCGACGGTGAGGCAACCGTGCTCGAGTTGGCCGAGCCCTACCCCATCAGTCTCCCCGCCATCTCGCGTCATCTGAAGGTCCTCGAGCAGGCGGGTCTGATCAGTCGTGGCAGAGATGGACAACGTCGGCCATGCCGGCTGCGGCCGGAGCCGCTGGTCGAGATCGCCGCCTGGGCCGAGCACACCCGGGCCGCATGGGAGCACCGTCTCGACCGGCTCGACGCGCACCTCCAGCGCACATCTGACCGAACCGCATCCACACCCACATCGGCGAAGCCATGAGCAACACCCCCGCCATCACCGACCCGACGACAGAGCTGGTGCGTCGCTCTCCGCCGTCGAGCACGGCCAGTCCGTCGACACGACCATGGGATTCACCGCGCTCGGAGGTCTCGCCATGGCGACGCGCCGCCGCGACCTCGACCCTGGGGTGGTGCTCTACGCGCAAGAACACCTCAACCTCAGCACCGCTCACGTACGCCACGCCCTCGAGTGGGGGTCCGGGTTACTCGGGATGGCCGGAACTTCCGACATGCGCGAGATCGAGACCCACGCTGACCTCGGATCCGACCGCGCCACCCTCGGGCTCGCCGTCTACCTTCATCGCCTCCGAGCCGGCATCGCCGCCCTGTCCACTTCGAAGAACGGCCTCGACGCGATCGTATTCGCCGGCGGCGGCGGCGAGCAGGTACGAACCATCCGCAGCGCCGCGTGTCACGGACTCGGCTTCATCGGCGTCCATCTCGACGAGAAAGCCAACCAACAACACCACGACGGCCGGCTCAGCAACCGGACCGATTCACCGGTAGCGGCAGCCATCGTCGAAACCCGCGAAGCCCTCCAATTCGCTCACGAAGTGCGCTCGCTCAATCCCCTGCAGGGCCGTTGACCGCGCCCGAACCGCCAAACGATCATGGCGCGGATGGTTCGAGAAGCCGATCACCCCAGTTCCGATTTGGTCGTCGAGCACCCCCGACCGGGAGTTGTCATGGCCACCATTGCGCTGTTCGCTCCCCACCCCGGAGCGACCTGGTCATGCGCGATCCTGCGCGACCGCTGGCGACTGGACCAAGACCGGGCAGGGGGCATGTTTCACCGTCTTGAGCACGACATTGTCAAGCGGTCCTCGACCCTGGCGGCGGTGCCGCCGGCAACCCATCGCGATGAGCGCGGTCGGAGTCGTGCGGGCGTGCCCGACGATCTCGTCGGCGACGCCATGGCCGTCGACAATGAGCGCGCCAGCGCGTACCCCGGCTGCCGTGAGCACGTCCATCACCCGGTGGCGCGCCTCTTGCCATGCCGGGGAAGGAGAAATCCCGTGCTCACCGACGTTGGGTCGACGGACGTGCAACACGGTGACGTCAAGATCGAGCGACAAGGCCCAGTCTGTGGCAGTGGCCAACAGAGCGGGATCGATATCGATCCCTTCCCAGCACAAGACCATGCGGCGACCCTTCACCGCGGTAAGCGTCGCTTCGGGACCAACGAGCACCACCGGAGCGCAGGCATCGCCGACGACCTCATCGGCCACGCTGCCGAGAGCGAGACGACCGAACCACCCGCGCCCGTGCGTCGCCATGCACACTGCCGAGTCCATGGTTCCTTCGAGAGACGCGATGATGGCCGGCGCGGGCCACACCAAACGGGCAACCGCGGTGGTCGCGCCTCGCGGCAACACCAACGTGTCCCCGTCGAGATCGTGGAAGTCGGAGAGGCCTGTCACGGCGGCATTCAGATACGCCTCGAGCGACTCGATGTGGCCGCCGACCGTGCTCGAAAGCAAGCACAGTTCCGCATCGAACCCCTGCGCCAACCGCATGGCTGGCTCAAGCGCCAACTCCGCCGCCGGTGACCCATCGAGTGGGACTAGCAATGTCTTGACCATGCTGTTCCTTTGCGCTCAAGCCAGGTGCTGGACACCAATCCCAAGCCGCGACGGACGTGGGAACCGGATCTAGAGAACGAGGCGCCTAGGCCGGGCCACGTGTGTTGCCCGCCATGCGCTGCTCGACGCGGCGCGATGTTTTGATCGTGCACTCGTAGCTACCTCCCGGGGCGGCTACCTCGACGACCTCTCCGACTCGACTTCCGAGAAGGGCCGCGCCGAGTGGTGATTGTGTGGAGATCCGCCGGCTTCCGCCTAGGCGGGCCTCAACGGGGTTGACGATCCAGTAGATGTCGACGTTGCCGTCGTAGAACTCGACCGTCACGACCTCGCCGACCTCGACGAGCTGAGGGTCGTCGGGAATCTGCTCGGCCCGCGCTGATCGCTTGAGCGCTTTGCGCAACTCGGCGAGTTCCTGGGTTGCTTGCCGGCACTGGAGTTCGTTCTCGAGGTTGATGCCATCGCTGTCGTCTCGGAGTGCGGCGAGGCCGGGGATGACGTCGTCGCGGAGCGTCCGGATGCGGGCGATGAGCCGTCGACGTCCTTCACGGGTCAGTACGAAATCCGTGGAGATCGGCTTGGGTGCTGTCAAGGTTGATGGGGTCGAGTTCATGATGTGCTCCTGTCGTGGTTTTGGTCGGTACCCGGCCCGGCAGCCGGGGAGATGGGTGTCTGAGCCGTGGGCGCCAGGGTTAGGGTGGCGACCCGCTTGGTGTGGCCGCGGGAGACTTTCTTGGCAGGCCCCTGACCGAGGATGTGCCGGCTCTGCTGACCGATACGGGCCGCATCCGGCGTTGGGGATGGCGGTCGGCGACGAGGTCGCCGGCAACCGAGAGTGCCGTTTCGAGCGTGGCGAGTTCGGCGAGAGGGCCGGTAAAGTGCCCCAAGCCGCCGAGCTTTTCGCAGTCGTGGTGGACGACCAGCACGATCTGGGCGGGGTTGTGGCGCTTGCGTGCGGAGTCGAGCGCCGGAAGGATGGCTCCGCGGTCGGGTGTCAACAGGGCGATTGCTCCTCCCCGGCAGACGGGCAACTCGTGGGCGCCGCTGAGCCCGTGGCGGCCAAGCGCTGGGAGGGGCAGCTCGACAAACCGGTAGGTGTCACCGGCCGACACGACCGCGCGGCAGGCACCCGGCCTCGCCGATACTTGTACAGCGGGTTGACTCGGTGCGTTCATGTCTTCGATCATCCCGCCCGACCGCGGTGGGTACGAGGGACCGATCCGGCGACTTTGGCACTCTCGTCTTGCCGGAAACCGGCAAACGAAGTTCGATTGTCCGAACCCCTGAGGAGCCATGCGCGCTCCGTCGAAGACGGGCTTGGCTCGAGGCCGGCCGCAATGGGCACGAGGGACCGATCCAGCGGCGGCCTCATCGAGACGGTCGTCGTCGGGTGGTGA
>Ga0105047_10004765_pt1 | contig 23525 bp, 22 predicted proteins | sample MAT04_FD_78384 | JGI IMG/M metagenome (GOLD analysis project Ga0105047, IMG submission 78384) | Freshwater microbial communities from Lake Fryxell liftoff mats and glacier meltwater in Antarctica - MAT-04 (megahit assembly) | ecosystem: Environmental > Aquatic > Freshwater > Ice > Liftoff... | reverse complement strand
GTTGATGCGACCTTCTTCAACCGAGTAGCCTAGGTCGGCGCCCATCGTCAGGATGGACTCACGGGTGATTCCGGGAAGCAGCGCGCCAGACAGTTCCGGGGTGAGCAACTTCGCGTTGTCACCGGAGCCGACGACAAAGAACAGGTTCATCCCGCCCATCTCTTCAACCCAACGATGCTCAGCGGCATCCAGCCACACGACCTGGTCGCAACCGTGCTCGATTGCCTCGGCCTGCGCGACCAGGGACGCAGCGTAGTTGCCAGCGCACTTAGCCTCACCTGTTCCGCCAGGAGCCGCCCGCACAAAGTCTTCGCTAAGCCACACTGAAACCGGCTTGACGCCTTTCGGGAAGTAAGCCCCAGCAGGCGAGGCGATCAGCAGATAGCTATAACGATCGGCAGGCCGCACACCGAGACCAACCTCGGTGGAGAACATGAACGGACGAAGGTAGAGCGAGCGATCTTCACCGCTTGGAACCCAGTCCGAATCGATGTCCAAGAGCGCGTCAATGGAGCCTAGGAAAAAGTCATCGGGCAGTTCAGGCATCGCCAGACGTTGGGCGGACTTGCGGAAGCGCGCTGCGTTGCGATCTGGCCGGAAGGTACTGATGGTCCCGTCATGCATCCGATAGGCCTTGAGACCTTCGAAAATCGACTGACCGTAGTGAACGAAATTAGTCGCCGGATCTAACGCCAGCGGGCCATAGGGAACCACTTGAGCGTCGTGCCAGCCCAGTTCTTTCGTCCATGACACGCGAGCCATGTGATCGCTGAAGTACCGGCCAAATCCTGGGTCGGCGAGCATCGCGTCACGCACCTCGGCAGATACCGGACTGCCGCTGCGTTCGACTTCGAACAAACCACTCACGTGATCATTCCTTTCGTGGACGTGCGGTGAGTCTACGGTGCCGCGACCAAATCCACAGACCCGATAACTGCGGCATTAGGCCGAGGAAACAGCCTGGGCGAGCGCGTCACCGATCTCAGAAGTCGAGCGAACAGCGTCACCGCGATCGGTGAGGTCTTGAGCAACAGCAGCCTCAACCTTGCCGGCGGCAGTTGCTTCGCCGAGGTGGTCGAGCAACATCGCTACCGACATGATCGCTGCGGTCGGATCTGCTTTGCCTTGGCCGGCAATGTCGGGAGCCGATCCATGGACCGGCTCGAACATGCTCGGCGCTGTGCCATCCACGTTGAGATTGCCGCTGGCGGCTAGACCGATTCCACCAGCAATGGCCGCACCGAGGTCGGTGATGATGTCACCGAACATGTTGTCGGTAATGATCACGTCAAAGCGACCCGGATCCGTCACGAAGTAGATTGTCGCGGCATCGATATGGCAGTAATCAACCTTCACTTCAGGGAAGTCCGCGGCGACAGCATTGGTGACTCGCTGATAGAGATCACCGGCATGGACCAGCACGTTGGTCTTGTGCACGAGCGTGAGTTTCTTACGCGGTCGAGCAGCAGCGCGGGTGAAGGCATCGCGAACGATGCGCTCAACGCCGTACCAGGTGTTGATCGATTCTTCAGTGGCGACTTCGTTGGCAGTGTTCTTACGCAAGAAGCCACCTGCACCGCAGTACAGACCCTCGGTGCCTTCTCGACAAACGATCATGTCGACGGTCTCAGGAGTCGCGGTCGTGACCGGCGAATTCACACCCGGCAGCAACTTCACTGGACGCAAGTTGACAGCATGGTCCAACTCGAATCGCATTCTGAGGAGCAGGCCGCGCTCGAGCACTCCCGGCGCCACGCTTGGGTCGCCGATCGCACCCAGCAGAATCGCGTCCTGCGAGCGGATCTCCTCGAGGACCGAATCAGGCAACGCTTCACCTGTCTTGTTGTACTCGCGCGCCCCGAGTTCGTACTCGGTCTTGTCGAATGTGATGCCCTGCGCACTCGCGGCTACCTCAAGGACCTTCAGAGCCTGCGCTGTGACTTCAATGCCGATACCGTCACCGGGGACGACTGCGAGTTTGTAGGAGTTGGCCATAAGGAACAAGATTACGTGCCACCCGCACCCCCCAACCAACGGGTCCTCCCCGTTGACTGTTGACTTGTTGAGGTGTTTTCTTGATCAACAGGCTCAACAACCACACAGTCAACGGGCGATCGGGCCTAGGCTGACGGAAAGTAACCTCGCGCGATCCGTCGATCGCAAGGGCAGCGAGCAAGAACGGAAGGTCGACAAGAGATGACTCCTGACGAGTACACCAGCTACGACGCCACCGGACTTGCCGAACTCGTGGCCGCACGCGAGGTCACTGCGCAGGAGTTAGTCGATGTCGCCCTAGACCGCATCGACCAACTCAACCCTGACCTCAATGCCGTGGTCGTGCGTCGTGACGAGAAGGTCCGCGCCGAGGCCATCGATCACCCGGCTGGCCCATTCAGTGGTGTCCCGTTCCTGGTCAAGGACATGGATGGGGTGCTGGCCAACGAGCCAAACACGTCTTCGAGCCGCTCACTGGTCGCTTGGCGCCCCGACTTCGACTCCGAACTATTTCGGCGTTTCAAGGAATCGGGACTCCTCATTATCGGCAAAACGAATGCGCCCGAATTCGGCATCATGGGCATCACCGAATCAGAGCTACGCGGACCGGCCCGCAATCCGTGGAGCCTTGACCACACCCCCGGTGGCTCCTCGGGCGGATCCGCAGCATCCGTGGCTGCGCGCATCGTGCCGATGGCTCACGGTGGCGACGGTGGCGGATCGATCCGAATCCCGGCTTCAGCATGCGGAATCTTCGGCCTCAAGCCGACCCGCGGACGCCAACCCCTAGGCCCCATGACTGGGGAAGGTTGGGGTGGGCTTGTCGCTCCCGGCGTCTTGAGCCGAACGGTCAGAGACACTGCAACAGCTTTAGACATAACCCACGGGAGCGACCCAGGCGCACCCTACGCAGAGCCACCCGCACCCGACTCATTCCTTGCCGCGTCACAACGGGATCCGGGCAAGCTTCGAATCGGCTTCTCCACCAAAGCGATGCTCGGTCCAGACACCGGACCCGATTGTGTCGCTGCTGTCCTGGACGCCGTGGAACTGCTTGAGTCCCTAGGTCATGAACTCATTGAAGTCGACCTGCCCCTTGATCGTGAAAAACTCGCAATGGCGTATCTCACGATCGTTTCCGCATGCGTTGCTAGCGACGTCCTCAACACGGCGACCTTGACTGGCAAGAAGCCCCGACCGGACATGTTCGAATTGCCCACCTGGTTCCTGCGCCAGGTGGGTGACACCTTGTCGGCACGTGAACTCGAACAGGCCCGCGAAACCTCCCATTACCTAGGTCGCGATATTGCCCACCTTTACGGCGAGCTTGAACTCGACGTGCACTTGTCCTCGACAATGGCGTTCCCGCCAGTCAAGATTGGCGAGCTCGACCTATCCACAGCCGAACGCGCTGGGCTGTCAGCGCTTCGCCGCGCATCTACCGGTTCGGTGTTGCGCACAGTGCTTCGCCAATTGGCCGGCAACTCCTTGGACAAGACCCCCAACACTCAGGTGTTCAACATGACCGGCCAACCGGCGATGAACGTCCCGTTGTCGTGGAATGACCAGGATTTGCCAATAGGCGTCCAGTTCGCTGGACGATTCGGCGACGAGGCGACCCTGTTAGCGCTGGCAAGCCAACTCGAACAAGCCCGGCCGTGGGCCGACCGCCGGGCACCGATCAGCTAGACCAACGCTAAATCGAGGGAGTGAGCTTGCCGTCAATCAGTTCCCAACCGACCGGCAGGGACGCTGGCGTTCCCACGATTCCGCTGGAGACCGCGCCCGTGAGGATCGCGCCCTGAAGAATCGCTCCCTTGAGCCGAGCGCCGGTGAGGTCTGCTCCACGCAGGCACGCGTTCGTGAGGTTCGCTCCCCGCAAATTGGCATCTAGGAGCACCGCGTCGACGAGGTTGGCATCCCTGAGATTCGCGCCTTTGAGGTTGGCGCCCTTGAGAACCGCTCCTCGCAACTCGGCTTCCGGGCCGACTAGGTAGCCACAAGCGAGAACCCAGTCATGTGGCAATGCTGCAGGCTTTCCTGTGATCTCCCCCGTGACTGCCTGACCGATGATCGCGTTCTTCAGGTTGGCGCCCTTGATGCGCGCACCTGTCAGCACGGCGCCACTGAAGTCCACGCCTTTGAGGTCGGCGCCCTTGAGGTCGACTTGGCTGAGGAAAGCGAGAGAGAAATTGGCCTTTGCCATTCGGGCACCACTGAGGTTGGCACCGCGCAGGTACGCGGCCGTCATATTCGTTTTTGCGAGATTTGCGCCGCTGAGTTTAGCTGACACAGTTGATCTTGCTGTCGCGGTTAGTTTGGCTGACGCAGTTAGTTTAGCTGACACAGTGACCTCCACCCGAGCCCAACGCTTTCTGGCTAATCCCTAGGGTAGTTGTTCCTAGGATCAACAAATGGTGCAACGCCAAACTTGGCGCCAACAGTTCGTCTTGATCAACGAGGTATGGATTGGCCGATCGCGTAAGCAAGCCACTCGCGCAGGCGGATTGCGCCTGTTACCCTAGAACCGTGGCAATAGAGAGCCTCCTCCTTACGCGCCGCGGCAGGGTCTGACCGACCGGTCCCCTCCCCGCGGCTAACTTCTTGCGCCTCGGCTGAAACTGAGCCCCCGCTGCAAACACCGGTCACCAGCCCGAAACCACACCCTCTGGAGACCAACCAATGACCGCTTCACATGCGCCCAAGCCCTACGAGCAGCGCAATGCGCAAAAGCCCTCGCCCATGCCTATCCACCGCTACCAACCCTTCGCCCCGGTCGGCCTGACTGATCGAACCTGGCCCGACGCGCTCATCACCAAGGCACCACGCTGGTGCGCCGTGGATCTGCGCGACGGCAATCAAGCTCTCATCGACCCGATGTCCCCGGCGCGCAAGCGTCGGATGTTCGACCTGCTTGTAACGATGGGCTACAAAGAGATCGAGGTCGGCTTTCCCTCTGCCTCCCAGACCGACTTCGACTTCGTTCGCCAACTGATCGAAGAAGATGCGATTCCTGACGACGTCGTCATCCAGGTGCTGACACAGGCTCGCGAACCACTGATCGAGCGAACCTTCGAGTCGATCCGCGGTGCCGACCAGGCGATTGTCCACCTGTACAACTCGACGTCAACCCTGCAGCGTCGGGTGGTGTTCGGCTTGGATAGGTCCGGTATCCGCGATGTCGCTGTGCATGGCGCACAGCTGTGCGCGAAGTTCGCAGAGGATGCTGGCGACACGGAGATCTACTTCGAGTACTCACCGGAGTCCTTCACAGGCACCGAGTTGGAGTTCGCTGTCGACGTATGCAACTCGGTCACCGAGGTGTGGCAACCAACTGCTGATCGCAAGGTGATCCACAACCTACCGGCGACTGTCGAGATGGCCACGCCGAACGTCTACGCAGACGCCATCGAGTGGATGAGCCGAAACCTGGCGCAACGTGACAATGTGGTGTTGTCACTACATCCACACAACGACCGCGGCACAGCCGTGGCGGCCGCGGAACTCGGCTTCATGGCTGGCGCGGATCGCATCGAAGGCTGCCTGTTTGGCAACGGCGAGCGCACAGGCAATGTTTGCCTGGTCACTTTGGGAATGAACCTGTTTAGCCAGGGCGTGGATCCACAAATCGACTTCAGCGATATTGACGCGATCCGTCGCACCGTTGAGTACTGCAACCAACTGCCCGTAAATGAGCGTCACCCCTACGGTGGCGACCTGGTCTACACGGCGTTCTCCGGATCCCACCAGGACGCCATCAACAAGGGCCTGGCCGCTTTGGGCAACGATGCCGACGAGGCGGGCACAGCGGTCGATGACTTCCATTGGGAGGTTCCCTACCTGCCAATCGACCCCAAAGATGTTGGGCGTACCTACGAAGCGGTGATTCGGGTCAATTCCCAGTCCGGCAAGGGCGGCGTGGCCTACATCATGAAGACCGAGCACAAGATGGATATGCCTCGGCGGCTACAGATCGAATTCAGCCAAGTGGTGCAGGCCAAGACGGAGTCCGAGGGTGGCGAAGTCTCCCCTGAGCAGATCTACGCCAGCTTCACAGACGAGTACCTGCCACACCCCGCTGCACCGTGGGGTCGCTTTTCACTGATCAAGCATTCGCTGGCCAGCGAGGTCGACGGCGACACTTTGGTAGCTGTCGTCCTGAAGGACAACGGCGCCGAGATCGAGCTGAAAGGCACCGGTAACGGTCCGATCGCTGCATTTTGCGACGCACTCGGTTCTCATGGTGTCAAGGTCCAGGTTCACGACTACAACGAGCACGCGCTCAGCGCTGGCGGTGATGCTCTGGCCGCCAGCTACCTGGAGTGTGCCGTGCACGGTCGGGTGCTGTGGGGCGTGGGAATCGATCCGTCGATCGTGACTTCGAGCCTCAAGGCAGTGGTCAGCGCCTTGAATCGCGCAGACCGCGACGCACATCAGAGCTAGCGCGCCAAGTCCGTGAGCGATCCAGGTTGGTACGGCGACATCCTTGCTGGCGTACATGACCAGCAGTTCACCGACCTAGCCCGCGCGGCTGCCCGCACTGCACTCACGCTGCTCCCGCCGCCAGCCGACTCAGGACTCGTTGTCGATCTTGGCTGTGGGAGCGGTGTAAGCGCCGAGATCCTCACCGCTGCCGGCTACCAAGTTGTCGGGATAGACCTCTCACCGCAGATGATCGCTATCGCACGTCAACGAGTCCCAGAAGGCTACTTCGAGGCCGGGTCGATCTATGACAGTGTGGTCCCGGACTGCCAGGCCGTCCTTGCCACCGGTGAGATCTTCAACTATGCAAGTTCGGACTGGTCCCTGGAACGGGTAGCTGGTCTACTGAAAGACATCAAGAGCGCCCTTCGACCCGAGGGTTTCCTGCTCTTCGACATTGCCGAACCGGGCCGTGCCAGCCAAGCCCCCCGCCAACGCTTGATCGAGAGCCCCTCCTCGACGATGTGGGTACGTGCTGTTGAGGCAAGTCCGCTCGCTAGTGGTCAACAGCAGTTGACCCGCGACATCTTGACCTTTACTCGCCGCTCCGATGGCGGTTCCACCGCCGAGCGCACACGCCGAGTGTTCGAAAGTCACACGCTAAATCTGTTCTCCGCCATGCAGATGCAGGGCCTATTGGCCGAATCTGGGCTAACGCACGAGGTACTACCGGGCTATGTCGACTTGCCTGTGGGTCCGCACTGGAGCACATGGATTAGTCGCGAATCCACTTATGGTGCCCGATCAGCCAAAGTAGGGCAGGCGCACTCGGCCTGATCCGACCGCGCAGCAACCGGCCGTACCGGACGAACAATATGATCGGCAGGTGAGCCAGCGCCAGGAGCACGATTCAGCCTCGGGGGCACGCGGTCGGTATTTTCGCCCGGATATTGAGGGCCTGCGCGCAGTTGCAATTCTGTGCGTCGTCCTATTCCATGCCGGCGTTCCGTTGTTTCATGGAGGCCTGGTCGGAGTTGATGTGTTCTTCGTGATCTCAGGGTTCGTCATCACTGCGCTGTTGGTACGCCTGCGCGTGGAATCAATCGGAACCCCCAGCAGCAGGTTCGCCGATTTCTACGCCCGCCGCGCGCGGCGCATCATTCCCGCAGCGAGTGTTGCCTTGATCATCACCGCGCTCTTCAGCTGGTTGATTTTGGGCGGAGAAGGAACACGAACGGGATGGGACATCACAGCGGCGGCTACCTGGACAGCCAACCTCCGATTCGCCGTCACCCAAACCGCACAACCATTGACTTTACTGAGCCCGAGCCCGGTGGAGCACTTCTGGTCACTGTCGGTTGAGGAGCAGTTCTACCTGGTATGGCCGCTCCTGCTACTCATCGCCCTGATACTGACAGCTCGCAAAGCTCGGTCGCCTAAGCCCAGCGATGCCAGCCAAGCAAGCAATGCTGGCTCCTACCGGTTGATGATCTGGCTGCTGGGCGCGCTCAGCATCGTGTCATTCGGGTTGAGCATCTTGCTTACGGTCTCGTCGCCCATGTGGGCCTTCTACTCCACACCCACGCGACTCTGGGAACTTGGCGCCGGAGGGATTCTCGCCCTCTGGGTTCAACACGACCGCAATCACACGTCCGTGTCCTGCGCACATGACAAGACCTCACGCTGGCGCGCGACGATCGGATGGTCTGGATTCATTGCCATCATTGCGGCCGCAGTAACCTTCGACGAAAATACCTTGATCCCCGGCCCGGCATCTTTGATCCCAGTCCTCGGCGCGTTGGCGATTATTGCCGCTGGCTCTTCGCCACCATCAGCCTCCAACGGTTTGGCCTGCGGCAGCGTTGGATCGGTGCTGGCAGGTCGGGCGCCCAGAGCCATAGGTCGAATATCGTATTCGTGGTACCTGTGGCACTGGCCCGTCCTCGTCCTTGGCTCAGCGCTGATAGTTGACAACCGCGTCGACCGACCTATTGGCCAATTGTGGCCATGGTCGGCTGGCGTTGGATGCCTGCTCATTACGTTGAGCCTAGTCCCAGCTTTGCTCAGCTACGTCGGCCTAGAGCAACCGCTGCGCGCTTCGCGAGCGCTGCGGGCCTCAAACGGTCGAACCTTTGCACTTGCCGCTGGTTTCACGACGGCTGCCGTGTGCGCCGGGCTGTTGCTATCGCTAACCTAGAACAAACTCGCTACAGCGGAAGATCAACGGCGCTGACGGAGTCGGCGCCGATCTCCTTCTCAATCGCAGCGAGCACGTCATCTGGGATCACCGAGTCGACAGTCAGAGCGATCAGCGCCTCGCCACCGGCCTTCGTTCTGCTGACCTGCATTCCGGCGATGTTGACGTTGGCGGTCCCCAAGATCTGGCCGACAACTCCGACCACACCTGGCTTGTCGACGTAGGTGTAGAAAGCCATGTGACCGCTGACGGGAACGTCGATTTCAAAGCCATCGATCTCGACAATCTTCTCGACATCGCGTGGTTCAGTGATGGTGCCAGCCACAGTGACTGCGCGACCGTCGGTTAGCAGCAATCGAACGCGAACCATTGATCGGTGTTCTGGGCAGTCGCCATCGGTGGTGACAGATGCTGTTACGCCTCGATCGGCAGCCAGAACTGGAGCGTTGACGTAGGAGACCGGATCGTCACTGAGGACAGAGAAGACACCCTTGAGGGCCGACAGTTCGAGCACTCGGACATCTTCAGCGGCGAGTTCACCGAGCACCTCGACGATGACCTGCTCGATCGGTGCCGGGGCAAGACGTGTAGCGATGCGACCAAGTCGCTCTGTGGCCTCAACGTAGGGGCGCACAGCTTCCTCAACCGCACCACCCTGGACGTTGACGGCGTCTGGCACCAGATCCCCGGCAAGTGCCTGGCGTACCGACTTCGCGACCGCAACTCCGGCTTTCTCCTGCGCTTCATCAGTCGAGGCACCGAGGTGCGGAGTGGCGACAACGTTGTCCAGCGTGAACAACGGGGAATCGGTGCAAGGCTCCTTGGAGTAGACATCCACACCTGCACCGGCGACCCGACCATCGACGAGGGCGTCGTACAGTGCCTGCTCGTCAACGATCCCACCGCGGGCAGCGTTGATGATGCGCACTGTGGGCTTGACCTTGGTCAGTGCCTCAGTGCCAATCAAACCAAGAGTGTCCTTGTTCTTGGGTAGGTGAACAGTGATGAAGTCACTGGTCTCGAGGAGTTCATCGAGTTCGACCATGCGGACGCCGAGCTGAGCGGCGCGCGCCGGTTGGACGAAGGGGTCGTAGGCGATCAGCTCGACACCGAACGCGCTGAGGCGTTGGGCCACGAGCAGTCCGATCCTACCTAGGCCCACTACACCGACGACCTTGTCGGCGAGTTCGACGCCTGAGTACTTGGAGCGCTTCCACTCGCCGTTGCGCAGCGCAGCGTGGGCTGGGGACACGTTGCGCGCACTCGCGAGCAGGAGCGCAACTGCCAATTCCGCAGCTGAAACGATGTTGGAGGTAGGTGCGTTGACAACCATGACACCGGCCTGCGTTGCGGCTTCGACATCGACGTTGTCTAGACCAACACCGGCACGAGCGACAATCTTGAGGTTTTTGGCGCCAGCAATGGCCTCGGCATCAACCTGGGTCGCCGAGCGGATCAAGATGGCATCAACGTCGGCGATTGCCAACAGCAACTCGGCGCGATTGGCACCGTCACAGTTGCGAACCTCAAAGTCGGGACCCAGAGCCTCGATGGTTGCTGGGGACAGTTCTTCTGCAATCAGAACGATGGGCTTGGTCACGCGCCCTACTCCTTAAGCCACGGAAAATGAGCGAATCCACGCTCGTGAAGCTTTATCATACCCGCGACTTTGTGAAAACTTTCACGAGCGTTACCGCGATCACACTCGCTCGTTTCGACCGACCAACTCAACGGCGTCCGACCTCACGATCCGAATGCCGACACCCACGACAATGGCCAGCAAGAGCAAGCCCTCAATGTAAGTCAGAAACGCCCAGTATCGGACAGCCGGAATCCCTACTAGTCTGCCGAGCGGGACACAGATCCACAACGCAGCCGGAATGGTCAATGTGATCATTACGGCCGTGATCCACTCCACTACCCTCCAGTGTTTGGCGGCCCATAGCGCACTGGCCCCGACCAAAAGGGCGACCGGCAGGTAATACGGCATCGAGAAGACGCACACCAAGGCCAGAGCCACAATCCCGAGCGCAACCTCGTCGTTGAGATCTGGCCGGCGGGAGTGCAATATCCACGCGAACACCAACACCCCCACCACACCAGCCAATGACCAAAATGGCGCACCCTGCCCGAGCCTTCCGGGCAGATCCATTCGATTCAGCGCGTTGCCGAGTCCGCCAGCATTCCGCAGGTTGCCTACGACTCCACGACCGAACACCCCGATACCGCCGGCATCGAGGACTGCCCAGATAGCGACCGGCAGTGAAAGCAACACCGCGAGGAGCCAGCCCCTGAGCACCAGCCTGAAGTGCCTCAAGGCCAGGAGCGCAACCGAGACGACGAGCCCAAACTGGGGACTGACTAAGACAAGGGCAACCCCGAAGGCACCCCACCACGTCTTGGAGAATCGCAAGGTGAGAGCGAGGCCGAGCACAACGAAAGCAGTCACCTGCCCAAGACGCAGGACCTCGTCTCCAGGCCCACTAACAGTGAGCAGGAGGCCGGTCACGACCACAGCGATCGTCGATCGCCTGTCGCTTGGGGGAATCATGATCACGGCAGCTGCCCACATCATGAGGCTGCTCACGAGAACAAACAGCAGATAGCCGGTGTTGAGATCAAACCCCGTCGTGGGGCTAGCCAGCAACAACACCATTGGCGGGTGGAGCGCAGCCTCGATCACATCAAACATCTGCGTGTAGGCCAGGTTGCTCGGATCGTAGGGATTGAGCCCATCGAAGAGTCCGTGAGTTGGCGCCCAGAGACTGATCTTGTAATCGAAGCTACTCGTGAACAAGACAGCCGGAGTCGACAGGGAGCGCCACATAACCCACACCTGCGTGCTCGTCACGATCACGGCGACAAGCGCGACCAACCACGCTCGGCCCGCACTCACCCGCTCCGTAACCACCCCCGCAGCCTAGCGAGATCGGGGCCTACTGGGACGACCGAAAAGGCGAGGGGTCTCTCCCGCTGGCGAGTCAGGAATTCGGCTCGATTGTGCGGTCCACATGCGAGCCCAACAGACACACGGCCGTGGCGGCCAGTATCAGCATCCCAGCGATGGGGTATCCGTCCGACTCAAATTGCTCCGGCAGCGAGCCCAATCCGTTCGCAGCGTCTCCGACGGTGAAGGGGCGAGCCTGGGTAGCAAGCATCAGGGTTACTGCCGCAATTCCTGAAAGCACCACACCCCAGCGACTTCCGACCCGCCACGATCTGATCGTCAACGCCGTAAAACAGGGAACCAGCGCCGCAGCCCATACCCAGTAATGTGGCTCGCCGGTGACCATCGCCTGTGTACCTGCGAAGTACACGGCGAAATCGCCCCACCAGACCGTCAAATATCGATCTAGCGATACCGCTGCGCAAACCAGTAGCGCAACCTACGGAATCGCGGCGACGAGTCGCGACTTCACCATGGGTACCGACATATCGGTGACTTTAGGATCTCCGTCGGCAATCATGTGCCCCGGCCAGCCGTCCTACCGGGCAGCAGTGCCTTCGGTGTAGTCGTCGTTGTCAGACTCGACCCAAGACATGAGCTTGCGCAGTTCGCGGCCGGTGGCCTCGATCGGGTGCTTCTCGCCAGCCTCACGCAGCTCGATGAACTCGGGAGCGCCTGCGTCTTGATCGTCAATGAAGCGCTTGGCGAACGCGCCGTTTTGAATATCGGCCAGCACAGCCTTCATGTTCTCTTTAACTCGCTCGTCGATGACGCGCGGGCCAGAGACGTAGTCGCCGTACTCAGCGGTGTCAGAGACCGACCAACGTTGCTTGGCGATGCCACCTTCGTACATGAGGTCAACAATGAGCTTGAGCTCATGTAGGCACTCAAAGTAGGCGACCTCAGGCTGGTAGCCAGCTTCGGTGAGCGTCTCGAAACCGTACATAACCAACTGCGAAGCGCCGCCGCACAGAACTGCCTGCTCGCCGAATAGGTCAGTCTCGGTCTCTTCGGTGAAAGTGGTCTTGATGCCGCCAGCGCGCAGTGAACCGATCGCTGCTGCGTAGCTGAGAGTCAGCGCCCACGCGCTACCAGTTGCATCTTGCTCGACGGCGACGATGGCGGGCACCCCGCGGCCAGCTTCGTACTCGCGTCGGACGAGGTGGCCTGGTCCCTTGGGGGCAACCATGCAGACATCAACATCGTCCGGTGGCGTTATGTAGCCGTAGCGAATGTTGAAGCCGTGCGCGAAGAAGAGAGCGTCGCCAGCGCTGAGATTCGGAGCGATTGCCTCTGCGTACAAACCACGCTGGGCAGGATCAGGAACTAGCACCATGATTAAGTCGGCTTCGGCACAGGCAGTTGCGGGATCGACAACGCGAAGTCCAGCAGTTTCGGCCTTCTCACGGCTCTTCGAGCCATCGTTGAGACCGACGCGCACGTCGACGCCGGAATCGCGCAGGCTCAACGCATGTGCGTGCCCCTGGGAGCCGTAGCCGAGCACGGCGACCTTACGGCCTTGGATGATGGAAAGGTCGGCGTCAGCCTCGTAGAAAAGTTCAGCCACGGTACTCAGTTGCTCCTCAATTGGTGATGTTCGCTATTTACGTCAATACCTCGCTTGCGTTCGCGAGGAGAAAAGTTCAATGGGACTCCCCAAGGTTACGTGGTGGCCCCTTCCGCTCCCGGCGATACCCGCGCTTGCGCATCTGCGCCACCTCTAGTCGAGTGCCCTACGAGCCAAAGGGAGGCAGCCGACACGATCAAGACCCAGCCCATCGCGACCAGTTGCCCAGTGACGACATCGGACACCCAATGCACGCCGAGGACCACTCGGCTTGGAGCCTGCAGGACTCCGAAGATCACCAGGGCCCAACCGACGATCAAGCCGGTGCTGCCCCGAACCAAATACATGGCGACGAGCCCCAAGACAGCCCAGGCAAAGATGCCGGCCGCGGAATGTCCTGACGGAAACGACGATCCCTGCGCAGTGATGAACGGATCGGGCCATGAGGGTCTAGTCCTGTCCACTAGGCCCTTGATGACTTCGTTGATCAATACCCCACCCAGGGAGCAAACTGCCAGAAACAGCGCCCACCCTCGATACCGCTTTAACAACAGCACTGCCACGACAATGACAACGACGATGGTTGAGATCAGCGGCCCACCGACTGCATTCCACAATCGGAGCACTTGCAAGACTGCCGGGTTCTCGCGAGCGAACGTAAAGATGTTGCGCCCGAGTCGATAGTCCGAGCTCACAAGCCACTCGTTCTGGCGAATCACCAAGACAGCCAGCCCGGCCGCCAACGCCCAGCAAAGGCCAGCTAGGAAGGCAAGCCTTGGTGCCCCTGACACAGGTGGCAGCGCTCTTGCATTCCCCGGCAGAAGTAACGCGATGTCCTCACGGTCCCCCGAGACAGATGACACGGATCAGCCCGAGCTGCGCGAAGCCCGGTCAGTGATGGCGCGCGGACCTCGGCCCATCGCCACCATCCCCGACTGAACAAGTTCCTTGATTCCGAACTGATCAAGCATCCGGAGCAACGCTTCGAGCTTCTCTCGGTCACCGGTCGCCTCGATTGTGACCGAATCCGGAGCGACATCGACTACCTTCGCGCGGAACAGGTTCACAGTCTCAAGGACATGAGATCGAGTGTCTTTGTCGGCACGAACCTTGACCAACAGCAACTCCCGCGCCACAGCGGTGTCCATCTCCAATTCAACGATCTTCAGAACGTTAATGAGCTTATTGAGCTGCTTAGTAACCTGCTCCAAGGGCAAACTCTCAACGGCGACCACGATTGTCATGCGTGAAATGGCCGGATTCTCGGTTGGTCCCACGGCAAGGGATTCGATGTTGAAGCCACGGCGGGAGAACAGCGACGCGACGCGCGCGAGCACACCGGGCTTGTTCTCCACCAGGACCGAAAGCGTGTGTCGAGTCATGATCGGTTCTCCTTGTCGGCGGCGGTTGCAAGTGCGGTCGGAAAGGTCTGAGCAGTCATTGTGATCAGTCCTCCGAATCCCACGCTGGGGCCAGCGACCGGGCCACGGTGATCTTGTCGTTGCTTAAGCCCGCGGGGACCATCGGCCACACCATGGCGTCCTTATGAACCTGGAAATCGATCACAACCGGAGCGTCGTTGAGCGACATCGCCTTGGCGATCACCTTGTCGACATCTTCGGGCTTATCGCAGCGCAACCCATGACACCCATAGGCATCGGCAAGCTTGACGAAGTCAGGAATGCGATGGGTGTTCAGGTCAGTGTTGGAGTAACGCTCGTTATAGAAGAGCGACTGCCACTGCCGCACCATGCCAAGCGTCCCGTTGTTGATCACAGCAACCTTGATCGGAATGTCGTTGATCGTGCACGTGGCAAGCTCTTGGTTGGTCATCTGGAAGCAACCATCACCGTCGATCGACCAGACCACTGAGTCCGGCGAACCGACCTTGGCACCCATAGCTGCGGGCACGGAGAAGCCCATGGTTCCCAGGCCGCCGGAGTTGATCCAATGACCAGGCTTCTCGTACTGAATAAACTGCGCTGCCCACATCTGGTGCTGCCCGACTCCGGACGCGTAGTACGCATCCGGGCCAGCGGCGGCGCCGATTCGCTCGATCACGTACTGCGGTGCGACCTCGCCCCCGGCAGGAGTGTCGTAGCCGAGGGGGAACTCTTCGAGCCACTGATTAAGTTGCCGCCACCAGCCTTCGTAATCGGCACTCTTGCCAGCCTCATACTCGGCGTTCAAGGCGTTGGTCAAGTCAACGATCACATGGCGCGCATCACCAACGATGGGCACGTCAGCGTTGCGATTCTTGCCGATCTCAGCAGGGTCAATATCGGCGTGAATCACCTTGGCGTTCGGAGCAAACGAGGGCAGGTGACCGGTAACGCGGTCATCGAAACGCGTACCGATCGCTATCAACAAGTCCGACTGTTGCAGCGCGCCCACTGCTGCGACGGTTCCGTGCATACCCGGCATGCCGAGATTCTGCGGATGGGAGTCAGGGAATACCCCGCGTGCCATCAACGTCGTGACGACTGGAATCCCTGTGAGGTCGGCGAGCTTTCGCAGCTGGTCGGCCGCGCCTGCTCGCACGACGCCACCGCCGATGTAGAGCACAGGCTGGCGCGATTCAACGATGAGGCGGGCAGCTTCGCGGACCTGCTTGGAGTGTGGCTTTACGGTGGGTCGGTAGCCGGGTAGGTCGACCTTGTCAGACCATTCGAACGTGGTCTGGGCAGCCAACGCATCTTTGGAGATGTCAACGAGCACCGGGCCCGGGCGACCAGTGCTGGCTAGGTGGAAAGCCGCCGCGATCGCCCGCGGGATCTCCAACGGGTTGGTGATCAGGAAGTTGTGCTTTGTGATCGGCATCGTGATGCCCGAGATGTCGGCTTCCTGGAAGGCATCAGTGCCGATCGAGGCGCTTTGCACTTGGCCGGTGATGGCCACCATGGGCACCGAGTCCATGTAGGCATCGGCAATCGGGGTCACCAGGTTGGTCGCGCCAGGCCCCGAGGTTGCCATGCAGACACCAACCTTGCCCGAGGAGTAGGCGTAGCCCTCAGCCGCGTGACCGGCTCCCTGCTCGTGTCGGACCAGGATGTGACGGATCTTCTCAGAGTCCATCATCGGGTCATAGGCCGGCAGAATCGCCCCACCGGGGATACCAAAGACCGTATCCACGTCCGCTGCTTCCAGGGACTTGATCAAGCTCGCGGCACCGCTCATCGGCGTGCCCGTCCTCGCCTCGCTCATTGCTTCCTCATTCACTCAAGATTCGCCATTGGTCGACAGCCGAGTGCGGGATTGTGGTCGCGAAAACCAGCAGATTGTGGGCCCCCAGGGACCACAATCCCGCACTCGGCTGTCCTTTCACCTTGTTTCTCGACGACGGGTGGATCGCACCTGTGCGACCGGCAACAAGAAACCCCCCGGCCCGAAGGCAACGAGGGGTCCGCGAGTCGGCTGATTCTGTCAGCTGACTCGCGGGCTTACTACTACGAGGATGCTCAAGTAATGCACTCGCTCATGGTAGCTCACTACCCTGGCCTTGCACCACCCGCTATCGCGCGTCTCACAATCAAGAGCGTCGGACCCATGCTGGGCCTAGCATGAGCCGCGTGGTCCAGGAGCTGAGCACAGCAGCGATAGTCCAGGCTGCGGCACGCCTTGAGCCCGTATCTTTCCGAACCCCTGTGTTACCCAGTGAGCGCCTCAGCGAGGCACTTGGCGCGACAGTCCTACTCAAACGCGAGGACATCCAGGTCTGTCGCTCATACAAGATGCGCGGTGCCTTCAACCTCATATCGTCGCTGACCCCGGAGCAACGGGCCCGTGGAATTGTCTGCGCGAGTGCTGGCAACCACGCGCAAGGCGTGGCGTTCGCTTGTAGTCACCTCGGGGTACGGGGCCGGGTCTTCCTGCCATCAACGACGCCACGCCAAAAGCGCGACCGCATCAAGGCGATCGGTGGTGAGTGGATCGAGCAGGTGATGATCGGGCACTCCTATGATCAGGCCGGAACTGCTGCGTTGGCCGAGGCTCAGTTGACAGGCGCCATCTACGTGCACCCCTTCGATGATCCGCGCACGATCGCAGGCCAAGGCACGGTGGGCTTGGAGATCAACGAACAAGTGGGGTCCAATATCAGTGCAGTCATCGTTCCCGTCGGGGGTGGTGGACTCATTGCCGGCATCGCGGTCTGGTTTCGCGAACATCTGCCAGGCGTCAAGATCATCGGGGCTGAGCCCGCTGGGGCCTCCAGCATGCTCGCGGCATTGGACAACGGCGCTCCCATCACCTTGGAGAACCTCGACACATTTGTCGATGGCGCTGCGGTTGGGAGGGTGGGCGAGTTGACCTTTCCGATTGTTCGCGATCTCGTCGACGAGATCGTGGCGGTTCCTGAAGGAGCGATTTGCACCGAGATGCTCGGGCTGTACCAATCCGAGGGCATCATCGCCGAGCCAGCCGGCGCCTTGGCCAGCGCTGCCGCCCGAATCCTGCACGCTGCGGGGAAACTGCCAAGTATCGGCGAAGGCGTGGTCGTTTGCATCGTTTCTGGCGGAAACAACGATGTGAGTCGCTACTCCGAAATCATCGAACGCTCGTTGCTACACGAGGGTCTGCGCCACTACTTCCTTGTTACGTTCCCCCAGGAACCGGGCTCGCTTCGCTACTTCTTGGATAAGGTTCTGTCCAACCGTGAGGACATCGTCAACTTCGAATACGTCAAGAAAAACAACCGCGAGACAGGTCCAGCGCTTGTGGGTATCGACCTTGAAGCTGCGACTGATATTGAGGCCCTGCTCGCTCGCATGCGGGCTAGTCCGATGCAGATCGAGCGCATTCCAGCCGGATCGCCGCTGTTTGCATTCTTGGTCTAGTAGTTTCCAAGGCAATCCAAAGGCGAGTCTGCATCGAATCAAGCCGTGAGCAACCAAAACAGATGTACCAGGTATGAATCGAGACGAAGGGGAAAGCATGACGGTAATCCCGTTCGACGTGCAATCACCCACCGTCGGTGATCCAGACAAGGTCACGCGCTTGCTGGTGGAAACCTCACGCGGGGATGAGGCAGCATTTCGTGAACTGTACGACTTAGTCTCCGGTGCCGTGTTCGGGCTAGTCCGCCGTGTCCTGCGCGATCCGGCCCAAAGCGAAGAGGTCACCCAAGACGTACTTGTCGAAGTGTGGCGCCTCGCGGCGAGATTCGATCCCGAGAAGGGCTCGGGCAAGACCTGGATCATGATGATGGCCCACCGGCGAGCCGTTGACAGGGTTCGATCCGCACAGGCTTCGACCGATCGTGACTTCAAATACGGGGTCGCCTTGCACGAGCCCGCCCACGACGCCGTGTCGTCTGAGGTCGAGACTCGCTTCGAGCAGAAGCAGGTCAGGCGGGCGCTCGATGAGCTGACTGACACCCAACGGTCAGCGATCGAGCTCGCCTACTACAAGGGCTACACCCACACCCAGGTTGCAGAAAGCCTGGGAATTCCGTTAGGAACTGCCAAGACCCGAGTACGCGACGGCCTTATCCATCTTCGAGACGCAATGGGGGTGACTTCATGAGTAACGCAACCACCGAACACGACGACGTCCACCTGTTGATTGGCGCCTACGCCATCGATGCGGTCGACGACCTTGAGCGGGCACGCTTCGAGCGGCACCTGGCCAACTGTGCAGACTGCACCATCGAATTGCGCGAGCTCGCGGACACTGGCGCACGGATCGGTGCAGCTGAGGTCGCCACCGTCCCGATAGCCATGCGTGAGGCTGTGTTCGCCCGTATCCAGACCACTCCGCAGGTCGTGCCGGGCTCTGACCGCCTTATCGCTGCCCCAGCACCGAGTCGGTCACGATGGGCATTGCGTGCTCTGGGCGCTACGGCCGCAGTTCTGGGCATAGGTGCCGCCTCCTTCGGCGCCTTGGCGTACACGCAGTCCCAGGAAATTCAGACGCTATCCGCCGATGGAGAGATCATGAGCTCGATAGTGAACTCGCCGGACCTGCAGACCAAAGCCATGCCGATGGACGGCGCAACCTCGACAATCATGATGTCACCAACAGTTGGCAAGGCGATGATGGTCGCCAGCGGTGTCCCAGCTCCACCTGCGGGCAAGACCTACGAGTTGTGGACCATAACTTCTGACGGGACTGCCCGACCAGCTGGCACGTGGGCACCTGGCCCTCATGGCGGTGCCGCAGTTCCGATCGATGGAGACCTAGCCACGACCACTGCAGTGGCCGTCACAGTTGAGCCCAAAGGCGGGTCAACGACACCGACGACCGCGCCAATAGCCAAAGTGACGATGGCTTAGAGCCCGCGCGAACTGCCAGAAATTCAGCGAACCAGTCGCGCCAATTTGCTAGGGGCCGCGAAGTCAAGCGCGGGGTCGATCCCGCACTTGACGCTGCTAGCGACGATCTCAGCAATCGTGCCCCTGGTCTTGCCAAATTAACCGGCGACCGTATGCGGGTCCTGAGTGATAACCACCTTGGAGATCGGATAGCTGCCAGCTTTCACCTCAGCTGTTTGGAGTCGCCCACCCCAGTGACCTTGAAGCTCGGCTGATTGTTCAAGGGGTCGAATCCACGTTCAACGTTCGGCCAGGCCCCCGTCTCCCATGTGGTTCGCGCCTGCTTCATCGCTGGCTAACCAGCCTGCCGATCGTTACATCTCGGCGGAATCGCACACGACGATCACGATCTGTCCGCTCATGCCCGCAGCGGCTAGCTGGCTTGCGACCCGCATGGCCACCACCACTGCGGGTGCCGTGCAGCTATCGTCTTTGCGAACTCCCGAGCCCCTGCCGAACTTTTCGCCGGATCCGAGTAGTAGACCTTCGCTCCGAATTCCAGGAGCCGGTCGGTGCGCTCGAGCGAAGAGTTGGCTGGCAGGACAATTCGACAGTCCAGACCCCGCTGATGGCATAGCCGCGCGAGCGCGATTCCGGTATTTCCGCTTGACGCCTCCAGCACTGTTGCACCGACGGGCAATGGCTCGGTATTCGCCAGAGAGTCCAGCACTACCAGCGCGACGCGATCCCTTAACGAATACGTGGGGTTGAGGTCTTCCCGCTTGGCCCAGATCTGGACGGCTTCTGACGGTGAGAACGACTCCAGCAACACCAACGGAGTCTGTCCAATCGCACTGACTTTGACTGATCGACCTACGCCGCCTGAGGCATTGGTGCCTCGAGGCTGGAATCCTCGTCGAGGAACAGCCGTGAGCGTAGGGCTGCGATCCAGACGATCACAGCGAGGGCGGCGATCCCGGTGAGGACATACGAGTTGGCCTCGATGTTCTGCAGGACCGTCAAGTGCTGCTCGGCCTGATCACCGTGCGGCGTCCACCAGATCGGGCCAGAAATGCCGATCGCCACCATCACCACCGAGACGATCTGGGAAGACCACCCCAGGGCGTTCAGTTGAGCGGCCCGCGCCCGAATCCCGACGGCCCAGAGAACAAAAGTGATCGGCAGCATCCATACCCAATGGTGATTCCAGGAGATGGGTGAGGCTAGTAGCGCGACAAGTCCAACAGTGACCAGCGCCAGCAATCGAGAACGTGACCACAGAACCGTCGCGGCCCACAGTCCGGCGCAGGCGGCAATGAGGACAATCCCCAACCAGATCGCCTTTGACGCGTCGACACCAAATACCCGCAAGACCAGTCCATTAAGGCTCTGGTTGCCCGCGTAGTTCGGAGCACCGACGCGACTCTCGTCAGTGGCCAATTCGGTCCAGTACTTCCAGGCTTGGGCCGGAATGACGAGGAACCCGACAGCTACGGTGGCGATACCAGCGGCGGCGGCAAGGTAGAAGTCCTTCCACCTACGGGTGAGCAGCATGAACAAAACGAAGATCCCCGGAACAATCTTGATCCCGGCGGCTAGACCGGTCAAGATCCCGCGCCCGCGTCTCACCGCGATACCGTCGAACAGCACCATCCACATGAGCAGCAGGTTTACCTGGCCGAAACTGAACGTGGCCCAGATCGGCTCAAGCAGCATGCCGATGCCCATCAACCCGGCCGTGATCTCCAGACTTGTCCAGGATGCTGGTCGGCCAAGGAGCCTCGGAAGTTCATCCGCGCACAGGCGCGTCACGCCGTAAAGTAGCAGCAGGCAGATGCCCGTCCAGACCCATTGCGCGGCACCAAAAGGCATCAGCGCCAATGGCACGAACATCATTGCCGAGAACGGTGGATAGGTGAATGGCAGGCCTGAACCGTCGGCTTCGTCGTACAGCGGCGGTCCGTGAAGCAGTCGCTCCCCACCCATGCGATAGACACTCAGGTCGATGAGATCGCTAGTCCATAGCCGGAAAGCAAGGTAGCTAAGGCCGATAGCGAGCACGATCCACGGCAGCGACCTCATAGCGATCGATCGCGACGTTGCGATCGACTCATTGGTCACCGGAACACTCTATGGCTCCGGAGGGCTGCGCGTTGCATCTGAGCGGCCAAATCGGTTGGTATTCCGTTCAGCCTAACGGCCGTTGCTTCACCCGAGATGCAGACGAGAGACTTCCGCCATGATCTATCGCCGAGCAAACATCGCCATGGCCGCCAGCCTGGGTGTTGGGCTTAGCTTCGCCGCAACCGCACCCGCCGCACAGGCCGCACCGACAGCGAAGGTCACCAAGAAGAGCGCGGTACTCAGCAAGGCTCAGGTGAAGTCGGCCGTGGGAAAGCCACAGTCACTCGGTCTAGCGGAACTCGACAAACACCGAGGGTGAACAGAGTCAACTGCGTTCTACACACCTGCCAACAGCAAAGTCATCTTGTTCGGCACTGTTGTGAGCCTCGTCCCCTCGGCCAAGGCTATGAAGGCAGATGTCACAGCCAAGCCGATCAGGACGACAGCCACAGCCACCAGAGCGATTTGCGCGGTTGAATGCCGAACCACTCCAGCAGCAACCACTGCGAAAGCTGCGGCGATGATCAGCCAGGTACCCATATTGGCCTCCTTGGTGACTAGGTAGAATCGAGCCGGGAGACCGGGTCCGAATACCTAATTCGTATCCGGAACCGGCCTCCCACCTACTCTTTGCGGCCTGGCCGCAAGATCCTGAGCAAATCGTACAGAGCCAAGACAAAATCGGGCATGGTCATCTCCAAGGAGTCTTTGGAGTACGCCCCCCAAGAAACATTGAACCTCGTCTCGGTCACCTACTACCAAAACAAGACATCAGCGACAGCAGCAACTGCCTATGACGTCGGTGCCTTCGCAGCCGCGAAGAACGCCGCGATCAAGGCAGCCAAGGTCCTCGCGAACACGAGTCGCATCAAGATCTGACCGGAAAGATGCGGCAACCGCGCCACATATGGCCGACACCGCGAAGCTAGTCGCAGACGGCGCCCTTGGACGCCGAACCGACGAGCTTGGCGTATTTGTGCAGAACGCCGCGTGTGTAACGCGCAGGCAGCGGTGCCCAGTCAGAGCGACGCCGCTGCAACTCGTCTGCATCGACCAGGAGGTCCAGAGTTCGGTTGGCCAGGTCGATCCTAACCCGGTCACCGTCCTGGACCAAAGCGATCGGACCGCCATCGTGAGCCTCAGGCGCGATGTGACCGACACATAATCCGGTCGTGCCACCAGAGAAGCGACCATCAGTCAGCAGCAACACTTCTTTACCCAGACCAGCACCCTTGATCGCGCCGGTAATCATCAACATCTCGCGCATTCCAGGGCCGCCCTTGGGACCCTCGTACCGGATAACAACAACGTCTCCGGCCTCGATCGTGCCGTCTTCAAGGGCCGCCATCGCCGATTGCTCGCGCTCGAACACCCTCGCCGAGCCTTCGAACATGTCGACATCGACCCCAGCGTTCTTGGTGACTGCGCCCTCGGGAGCCAGCGTGCCACCAAGAATCGTGATGCCGCCACTCTTGGCCAATGGATTCTTCATCGCGTGCATGATGTCGCCGTCAGGAACTGGTGGATTGATGGCCTCGAGGTTCTCGGCAACAGTCTTACCCGTCACTGTCATGCAATCACCATCAATCAAGCCAGCATCGAACAAAGCGCGCATGACCACTGGGACCCCTCCCACGCGGTCAACGTCACTCATGACGTACCGGCCGAAGGGCTTCACGTCGGCCAGCAGCGGAACCTTCTCACCGATGCGCTGGAAGTCGTTGAGCTCAAGGTCGATATTTGCCTCGTGTGCGATGGCGAGCAGGTGAAGCACTGCATTTGTTGAACCACCAAATGCCATGACTACAGCGATCGCATTCTCGAGCGACTCTCGTGTGATGATGTCGCGTGCCGTGATCCCCTGTCGGATCAACTCCACAACTGCCTCGCCTGAGTGACGAGCAAATCCGTCACGGCGACGATCCACAGCCGGTGGCGCTGCCGAGCCGGGCAGTGACATTCCCATTGCTTCAGCAGCACTAGCCATGGTGTTTGCCGTGTACATGCCACCACAAGCACCCG
>Ga0105047_10004764_pt1 | contig 23525 bp, 18 predicted proteins | sample MAT04_FD_78384 | JGI IMG/M metagenome (GOLD analysis project Ga0105047, IMG submission 78384) | Freshwater microbial communities from Lake Fryxell liftoff mats and glacier meltwater in Antarctica - MAT-04 (megahit assembly) | ecosystem: Environmental > Aquatic > Freshwater > Ice > Liftoff... | reverse complement strand
GAGAGCCAGCAGCAGTTGGCTGCCAGTGTTTTCACCCATGCCAGGGAGGGTATGGTGATTGCCAATCCCAGCGGAGACATTGTGGATGTCAATGGCATGTTCACCCTGATTACGGGCTACAGCCGGGACGAAGCGGTGGGCCAGAACCCGCGCAGGCTACTCAACTCGGGGCGACACCCCAAAGACTTTTTCGCCGATCGGCAGCGGGTGCTGGACGAAAAGGGCTATTGGGATGGCGAGGTCTGGAATCGCCGCAAGAACGGCGAGGTCTATGCAGCAACCATGACCATCAGCGTGGTGCGCGATGCGGCGGGTGCGTTACAGAATTACGTGGCGTTGTTCACCGACACCACGCTGATGAAGGCGCACCAGAGCCAGTTGGAACACATAGCCCACTTTGATGCGCTCACCAGCATGCCCAACCGCGTATTGCTGGCCGACCGCTTGCAGCAGGCCATGCTGCAGAGCCAGCGCCGCAATCTGTCGCTGGCGGTGGCTTTTCTGGATCTGGATGGCTTCAAGGCGGTGAACGACGCGCACGGTCATGAGGTAGGTGATCAGCTCTTGATTGCCTTGTCCCACCGCATGAAGGCGGCCTTGCGCGAGGGCGACACACTGGCCCGCATTGGTGGAGACGAGTTCGTGGCCCTGTTGGTCGATCTGGAAAACACCCGGGATTGTGAGCCGGTGCTGCAGCGGCTGCTGAAGGCCGCCGCGGACCCGGTTGCACTGGGTGATACGGAGCTGCAGGTATCGGCCAGCGTAGGCGTCACGCTGTACCCCCAGGACGGTGCCGGGGCAGACCAGTTGCTGCGCCATGCTGATCAGGCCATGTACCAGGCCAAGCAGGCGGGGAAAAATCGGTACCACCTGTTTGATGTCGCCCATGACGTGGCGGTACAGACCCAGCGGGAAGACATTGAACACCTGCGCCGCGCCCTGAACCGGCAGGAATTTGTGCTGCACTACCAGCCCAAGGTGAACATGCGTACCGGCGTGGTCATCGGTGCGGAGGCGCTGATCCGCTGGCAGCACCCCGAACGCGGCCTGCTCGCGCCCGGCGCTTTTTTGCCCGCCATGGAGGGGCATCAGTTGAGCGTGGAAGTGGGCGAGTGGGTGATCCATTCTGCGCTGTTGCAGATGACAGAGTGGCGCGCCTTGGGGCTGGACATGCGGGTCAGCGTCAACATCGGCGCCCTGCAACTGCAGCAGGAAGGATTTTCCACCCGGCTGAGCGCGCTGCTGGCGGCCCATCCCACCGTGGCGCCCAGTAGCCTGGGGCTGGAAATTCTGGAAACCAGTGCGCTGGAGGACTTGGCCCATATTTCCCGGGTCATGCATGCCTGTCAGGCCATTGGGGTGCGCTTTGCGCTGGACGACTTTGGTACCGGCTATTCGTCGCTGACCTACCTCAAGCGCCTGCCGGCCGAAATGCTCAAGGTGGATCAGAGCTTTGTGCGCGATATGTTGACCGACGCGGACGATCTGGCCATCGTACGGGGCGTCATCGGGCTCGCTGCGGCGTTTCGACGCAAGGTGATCGCCGAAGGCGTTGAAACCGCAGCCCACGGCCAGATGCTGCTGTCCCTGGGCTGCGAGCTGGCCCAGGGTTACGGCATTGCGCGGCCCATGCCGGCCAGGGAGCTTCCCGGCTGGGTCGCCACCTGGCAACCCGATCCCGCCTGGACAGCTCCTGACAGTTGGGGGCTATAGCGTCAGGTTTTCACCTGATTTCTCGTTACTTACCCAGGGCTTCCCAGCGGTCCAGCGCCGCCAATAGCAGGTCGTCGATCTGTGCATTGCGGCTGCTGAGTTGCAGGGCCCGTGCGTTGTCGCTGGAAAACAGGCTGCCATCGGCCAGAGCTGCGGCAATCGATTGTTGCTCGGTCTCCAGGGACGCGATCAATTCGGGCAGGCTGTCGAGCTCGCGCTGCTCCTTGAAGCTGAGCTTGCGGGCCTTGGCGGCGGGTGCTGCGGCTGGGGTTGCAGCATTCGCCGGGGCTGGTGACTGCTCATTTTTTGATAGCTGGTCACGCCCGTAGTTAAAGGGGTTGGAGCCTTTTTGGCCCTTGCCTTTAGCGATTTCGTTGGCGCGCTTGCTCTGCGTCAGCCAGTCGTTCACGCCGCCTTCGTATTCGCGCCAGCGGCCGTCGCCTTCGTAGGCAATGGTGCTGGTGACCACGTTGTCCATGAAGGTGCGATCGTGGCTGACCAGAAACACGGTGCCGTCGTAGTTTTGCAGCAGCTCTTCGAGCAGCTCCAGCGTGTCAATGTCCAGGTCGTTGGTGGGCTCGTCGAGCACCAGCACGTTGGCGGGCCTGGCAAACAGGCGCGCCAGCAGCAGGCGGTTGCGCTCGCCACCGCTCAAAGAGCGCACCGGCGAGTTGGCGCGGGCCGGCGAGAACAGAAAGTCGGCCAGGTAGCTCTTGACGTGCTTCTTCTGGTTGCCAATTTCGATCCACTCGCTGCCGGGGCTAATGAAGTCTTCCAGCGTGGCGTCCAGGTCCAGCGCGTTGCGCATCTGGTCGAAGTAGGCGACGGTCACGCTGGAGCCCAGACGCACCGTGCCCCAGGGGCTGTGGCCGGGCTCGGGTTTGGGGGCGTTGGCGGGGGCCGGATCGGGTTGTAATTCGCCCAGAATCAGCTTGAGCAGGGTGGTCTTGCCGGCACCATTCGGGCCCAGCAGGCCGACCTTGTCGCCGCGCAAAATAGTGGCGGAAAAGTCGCGCACGATGGCACGCTCGCCAAAAGTTTTGGACACGTGCGTCAGTTCCGACACGAGCTTGCCGCTGGAGGCGCCGCTGGACACGTCCAGGTTCACGCTGCCCACGGCTTCGCGGCGCGCTTCACGCGTGGCGCGCAGCACTTCCAGCTGGTTGATGCGCCCCTGCGCCTTGGTGCGCCGCGCCTCTACGCCCCGGCGGACCCAGACTTCTTCTTGGGCCAGTAGCTTGTCGGCACGGGCGTTGATGACAGCCTCTTGCGCCATCTGCTCTTCTTTTTGCAGCAGGTAGGCGGCAAAGTTGCCAGGGTAAGACAGCAGTTGCCCGCGGTCCAGGTCGACGATGCGGGTGGCCACTTTGTCCAGAAAGGTCCGGTCGTGGGTGATGGTGATGATGCTGCCCTTGAATTCGACCAGCAGGCCCTCTAACCATTCGATGGAGTCCAGATCCAGGTGGTTGGTCGGCTCGTCGAGCAACAGCACGTCGGGTTGGGCCACCAGGGCTTGCGCCAGCGCTACGCGCTTTTTGGTACCGCCGGAGAGGGTTTTGACAATCGCTTCGGGGTCCAGGTGCAGGCGGTGCAGGGTCTCGGTGACCCGTTGCTCCCAGTTCCAGCCGTCCAGCGCCTCAATCTCGCTTTGCATGGCGTCCAGATCGCCATGGCCCTGGGAATATTCATCAATAAGGAATATAACCCGCGCCAGACCTGCGCTGACCGCTACAAAAACCGTAGCATCGGCGTCCAGCTGCGGTTCCTGCGCCACGTAGGCGATGCGGGTGTTGTTCTGCACCTGCAGGCTGCCGTCGTCGGGCTTTTCCATGCCCGCCAGGATTTTGAGGAGTGAAGATTTTCCGGCGCCATTGCGGCCAATCAGGCCAACGCGCTCCGAGGTTTCGAGTGAAAAACCAGCGTGGTCGAGGAGGGCGACGTGCCCAAATGCCAGCTGGGCGTCAAGTAAAGTAATAAGTGCCATGTGGCACCGATTATCCCCCGTCGGCGACGAATCAGTCGTTGGCGTTCAGTGATTCGCCCAAGGCGTTGACCAGGCTGTCGATCTCGGCTGGTGTGCTGATGAAGGGCGGCGCCAGCGCAATGCAGTCACCCGCATAGCGCACATAAAAACCTTTTTCCAGGCAGCGCATTGCCACTTCATACGGGCGCTTGGCGGGCTCGCCGGGCACGGGAGTCAGGGTCAAACCGGCGGCCAGACCGAAGTTGCGGATGTCGGCCACATGCCGGGCGCCCTGCAGGCTGTGCACGGCTTTTTCAAAATACGGGGCCAGGGCCGCAGCGCGTTCCACCATGTTTTCCTGGACCAGCACATCCAGCGCGGCAATGCCCGCCGCGCAGGCGACCGGGTGCGCCGAGTAGGTGTAGCCGTGCGGGAATTCGACCATGTACTCCGGTCCGCCCTGGTCCATGAAGGTGTCGTAAATGTCCTTCTTGGCGATGACCGCGCCCAGCGGCTGCGCGCCATTGGTGATCTGCTTGGCCACGTTCATGATGTCGGGTGTCACGCCAAATGCGGCTGCCCCGGTGTAGGCGCCCATGCGGCCAAAGCCGGTAATGACTTCATCGAAAATCAGCAGGATGTTGTTGGCGGTGCAGATTTCGCGCAGGCGCTGCAAATAGCCCACCGGCGGCACCACCACACCGGCCGACCCGGACATGGGTTCGACGATCACGGCGGCAATGTTGGATGCATCGTGCAGGGCAATGAGTTTGAGCAACTCGTCGGCCAGTTCCTTCCCCGTGGGCGGCATGCCCTTGCAGAACGAGCCGGCTGGCGGCTGAGTGTGGGGCAGGTGGTCGGCCTCGATACCCTGGCCAAAGGCCTTGCGGTTGCCCACCATGCCGCCGACCGAGATGCCGCCGAAGTTGACGCCGTGGTAGCCCTTTTCGCGCCCGATCAGCCGGGTTTTGGTGCCCATGCCCTTGGCACGCCAGTACGCGCGGGCCATCTTCAAGGAGGTATCAGCCGACTCGGAGCCCGAGCCGGTGAAAAACACATAGTCCAGTCCCTCGGGTGTGAGGTCGCGAATCTTGTAGGCCAACTCGAACGACAGCGGGTGGGCAAACTGGAAGGCGGGCGAGAAGTCGAGTGTGGCGGCCTGGCGGCCAATCGCCTCGGCGACTTCTCGCCGGCCATGGCCCAGACCCGTGGTCCAGAGGCCCGAGAGGCCGTCAAAAATCTTTTTGCCGTGGCTGTCGGTCAGGTAGGCACCTTGGGCGCTGACGATCATGCGCGAACCATTGGTGGCCGACGCCTTGAAGTTGCGGTTGCCGGTGTACGGCATCCAGTGCGATTCGAGCCAGGCGGCATCCTTGGGGAACGCGTCGGTGCTGGTCACGGGGTGCGAAGTGGGGGTGTCGTTGCGCTTCATGCGGTTCTCCAAAGATAGATGATCTATTGTGGGCGGCTCTGATACTCTTATATAGTCACAAATATCACTATTCAGTTGCTACTTTATGAAAGTAAGAAACCGCGCCGTGCTGGGTCAGATCAGCGATATGGACTTGCGCCTGCTGCGCGTGTTCCGCGCGGTGGTGGACTGCGGCGGCATGGCAGCGGCGGAGCTGGAGCTCAACATTGGCACCTCCACCGTGAGCCGCCACATCAAGGATCTGGAAACGCGTCTGGGCCTTACGCTGTGCCGGCGCGGTCGAGCGGGCTTTTCGCTCACGCCGGAGGGCGAAAAAATCTATGCGCAGACCACCCAGTTGCTGGCCGCCACCGATGCCTTTCGCAGCGGCGTTGATGAAATACACCAACGCATGGGCGGGCAGCTCAACGTTGCGGTATTCGATAAAACGGCCAGCAACCCGGCCTCGCACATTGCGCACGCCATTGCCCTGTTTACGCGTCTGGCTCCTGATGTGGCGCTGAATCTGCATGTCGGCACGCTCACCGCCATCGAGCGCGGCGTGCTGGACGGTGTCTACCAGATTGGCATCATTCCCGGGCACCGCAGTTCGGACCTTCTGGAATACACCGCGCTGTTTGACGAGGCCATGAACCTGTATTGCGGTCAGGACCACCCGCTGTTTGCTTCCAGCCAGGCGCCGCTGGACTGGGATGGCCTGGGCGCGCACCGGTTTGCGGGCCTGGGCTACCACTCACCCAATATGGAGATCACCCAGCGTATGCGCTTGACACGGGCCGCCACCGGGTTTGACCAGGAGTCCATCGCCACGCTGATTCTGTCGGGCAAGTTCCTCGGTTTTTTACCGGACCACTATGCCGAGAGTTTTGTGCGTTCGGGGCAGATGCGAACCGTTCAGCCCGCGTTGTTTCGCTATGAATGCCGGTTCTTTGCCATTTCACGCCGCACGCCCCAGAGCGCCCGCGCGACCCGGGCGTTTCAGGATTGCCTTGTGCAAGCGCATAGCCACTAGCGGACCGTGATCTCAACCCGCCGATTGCGTGGCTCATCGGTGTTATCCGGTGTGGCGACCAGCAGATTTTTCTCGCCATGGGACTCCACAGCGACTTTGTCGGCCGGGAGAGTGAGGTCCGACAGACGGGCGCTCACTTGCCCGGCGCGTTCCATACCCAGTTGCTCGTTCACGTCACTTTCCCCCGTCGTGTCCGTATGTCCGATGATCGAAATATCAGGCGCCTTACGCGCGCCAATTTCAGCCCTGACGCGATCCAGTTCATGCTCTGACTCTGGCGTGAGGCTGGCCCCTCCGGCCTGAAAATACAACAAGAAACGGGCCGGTTTTCTGGGGCTGGCGGCCAAAGCTGCGCCAAAATCCTTCTGAATTTGTTCCCTTGTGGCGTCAAAGGAGGTGCCTGCATCTGCCGCGACAAAGGTCGCTTCCTGAGCCCGCTCCAGCAGCGTGCTCCCCTTGTTCCCGGTCACGCTCACTTTGCCGACCGTGCCATCATCGTTGCCCAGCAAGACGACATACGATTGCGGAACAGCACACCCCGACAAAATCAGGCTGGCGGCAACGCTCGCTACATGGCGCAAGGACCGGGCGTTCATTCCTGATCCTGCGGGTCAACCTTGGCCAGAAACCGGGTGCCGCGCACGCCGATCAGTCCGGTGGGGGTTTTGATCGAAACGCCTTCCGGTTTGAGTCGGGCGATGACGCCGGACACATAGTAGAGCGAGCCTTTGAAGATATTGAGGTTCAATTTGAGGTCGCCTTTGCCGGGCGCGTAAGCATAGTTGTCGAGCGCCAGCTCGGTATCCGGGCCTATGGACAGCTGCGTGTTGTCCTTCAGGGTCACCCCCATGCTGCCGGGGTTACCCGTTTTCAACACGTGGCCCCGCAGGAGCGGCATACCGGGCTCCGCTGGAACCTGTTCGCTGCCCATCACCAGACTGGCATTGGCCTGCGTGGTTTTCACGTAACCAATGACGCTGTCCTGTGCCATGGCCGAGCAAGCTGTGAAGCACAGGGCGCCCGCAAGCAGGTGCAATTTGTGGGTTGGTGACACGGGACTCCCTTGATCTGCGGCCCTGGGCCAGACGCCAGCTGAAACCGCCGAAAGAGTATAGAACCCGTAGGTTGATTTGCACGGGTATTTCGCCTGAAACGGCGCGGCAACTTCAGGCGCCGTAGAAACTGAAAGCCATTTCCGGCTTCTTGCCGCTGATCAGTTCGGCCAGCGCCTTGCCAGAACCCGCACCATGGGTCCAGCCCAGTGTGCCGTGGCCTGCATTGACCCACAGGCCGCCCACGCGGGTTTTGCCGATGTAGGGGATATTGGTCGGGGTTGCGGGGCGCAGGCCGGTCCAGTAGTTGGGGGTGCCGCCTTGCGCCGCGTTGCGGGTGTCGCACACGCCGGGCAGCACCTGTTCGATGCGGTTGGAGAGCATCTGGCAGCGCGCGCGCGCCAGAGAAGAGTCCAGCGTCAGGTCGTAGTTGCCGACTTCAATGGTGCCCGCCACGCGCAGCTGGTCGCCCAGGCGGCTGATGGCGATTTTCTTTTCATCGTCAATCGTGGACACCATGGGCGCCCGCTCAGGGCGCAGTATCTTGAAGGTGGCGCTATAGCCCTTGCCGGGGTAGATGGGCAGGTCAACGCCTACGGTGCGCAGCAGCGGCGCAGAGTAGGAGCCACAAGCGACCACCACCTGGTCGGCATGAAGCTGCTGCGCCTTTTTGGGGCTATTTTGGCTGCTAGCCCCCGTGGATAGTGCGTGAACAGCTACTGATTTGATAGCGCCATCTGCCACATCGAGACGCTCGATGGCGTGGCTGTACAGGAATTGCACGCCCCGCTCGGCACAACGCTGGGCCAGTGCCTGGGTGAACACCCGGGCATCTCCCGATTCGTCGCTCGGGGTGAAGGTGCCGCCCACAATGCTGTCCGCAAAAGAGCGCAGGGCCGGCTCAATGCGCAGCAGTTCGTCCTTGCTGACGACCTGGCGGGCCACGCCGTATTTGCGCATGAGTGCGGCGGCGTCGCCGGCGGTGTCAAAGGATTTCTGGTCGGTGTAGTAATGGGCAATACCGCGTTCCAGACGCTGGTAGTCGATGCCGGTGCGGGTTACGACTTCCTTGAGCGCGGCATGGCTGTAGGCGCCCAGAGCGACCAGCTGCTGCACGTTGCGCTCAAAAGCCGTGTCGTTGCAGTTGGCCAGGAATTGCAGTCCCCAGCGGTATTGCTGCCAGCCCGCACCCAGCGGAAACTGGGGGCGAAACAAGAGGGGCGCCTCTTTGCTGAACATCCATTTGAGGGCCTTCAGCGGCGCATCGCGGTTGGCCCACGGCTCGCAGTAGCTGACCGATATTTGCGCCGCATTGGCAAAGCTGGTTTCCAGCGCCGCGTCGGGCTGGCGGTCGACGACCGTGACCTCATGCCCGCGTTCCGTCAGATGCCATGCCGTGCTGATACCAATGATGCCGGCGCCCAAAACAATAATTTTCATAGGCCGAGTGTGGTGGAAACCGCCGCTGAATAAAAGTACGATTACATGGTTTGCGAAAACATTAGATAGACTAATAAAGATGCGAACCTTTCGGACCTTGGATAGCGACGCCCTGGAGTGCCTGGCGGCCATTGTGGAAGAGGGCGGCTTCGAGCGCGCCGCCGTGCGCCTGTCGGTCACCCAGTCCGCGGTTTCGCAGCGCCTGCGTGCGCTCGAGGCCCAGGTGGGCACCGTTTTGCTGGTGCGCAGCCGCCCCGTCAAGCCCACTTCGGCCGGGCGCCTGCTGATCAAACACGCCATGCAGATGCGCTTGTTGCGCGCCGATCTGGAAACCGACTTGCGGGACCTGACGCCGGGTGTCGGCGCCATGGGCGAGGAAGAGCGCATCTCCATCGCCGTGAACGCCGACAGCATTGCCACCTGGGTGCTACCGGCGCTGAGCCCATTAGTTGGTGAGGGCTTACCGCTGGAAATAATCACGGATGACCAGGACTTTACCCACGAGTGGTTGCGCGAAGGCTTGGTGCTGGGCTGCGTCACCACACTCAAACAGGCCTTGCGCGGGTGCAAGGTGCTGCCTTTGGGAGCGATGCCGTACGTGGCGGTGGCCAGCGCGACGTATGCCGCCGACCACTGCCCGCAGGGGCTGAACAAACACAACTTCCGCGAGATTCCGTTCATTGCGTTCAACCGCAAAGACGACCTGCAGGCCGAGTTTGTGAGCCGCGCCAGTGGCCTGCGCCGGGTAACGCTGAGTCAGCGGTTTGTACCCAGTTCAGAAGGCCAGGTGCGCGCGGTGCTGGCCGGCTGGGGCGCCAGCGTCGTACCCGAGTTGCAGGTGCGCAGCCTGCTGGACAGCGGCGTGCTGGTCAATCTGGCCCCCAGCGTGACCTTGCCGGTGGACCTGTACTGGCATTGCTGGAATCTGAATTCTGCGGTCATTGACCGGCTCACGGCGGCGTTGGCCGGGGCCGCAGCGCAGGCACTAAAAACTGTGCGGTCATGAATTGACCTTCGTCTCTATTTATTGACGGCTGGGACTAAAATGGCGACATGAAATCCAGCAATGTCGTCAAAATCTCTTTCAAGGAGCAAATGCTCCAGGCCCGCGAAGATGCCATCATTCGGGTCGTGAACAGCCTGTTGGCCGAAAAAGGCTTTGAAGCCATGACGGTGGATGAAGTAGCCGCCAACGTGGGTATCGCCAAAGCCAGTTTGTACAAGCACTTCTCCAGCAAGGAAGACCTGGCCGCAGCTGCCATGGTGCGCGTCATGCGCCGCGCCCAGGATTACCTGGAAAGCCTGCCGGCCGAGGCAACCCCGCTGGACAACTTGCGGGCGGTGGTCCGCTGGACCATGGAGTTGAAGCTGGCGGGCGAAATGCCTTCGCTGCCCAGCCAGAATTCCACGCTGCGGGCCACGCTGATGGCCAACAAGGATTACATGGACGGACTGATGGAAGTCAGTGACCGTCTGGGTGCCTGGATCGAGGCCGCCCAGGCGCAGGGCACCATCAATCCCGCGCTACCGGCCATCGCCGTGCTCTACACCTTGTACGCCCGGGCCTGCGACCCGGTGCTGGAATTCCTGAAGATGGGCGATTTGCACGACGACGCCCAAATCGTGGACCTGGTGATGTCTACTTGCTTTGAGGGCTTGAACGCGCGCTAGCGCTTCAGCGAACCAGCAGAACCGGCACCTTGCTGTGTGCCAGCACCTGCGTTGCCACGGACCCCATCACCAGGTTGGCTACCGCACCATGACCGTGTGAACCCATGATCAGCATGTCGAATTTTCCGTCGGTCGCGATCTTGGCGATGGTGGCACCGGCAGGGCCGACCTTCCAGCTGCTTTTGGCATCCACGCCGTGGCGAAGCAGGAATTTGGCGACGGGAGCCAGCACTTTTTCGCTCTCGTCAGCGTAATACTGGTCCACGATTTCCTTGCCCACCGCTGCACGTGCGCGGGGCGGTAGAGCCGGCTGCACAGTCAACAGCGTGTAGTCGTTGCCTGGGTTAAACAGGCTCTCGTGGTTAATCAGATAGGCTAGCATTTTCTTGCTGTACGGGCTGCCGTCTACGGCCAGAAGAATTTTCATGGTGCGCTCCTCGATGTGTGGTGGCAGTGTAACGAAGCGCCCAGGCTCCGAATTGAGCTACATCAAAAAACGCGGCGCCAACGGACCGGCGATGCATACTTTGAGCGGTTCAATCGGAACCGCTTTTCAACAGGCCCTGCCATGTACCTGCAAAACCCCGTTGCATACCACTTGCGTGCCCGCACGCTGTATCTGATGCTCGCGCTGGCCGGGCTGCTCACCCCCGCCTTGCCGGTCGCGGCCTCGCAGGCGCCACCCTTGATGCTGGCCAAGGTGTACCACGCGGGCATACCGCTGGCCGACTACTGGGTCAGTGAAAAATACGATGGCGTGCGTGGGTACTGGGATGGCGAACAACTGCTGACGCGGGGCGGCGAACGCATTGCCGCGCCCGCCTGGTTTACCGCGGGCTGGCCCCGGGTTGCGATGGATGGCGAGTTGTGGGCCGGGCGTGCGCAGTTTGCCAGAGCCGTCTCGACCGTGCGCATGCAGGTTCCCGATGACGCGGCATGGCGCGCCATGCGTTTCATGGTGTTCGACCTGCCCGCGCAGGGGGGCGACTTCACCGCGCGCATGGCGGTCTTGACCACGCAGGTCAGCCGCATCAACCAGCCGTGGGTGTTGGCCGTGTCCCAAACCAAGGTCGCGAGCCACGGCGCTTTGCAGAGCCTGCTCGGCACCACCGTGAAGGCCGGTGGTGAAGGGTTGGCCCTGCACCGGGGGACCTCGCTGTACACCGCGCAGCGCAATAGCGATTTGCTTAAATTCAAAACCCACGAGGACAGCGAAGCGCGTGTGGTCGGGCACATAGCTGGCAAGGGCAAATACGCGGGCCAGCTGGGTGCCTTGCTGGTCGAACTGCCGGCCTTGGCGGGACAACCCGCGCGGCGCTTCAAACTGGGCACGGGTTTCACGGATGCGCAACGCCAAGATCCGCCAGCCCTTGGGTCGGTGGTGACCTACCGGTTCAGGGGTCTGACGGACGCAGGGATTCCACGCTTTGCCAGCTTCATGCGCGTGGCCGCCGACCAGATTTTTCCGCAAATTGCTATCAAATAAATAGCTGCTTGCGCATATTCCACGGGGGTTAGAGGCCTATTTCAATCAACATGTCGGGCCGAAAGGTGACTTGTTCGTTTTTGCGCGCATAGCCCAGCGGGTTGGCCACCACACGGCACCTGTTGTGCTGGTAATCGCTGGGGGCGTGCAGATGGCCGTGGAGCCAGAGTCGGGCCTGTGGCAGCCAGTCGTCCAGGGCGTTGCAAAACCCGGCCGTGCCGGGCACCCGTCCATAGCGGGGGTCGGCGCTGCGCAGGCTGGGTGCGAAGTGGGTCACCACCACGGTGGATCCGTCAAAAGGCAGGGCCAGCGCGTCGCGCAGCCAGTCCTGGCACACCAGTGCCTGTGCCCGCACCTGTTCGGCCAGAAACGGTTCCTGGTTGCGGGTGGTGAGGGTTTTGCGCAGGTAATAGTTGGCCGCGCGAAAAGCCTTTTCGCGGGCCTTGAGCTGCTGCGCCAGTGTGCTGGCGTCCGAGAGGGCGTCAAAGTCGGTCCACAGGGTGGTGCCCACAAAGCGCATGCCGCTCAGGACAATGGTCTCCCGCTCCAGCCAGAGGATGCCCAGCCGCTCGCAGCTTGCACGCAGGCGGGCATGGGCCTCATCAAAGTCCATGCCGTCGTATTCATGGTTACCCGGCACAAACATCACGGGTGTTGGCCAACCGGCTTTCGGGGAAAACCGGCCGAGACCAAAATCGGCGTCGGTGAGCTGCGAGCCGGTCTGGTAGGAGCCGACGTCACCCGCCAGCACCAGCAGGTCGGCGCCTGGCAGGGGCTGTGCCACCCAGTGGGGATGCGCCTCCAGATGGAGGTCGGACAGCAATTGAATCTTCATGTGCCGAACGCCTGGGCGGCCAGGGCGGCAATCTGCGAACGCAGCCACACATGGGCGCTGGCGTCGTCATGGCGCACATGCCACAGGGCATCCACCCGGATCGGCGGGGCTGCAAAGGGCAACTCGCGCAGCACCAGCTGGCTGGCAAAGCCTGTGACCGCAATGAAGTGGCGCGGCAGCACCGTCAGCAGGTCGGAATGCGTGACCACTTTGCCAGCGGTGAAGAACTGGTTGACGGTCAACACCACGCGCCGGGTACGCCCCAAGGACGCGAGTGCGCCATCAATAAAACCAAACGGGCGGCCCGAAAAGCTCACCAGCATGTGGCGGGCGGCGCAGTAGCGGTCCAGGGTCAGGGGGCCGCTGGCCAGAGGATGCCCTTTGCGCATGGCGCAAACGTAATCACCGGCAAACAAGCGCTGGTGCAAATACGAAACCGCTTCGCCTGACTGCGCACGGGCTGTCAGATCGGTCAGCACGGCCGGAAAATTGCCAATCGCCAGGTCCGCATGTCCTTCATCGAGCAAGCGGCGCGGGTCGCGGGTGGTGAGCGGAACCACGTGCAGGGAGACGTCGGGCGCCTGGGTGGCGATCACGCCAACCAGTCCGGGCATCAGCTCGGCGGCGGTGGCATCGGCCATGGTCAAGACAAAGGTGGTGTTGGCGCTGGCGGGCTCAAAGCGGCTAGGCGCCAGCGAGGCCTGCAACTGTTGCAGCGCCGCACGCACAGGGGGCCACAGCTCCCGGGCCCGTGCAGTGGGCTCCAGAACGCGCCCGCTGCGGACCAGCAAATCGTCTCCCAGGGTCTCGCGCAGGCGCCGCAGCGCATTGCTTACGGCCGGTTGGGTCAGCGACAGCTGGTGGGCCGCGCGGGTCAGGCTGCGCTCGGACATGATCACGTCAAAAACCTTGAGCAGGTTCAGATCCAGCGTACGAAGTGAAACGGGTGGCATGCCACATCATAAACGGGGTGAATGGGTGGCATCACCAACATAAAGTTGAAGCATATTGGTAGATACCCTAGTATTGTGCTCATGTATAGCCGAAATCCGTTCCCCATCAACCTGTCCAGGGAGCTCGCCATGACACGCTTTGTCCCGTCTTGCTTTGCTTCATCCTGCGCCGCAACCCCGCGCTCCGGAAGCGCGGTGGTTCAGCGTTCCGCACGGTCCGACTTTGACAGCGCCAAGCCCTTGGCGGGCATGCTGCTGGCCGCGGTCGTGGCGGCGCTGATGGTGGTGGCGGACCAGCTGATTGAAACCTGGGCCGATGGCCACCTGCTGGTGGTATGGGTCGCTTTGTGGACCGTTACCTTCGCCGCATTGGCCCTGCTGGCACCTCCTCTGCGCCAGCTTACCAACGTCGCGGCGATTGCGCTGGCGCGCTGGTCCCGTGTGCGCGCCGAGCGACGCTCGCAGGACGCCCTGTGGCAGTTGGCGCAGCGGGATTCCCGCATCATGAGTGACATTCAGATGGCCGTATTGCGCAGCGAGCGAGAAGACTGAATCTGGTTCTTTCTCCAAGAAAAAAGCCACCCTGACGGTGGCTTTTTTTGGTTCCAAGGGGCAGCGAGCCCCCTGGTTCAAGCGGTCAGCCGTGCTTCAAGCCGAACCTTGGTTTCAGCCAGTTCTTGAGGCAAGTGGTACGCCAGCTGGGTGAAAAGCTCGGTGTGCAGGGCAAATTCCTGCTTCCAGGCGTCTTTGTCCAGGCTGGTCACGCTGTTGAACTGGGCTTTGCTGAAGTCCAGGCCCGTCCAGGTGATTTCTTCGTAGGCCGGGCTCACGCCGAATCCGTTCTCGCTACCCTTGGCCGTGCCTTCCAGACGGTCGATCATCCACTTGAGCACGCGCATGTTTTCACCGTAGCCGGGCCAGACGAACTTGCCGTCGTCACCCTTGCGGAACCAGTTCACGCAGAAGATCTTGGGCAGGTTGTGGCCCATGTTCTCCAGTTTGTGTTCCATGTCCAGCCAGTGCTGGAAGTAGTCGCTCATGTTGTAGCCGCAGAAGGGCAGCATGGCAAACGGATCACGGCGCACCACGCCCATCTGGCCTACGGCTGCTGCGGTAGTTTCGGAACCCATGGTGGCCGCCATGTAGACGCCTTCCATCCAGTTGCGCGCCTCCGTCACCAGCGGAACGGTGGTGGAGCGACGGCCGCCAAAGATGAACGCGTCGATGGGCACACCGGCGGCGTCGTCCCATTGTGGGTCGAGTGCGGGGTTGTTGCCAGCGGCGACGGTGAAGCGGGAGTTGGGGTGCGCGGCCTTGGCGCCGGTTTCCTTGGCAATGGCCGGTGTCCAGTCCTTGCCTTGCCAGTCGATCAGGTGCGCGGGGATACCGCCACCGTCTTTTTCCATGCCTTCCCACCACACGTCGCCGTCATCGGTCAGGGCCACGTTGGTGAATATGACGTTCTTGTCCAGCGAGCGCATGCAGTTGGGGTTGGTGTGCATGTTGGTGCCAGGGGCCACACCAAAGTAACCGGCTTCGGGGTTGATGGCGTACATCTTGCCGTCCGCGTGCGGTTTGATCCAGGCAATGTCATCACCAATGGTGGTGACCTTCCAGCCCGCAAAGCCTTCGGGCGGCACCAGCATCGAGAAATTAGTCTTGCCGCAGGCGCTGGGGAACGCCGCGGCCACGTGGTATTTTTTGCCCTGGGGGTTGGTTACGCCCAGAATCAGCATGTGCTCGGCCAGCCAGCCCTGGTCGCGGCCCATGTTGGAAGCAATGCGCAGCGCAAAGCACTTCTTGCCCAGCAGGGCGTTACCGCCGTAGCCGGAACCATACGACCAGATTTCGCGGGTCTCGGGGTAATGCACGATGTACTTGGTCTTGCTGCAAGGCCATTTCACATCGGCCTGGCCTTCTGCCAGCGGTGCGCCGACGGTGTGCACGCAGGGCACAAACGCGCCGTCCACGCCCAGCACGTCAAACACGGCCTTGCCCATGCGGGTCATGATTTTCTGGTTGACGGCCACGTAGGCGCTGTCGCTCAATTCGATGCCGATATGGGCAATGTGCGAACCCAGTGGGCCCATGGAGAAGGGCACCACATACATGGTGCGGCCTTTCATGCAGCCATCAAACAAGGCTTTTTCCCCATTCTTGCCGCTTTGCAGCAGGGTGCGCATCTCGGCGGGAGCCATCCAGTTGTTGGTGGGTCCGGCGTTTTCTTTTTGCTCGCTGCAGATGTAGGTACGGTCTTCGACGCGGGCCACGTCGCTAGGGTCGGAGCAGGCCAGGAAGCTGTTGGGGCGTTTGGCGGCGTTGAGCTTTTTGAAAGTTCCAGCATCGACCAGTTGTTGGCACAGGCGCTGGTATTCTTCTTCCGAACCATCGCACCAGTAGATGCTGTCTGGCTTGGTGAGGGCCGCCATGTCGGCGACCCACGCGATCAGCTTGGGATTTTTGACATAGCTGGGGGTATTGAGATTCAATCCCTGCATGACGGGTGAGTTCATAAAAAAGCTCCTAGTTTGAAAATCGTCTTTTTAAAATGAAAGCAGTGCTTTGACTTTGAGAAAACGGTTTCCACCAAACATTGGGGATGCTGCGCCATGAACTTGCCGCAACGACAATGCGGGCAGGATGGCCATTTTATGAACTCGTACCGAAGTTACCAACGAATTACCGCTAAAAGTTATGCAAAACTTGCATGAGTTTATGCATTCGCAGCGCTGCTGGATTTAGCGCGGCGTGCGTACGGTGTAGACGGATAGGCGGGCGACAGGTCGCCACGGGTGCGGGTGTGGTCTCGTGGCTAGCGGTGCGCGATGCACCGCAGGCCGTTTGCATCAGGCCATTGATACGGCGATAAACGCCAGCAGGAACATCAGCACGCCGCCGACGATGGGCAGCACGATTGGGATCATGGGCAAAACGGCTTCTACCGCATCAACTTCGTGGTCTGGTGTGTGGGGCGTAGGTGCGGACATGGTGAATCTTTCTGGTGATAACTGGAAATACTGGGAAGGATTTTACCTACAAGGCGGCCTAAACCAGTTGCGCATCAAACCCGGCCTGGCGCAGCACCTGCAGAACATCCGCCACATGGGCGTGCCCGCGGGTCTGAATGACCAGTTCAATGTCCACATTCTGGGCGGAGAGCGCCGAGAAAGCCCGCTGGTGGTGCACTTCATCGATGTTGGCGCCCGCTTCCGCCACGGTGGCGGTAATTTGCGCCAGCGAACCGGGAATATCGCGGGCACCCACCCGAATGCGGGCGAGGCGCCCGGCCCGCACCATGCCGCGTCCGATGATGGCAGCCAGTAACAAGGGATCGATATTGCCGCCGCACAGCACCAGTCCGACGCGCTTGCCCTGAAAACGCTCGGGGTATTTCAGCAAAGCCGCGAGGCCAACGGCACCCGCGCCTTCCACCAGTGTTTTCTCCACTTCGAGCAGCATCACCAGAGCCTGCTCGATGTCACCTTCGTCCACAAGCACCATGTCGTCCACCCGCCGGCGGATGATGTCCAGCGGAATATGCCCGGGGGTACCCACGGCGATGCCTTCGGCGATGGTGCTGGCACCTTGGGCAAGGTGGGCGTCTTTGATTGCGTTGAACATCGCCGGAAAGCGCACGGTCTGCACGCCGACGACCTCGATGGTGGGTTTGAGCGCCTTGGCCACGGTGGCCATGCCGGCAATCAGGCCACCGCCGCCCACGGCCACGATCAGTGTGTCCAGATCAGGCACTTCCTCCAGCATTTCCAGTGCGACCGTACCTTGGCCGGCCACGATGGCGGCATCATCATAGGGATGAACAAATGTCAACTGGCGCTGCTCGGCTAGGGCCAACGCATGGCTGCGGGCTGCATCCAGCGTGTCGCCATGCAGAATGATCTCGGCACCGAAGCCCCGCGTGCGCTCCACCTTGACGCCGGGCGTGAAGCGCGGCATGACGATGACCGCATGCAGCCCCAGGCGCTGGGCGTGATAGGCCACCCCTTGCGCGTGGTTGCCCGCGCTCATGGCGATCACGCCGCGCGCCGATTGCTCGGGGGTCAACTGCGCCAGCTTGTTGCAGGCACCCCGCTCCTTGAACGAGGCGGTGAACTGCAGATTTTCAAACTTCAAAAAGACCTGCGCCCCCGTAATATCTGAGAGCGTTTTCGAGGCCACAAAGGGTGTTTGCAGCAGGTGCCCGTGCAGCCGTTGTGCGGCCAGGACGATGTCGTTGTATTCAACCATGGAGCCATTGTCAGCGGGTTTGGGGTAAATCTTTCCCCCATTGCTTCCATCTTCCGCCAGTCTGCGGTATGGTGAATGTGTCACACAACTGTGCTGGAGGCGTTGGATGGCCAAGCGTTCGTTGTTGCAGCCCCTTGGTGGGCACCTGATCCCCTCGCCGGGTCTGCTGGAGGCGCCGGTGCTGGACTTGATGTGTTCGCACTTCGTGCTCACTCTCGCTGCGCGCCAGGGCGCCAGCCTGAACGTGCGCCGTGATTTCAATGGCATTGTGGGTCTGGCCGGGCGGCACCTGGTGTGGCCGGTATCGGTCTTGGTGCGTTTGCGGGAGTTTTTGGCCCGCCGCTGCGCAGGCAATGAACTCTGGCGCGGGCACGATGCACTGGGTGCCACGGATTTTTTGGCGCGTTACGGGGTGTGGCGTGGCCCCTATGACGAAGCCACGCTGTATTTTTTCCTGGATGAATACGCCAAAGACCAGCCCAAGGACCTGATCTCGGTCCTGTCCGTCACCGGTGACTGGCTGAGCCACTCCTTGAAGCGGCAATCCACGCTGGTCGAGAAAAATATCAACGCGCTGGCGGGCCTGCTGCAGCTCAACAAGGCCGAGCGCGCCTTGTTGCTGTACGGCACGCTGGCCCGCTACCAGCGTGACATGCGCAGCATTCTGGTCGAGTTCAAGGTCAATAACGCTCCCGAAGCCTACGCGGCCATTGCCGAAGTGGCGGGCGTCAACCCCGAGCAGGTGGCCGAGGCGCTGCGCGCGGGCTCCCGGCTGGAGCGCATCGGGCTGGTCGAAAACCTGATATCCGAGCACAACATTACCGATCTGGCTGACCTGATGAAAGTCAGCGAGAAGCTTCCCCCTGTATTGATGCGCCAGTACCGCGACCAGGCCGAGCTGATGGCGGTGTTCACCCGGCTGTCGACCAAAAGCACCCTCGCGCTGGACGACTTCGCCTTTGTGGCCGAAGACGCCCAGGTGCTGTGCACCCTGATGGCCCATGCCGTGGCGCGCAAGGAGGTGGGAATCAATGTGCTGCTGTACGGCCCGCCGGGAACCGGCAAGACCGAGCTGGCGAAGGTGGTGGCGCAAACCGCGGGCCTGGAGCTGTTTGAAGTGGAGTATGCCGACCGCGATGGCAACTCCCTGAGCGGGCGGGACCGGTATCGGTCGCTGCAAATCGCTCAGGTGTTCCTCAAGGGCAGCGCCCAGGCGGCGCTTCTTTTTGACGAGGTGGAAGACGTGTTTCCCCCGCTGTCCAGCGAAGCGGCGCACTGGATGGCCCGTGCGGACGCCGCCGCTGCGCCGCCCAACAGCAGTGTCAGCGGCAAAGCCTGGGTCAACCAGGTGCTGGAGTCCAACGTGGTGCCCACCATCTGGGTGACCAACCGCATTGAGCAGATCGACCCGGCCTTTCGCCGCCGCTTTGCCTACCACCTGGAGCTGAAATCGCCACCGCCCGGCGCGCGCGAAGAGCTGGTGCGCAAGACTTTGGCGGGGGTGCCGGTGTCGGACGCGTTCGTGGCGCGGCTGACCCGCCGCAAAGGGCTGACTCCCGCGCAAATCCGCACCGCAGTGCGCTTTGCGGGGCTGGCCTCTCTGAAGCCCGAGAACGAGAGGATGGAAGGCCTGATTGAGCGACAGCTCAAAAACGCCGACCTGGCCTTGGGTAACCGCGCAGTGGACGGGGCACGCGAGCAGGCCGTCACCCGGTACGACCCCGCGATGCTGAATGCAGTCAGCCGCTTCGAGATTCCCCGCATTGTGCAGGCGCTGCAGTCGCGCGGCCATGGAACCCTGTGTTTTTACGGCCCTCCGGGCACCGGAAAAACCGCTTTGGCCGAACACATTGCCACGACCCTGAGCCTGCCCCTCATCGTGCGCCAGGCCAGCGATCTGATGAGCAAGTACATCGGCGAGACCGAGCAGAACATGGCCTCCATGTTCCGGGAGGCCGAAACCGAGAACGCAGTGTTGCTGCTGGACGAGGCCGACAGTTTTTTGCAGGACCGCCGAAGTGCCCAGCGCAGTTACGAGGTGACCGAGGTGAACGAAATGCTGCAGGGTATGGAGCGATTTAACGGTATTTTCATCTGCACTACCAACCTGATGGACCGCATTGACCAGGCGGCTTTGCGCCGGTTTACCTTCAAAATCCAGTTCAACCCGCTGACCCGGACACAGCGGGAAGCCTTGTTTGTTACCGAGGCCTGCGCTGGCGACGTATCCGGCCTGCATTCAGACCTGAAAACCCGGTTGGCCGCCCTGGATCAGCTGTGTTTGGGTGACTTTGCCGCCGTCAAACGGCAGGCACTCATCTTGGATGCCCAACTGGAGCCAGGCGAGTTTCTGGAGCTGCTGGAGGCCGAACACCGTATCAAACCCGAGGTGCGGGAAGCCCGCGGCATGGGGTTTTTGCAGTAGTCCAGTCCATCAACGGTTTAGTCAACCGGTTTATTTACGGCTTCTGTCAACCGTTGGGGCGCGCTGGCCGTCATATGGCTCAGCAGATGCCCGAAAGCGCCAGCTCGTTGGAGAAGAGACTGAACGGCTTTGAAAGTATCTATTCCTTTCATTTTGACCAGTTGATATGCACAAAGAAACGATAAAAGTTCCCGAAAAAGGCACCTACAAAGGGCAATTGTTTGACTATTGGGCTGACGAGTTTCGCCATACCAATGCAGACCACTCGGCCTACATAGCGCTCAATTTCGCGGGGGTTCTGGATGCGTGCCGCACCAAACTGCATGCGCTGGTCCAGTACCACCGCAAGCATGTGGCCGACAAAACCGGTGGCGATCGCCATAGCCGCGCCATTGAGCGTCTGCAGAACACCATGAGTGGTGCAGCCATGTCCTATGAGAGCTGCTTCCAGCGCCACTAATCAGTCGATGGACACCACGCGCAGCACTTCTTGCGCGTAGGCTTCCAGTTTCTTGGCACCGATTCCGCTGATCCCCTGCAAGTCATCCAGGGTCTGCGGGGCCCGTTTGGCAATCGCCGCCAACGTGGCGTCATGAAAAATCACATAGGCCGGTAAATTGTGCTCTCGCGCCACTTCGGCGCGCCAGGCTTTGAGAGCCGAATAGCGTTCCAGACCGGCACCGTCCAGCGCAATCGGGGCTTTGACCACGGCGGATCCAGGCCCGGAGCGCCGTTTGCGGTCTGCCGGTGTGGACACCGATTCACGCAACTGCACCACCACGTCCCCCTTGAGAACCGCCCGGGACTGCTCCGTGAGTTGCAGGGTGTTGTAGGCCTGTGCATCCACGGCAACCGCTTCAATGGCAATGAGCTGGCGCAACACGCCGCGCAGCTGCAGTTCGGTAAAGCTGGCGCCAATGCCGAAGGTGCTCAGGGCCTGGTGGCCATGCTGGGTCACTTTTTCGGTGGTCTTGCCGCGCAGGATGTCCATCACATGCCCGGCCCCAAACGACATGCCGCTGGACTGCTGGATGCGGTAAATAGTGCTGAGCAGCTTGCGCGCGGCATCGGTGCCGTCCCACACCGCCGGGGGATTCAAACAGTTGTCACAGTTGCCGCAGGGCTGGCTGGCTTCGCCAAAATAGGCCAGCAGGCGCACGCGGCGGCAGTCCGTGGCCTCGGCCAGGCCCAGCAGCGCGTCGAGCTTGCCGCGCAGGGCCTGTTTGAATTCCTCCCCGGCGGGGCTCTCGTCAATCATGCGGCGCTGGTTCACCACGTCCTGCAGGCCGTAGCCCATCCAGGCGTTGGCGGGCAGGCCGTCGCGCCCGGCGCGGCCAGTTTCCTGGTAATAGCCCTCAATGTTCTTGGGCATGTCCAGGTGGGCCACAAAGCGCACGTCGGGCTTGTCGATGCCCATGCCAAAGGCGATGGTGGCGACCATGACGACACCCTCTTCGCGCAAAAAACGGTCCTGGTGGGTCTGGCGCAATTTGCTGTCCAGCCCGGCGTGGTAGGGCAGAGCGTTAATGCCCGCTTCCACCAGCGTTTGGGCGATGGACTCCACCTTTTTGCGCGACTGGCAATACACAATGCCCGCATCGCCTTCATGCTCCCGGGCAATAAAGCGCAGCAACTGCTGGGTTCCATCCGTCTTTTCGACAATGGTGTAACGGATGTTGGGGCGATCAAAGCTGCTGACAAAGGCCCGTGCGTCCTGCAGCTGCAGGCGCTCCAGAATGTCTTCGCGCGTCAGGTCGTCGGCGGTGGCCGTCAACGCCATACGCGGCACGCCGGCATAGCGCTCGTGCAGCACGGTCAGCGCGCGGTATTCGGGCCGGAAGTCGTGGCCCCACTGGCTCACGCAGTGGGCCTCGTCAATGGCAAACAGACTCAGCTTGTGGCGGTCATACAGCGAGTCGAGCAGAGCCAAAAAACGGGGCGTCGTGATGCGCTCAGGCGCGGCGTACAAGAGCGTGATCTCGCCGCGCAGCATGCGCTGCTCCACCTGGTAGGCTTCTTCGCTGCTCAGGGTGGAATTGAGGAAAGCCGCGCTCACCCCCGCCTCGTGCAGAGCGCCCACCTGGTCGTGCATCAGCGCAATCAGCGGCGAGATGACGATGGTCAGGCCCCGGTCCTCGCGCTCCCGGGCAATAGCCGGAATCTGGTAGCACAGCGACTTGCCGCCCCCCGTGGGCATGAGCACCAGCGCGTCCCCGCCGTTGGCAACATGTTCCACGATGGCCTGCTGTGGGCCGCGGAATTGCGCATAGCCAAACACTTCTTCCAAAATGGAGTGGCAGGTCTCGCTGGAGATGGATGAATCGTTTGCTATCAAAACAGTAGCTGGTTGCGCAGTGTTTACGGGGGCTAGAGGCCAAAATGATGCTAAACGAGCTCACGCCCGTTCACGGCAAGCCTCTATTGTCGGGCAAGTCGCCGCCGGTCCTGGCGCGACCGGGCGAAAGCGGTGGCGAACGCCGATCGTTGGAGTGCATTAAAATAGTGGCTTCCCAAGGAGCGCTGCAGCGGCCCGGATCTGTTTTTCAGCAGGTTCCAAAGGCCACCAGGCTTGGGTTTGTCAACTGCGCTCACTTGTTCAAACTACAAGGTGAGCCGCTTCCATGAATCCCGTTTCTTCTGTTGTTTCCTCTGCCGCCCGTTACACCCGTGGTCAGGCGTTGCCCGGCATTCTGGGCCAACGCATTGCCATTCTGGATGGCGCCATGGGCACCATGATTCAGCGCTTCAAGCTGGGCGAAGCGCAGTACCGTGGCGCGGGCTATACCGGGCCACTTAGCCAGGGCGATCGTTTCACGAATTTTCACCGCGACATCAAAGGCAACAACGAGCTCCTTAGCCTCACGCGCCCCGATGTCATCACCGACATCCATGAAGCCTACTTGGCTGCTGGTGCCGACCTGATCGAGACCAACACCTTTGGTGCCACCACGGTAGCCCAGGCCGACTACGACATGGCCGATCTGGCCATCGAGATGAATCTGACATCCGCCAAACTGGCCCGTGCCGCCTGCGACAAGTTCTCCACCCCCGACAAACCTCGGCTGGTAGCCGGAGCCTTGGGCCCCACGCCCAAAACCGCCAGCATCAGCCCCGATGTGAACGACCCCGGCGCCCGCAATGTGACCTTTGAGGAGCTGCGCGCCGCCTACTACGACCAGACCAAGGCCCTGGTTGAAGGTGGCAGCGACGTGCTGCTGGTGGAAACCATTTTTGACACCCTGAACGCCAAAGCCGCCCTGTTTGCCATTGACGAGTACTTCGAGGCCTCCGGTGAGCG
>Ga0105047_10004763_pt1 | contig 23528 bp, 10 predicted proteins | sample MAT04_FD_78384 | JGI IMG/M metagenome (GOLD analysis project Ga0105047, IMG submission 78384) | Freshwater microbial communities from Lake Fryxell liftoff mats and glacier meltwater in Antarctica - MAT-04 (megahit assembly) | ecosystem: Environmental > Aquatic > Freshwater > Ice > Liftoff... | reverse complement strand
GCCAATGTCGAACTTGTCCGCCAGTTCCTGGAACTGTGCGGCGTCGGTCGTCGCCTCGGCTGGCGCGGAGGCGGCGGTCACGTTGCCCAAGGCATCACGCACCTTGACCGTGTAGGCGTAGCGCGTGTTGGGCTGGAGGCCGTCGTCGAGGAAGAACGGCTTCGGAATCCAGCCGCTGCTGCTGGCGCCCGCGTGGCCGGTGGTCTCGGTGAAGTTGTATTCCAAGCCGCCGGCTTCAGCGCGAGCCGGCTGGGCAGTCATGGCGATAGACGTGGTGCGGAGCGCGGCGGGGGCTTGCGCGAACGCAGCGGGGCTGGGCGAAGGCGCCTTCCGCTCCTGCTTCGCCATTGCGCTCAACTGAAGAATCTCTTCGTCCGCCAGAGCGCGCCGGAAGAGCTGCACCCGCGACAGTGCGCCGGAGAAAGGCGTCTTGCCTCCGAGGCGAATGATCTTCGCTGCGCGCGGAGCAGCGGGCGCCGTCTGCGTGATGGGCTTGCCGTCCAGGAACAAAGCGCCGCGTCCGCCGCGATAAACCAGCGCCAACTCCTGCCACTCGCCGGCGGGCGGCGCAGTCAGCAACTCGGAACGGCTGCCGTCCGCGGCTTCGACTTCCATGACGCACTCACCGGCTTCGAGCGTCGGATTCGACGCGCTGGCCAGCAGGGTGAAATCGGTGAGCGACGCTTCCGCGCTGGGAATCAGTTCCAGAGACTGGCCGGGCTGGAAGCTCACCGCGATGCGTCCGTTCACGTCTTCCACCACTGGCGCTTTGTCGCCGGCGGAAAAGGCGCCGCCGAGCGAGCCGTTGTTGGCCCACGATTTCAGCGGACCATAGCCGAGCTTCGCGGAGTCGAGGTGGAAGAGCACGTCCGCCGACGGCTCATCCGCCGCCAACTTCCTCACCTCCGCCTCGCTCAGCGCTCCGCCATAGACGCGCAGCGACGCGAGGTAGCCGTCGAAATACTCGCTGCCCGGCTCGGAAGCGCCGATATATACGGGCCGGCCCTCGTGCATCATCAGCATCTTGGACTCGGAGTTGTTGAGCTGGCCGTCCACATAGAGGCGTTCGATGACGCCGTCGAACACGACCGCGAGATGATGCCACTGACCGGCCTTGGGCGGCCCGCCGCGAAAGCCCATGTCGGCGAAGCCCCAGTGGCCCACCGCGCCGAACTCGGGTTGCGTGCCGTAGCCGAACTGAGAAGTCGCCGCGTCCGGCCCGCCGCGTCCGGCCCAGCTCAGGTAGCACTCGCTCTCGCCGATCTCCGGATTGTTGACCCAGGCAGCGACGGTGAAGCTGCTGTTGCCGGCGAGGGTGCGCGGCGAGCGGAAGGAGGCGGTGAGCATTTCCTTGCCGGAGAAGCGCACCGCCTTACGTCCGGCAGCCATGCCCACGACGGGCCGCGAGTCGCGGCTGGCGAACTCACCACCAAACGTGCCTTGATTGGTCCAGGCGGCGATGGGCGAGCCGAGTTGGAGATTGGCGACGTCGAGGTGAATGAGAAGACGTGGTGGGATTGCGGATTGGGAAGCCCCCTCACCCCGGCCCTCTCCCCCGGTGGGGGAGAGGGAGGAACGGTCGCCGCGTTGGGCTTGTTTCGAGGCGACTACCTCGGCGAACGCCTTGTCAGCCGTCGCCAGCAGCGGGTCGGCGGGCGCATCGGCATAGGCTTTGAAATTCCATAGCGCGCCGAACAGGCCGGGATATTCCGTGCCTGTCACCGTGATGCGGAGGAAGCGGGCCTCGGTGTGGCCGTCGTCCACCATCGGGCTGCCCCAACGCGTGTTCTGTCGGCGGTCGGCGAAGGGCTTCCACGTCTGCCCGTCGAGCGATGACTCGATGAGATACTGATAAAACCAAGTGCCGTATTCGAACTGCGCCTCGGTGCGACGCACGCGCTGCGGGCTGCCGAAGTCCACCATAAGCCAGTTGCCGGGGCGGTTGTCCGCCGGACGCCAGAGCGTGGCGTGGTTGTCGTCCACGGCGTATTCCGGCTTGTATTCGTGGTTGCGGAGCGTGTCGCGGTAGAACGAGGAGGCAGTGACCTTCTTGCCGAACGCCAAGTTACCCGACTTAGACTTCGAGCCGAGATAGCCGATGCCTTGATGCGTCGGCTCCACCTTCTTGATCACTCCGTCGCGCTCGAACACGAGCCGGTCAGCGCAGGCTTGCCGGTGCATGCCGTTGGGTGTCACCGGTATGTCGTGGCGATGATAGACGATGAAATACTCATCGCCGCGCTGGAGGATGGAGTGATGGCCCGGGCCGTGGACCCGCCCGTCGGGAGTTGAGGCGAGGATGGGATTGTTCGGCCCCATCTTGAACTCGCCATCGGCCTTGTCGCTCACGGCGTATTGCACGCGATAGGTGGCGTCGTGGCACGAGCCAGAGGAATAGGTGAAATAGTACACGCCGTTGCGCTCGATCATGAAGGGCGCCTCGAAGAAGTCCTTCGCCTGCGTGTTGGGAAGCATGCCCAGCCGCGCGAAAGATTTCATGTCCGAGTTGAAGACTCCGTAGCCGCAGCCGCTGTTGGCGAAGATGCCCCATGTGCCCCAATAACCGTAAAGCGTGCCGTCCTGGTCCGCGAAGAGCTGCGTGTCGAGCGTGATAACATCCTTCACCAACCGATCCGGGATGACGAGGCCGTCGCCAGGCGTGAGCGGCGTCCACGGACCAATCGGGGTATCGGAGGAGCCGGCGAAGGTATTGCACGGTTGGTTGTAATAGAGATAGTAGCGACCATCCGGACGCTTCACCACGTCGGGTGCCCAATAGTGGGGAGTGGTGGGCCAGTTCATTGGCACCAGCACCCAGTTCACGAAATCCTTCGACACCCAGACGGTGGCGGGGCCGCGTCCGCCGCCGTTGCCGTCAGTGGTGGCGTAGAGATAGAAAGTGTCGCCGAACTGCTTGATTGTCGGGTCGGCGAAGTAGCCCGGGATGATAGGATTGAAATTGCCCGGCGCGTCGAAAGCGGTGTCGGCACGACTCGTGAGAGCGGCCAAGGCCAGGGTGGTAAGTAGGATGAAGTTCTTCACAGCGCAAAGGTTGGGTTGGAGGTCAAATGGGAGAGACGGACGAAAAGGCTCGTTCAAAGCCTCGTAGCCGCCGACGTGAGTCGGTGTATACTTCTGGAATTGGCGCGGACTAACGTCCGCGGCTACGGGGGCTTGGATGAGCCTCATGGCATTATGGAACTTGGAACACCTGTATCTCCGCCAGGCCAATGTTCGGGCTGCCTTTCTTCACGCCGGTGACGACGAACAGGAGCCACTTCACCGTCTTGGGCGGGAAGCTGACTTCCAGCCCTTGCTTCGCGTCGTCGGGCAGCGCACCGGTCGTCAGCGTCGAGCCGTCGCTGAAGACCAACATGCCGGAGGTGATCTGGTCGAGATTGTTCGGACGGTCGAAGAGAACCACGCGACTGACAGTCTGCGGCGCGCTCCAGGTGAGCCGGAGCATCGCGGTGTCTTGCTCGCCTTTGCTGGCCCACTCCTGATGGCTGTCTCCCGGATAGCCGCCTACGACGCCGTCGGTCGCGCCCGCGGCAGAGTAGTCAGGATGCGTGGAACTGACCGTGACAGTGGCCTCGCGGGCGAGGTTCTCAGGCTGGCCGGCCACGCTCTGAGCCTCGGCAGGCGACAGCAACCGCAACTCTTGCAGGCACATTGCGTAACGGCTGCCCAGCGGACGCGACTTGAATGTGGTACCGCCCCAGCCGGAACTGAAATTCGCTGAGTAGAGGAGGCAGAAATCGCGGCCTCCGCGGCTGATGAACTTCGACGGGATGTTCACGAAGTAAGCCTGCTCACCGAAGTTCTTCATGAAGGAAACCAGCTTCCACGGCCCTGTAATCCGGTCTGACTCCAGGATGTAAGTACTGTAGCGGGACACGGTGTTGCCGCCGTCGGTCACACACAGCAGGAACTTTTTGAGCACGGCGTTGTAAGTCATCGTCACACAGCCCATGTGGTCGCGCCACTCGGCGATGGGCTTGATCTTGGCGAAGTCGCTCGTCCAGGTTGCGCCTCCTTGGTCGCCGTGCCCGGCGAAGAATTCGTACTTCGTCGCGTCGTTCATGTTCTCGATGCTGGGCGTGACGCGGATTAAGTAAACCTGGTCGGCAGTGATCCAACTGTTATAGGCGTAGCGGCGATTCAGGCCTTCGCTGGCGCCCTGGGCCACGAGATAGGCTTTGCCGTCGGGTGAGTGTTCGAGATTCTTGCCGAGGTCCACGAAGTGCGGCGCGCCGATCTTGACCGGCTCGCCCTTCAGCCCGCTCTCGCCAAAGAGTGGCTTCTCCGGCGTGCAAGGCGTCTGCGTCCAGGTCTTGCCTAAGTCCGTGGACCAGCGGAAGCCGACGAAGGGTCCCATCCACGGCCAGTTGTAGAGGATGCCGTCGTCGCGCCGGACCCCGCCGCTCGGGTGCAGGCAATAGGTGCCGTAGTACCAGACGCCGCCATAAACCAGCGAGCCGCAAGGGTAGCGGCCTTCGTAGGGGCGCGGGCTGGACTTGAAGACGCCTTGGTTGGTGACGATGAGCTTCATCGGATCATCGCCGAGGATGGTCGCGTGGCCCGTCGTGGCGTTTTCACCACCGGAGCCGGAGCCGAGTCCGTTGACGTTGCCGTCGGTCCACGGTGAGTAGAGATTTCCGTCCGAAGCCCAGGACGGATACCACGTGTCCGCGCCGGTGTATTCGGCGTGCCGCCCCGTGAAGCCGACTCCAACCAGTGTGTCAGATTTTGGGAACGGGCAATTCTGCGGCGGCGTCGAAGGCCAGACCCGGAACGGCTGGGGCGGCGGGGCGTCCACGAGACGTTCGGCGGCGAGTGCGAAATGCGGCGCGGAAAGAGCCGCAGCCAGTAGGAGCAAACACAATAGCTCGTAGCTGCCGACGTAGGTCGGCGCAAATATCCGAGATTGGCGCGGACTAATGTCCGCGACTACGGAGTTTTGAAGGGGCAGTTTCATATAGCGCAATGTTCGACGCTCACGGAGTTGGGATGACTTCATCCGTGTATTCCGCTTCGACCGTGTCCCGGAACAGACCCTGGAACTGACCGGGGGCAAGCTTAGGCAGTTCCACCTCGAACTTGTGGTTCACGTCGGGCTTGAGCGAGGTCACATCGGCATACCAGCCGGTGAAGGTGTTCTTGGGATTATTGCGAACGATGGCGGTGTAAGCCGGATTCACCGGGACAGGCTGACCGTCCACCTTCAGCGTAACGCCCTTCATGGACTCATCGTCCGGGTCGGCGACGTTGATGAAGAGCAACAGACGATCGGAATTCAGCCAGACTGCCACGCGCTCCTCGGCGGTGTAATCCACCGGCCAGGCGCGCTTGCGGGCTTCGAGTTGTGCGAATACGCGACTCGGAATGATGGTTTCGCCTTGGTAGGAACCGCCGGTAAAGAGCGGATCGTAATTGCCAATCTGGTGCCGGGCCAGACACCACACGCCGGCAAAACGCGGCTTCATCACGACCACCGAGCCTGACTGCTGGAAGGCAACCTTGCTGCCGTTCATCGTCACCGCCGACACCTTCTGTCCCTCCGGCAGAACGACGCTGAGTTGCCGTTCCAATCCGACTTCCCCGCGCACACCGGTCAACTGCAACTTACCTCCGTTGAGCTTGGCGTTGCCGACCGCGCCCAGGAGCAGCGGTTGCTCCACGCGCGTCGGGGCCGGGCTGACTTCGAGCACCAGCGCCTCAGCACCGGCGAGCGGCAACGGCACCTTGTCGCCACGTTTCCAGAAAGCCCCGCCCGGCGGCGTGAGCAAGCGGCCTTTCTCAGCATCCGGGTAGAGTTGCCGCAGCGTGAACTGGTCGCCGCTCGTCAGGCCGATGCTTTGATCGAGGGGAAGTTCCACGCCGAACTGACGGTAGTTCGGATTGAACAGGAAGATGAAGCCGCGCCCGGCCTTGAACGCCGCCGTGCCATCCACGCGGCCCAGTTGTGGCGCGCCAAGGATGGGCTTCACGTTGCGCAGGATTTCCAGGTTCTGGTCCGTCAAGTCGAACCAGTCGCGGAACCATTTCTGGTCCGCCGGCGAAAACGCCTTGAACTCGCGCTCGTCGCGGGCCGGGATGTAGTTCACCATGAGGTTGAACGGTGCGGTGGCGATCGAAGAGATCACGGAGTATTTCCAGCCGAGCAGGTCCCAGTCGGCAGGACGGAAGCGGGTGCGGACCGTATGCCCGTTGGGGTCGTTGCGGGAGGGCTGATGCGTCATGTAGCCCGGCATGATCTCGGACGGGACAAAACACTCGGTGCGATACCAATACGCGCTGCGTCGCTGACGATCCGCGGAAACCCGCGACCAATGCAAGTCAGGAAAGGCGCGGAAACTTTCTGGCTGCTCGTCAGAATTGAGCGGATGCGGGGAGGTCCCAGTCAGCCAGGTCCAGGCACCGAAGTAATGGTATTGCTGGCGGCCATCTATGACGCCCTCCGGAATGCGGCGCCGGAGTTCCTCCAGAATGCGCCGACACCCGGCCCATTGCGCATAGCGGCTGCTGGTCGTCTCGTCGTAAGCGATCCACCAGTGGTCAAAGGAATAGCCGCTCGCGCCGGCCGACTCGTGGAAGGCGACGAGCTTGTCGAGCAGCCAATCCTGGAAACTGCGCTGCCCAGTGTCCGCACCGAGGTAGCCTCCCGGCTGGCCGTTCGGCACCCAACTCGTCCACTCCTTTTGCTGCATGAACGGCAGCGACGGATAGACATAGGCAAGGAAACCGATGTCCTTGCCCTTCGCGTAGCTCACCAACTCCTGCACGGACGCGGGCAATTGGTCCTTGGCCGGATCCCATTCGCCCTTGCGGAGCTTCTGGCCCATCCCAAACCAAAGCAGGTTCTCCCAGCCCCACGCGTCACGATTCTCTTGGAGCGTCGCCACCTCGCTGTTAGCCGGCGCGAAGAGAATGCTCCGGCAACCAATCGCTGCGGCCTGGTCAATGATGCGCTTGTATTCGGCACGACCCTCGGCCGTGGCGACGTCAATCTGGTAATCATTCTCACACCAACCCACGTTCATCCGCGTCGTGTGCGTGGGCCGCCAAAGCAGGAAGGCGCGCACGCATTCGACGAGCGCGTCCACTTCCGCTCGATCAATCCAAGTGTCGCCGGGTCGGTCCGCGTCGGCGACGAGTTTCCATTCCGGCACCATGCGGGCGGGCGAGCGCATGCCGCTCAAGGAGTATGGGCCGAGCAGCAAGCGATCCGAGACGAACACGCCGTTCGTCGGGTTCCAAATCATGTCCGGCGGATAGGCCAGCGAAAGGCGCTGCTCCTGGCGTTTCAGTTGGAGAAACGGATTCTGCAACGCAAGGAACAGACCGTGCGTCGGCTCGGCGCCGGCGGTGTCGGCGAAGCGCAGCAGTGTGCCGTCGCGAATCCGCTGCTGCGTGGCCATCGGCGTCTCGACCTGTCCGCACAGCATCTCGAGACGCTGGACGCGGACCTCCTTCTTGCCGGAGTTAGCGAGTGCCACCTGCTTGCTGACAAAATGCCAACCCGGCTGAAGTTCATAGACGACGCGCACCGTCCACGGTCCAGACTCAAAGCGATAGATGCGATTGGTCGGCGATTGCTGCTCCAGCGTTGGTGATAGGAAGTCACTCTCGAGCGATTCGTTCCCAGCGAATACAGCAAAGCCATCGCTCGCCAGGCGCACGGTCTTGGCACCCGGTTTGTCCGTGATGCTGACTAGGCCGCTCGCGCTGAACTCGGCGCAGATCAGGCCGTTGTCCAGCGCTTCCGCCCCGTGGCCAATGTTCATTCCGAATGCCAAAATGAGAAGGGCGGCGCCAATTCCCGCCAGACTAATCCCGAACTCCGAAGTCGCAACCGGGTGCCGCCCCTCGGGACCGGGAGCATACGCCTCCGACGGGTGGTTTTCGGCGTCGCGCCGAAAACTTTGTCCCGCCCACTTCTTTCTGCCCGCCACGCCCGAAAGAGTGTGGGACGACAGTTCGGGCGCGACGCCCGAGCTGGCACGCGAGACGCGCGCGCGCCCCATGCCTATTTCAGAGTTCGGGCTAACCCAGGGGTGATTCATACAATTCGCATCGCGATTCATGCAGTGGCCTGCCAATTCAGGGTGGTGACATTTTCGACGGGAACCAAGCCCGCCCCGGCGGCTGCCTCCACGGCGCTGACTTGCGGTTGGACGCCCGTGGCCCTGTGATAGGTCGCGCTCACGGAGTCGGCGAAGGCACCCACTTGTCCGCCTTCCACAAACGCCACCATGCAGCCGCCGAAACCGGCGCCGGCCTGGCGCGCGCCGATGACGCCGGGCGCGGCCAGCATGGCCTCCATCATGGACTGCATCGCCGGCACGCCAATTTCGTAAAGCTCGCACGCGCCGCGGAACGAGTCAGCGGTAATCTGCCGGATGGCAGCACGGTCGAAGGCCGACAGGGCTTTCGCCAGTTCCAGCACGCGGTTGTTTTCCTCGACGATGAACCGGCCTCGTTTGGCGACTTCGGGCGGCAGTTCCTGCTCACGAGCGCGGAAGTCCGCCAGCGAAATCTCCCGCAGCGTCCTCACGCCCAGACGGCGCGCGCCTTCCTCGCATTGCGCACGGCGCTGGCCGTACTCCGAACCGGCAAGTTCGCGCTTGGACTTGGTATCGCAAATCACCACGGCAATCCCCTCGGCGAGCTTCACGGGACGGCTCGACAGATCGCGGCAATCGAGCAGCAGCGCGCAGCCTTCCTGGCCGGCGCACGAAGTGTATTGGTCGAGGATGCCGCAGTTGACGCCGACGAACTGGTTTTCGGCGCGCTGACACAGCAGGGCTTTCTTCACCGGATCAAGCTTCCATCCGCCAAGCGCTTCAAAGGCCGTCGCCGCGGCACACTCCAGCGCGGCGGAGGAACTCAGCCCGCTGCTCATCGGCACCGTGCTGTGGACGACCGCGTCGAAACCCCTTAACTCGAAATTCTCAGCGCCGAGGACGCTGGCCACTCCGCGCACGTAATTGCACCAGGCCTGGCCAGGCAGTCGCTCAATGTACCCCAAATCAAAGCCATTGCCGGCTTTGAGATTGAGTGAGAAGAGACGCACGGAGCGGTCTTCGCGCGGACGGATCGCCATCCAAGTGTCCCGGCCGATCGGCAGAGTCAGGACATAGCCCAGGTTGTAATCCGTATGGCTGCCCATGAGGTCCACACGCCCAGGAGCGCGAACCCAGACGGAGGGCGTGGTTCCAAAATTCTGCTGGAAGCTCTCAATGAGCAGTTCACGGCGTTGAGGTTGTTCACTCATGGGGTTGCCTGTGGGAAAGCGCGCAGCATCGCTTCAACGTTCTCAGCCGGAATATCCGACTGCATCCGATGCGAGGGGCCAAGAATCAGCCCAGTGCCGTCGGGCGCCAGATCCCGAACACAGGCGAGCGTAGCCGCGCGCACTTCTGCCGGTGTCACTCTAGGCAGCACTTCTTGAGTCGAAATGCCGCCGTAGAAACTAAGATGCTTCCCGAACTCGCGGTAAAGTCGTTTATGTTCCAACACCTCCGGCTGAACGGGATTCAGGCAAGTCAGCCCGATGTCCACCAAGTCTGGCAGGATCGGCCAGATGTCGCCGTCAGAGTGGAGAATAACCGGCAGTCCCGCTTCGCGAAACACCGCGAACATCCGGCCCAGGCGCGGTTTGATCATCTGCCGCCAGAGCCTTGGTGAGAACAGCAGGCTGCGCTGCGCGCCGTAGTCGTCGCCGAAATAACCCCCATCCACGCCAGTAGCAGCCGACGTGAGGAGGCTCTGATCTTCCGTGACGCGTGCTGCGTGATGCGTGAAGGAGATTGGAGCCTCCTCACGTCGGCTGCTACCTAGAGCTACAAAGCGTCTTGCCAGCGCGACCTGGAGGACAGTGATCCGATCCAGCAACTCCTCCGCCCACTCTGGTTGATCCACCAAATCCATGAGCAACTGATCGAAGCCGCGCAGCGACCAGGCCCGCTCGAAGAGGGCGAAGCCGAAGTTCGGCGCGGCGAAGTGCTGACCGCCGTCTGCCTCGATCGCCTGCTGTGCAACGTCGAGCAGGCCGGGCGCATTGGGATCGGGCCAGGGAAACTCGCCGAGGTCTGTTTCCTGAGCCAGTGGCGCGTGCGCGTGCCAGTAGCCTTCGGTTTCCGTGCCCCAGCCCGCGCCCCACCAATCGAAGCTAACTTTGCCGTCGGCGCTCAGGCGTGAGGTGTGCGAAACCTCCAAGCGCAGCAAGTGATTGTCCAGGCGCCCTGCAAGCTCCTTCACAGAGCAGCCGAAGTGCGCGGCGAGTTTTGCGCCCATCGCGGCGGTGTAATTGGTTTGCACCGGCAAACGATCCGCCGGCTGACGCCCAAGCGCGCGGCGCATTCGCTCCTTCTTGGTGAGAGTTTCCATTTCAGAAAAACAGGATGTAGAGCGCCAGCGTAGCCAGGACCACCAGGACGCCGCCAACCTTCGCAGAACGGGAGGGAACCAACTCGATGCGGGCGTTGGACGCGAACACGACCGGCTTGGCCAAAGGCATGAGCGCGGTGATCAACAGCATCGCCGCGATCACCACGCCAAAGGAGATGGAGGCGCGGTTCACGAACGAGACTCCGGGCGCGAGCTGTTTGAGCAGCCAGAACGAGACTGGTCCCAGAACCAAACCCACCACACCGGTCACTGGAGGCGCACGCCGCACGAGCAGGCCGACGAGGAACACGGCCAGGATGCCGGAATAGATGTAGGCCTGACCTTCCTGAATGATGGCGAAGATGCTGTTGCTGATCTTGGGATCACCCAGCTTCGGCGCCAGCAAGCAGCCGAAGACCATGAACACGCCTACGGTAATGCGCCCCAGATTTACTAAGTGCGACTGCGAAGCCGTCGGCGCGACGTAGGCGCGGTAGAGGTCCAGCGAGAAGATCGTGGAAGCGGCATTCAACATCGCGGCGAGTGAACTCACGACCGCGCCCAGCAACGCCGCCAGCACGAAGCCCTGCCAGCCGGTGCCTTCAGGCAGCACGCGGCTGAGGAGGAAGCCGAAGGCAGTGTCGTACTTATAGCCAATCAGCTTCTCCTCAGTGACCGCCACGCCCGCCCCAGCGGCGCGAGTCCGGACTCCCTCGTTGAACGCTGCAATCTCGGAGGCAGTGTCGGGGTGCATTTGCTTCCAAGGTTCGTCCGCGATGAAGATGGTTACCTTGCCGGCGGAAGCCGCTTTCACCTCAGCGTAAAGTTGCAGCGCCCGTTCATTGCCTTTGTCGGCCTCGGCCTTCATGTCCTTGCTGAAAAGGTTGAAGGCGATCATGCCCGGCATGACGATGATGAAGGGGATGAGCAACTTCATGCCTGCCGCGAAAACGATGCCTTTCTGCCCCTGCGCCAGCGACTTCGCGCCCAGCGTGCGCTGCATGATGTATTGGTTGAGGCCCCAGTAATAGAAGTTCGGAATCCACAGACCGAGCAGCAGCGTCGTCCACGGCAGCATGGGGTCGGTGCTCGGCATGACCATGTGGAGCTTGTGGGCGTTGAGCGCGGCGAATTTCGCAGTGCCGCTCGCCGCGTCGGTCAGCGTCGCGGGGATCGGCGCGCTCGACGCCAGCGCCGCGACCGGCGTCGCGCCCAGGCGGTCCAGAGCAAAATACATCACCGCGCCGCCGCCAATGATCAGCGCGCTGCCTTGGATGAGGTCCGCCCAGACACACGCCTTCAGTCCGCCGCTGGCCACATAGGCGGCCGCCATCAAGCCAATGAGCCAGGAGCCAGTCACTAGGTTCATGGGAATGACGCCGAAGAGGAGCTTGCTGGCGAACGCCGTTTGAATCGTTAGCGCCCCGGAGTAAGTCACCGCTGCGACGAGGAAGACGTAAATCAACACCATGCAGAGCGCCATCAGCGAGCGGGTGGATTTGTTGAAGCGTTGCTCCAGGAACTCCGGGATGGTGTAAAGTCCGGCGCGCAGGAAGTAAGGGAGGAAGAAGAACGCCACGACGACCAGTGTGATTGCGGCGAGCCACTCGTAGCTGGCAATCGCCAGGCCGATGCGGTCGGCGGCGTTGCCCGACATGCCGACGAACTGCTCGGTGGAAATGTTAGCCGCGATCAGGGAGAAGCCGATCAGCCACCACGACAGCCCGCGCCCGGCGAGGAAGTAGGACTCACTGTCCTTCTCCTGCCGGCTAGTTACGATGCCAATGGTCACCACCGCAACGATGAAGGCAACGAAGATGGCAATGTCAATGGGATGGAGGCTCATAGTCGCTTGCTGGTTGCGGGGCTATCGCTTGCAGACGAGCGGATTCAGTTCGCTCGCCGCGAGCTCGCCGGGCTGGAGCCCGGCCAGCCAGCGGTCGCGGTCGCGAAAACGGTTGGCGTTGTCCAGCGGGCCGACGCGCGTGCCATCGGGATACCAGATGATCGTCATGACTTCGCGGGTACAGTTGCGCGAATTGCCGGGCGCGCCGTGGAGCGTCCAGCCATAGTGGAAGGTCGCATCGCCCGCGGCCATCGCCGCGCCGGGCACCTTGGCATAGCCGCGCTCCTGGATGAACTGCTCGAACTTCGCCTCACTTTCGTCACTGATCGGCAGGTCGCCGAGATAACCGTCGCGATGCGATCCCGACGCGAATTGCATCGTGCCCATCTCCGGAGTCACATCCACCAGGGACATCCACATGGTTATCGTGTGGTCGGTGGCGAGCGGCCAGTAATGCTGGTCCTGATGCCAGGGCGTGATGCCGCCGCTCGGTTCCTTAAGCAGCGCCTGGTCGTGATAGACGCGCACGCCGTCCACGCCGAGCAGGTCGGCGGCGATTTTGGCGAAGCGCCGGGCGAGCACGAACCGCCTCACGCCCTCGACTTTGGGCCAGAGGTTCAGGCCTTTGAGGAACGCTTTGCCATAGGTGTCGCGCTGCGCCAGCGGCGTGGCTTCGGCGCCGTATTTGTCACGCGCTTCCAAGATGACTGGGCGATACGCGGCGATTTCATCCTTCGTCCCAACGCCGCGCAATAGCAAGTGGCCGTCGCGTCGAAACTGGGCACCTTGCTCCGGCGTGAGCGGGTAATCGGATGTCAACTCCGGCAGTGTCATAACAGTGAAATACGTTTCAGGTCTTAGTAGCTCAGTATGAAGAATCTCGTGCTCGAGGTCGGCTGGAGCGTAACGGCGTAGCGCCCGCCGCCCTGCACCGGTGTCACCGCAACCGGCAGCCAGAAGCCTTGCGGAACAGGCGATTCCGTGTATAGCAACTGCCCGGCGTAGGTGTCAGCCCACGAAATCTCAATCCCGCCAGTGGCGCTCCAAACTAGCGACAAGGTTGCCGGGGGCAGCGGCGCAAAGCCGACACTTAGCGTATGATTGGCAGTGACATTCGTGAATGCCCAAAAATTGGTCGCCCCGTGCGAAATGCCATCCACGACCACATTGGTCACGGCATAACCGGCCAGGGATGTGATGCCGAAGGTCTGCGCGCCACCGGGGTTGATGAAAACTATCCCGCTCGGATTGACATAGCCACCCGCACCCGAGGTGGTGACGACCGTGTAATCCGTTGACAGGAACTTGGCAGCAAGGTCGGCCTCGAGTGCCAGGCGGTCCGCGTCGGGCAATGCATTGGTGTAAACGAACACATCGCCGAGGTTGCCGTTGAAGGTCGTCCAGCCGTCGGGGTCATTGCGCCCAACGTTGATGGCATTGGCATAGCCCCCCGCCACGCCGTTGGTCAATGCAGTCATGGCGCTGGTGCTGTTGTTGGTGTAAATGGCGAGGCCGTTCGCCCAGACCTTGTATTGGCCGTTCGGCTGCACCACCAGGCTCAAGATCGTAGCCTGACCGTCCGGTATCCTGGCCGTAGTAAGGTCGAGGCTGCCATTGCGACGCACATTGATCTGGCCGGTGTCGTTCCGGATGCCGAAAACAAGGCGGTCGTAGAAGATATCCACGATGGAATCCCAGTTATTACTCGGCGTGCGCCTGGGCTTGGCGACGACGATGATGCTGGCACCATTGACGGAAATGGGAGCTGCATAAGTGCCCTGTCGGTAGCCCGGTCCATCCGCGACGTTCTTCTCCCACTTCACGCTGCCAATCACTTCGGCACTGGGATTGTTCATGGCGATGAGGCTCTGGCCGGCCGGTTGGTAAGTGGCCCAGTTACCGGTGAGGCCGCTGGCGGGCAGAGTTTCGGTGATGACCGAAAACAGCAGGTTGGTCGTCTTGGGAACGTTGCGCGTGCTGACTTGCAGCGCGAAGTTGATCCCGGAAACATCCCGGCTGTTCAGAGTCAAAGTCTTGTCGGCAGAGGCGTAGAACCCGGTGCTTCCGGCGCTCACGTACCAAACACCGTTCTGGACTGCCTGGGTGTAGTGGCCGCTGGAATCGGTCGGGGCAGTGAACACCGGGCTGCTGGAAGCGCCGGGAGACTTGGAGAAATATACGGACGCGCCGACGACGGCCGAGCCATCGCCGCGGCGCGTGACCTGGCCGGCCACATTGGCATTGGCAACGAGGGTGAAGTTGACGCCGGAGACGTTGGCGTTCGAAACCGTGACCAACCGGTCGGCGGCCGTGTTGTAAGCGGCTGCGCCTGCGGCGACATACCAACTCCCCGAGGTGACGCTCCCGGTGTAGTTGCCGCTCGCGTCGGTGGTAGTGGAGACAATCGCGTTGCTGGCAGCGCCGCTCCCGTCCGCGAACCAAACCGTCGCGCTGGCGATGCCTGCTCCGGAGGCGCTGGCCACTTTGCCGGAAAGACTGTAGAGCGCGGGGTTGCCGGTGGCGGTGACGGTGGCGAAGGTGACTTCCCGGAGGCCGGCGAACGTGTAGAGGTGGCCTCGCACGAGGACGTTCTTGAGCGCCAGACTGGCGTCCGTGACTTGGTTCGAGGTGCTGGGGCGGACTTTGATGCTGGCCCCAGTGGGAAGGTCTTTGACGTAGTAGTTGTTACTGCTAACCCTCATAACCGTGGCCGGGAAGCTCACCAGATAATCATCTTGATTGGTAAGAACCTTACCGAGCGTGTAGGCGTGGTAGCCCGACGTCGGCGTAATCTTTGCAGTGTAGGACGTGGAGTAGCCAGAGGTGTTGCGCTGGGGCGAGGTATCGCGCGCCCGATATTGATACACATAGGTGCCGTCCGGGAGCGCGGGCGTCAGGTAGGTCCGGCTGGATTGCCAGGCACTGTTTGGGCCACCGCCGCTGACGCAGACAAACTGGTATTCGATGCCCGACGAGTCAGTAGGCGCCGTGCCGGTCATGGAGACTTTGTTGTCAATGGTGGCGTAAGGGAGCATTTCCCAATGAGCCACCGTTATCGCGAGCTTCGGCGGGTCGTCGTCGCGAGCCAGTGCGCTGGCTGGCGCAGACGTTGGGCTAACGTTGCCCCTACCGTCGCGCATCGTGACGGTGTAGGAGTGAGTCGTGCTTGCGGCGAGGCCGGCGCGCGTCCAAGTGGACGATGATTGCCAACCGCTCGTGGCTGCGGCCGGGCTGGTTTGCTCGAACTTGTATTCGATCTTGCTCGTGAGTTTGGTCGGCTTGGCGGCCGTCATCGTGATCTGGCCGTTGGCAATCCCGACTGGGCCGTAGTTGAACGCCGCTGCCAGCAAGGGCGCAGTCTGGCAAGTGATCGAGGCGGGGGCGCTCGCGGCGGTGGTGTTGCCGTTGCGATCGCGCATCCTAACGCTGTAGCCGAGCGCTGCGCCGGGCGTCACGCCCACATCCTGGTACTTGTTGAAGGAAACCCAGCCGGAGTCATGGCCATCGCCCGAGGTGCAGGCGAAGTAGTATTCCACCCAACCGCTGGCATCGGTGCCGGGGGTGGCGCTCATGGTGATGGCGTTGTCGCTGATCGCGGTGGGCAGGACGAGCCAGGTGGCGGCATTCGGGCTGGGCGGGGTGGTGTCGCCGGCGATGGTTACCGGCGCGGGCGCGGGGGTGGCATACAGGTTGGCAATCTCGGCGGAGCTGAGGGAGCGCAGGTAAACTCGGAAGTCATCCAGGCTGCCCTGGAAGAAGTTGCCGGCGTTGCCGCGGCCGAGGTAGTTGGCATTCTCCATGAGCGGGGCATTGAGGCTATCCGGGAAGAGGGTGATGGCGGTGTTAGTAGCCACCGGCGCGCCGTTGACATAGAGGGTGCAGTTGCTGGCCGTCCCGCCAAAGACCGCGGCCACATGAGTCCAAGTGTTCGCCGGCAGCACGCCGCCGTCCAGGACATTGCTGATCGAACCGCTGGCGATGACCAAGCGCAGGCCGCCGCTGCCGCTGTCGTTGGGGGTCAGATACATCACCTTGTTAGTTCCGTCGCCCATGGACCAGAGCCGCTGGTCCGGCGTACTGGCGGCGGACTTGAACCAGAGGGCGAAGGTGGTGTCCTTGAAATCGTTCACCGCATTGTGCAGTTCGACATACTGGTTGGCGCCGTTGAGCGGCAGGACCAGTCCGCCGCGCGTAGGGGCAGTGGTGTCCTTGGCGACACGGCAGCCGTTCATTAAGAAGCCGTGGTTGATGCCGAACTCGTCCAGGGCGAACACCGCGTTGTCTTTCTCGAAGGTGTGCTGCGCGTAAAGATAGCCATTATCGGGAAGCGAATTGAACCGGGCGACATCCTGCCCCCAGCCCCAGCCGAAGTGGACGCCCTTAGATGAAGGTGTAGTCCCGTTGCCATTGGCCGAGTCGCCTTCCATGATGAGGCAGCCATTCAAGGTGGAGGTGTTATAGACATAAGTCGTGCCCTTGACGATGGCGTTGCCAAAGAGCTTGGTGTGAGTGCTAGCATCACCGTCACCGCAGTTGCCATGCTCAACAACCTTTGCGTTCTCATAGACCTCGGCATAACCGAAGACATGTCCCCAGTCGCGAACTTTGGCGTAGCCATACACCTTGGCATTCCCCTCGACTAGCGCATGGCCCGAGGTGACGGCATTGGTGACACGGGCGTTATCTTTAACCACCGCGTAATCCTCGATCCGGGCATTCCCGCGGACCTGGGCGGTGTTAAGCACTTGCGCGTTCGGGCCAAGATAGACAGACGCATCCACGACCGCCGTGCTCGCTTTCCAGCCGCCGCCATTGGCATGCTGACTCATCCCGGAGCGGCCTTGTGGCGGGTAAATGACGTTCTTCGGCGCGGCACCGAAGAACGATGCGCAGTAAGGAAACTGAAGGCCGGCGTCGGTGAGGTAGGCCCGCCAGGCCGGGTCCGCGATCTTCATCGGCTTGGGAGTGGCAATGACTACCAGATAGCACTTGCTCTGGTCGGCGGAGAGGGCGAGCGAGTTGGAACCGACGCTCCACAGAGTCGAATAGCTGGCTTCGCCGGCGGTGTTCACTGCCACCAGGCAGGCGCGCCAGTCGGATTGCCGGACCGGATCGCACTGGGGTTGAAAGTTGCAGACGACGGTGGTATTCGAGGCAACCTGAAGCGGGATGAAGTTGAAGCCGAATTCCATCGGCACGTGTGCGCGGGCGGGGCGATACCAGCCGTTCGTGCCAGGCAGCTTGACCATTGGTGTGCGGCAGCGCTGGTAGAACTCCCAGTTGCTCCCGTCGTCGGGCTTGTTCGCAGTGGCAAGCCAGCGTTGTCGCTCGAAGTCCCACGTTACCATCTTCTTCGCCATGTCGCCCCAAAGGTCTTTGACCGCGCCAGCTTTGTCGGCTGAACCCGAAGTGTCGCAGCGGATCATGCGGTCAATGATGAACTCGCTGGTGCGCTGGGTGGCATTGGCGTTGGTCCAGACGTTGTTGACCCAGGCGGCACCGTAGCGGGCATCCTCGCGCGCGGCTTCCCAGATCATGAACGAGTCGTAGTAGTCGCGACCGTGGGCCGGGTAATACATGCCGTTGTAGATGTAGCCGCCGGCCTGCGGATAGCTGTTCAAGAACTGAAGCTGCATCCAGTTGGCCGTACATTCCCACCAAGCGCCGGAGCTGTCGGAGCCATTGAAGCCGGCGCAGGAGCCTTCCCACACATGCCCGAATTCGTGCGGCGTGGCACCCGAAGGAGGATCAAAGCGACAAGACCCAGAGTTGGCCATCGCGTAGAAGAAACCATTGGCATCCATACTGGAGTAAGCCCCTCCCCCACCGCCGTCGTTCCAAGTCATCAGTAAGTTGAAGTTGGCGCGGTACTTCTCCCCATTGGGCGCGGTGACCGACTCATTGATGTCATGGAGCCCCATCTCGTTCACCCAGCGGTTCCACATCTGCTCATACATCTGGAGGTTGCCCTGGACCAGTTGCTCGGTCATTGGCGTGCCGGTGTCGCGGTTGAAGTGGCCGAAGTTGAGCCGGAAATGATCCGAGCGCCGAGTTTCGGTGTTCGGGTCTTGGTTGGAGTAAAGGGTCTGGTTGTCCAAATATGGCTGGGCGGAAGACGGCCGCACCTCGGCCAACAGGCCCAGCGAAAGCACCACACATCCCAACGCACTCCGGCAAACACTGTTTTCAACAATCTTCATGTTTTCTGTTTTCGTTTATTGCAAGGCAACTGAAGTTGACGTCTCTCAAAGGAGGCCGGAGAGTTGCCTCCCCGGCCCCCAACCAACCCAATCTACTCGTTCAACCCTCCCGGCAACCAAAGCGCCAGAAGCGCTGAGCTCCATGACTTCCGCACACCGAAGCGGAAGAACTGCCCGCCGCACCGAAGCGCGGCGGAAATCAAATGCCGGGATTCAAATTCCAAAATCGCAGCCCCCTCCGGGAGAAGCGCCCGACACATACAGCCTCGCAAAGTTGCGGCCATGAACCTGGCGGATACTCCCCAAACACGCATTCTTTGCTTTCTACATCTGCGCGCGTCCTCAAATTTGCCGAGAGGTTGCCTGTCGCCTCCGCCTGCGGGCCAAGTCGCTCGCTTCAATTCGCGTGAAGCGTGGCTCCAAGCGTCGCTGCCAAGTTCAAGCGTGAACACACTGACCCCAGCCGCGCTTTCCGGGCAGATGTGTCGTTTGGATGGGATAGGTATTCCAGCCATATCCATGCAGTCAGTACCAAAAGTCGGAACCCACCCAGGTGCGAAGGCTCATCTGCTTGAACTTCCGCCAATCGGCGTGCCCGTCGAGGAAGACGAGGTTGCAGCCCGCGGGAACCTTCCCCTGTAGATGAGGGGAACGGGCGTTCTTCTTGGTCCCGTTGTAATACCAGTCGCAGACCACGCTCGCGAAGTTGCCGCCCTGTGAGATGGTTGCATCCGCTGCGAGTTCCCGCTCGGAAGGAGTGACGTGGTATTCCGCGTTGCCGTATCTCAGGGTGGTGCCCGGAGTCATGGTCGCATTCCAGTTGGTCGGCTGTAGCGCTCCGCTCTGATTCAGGGCCAGCACGCACCCCAGCACCCGGCAGCCGCCGGGCACAAAGTTCCAGATGTTCGACTGATTGAACTCAGAAAACGACGGGCAAAAGAGGATATCCCGACTAAAGCCCTCCGCCAACAACAGGTCAATGGTCCGGCTGTCCGCGTCCCACGCCCAATAGCCGCCGATGACGGGAAGTTTGTCCCGGTTGCCATCGGCATACATCCGGCAGGCCAAGCCGACCTGCCGCAAGTTGCTGCGGCAGGAGATGATCTTTGCCCGTTCCTTAGCCCGCGCCAACGCCGGAAGTAGAAGGCTGGCGAGAATGGCGATGATCGCGATAACCACCAGCAACTCGATGAGCGTGAAAGCGAGTGAGGTCGTCAGCGTTCCGTATCTAGAGTTCCCATGTCGGCAAGGAGTCGCCATGGGTTTGAAAGTTTCAGTCATACTGCCAGAGACAAAGACTGGATTCTATCGAAGCTCAGTAACAAAGCGGCAGCCGGGGCCGCAGCCCCGGCTGCCTGTGCGTAACTCCGAGCAATGCCAAGACCGATTCCTTTACGGGATGGCGGACTGGACCCGGTAGAAGCGTTGCGGTTGACCTGCCGTACCCGCGTCGTTGATAGTCATGGGGCTTCCCGCTGAGGGTGCGCTCCAACCCTCGGGAGCCGGATTGTTCGGGGCCGCGATCACGGGTTGCCAGGCGGCCGCCGTGAGCACGTCCTTGTAAACCAGGCGATACTTGTAGCCTGCGACTGTCGGGAAGGACAGCGAAGCCACCCCGCCGCTCATCGTGATGGCGCTGGATGAAAGGACCGGAGTTGGTGCCGGGCCCACCGTAAGTGTACCGGTGCCGGTGAAATGCACGTCATCAGTGTGCGCCGCACCCGAACCGGTGGCACCGTAGGTGCCCGCAGGCTCGGCGGCACCCCCATTGAAGGTCAACTGCGCCACGGCGCGCGTCCCGACGTAGGTCAACTGCAACTTGGCTCCAGCGCTGATGTCCACCGCTCCGCCACCAAGGGCGGCAGCGAGCGAGCACGCCAGGATCCCAGCCTGAACTTTAGTGGGGCCGGTGTAAGTCGAGGCTTTGAGCAGCGTGAGGGTGCCCAAGCCCATCTTCGTCAACCCACCGTCAACCGCCGGCCCACTGGCATCGTGTTCCAGGGACACCGCGATGGAATTCATTTGTCCGTCAGTATCAATCTTGGCGCCGCCGGCCTGCACCCAAGTGTGGGTCGTGTTGAAGATCAGGTGGGCGGTGCCTTCTTCGATCGCGTCGGTATCGGTCAGGTCGGAAGCGCTGGCTTTGACGACGCCACCGTTCAGATTGATGACCGCCGTGGAACCTTTGGTGCTGGGATCTACTACCTTATTGGCACCGCCGTCCCAAGCCACGCTGCCGATGGATGGCGTCTGCAGGACGCCGCCATTGAGACTATAGGTAGCGTGGCAAGGCGTATCCGCCCATTGACCCAGCATAATGCCTGGACCATAGCTGTTGCGCCAGTTCTCCGCCGTTTGCACGGGCATGACGGTGCCGCCGTTTTGCTCAATGATGCCGGTGCTGCCACCATCCCAGCCCACGGCCAGCCAAAGCGGGTTGCCAGGCCGACTCAGCAGGGCATTGTCGTTGACGATGACTTTCCCCGTGTTGGCGGGCACATTGTTGCCGATAACGAACACGCCGCTGCCACTGTGCGTCCAGGAACCGGTCCCGCTGAGAGTAACGGTCCCTGGGCCACCGCCGTGATCGCCCGCGCCAATGATCTGGTCCGCCCCGCTGGTGACGTAGGTGCCGGTGATGGCCATCCGACCGTTGTTGGCCACATGGGTACCCGAACCATCTGGGAGCGTGGTAGCCGTTATGATCCGGGCCTCGGCGCCGTTGTACACATCCAAGCCAATTTGGCCGCTCATGCCGTAGGTGTTGCTCTCCCCAGCTAGCACCAAAGTGCCCTCGGCGGCCTGGAGTCCGGCGGACGCCGAGGTGTTGGTGCCGCCAAGCGTCAGAGTCCCCGCCCCGATCTTCTGGAGTTTGGTGGTGGCGATGATCGGAGCGTTGATGGAATGGGATCCCGCGTCAACGGTCACCATCGCCGCATTGATTCCGTTGTCGAAGGTCAAGGAATTGCCGCCGCTGGAGAGGAGGGTGGAGTTCGGAACGAGGTTGTTGAACAACACACCGCCCACCATCGCCGGCGTGTCAATCAAGACGTTTGCGCCGGAACCGGCACTGTCGGAAAAGACCGCGGTGTTGCCGGACGAGGGAACCGCGCTATTCCAGTTCGCCGCGACGCTCCAATTGCCGAGATTGGGTCCCTTCCACTTGAAGACTGGCGGGAGCGGGGCGCCAAACTTGGTCATGAGGATGCCTTCCAACTGCTCGCGTTCCGTGGCAGTGAGGGCCGTCTGGTAAAGAAACGCATCGCCAATGTTGCCATTGAACGCTGTCCAGCCGTCGGGTTGGTTACGTCCCAGGTTGATGTACTTCTCATGGGCGGCCCCTCCGGGCACCAACGATGTCAGCGGCGCGCCTGAGCCAGTCATGACCAGCGCGGTGTTCGCCCAGACCTTGTAGCTGCCGTCGGGTTGCACCACCATGCTAAGCACCGTGGGTTGGTCGTAAGGAATAGCGGGACCGTAGGTCGCGGGGCCCCCGGCATAGCGAACGACGATTTCGCCGGTGTCGTTCTTGATGCCCAGGACCAAACGATCGTAGAACACGTCCACGAGGGAATCCCAAGGGCCGGTAAGATTGGCATCAATCAGCGGTTTGGCCACGACCACAATACTCGCACCGGTGCAGGGAATAGCCGAGGTGTAAGCCCCGCCCGCGCCACCGCCCGGCCACTGGAAGCCGTTGTCCGGGCCGCCGACGGTAGCGGCCACGTTTTTCTCCCACTTGATCCCGCCGATGACTTCGACGCTGGGAGGTGGATTACCTCCGATGACGGCCAAGCTCTTGCCGGAAGGGACATAGGTCGCCCAGTTCCCAGTGGGCAGCGCGTCCCCAGGCAGTGAATCCGTCACCACCGAGAAGATGATCTGGCCAGCCTTCGGAATATTCATGCTCAACGCCCGGAAGGTCACCGAGATCGTGTGCGGTGCCACGACGAATGGGAAGGTGTAACTATAAATCTCGCCCTTTGACACACCATCCACGACGACGCTCGAAACGGCATAGCCGGAGTTGGGAGTGATGGTGAATGTCTGGTCGCCACCCGCCGCCACGCTGACTGCTCCAAGCGGGTTGATTGCGCCGTTGGGCCCAGACGTTGCCGTGATGGTCTGCGGGGGCATCGCGACGAAGGTCGCGGCAATGGTGTGGTTTGCCGCCACGTTGCTGAACGTGTAGCTGGTCACGGCCCCGACGGACACACCATCCACCAGCACACTGCTCACAACAAAGCCCGCATTGCCTGTGATGGTATAGGTTTGGTCGTAGCCCTGCACCACGGAGGTGGCCCCGACGGGACTGATGGAGCCATTCGCGCCGGCAGAGGCATTGATCGTGTAACTCAAGGTGGCGTTCGTGATGAACTTGGTCAGCAGGCTGTTCTGCAAAGCCACGCGTTTGGCGTCGTCCAAAGCCGTGTTGTAGAGGTAAACGTCGCCTATGTTACCATTGAAAGTCGTCCAGGTATCGGCGTTATTGCGTCCGACGTTGATCGCGTTGGCATACGCGCCCGGAACGTTAGGGACCAGTGAGGTCATGTCACTCGTCGTGGTGACGTTCATGATCTCGACGCCGTTGGCCCACACTTTGTACTCGCCGGTCGGTTGCACGACCAGGCTCAACACGGTGACTTGCCCGTCGGGAATCGCCGCGGTGCTGAAGTCCAGCGTGCCATTGCGCCACACATTAACCACGCCAGTATCATTGCGGATGCCTAGAACCAGGCGGTTATAGAACACGTCCACAATCGAGTCCCAGTTGTTGCTCGGCATGCGCTTTGGCTTGGCAACGGCCACAATGGAAGCACCATTTACGGGAATAGGATCGGTGTAAGTTCCGAAGAGGTAGCCCGGCCCATCGGCCACGTTCTTCTCCCACTGGACACCGCCGAAGCTCTGCACGCCGGGAGTGCCGAGGGGGGCCATGATGCCACTGGCGGGTTCCGTGGTCGGCCACACCAAACCCACCAGCGGGATGGCGGAACTGGCCGCGGAGAGAATCAGGGTGGGATCGAAGTTGGGATCGGGGGCGAGCGCAAGGTTGGGGGCGGGCGTTTAACTGGAGGCCGCCACCACCG
>Ga0105047_10004761_pt1 | contig 23540 bp, 17 predicted proteins | sample MAT04_FD_78384 | JGI IMG/M metagenome (GOLD analysis project Ga0105047, IMG submission 78384) | Freshwater microbial communities from Lake Fryxell liftoff mats and glacier meltwater in Antarctica - MAT-04 (megahit assembly) | ecosystem: Environmental > Aquatic > Freshwater > Ice > Liftoff... | reverse complement strand
GCAAATTCGGGTTTACCCCGCAAAGGGGTTCGATTTATGCATGCATCAGCCGGCACCGCGGCTTGCTGCAATCGCTGCAGGTCTCCGCTGTTCAATGGCGGAATCGCCGGTTGCTTGGCGTTTGAAACCACGGAGGCGAACATGCGCTTGATAGGCAATACCCTGGCGCTGGCATGCGCGGCTTTTCTGGCGGTCGGTGGCGCTCGGGCGGCTGCGGTCGACCTGAACACCTGGACCGCGGCCTCGTATCCTGCCGTATCCGGCTTCGATCCCGGTGTTTGGACCGTGGCGTCTGGCGGCGGCAGCGTGTTGCAGTCGATCAATGGCCAGCCCACCTTCTTCTACAGCGACTTCAACGCGCAAGGCACCCAGGTGCGCGGCAAGATCAAGGTCAACAACAACGCAGGTGACGACGATTTCATCGGCTTCGCGCTGGGCTTCAATCCTGGTGATGTCGCCAACAGCAATGCGGACTACCTGCTGCTCGACTGGAAGAAGGGGACGCAGTCGTTCGACTTTGGCCTGCCGTCGACTTCCGGCGGCGGGACGGCGTCGGCCGGCATGGCGGTGTCGCGCGTCACCGGCATTCCCGACGCCGACGAGTTCTGGCAACACACCAACCTGGGCGGCACGCCAGCCAGCAGCGGCCTGCAGGAACTGGCCCGCGCCACGACACTGGCGAGCCTCGGCTGGGTCGAAGGCACGGAGTACGAATTTGTCTTCGACTTCGGACCCAACAACCTGCTCGTTTCCGTCAATGGGGTGCAGCAGTTCAACCTGGCCGGTTCGTTCGGCAATGGGCGCATGGGCTTCTACAACTTCTCCCAGGCCAGCGTCGTGTACTCGGCCTTCGAGGTCGAGCCTGGAACCTTTCCCGGCCCCCTGCCCGAGCCGGCCACCCTGGCGCTGGTCGGTCTGAGCCTCGCCGCCTTGGGGCTCAGCCGCCGTCGACGGGCTTGACCAGCGCTTGCCGGTTTCGGAATCGACGCAGGCCCGCAGGACAGCCCGGCGCTCGCCACCGGGATGCGCCGTGACCGCAGCGCCGTTGGCGGCCCGGCAGGTCAGGCGGCCTTGCCCTAGGTTGGTCTGCGGCATGGGCTGGCACATCGCGTGAAGGTGGGCCCACAGGGACGAACCTATCATCGCGCCCATGACCCGAACCGCTGCCCCCGTGCCTGCACCGTTGCCCGTAGACGCCGACGCCGCCATCCACGAAGCACGCCTGTGGCGCGACCACGGCTGGACGGCGCGCGTGGTGAAGAACAACGACGACGAAGGCTGGGCCGTGGAGATGGTCAAGGCTGGCGAGCCCGAGCCGGCGCTGGTCGGCCCCTGGACCATGGGCCGCGACAAGAAGAACCCCAAGCCGCTGGACGTCAACGCCTTCCACACGCTGGTGAAGACGGCCTCGGAAGTGGTGCGCCGCCACGAGCAGGCCCTGCACGCGCTGCTGCACAAGGAAGTGGTGCTGGCGCTGCCGACCGGACGCATCACCATCACGCTGGACATCGTGCCCGACGAGGACGACCCGCACGCCACGCTGAGGGCGGTGGACGCAGCAGGCGACGAACTGGCGCGCCACCGCGTGGCGCCGAACTTCCGTCTCAACCAGGCCAGCGCGACGAGTTTCGTCGACGGGGGCTATCGCAAGCCGGGCTGACGGTGCGGCCGAGGTCGCGGGCGCTCGCCAGGCACAAACAGTCCACTGGACTGTTTGTGCCTGGGCTCGCTCCCCCGCCGCCGGCCTGGCGGCCGACGGCTCCTCCTTTACTTCAACCTGAATCCGGCAGTTCGCCCGCAGCCGGAAGCGCCTGAGGCGGCCTGAAGTTGGCCGCCCTGCAGTAGCAACTCCACCAGTTGCAGACCAGCGCGCAGGCCCGGGCCGTGGTCTGGCGGCGGTTGATGCCTGGGTCGTGAAGCCGCTCAAGCCCGATTGCTTCTTCAATTCGTCGACGCCGTTCTCGCAGTCGGCGCGATCGCGGTAAAGCTGCGCCACCGCTTCGATGGGGTACACCATGTCGGTGACCATCACCGCGTACTTCCACCGCCGTTCACCCGCGTGCACGCCGGGGCCGGCCAGGTCCAGTTTGAGTTGGCGGCCGTCGGCGCGGCGCTCGCGCGCGATGCCGCCCTTGATGCGTTGGTCCCTGCGCACGTGCATTTGCCCGCCCACGGTGTCCACCACCGGCAGCGCATCGCCGCCGACGGCGCTCTCGGCGAGCGCCACTTCTTGCTTGCGTTTTGACTCACCCAATAGGTGAGTCTGCCAAGTCAGCCCATCACCGCGCCAGTGCTGGCTTCCCGCACGATTCCGCTGGGGGAACTGCTCTTTCCAGGCTGCAGTGGCATGACGGCGGAAGTCCCGGCGCCACGCGCCGGCTCAAGCCGGCGCAGCGGGTTCCGGGGGCGCGGGCGCCACGGCGGCGCCGGGCGCTGCCACCACGCAATCGCGCCGCCGCCCCGCGGCCTTCGCGGTGTAGAGGCCGCGGTCGGCGCGCTGCCACAACGTTTCGACGCTGTCGGCGGCCTCGGCCTGCGTGACGCCGGCCGAGAAGTTGACGGTCAGGCCCGGCGCCTGCGGCAGCCGCAGGTCGACCTGCAGCGCGGCACGCACCTCGCCCAGCACACGCGCGGCGCCGGCCGGGCCGGTGTTGGCCAGCACGAGCAGGAACTCCTCGCCGCCGATGCGACCGAGCATGTCGCGCGGGCGCAGCGAAGCGCTCAGGCGCTGCGCGAAGACCATCAGCACCTGGTCGCCGACACCGTGGCCGTGAGCGTCGTTGATGGCCTTGAACTCGTCGAGGTCGATCACCGCCACCGTCAGCGGCATGCGCATCTGGGTGGCCTCGGTCAACAGTTCCTGCAGCCGGGCGAAAACGTGGCGACGGTTCGGCAGCCCGGTCAGCGGGTCGGTGATCGACGCGACCAGCGCCGCGTCGCGCGCCTGTCGCAGTTCGACCTCCTTGACCTTCAGCGAGGTGACGTCACTGGACACGGTGAACATCCAGCCGTCGGCAGCGGTTTCCTCGATCACGCGCATCCAGCGTCCGTCGCTGAGGTCGGAATCGAAGCTGCGCAGCGGCTGCCGCCGGTAGCGCTGGCGCACGCCGGCCAGCCAGGCGTCGATGTCGGCGGTCTCGATCAGCACACCCTGGCGGCGGCGGTGTGCCGTGCGCATGATGTCTTCCCAGGTCGGCGTGCCGGCCAGCCCGTTCCAGTGCAGGTCGAGGAAGGTGTGGTTGGCGTAGGCCAGGCGTTCGTCGGGGTCGAACAGCGCCACCGCGATGGCGGCGCGGTCCAGGCGCTCGAGCAGCCGCTCGGCGACCTCGGCGCGCAGCGCCGCCGGTACCGCTGCGCCGGGCTGCGGCGGCGCTGGCGCCGCGGCAACGACAGCCAGCCAGCGCGTGGCGTCGTCGGCCGTGAGCGGCGGCGCGTAGAGGTAACCCTGCACCTTGTCGCATTGCAGCGTCTGCAGCGCCGCGGCCTGGCCTGCGGTCTCGACGCCTTCGGCCACCGTGCCCATGCCCAGGCTGCGCGCCACGCGCACCGTGGCTTCGACCAGCACGCGGTGGTGGGCGCTGGTCTCGAGCTGGCTGACGAAGGAACGGTCGATCTTGATCACGTCCACCGGCCACTGGTGCAGGCTGGCCAGCGACGAGTAGCCGGTGCCGAAGTCGTCCAGCGCCAGCGTCAGCCCAAGCGCTTTCAGCTCGAGCAGCCGGCCGCGGATCTGCGGGTCTTCGGCGGCCAGGCTCTCGGTGATCTCGAGCTGCAGGCAGCCCGGCGCGAGGCCGGCGGTCTGCAAGGCCCGCCGGACCTGGGCCGCGAACGCCGGGTCGGCCAGTTGCGCGCGCGACAGGTTCACCGACAGCAGCCGCGGTGCGCGTTCCCCCAGGGTTTGCTGCCACTTCACGAACTGGCGGCAGGCCGCGTCGAGCACGAAGGCGCCCAGCGGCGCGATGAGGCCGGTCTCTTCGGCGATGTCGATGAACTCGGCGGGCGACACGGTGCCGCGCTGCGGGTGGCGCCAGCGCACCAGCGCCTCGACCCCGGCCACACTGCCGTCCGCCAGCGCCACGATGGGCTGGTAGACGACAAAGAGCTGGCCGCCGGCGATGGCCTGGCGCAGCTCACCTTCGAGGCTGCCGCGCCGCCAGGCGCGTTCCTTCATCGGCAGCTCGAACAGGCACACCCTGGAGCCACCGGCGCGCTTGGCCTCACGCATCGCCAGGCTGGCGTCCTGCAGCACCGAATCGGCGTCGGCCGTCGCGGTGGCGTCGCTGCCCATCACCACGCCGACGCTGCAGCTGACATGCACCGCCTGCGCCCCCAGTGTGTAGGGTCGGTTCAGCGCATCGACCAGGCGCTGCGCCACGCGCACCGCGGCGGCGGCGCTGCGAACATCCTCCAGCACGACGACGAACTCGTCGCCGCCCAGGCGGCCTGCGGTCGGCGCGGCGGTCGGCGCAGAAGTCGGCGCGGTGTCGACGGTCAAGCCGACGGCGTCGCGCTGGCGCACGGTGCCGTTGACACGCGCGGCCATCGCGCGCAGCACTTCGTCGCCGGCGGTCGGGCCCTGGGTGACGTTGATGCGGTTGAAGCGGTCGCCGTTGATGAACAGCACCGCAAATTCGAGCCCCGGGTTGCGGCGCGAGGTCTGCAGCGCGCGCTCGATGCATTCCAGCGCCGCGGCGCGGTTGGGCATCGCGGTCAGTGCGTCGATGCGGCCGGCGGCACGCAGCCTGGCCTCCACCCGCCGGGCTTCGTCGCGCACGGTCGCGGTGACGTCGCTGAGGCTGGCCATCAGCGTGCCGGCGTCGAGCTTGAGCAGGCGCAGGGACAGCGTGGTCGGAGATGCGCCGTCGGCCGCCGGCCCGAGCGTGATGCGCAAGGCCTCGCAGACCATGCCGCCGCGGGCCAGCGGCGCGGCCGCCCGCGCGCGAAGGTCCGGGGCACCTGGGGCCAGCAGGTCGAAGAGGTTGTCCAGGCCGCCATCCGCAGACAGCGGCATCAGCAGCTGCGCGGCCATCGGGTTGGCCATCGTGATCTCGCCAGCCAGCGTCGTCTGCACCAGGCCGATGGGCGCCTGGTAAAGGAACTGGATCAGCGCCTCGTGGCCGCCGTCGGACGGGGTGTCGCTCATGCCGGCCCGCGCTTCAGCCGGACCGCTGCACCAGCACGTAGCGCCAGGCGGCGCCCGGCTGCGCCAGCAGGCGCAGCTGTACCTTCACCGGCCGCATGCGCAGCGTCAGCACGTAGGGCAGCGTGGCGTCCAGCACCGTGGCGGCGTCTTCGGCGTCCTCGAAACGCTGCGCCACCATGAAGTTGTTCATGCACGGCGCCACCACGGTGAAAAAGGGGTGGCCCAGCACTCGCGCGGGCGACAGGCCGGCGGCCTGACTCTCGAAGTGGTTGTAGCGGCAGACGAGGCCCTCGGCGTCGAAGCCGATGACACCGAAGACGAGCGCATCGAGCTCGGCGTCGCTGCAGGCGTCAAGCCGCGCGTGCAGCGCCGATTCGGCAAAGGACAGGGCGGGCGCAGAGGGCATGGGCAGATTGTGAGCTTGGGTCCGCAAGGCGGGACGGCGGACCCATGCGCGCTGGTGGGACAAGCGCGCGGCATGGTGTGCCCCTGGACAGGATATCGGCGCCGGGGCAGCAAACTTGAGGTGCCGCGGCGCAGTTCACCCGGCGGGTGCGCGCAGTGCCCGGCTCAGCATTACCACCGGGATCAGGCCCACCGCGACGATCGCCAGCGACGGCAGCGCGGCCTCGGCCAGGCGCTCGTCGCGCGCGAAGTTGTAGGCCACCACGGCCAGCGTGTCGCTGCCGAACGGGCGCAGCACCAGCGTGGCGGGCAGTTCCTTCATCACGTCGACGAAAACCAGCAGCGCCGCAGCCAGCGCCGAGCGCTGCAGCAGCGGCAGGTGCAGCTGCGCAAACAGCCGCCAGGGGCCGCTGCCGAGCATGCGTGCGGTTTCGTCGACCGCCGGCGGCACACGCGCGTAGCCGGCCTCGACGGTCTGCAGCGCCACCGCCGAGAAGCGCACGAGGTAGGCGTAGAGCAGGCCGAAGGCCGTGCCGGTGACCAGCGCGGCCACGCCGGCCTGCGGGAACTGCGCCTGCAGCCAGCCTGCCGGCAGCAGGATGCCCACGGCGATGACGGCGCCGGGCACCGCGTAACCCAGCGAAAGCACACGCGCCGCCGGACGCAACAGCACGCCGCCGGGGGCGTCTTTCTGGCGCAAGGCAAAGCCCAACGCCAGTGCCAACGCGGTGGCCGCCGCCGCCGCCGTGCCGGCGAGGCGGAAACTGGCCCCGGCCCATTCGGCAAAACGTGCCCACGGCAGACCGAACTCGCTGAACTGCGCTTCCTGCCACAGCATGCGCGCCAGCCACAGCACCGGCAGCACGAAGCCCAGCAGCACCGGCAGCCCGCACACCGCCCACGCGGCCACGGCGGCGCCACCGCGCAGCACCAGCGGGCGCGCCTCGGCACTGCTGGCACCGGCGCGGCTGCCGGCAAAACGCAGCTTGCGCTGCGCCGTGCGCTCGGCCATCAGCAGCGCCGCCACCACCACCAGCAGCACGGCCGCCAGCTGCGCCGCGGCGTTGCGGTCGTTCAGCACCAGCCAGGCCTTGTAGATGCCTGTGCTGAAGGTCGACAGGCCAAAGTAGGCGCCGACACCGTAGTCGGCCAGCGTTTCCATCAGCGCCAGCGCAGTGCCGGCGGCGATGGCCGGGCGCGCCATCGGCAGCGCCACCTGCAGCACGCGGCGGCGCATGGGCGCGCCGAGCAGGCGTGCGGCCTCCATCAGCCGCACTGCACGTTCACCCAGGGCGGCGCGCACCAGCAGGTAGACGTAGGGGTAGAGGCACAGCACGAAGAGCACCACCGCGCCGCCGAAGCTGCGCACGTCGGGCCACAGCGCTCCGCGCAGGCCCAGCGCCTCGCGCAGGCTGGTCTGCAGCGGGCCGCTGAACTGCAGCGCGTCGGTCCAGGCGTAGGCCAGCACATAGGCCGGCATGGCCAGCGGCAGCAGCAGCGCCCACTCGAAACTGCGCCGGCCGCGGAAATCGAACAGCGTCACCAGCGCTGCGGTGGCCGAGCCCAGCACCATCACACCCAGGCCGACGAACAGGGCCAGCGCGGCCGACTGCAGCGCGTATTCGGGCAGCACCGTGTCGAGCTGGTGGCGCAGCACCGCCAGCGCGGCGGCGTCGAACGCAAACCAGGCCGCCAGCACGCCCAGCACGGGCAGCGCCAGCAGCAGGCACAAGGGGGTCAGCAAGGCTGTCAGGGCGCCGCGCATGGGTACTTGGAAATGCGAACCATCCTCATTCAGGGTTGGCGATTATCATCTGCGCATGTTCCTGAGCCTCGAATCGGTAGGGGTGCGCTACACACGCGCCGGCAGCGGTCGCGCTGCGGTGGACGGCGTGTCGCTGGGCCTCAGGGCCGGCCAGGTGGGTGTGCTGATCGGGCCATCGGGCTGTGGCAAGACCTCGCTGCTGCGCGCCGTGGCCGGGCTGGAACGCTGCGCCGCCGGGCGCGTGGTGATCGCGGGCGACACGCTGTCCGACGCCGCCGCCGGCGTGCACCTGGCGCCCGAACTGCGCCGCATCGGCATGGTGTTCCAGGACTACGCGCTGTTCCCCCACCTCAGCGTCACCGACAACATCGCCTTCGGCGTCCAGGCGCTGCCGCGCGCCGAGCGTGCGCAGCGGGTGCAGCAGATGCTCGACCTGGTGGGCCTGGGCCACGCTGCCAGGCGCGCGCCGCACGAACTGTCGGGCGGCCAGCAGCAGCGCGTGGCGCTGGCACGCGCGCTGGCGCCCAAGCCGCGGCTGCTGCTGCTGGACGAGCCCTTTTCCAGTCTCGACGTCGACCTTCGCGAACGCCTGGCGCAGGAGGTGCGCAGCATCCTCAAGGACAGCGGCACGACGGCGCTGCTGGTCACACACGACCAGCTCGAGGCCTTTGCGGTGGGCGACGTCATCGGCGTCATGAACCAGGGCCGCCTGGAACAGTGGGACGACGCCTACACGCTCTACCACCGCCCGCTCAGCCGTTTCGTCGCCGGCTTCATTGGCCATGGCGTGTTTGCGCCGGCGCAGATCGTCGCCTGCGCCAGCGGCCCCTGCGTGCACACGCCCTTGGGTGAACTGCACGACATGGCCGGTTGCCCGCTGCCCGAGGCCTTCCCGCACGGCGAATGCGACGTGCTGCTGCGCGCCGACGACATCGTGCACGACGACAACTCACCGGTGCGCGCGATGATCGAGCGCAAGGCCTTCCGCGGTTCCGAGTTTCTTTACACGCTGCGCCTGAGCAGCGGCGAGCAGGTGCTGGCCCACGTGCCTTCGCACCACGACCACCAGGTGGGCGAATGGGTCGGCATCCGCGCCGAGGTCGACCATGTCGTGACCTTTCCGCGCGCCGCGGCCGCGGCCTGACGGTACCCGCCGCCGGCGCCAGCGCCCCGGCACGCGCAAAGAGACACACTTTGCTGGCACCACCCGGGTGCAACTTTCTCCCCTCGGCCCACTCAGAAGGGGGTACCGGTCCTATACTGGAACGGTACTTGCTCGCAATTTGGCGAAAGGCGCGTTGATCATGGGTTCGAAAATCAAATTCGCGGGCATCCTGGCCATCGGCGTCGTAGCCGGTGCCCTGACGACCATGCAACTGCAGGCCGTGGCGCGCAACGTGCTCGCGCCGCTGCCGCTGGAAGAGGTGCAGCAACTCGCCGCCGTCTTCGACCGCGTCAAGGCAGAGTACGTCGAGCCGGTGGACGAGAAAAAGCTCATCTCCGACGCCATCGCCGGCATGGTGGCCGGCCTCGACCCCCACAGCCAGTACTTCGACAAGAAGAGCTTCCGCGAATTCCGCGAAAGCACCGGCGGCAAGTTCGTCGGCATCGGCATCGAGATGGCGATGGAAGAAGGCCTCGTGAAGGTCGTCTCCCCCATCGAGGGATCACCCGCCTTCCGCGTCGGCCTCAAGCCCGGCGACCTCATCACCCGCATCGACGACAGCCCGGTCAAGGGCCTGACGGTGGACCAGGCCGTGAAGAAGATGCGCGGCGAGCCCAATACCAAGGTCGTGCTCACCGTCTACCGCAAGACCGAGAGCCGCACCTTCCCGGTGACCATCGTGCGCGAAGAGATCCGCATGCAAAGCGTGCGCGCCAAGATGGTCGAGCCGGGCTACGGCTGGATCCGCGTCAGCCAGTTCCAGGAACGCACGGTCGACGACTTCGTGCGCAAGATGGAAGAGCTGTACAAGCAGGATCCGAACATGAAGGGCCTGGTGCTCGACCTGCGCAACGACCCGGGCGGCCTGCTCGACGGCGCCGTGGCGCTGTCGGCCGCCTTCCTGCCCGCCGACGTGGTGGTGGTCACCACCAACGGCCAGTTGCCCGAGAGCCGAGCCACCTTCCGCGCCAACCCGGAGTTCTACGCCCGCCGTGGCGGCGCCGATCCGCTGAAGAAGCTGCCGGCAGCGCTCAAGCGGGTGCCGCTGGTGGTGCTGGTCAACGAAGGCTCGGCCTCGGCCAGCGAGATCGTCGCCGGCGCGCTGCAGGACCACAAGCGGGCCACGATCATGGGTGCGCAGACCTTCGGCAAGGGTTCGGTGCAGACCATCCGCCCGCTGCCTTCCGACACCGCGCTGAAGATCACCACCGCGCGCTACTACACGCCCAGCGGCCGCAGCATCCAGGCCAAGGGCATCCTGCCCGATGTCTGGCTCGACGAAACCGCCGAAGGCAACGTCTACGCCGCGCTGCGCATGCGCGAGGCCGACCTGGAACGCCACCTCGGCGGTGTCGACGAGAAGAAGGACGTCGAACGCGAGAAGGCACGGGAGGAAGCACGCAAGAAGCTCGAAGAGCAGGTGGCCAAGACCAGGGAACCGGCCAAGCCGCTGCCCGAGTTCGGCACCGGCGAGGACTTCCCGCTGCAGCAGGCGCTGAACCAGTTGCGCGGCCTGCCCGTGCTGGCCAGCAAGACGGCGCCCAGCGAGCAGCGCGCCGAAGCCCCGGCCGACGCCGCCAAGAAGTAGGCCGCGCCCGCCCTCCGCAAAGCCCGCCGCCCGGCGGGTTTTGCACTTCTGGCGCCACCCTGCCCCGTCCGAACCGCCTGCCCCGCCTGCCATGAACGACGAGCAACTGCTGCGCTACGCCCGCCACCTGATGCTCGACGACATCGGCATCGAGGGCCAGCAACGCCTGCTCGATGGCCATGCGCTGGTCATCGGCGCCGGCGGTCTGGGCTCGCCCGCAGCGCTCTACCTGGCCACTGCGGGTGTCGGCCGCATGACGGTGGTCGACCACGACAGCGTCGACCTCACCAACCTGCAGCGGCAGATCGCGCACAACCTGTCGCGCGTCGGTCTGCCCAAGGCCGAGTCGGTGCGCAGCACGGTGGCCGCGCTCAACCCCGACGTGCAGTTCCGCGCCCTCGTGCGCCGCGCAGACGCCGCGCTGCTCGACGAACTCGTGCCGCAGGCCGACGTGGTGCTGGACTGCAGCGACAACTTCCGCACCCGCCACGCCGTCAACGCCGCCTGCGTCAAACACGGCCGGCCGCTGGTCTCGGGTGCGGCCATCGGCTGGGACGCGCAGATCAGCGTCTACGACAGCCGGCAGCCGAATGCGCCCTGCTACGCCTGCCTGTTCCCGCCCGAGGCCGCGCACGAGGACGTGGCGTGCGCGACGATGGGTGTGTTCGCGCCACTGGTAGGCATCGTCGGCAGCGTGCAGGCCGCCGAGGCGCTGAAGCTGCTGACCGGCGCCGGGCAGTCGCTGGCCGGCCGGCTGCTGATGCTGGACGCCCGCCACATGGCCTGGGACAGCATCACGCTGCAACGCCAGCCGACCTGTGCGGTGTGCGGCGGCGCCGCCACGCAAGCACGCTAAGCTGCGCGCATGCCCGACACCCACCCGCCCCTGGCCGCACGCAACTTCCCGACTGCCGAGGAAGAAGCCAAGGCCCTCGCCCGCCCCTCGCTCTACGCCGGCCCCGAAAGCGCCTACCGCCTGGCCTTCACCGACACCGACTTCCTGCTGCGCGAGGAACTGCGCCCGGTGCGCATGCAGCTCGAACTGCTCAAGCCCGAGATGGTGCAGCAGCAGCACGGCATCAAGTCGACCATCGTCATCTTCGGCAGCGCGCGTGTCGTGCCTTCCGATCTAGCGCTGCAGCGCCTGGAGGCGGCGCGCAGCGCAGGCGATGCGCAGGCCATCAAACGCGCCGAGACCGGCGTGCTGATGAGCCACTACTACGATGAGGCGCGCCGCTTCGCGGCACTGGCCACCGAACGTTCGGCGACGCTGGACACGCCGATCTACGTCGTCACCGGCGGCGGCCCCGGCATCATGGAAGCCGGCAACCGCGGCGCGCACGACGTAGGTGGCAAGAGCATCGGCCTGAACATCGTGCTGCCGCACGAGCAGGCGCCCAACGACTACATCACGCCCGAGCTGTGTTTCCAGTTCCACTACTTCGCGCTGCGCAAGATGCACTTCCTGATGCGCAGCATCGCGCTGGTGTGCTTTCCGGGCGGCTTCGGCACTCTGGACGAACTGTTCGAAACCATCACGCTGGTGCAGACGGGCAAGAGCCGCCGGCGCCCCATCCTGCTTTTCGGCCGCGCCTTCTGGCAGCGGCTGATCGACTTCGACTACCTGATCGAGACCGGCATGATCGGCGCCGCCGACCTCGACCTGTTCCGCTTCGTTGAAACCGCCGAGGAAGCCTGGGAGGCGCTGGCCGCGCACTACGGCTTCGACCTGCCCGAAACCCAGACCGGCGAGTTCGCCGATGACATATAGACCACCCCCGAAGCGGCTTCGCCGCTCCCCCGGGAGGGGGCAACGCCAGCGGCCCGGCAAGGCCGGTTCCGCGGCGTTCGCTTGATGCGGTTCCACTGACCTCACGACGCGAGAGACGCCCTTGAACAAGCAGATCAGCCTCATCGGCGCGCCCACCGACATCGGAGCCGGCGCGCGCGGCGCCAGCATGGGGCCCGAGGCACTGCGCGTGGCGGGCATCCAGGCCACGCTGGAAGCGCATGGCCTGAAGGTGCAGGACCGCGGCAACCTCGCCGGCCCGGCCAACCCGTGGCTGCCGCCGGTGGACGGCTACCGCCACTTGCACGAGGTGGTGGCCTGGAACCGCGCCGTGCACGACGCGATGCACGCCGAGCTGGCACTGGGCCGCCTGCCCATCCTGCTGGGTGGCGACCACTGCCTGGGCATCGGCAGCATCAGCGCGGTGGCACGCCACTGCCGCGAGAACGGCAAGAAGCTGCGTGTGCTCTGGCTCGACGCGCACGCCGATTTCAACACCAGCGTGCTCACTCCCAGCGGCAACATCCACGGCATGCCGGTGGCCTGCCTGTGCGGCCACGGGCCGCGGGAACTGGTCGAGATCGGCGGCACGGTGCCCGCCATCAGCCCGAAGGTGGTGCGGCAGATCGGCATCCGCAGCGTCGACCCCGGCGAAAAGCGCCTCGTGCACGAGACCGGGCTCGAGGTCTTCGACATGCGCTTCATCGATGAGATGGGCATGCGCCACACGATGGAGCTGGCGCTGGCCACGCTCGACGCCCACACCCACCTGCACGTCAGCTTCGACGTCGACTTCCTCGAGCCCGAGATCGCACCCGGCGTAGGCACCACGGTGCCCGGTGGCCCCACCTACCGCGAAGCCCAGCTGTGCATGGAGATGATCGCCGACACTGGCCGCCTGGCCAGCCTGGACGTGATGGAGCTCAACCCCGCGCTCGACATCCGCAACAAGACCGCCGAGCTGGCGGTAGACCTCATCGAGAGCCTCTTCGGCAAGAGCACGCTCATGCGGGCCAACCGTTGAGATGAAGGGCACGCTGCGGTCCTGCGCACTGTTGCTGGCCCTGGCCACAGGCGCCGCGACGGCCCAGCCTGCCTTCACGCTGGACCTGCTCTCGCCCAAGGACCAACCGACCACCACGCGCGAATTTGTCAACGTGCTCGGCCGCACAGCGCCGGGCGCCGGCGTGCGCGTCGGCGGCGAGCCGGTGGCGGTGTACGGCACCGGCGTCTTCGCGCGCGACCGCATCCCGCTCGTGCCGGGCATGAACCGCATCGTCGTCGAGGCCGTCTCGGCGAGCGGCCGGAAGCTGACGCAACAGCTGGACATCGAACGTGTGCCGCCGCCGGCACCGGTGGTCTGGCCCGTCGACCGGCTGGCGATCGACGGCGCCAGCCTGCGCCCGGCCGAGGCCGTGACCGTGGCGCCGGGTGAGGCGCTGGAAGTGGCGGTGCGCGCCACGCCCGGCCAGCGTGTCGAGGCACGCCTGCCGGGCCAGCGCTGGCAGCCGCTGCCCGAGCAGGGTGCAGTGAGTGGCCCGTCTGGCCGCTACCGCGCGCTGCTGCACTTCGACCATGCCGAAGACGTCGAGCCCGCGCCGGTGCAGTTGCGCCTCGTGGCGCAGGCCCTGCCGCGCAGCGCCGGGCCGCGGCAGATGGCCACCCAGACGCCGGGTGCCGCGGGCCAGTGGCGCCGCGACCCCGAACGCCTGTACGCGGTGGGCACCGAAGGCGCCGAACTGCTGCATGGTCTGCACGAGGTGCGCCTGGGCGGGCCCTTCCTGGCCGAGCTGCCGCCCGGCACGCTGCTGCACGCCACCGGCCGCCGTGGCGCGCACTTGCGGGTGCAGCTGGCGCCCGACACCAGCGCCTGGGTGGCAGAAACCGCGCTGCTGCCGGCAGCACCCGACACACGCCCGCCGCACGCCGCGTTCACCTCGGTCTCGGTCAGCGGCAGCGCCGAGGGCGACGTGGTCAGCATTCCACTGGGCGCACGAGTGCCCTACGCCGTCAACGCCGTGAGCACGCCCGACGGCCGGCAGCTGCTGGAGGTCGAGTTCTACGGCGCCCATCACGCGGCGACATGGATCAGCCAGCGCGCCAGCGCCAGGCTGGTGCGCGAAGTTGCCGTCGACCAGTCCGGCCCCGGCCGCGTGCGTGTGCGCATCACACCCGTCGCGCCGCGGCTCTGGGGCTGGCGCGTCGAGCGCACTGCCGGTGCGCTGCGTGTGCTGCTGCGCCCGGCACCGGTCTTCGACGCCGCTGCCGCGTCGCCGCTGCGCGGCCTGCGCGTGGCGCTCGAAGCGGGCCATGGCAGCGACGACAACCTGGGCGCCGTCGGCGCCACCGGCGTGCCCGAGAAGGACATCAACCGCTGGACCGCCGAGGCCCTGAAGGCCGAGCTCGAGGCCGCGGGCGCGCAGGTGGTGCTGGTGCGCGAAGGCGACGACAACCCCAACCTGCGCGAACGTGCCCGCCGCGTCGGCGCGTCGGGGGCCGAGCTCTTCGTCAGCGTGCATGCCAACGCCAGCGACACGGCGGGCGGTTTCCTGCGCGTCAGCGGCAGCTCGACCTTCTACAAACACGCGCCACACCGCGAACTGGCCACGGCCGTGCAGCGCCGCGTGCTGGAGCAGACCGGCCTGGACGACTTCGGCGTGGTGGGCAACTTCAACTACACGCCGCTGCGCCTGACAACCTGGATGCCGGCCGTGCTGGTGGAACAGGCCTTCGTCACCCACCCGGGCGACGAGGCACGGCTGCTCGACCCGCTGTTCCGCGCCCGCCTGGCCCATGCGGTGCGGCTGGGCCTGGAAGACCACCTGCGCTCAGGCCGCTGAGTGCGGCGTGCGCGCTTTCACGCGTGCGGGCTGACCCCGCCCACCACGCCGCCGGGCTGGCGCGCACATTCCTCGAACAGGCGCACCGTGCAGCGCGCGCAGACCGCGCCGTCCAGCCGCGGCACGATGGTGGCCAGGGCCTCGCGCTTGCTGTCGAACAAGTGGTCGGCGCCCAGGCGGTCGATGAAACCGCTGCGCTGCCAGGCGTCGAGCACATCGGGCCGCGGCCGGTGAAAGTAGAGGCCGCCGTCGAGCTCGCGGCGGCGCGCACGTTCGCGTTCCCACAGCGCAACGCCAGCGGGGTCGATGAAGTTCATGCTCTTGCTCATCACCAGCAGGTGGCGCGGCGCGTTGGGCGGCTCGCGCAGCGCGCGCAGGGCATCGGCCACGTGGGCCTCGGCGCCGAACCACACCGGGCCCTCGACACGCAGCAGCTTGAGCTGCGGGCACTCGGTTGCGCCGGTCGGCAGCAACACGAAAGGCCGCACCTCGGCACCCGTGGGCGGGCGGTTGAAACCCATCGTGCGCAGCGCCGGACGCGAGGTGCGGTAGAGGTAGAACAGCAGCGAAGCCGCCATGCCCGCCAACACCGCCACCTGCAGCGGCAGCAGCAGCGTGGCGATCAGCGTGCCGCCGGCCACGCCGGCCTCGCGGCGGTCCAGGCGCGCCAGTTCGCGCCATTGCGCGATGTCGACCAGCGACCAGGCCACCAGCAACAGCAGCGCGTCGATGGCCGCCATCGGCACCCAGGCGAGCAGTGGTGCGGCCAGCGCCACCAGCGCCAGCACACCTGCGGCGGCCATCACGCCGGCCAGTGGCGTGCGCGCGCCGGCCTCGAAGTGCGGCGCCGAGCGGTTCAGCGAGCCGCAGCCGACGAAGCTCGAGAACAGGCCACCCGTCAGGTTGGCCAGGCCCTGGCCCAGGCACTCGCGGTTGACGTCGAGGTGCTGGCCGCTGCGCGCGGCCAGCGTCTTGGCGATGGCGATGCCCTGGCCCAGCGCCACCAGCGTGATCGCCAGCGCGATGGCGATCAGCTTGGACACGTCGCCCCAGGCGAAGGCCGGCGGCGCAAACGGCGGCCAGGCCTGCGGCAGCGCACCGATGCGTTCCAGCGGCCAGTGCGCGCCCTGCACCAGCGCCACACCCGCCGCCGTGCCGGCGGCCAGCGCCAGCAGCAGCACGGGCCCGCGACGCCACAGGCGGCGCAGCAGCAGCACGGCAGCGAACGTCAGCCCGCCGACGAGCAACGGGCCCAGCGCCGCGCCCAGCCGCGGGTCGGACCAGGAGCCCTTCAGCACTTCGACCGGCGGCAACGGCCAGGCCACCAGGCCGCGCAGCGCGTGCCAGGCGATGAGCACGGCCGCACCGGCCGTGAAGCCCAGCAGCACCGAAGGCGAGATGTAGTGCGTCAGCACACCCAGCCGCAGCAGCGCGATGGCCAGCTGGATGCCGCCGACCATCAGTGTCAACACCAGCGCCAGGCGCAGGTATTCGGCGCTGCCGGCCACCGCCAGCGGCGCGAGCGAGGCGGCCAGCGCCAGCGACAGCGCATTGGTGGGCCCGGTCAGCACGTGCCGGCTCGAACCGGCCAGCGCCGCCACGGCCGTTGGCAACACGGCGCCATACAGGCCCCAGGCCGGCGGCAGGCCGGCCAGCGCCGCGAAAGCGATGGCCTGCGGCAGCACGAGCACGGCCGCCAGCAGAGCGGCCAGGGCGTCGGCGCGCAGGCTGTCGGCACTCACCTCGGCAACCCAATCGCCCAGCCAGCGCTGCAGCACGCCGCCGGGCGCAGGGGGTGCGGCAGGAGCAGACATCGTGCCGAGGTTAGCACCGCCCTGCCGGCGCCCTGCCAGCGCCCGGCAGGGGCGGCGGCTAAGATGCCACGATGCAGCACACCGGCCCGCGGGCCTTCCTTCGGGCACTGCGACGCGGCCTGCTCGCAGGCGTCGTCGCCGCAGCCCTGCCCGCCGGCGCCGACACCCCCCCGCTCGCCGCGCCGGCGTCTGCAGCCAGCGCGCCGACCGCCGCAGCGGCGATGCCGCTCACCGGCACCGGCCAGCGCCTCTACGAACGCACACGTCCGCAGCTGCTGCAGGTTCGCACGCTGCTGAAAACGCAGGACAGCCAGTCCTCCGTCGGCTCGGGTTTCCTGGTCGACGACGCCGGCCACCTGGTGACGAACTACCACGTCGTCAGCCAGTACGCGCTGCAGCCCTCGCGCTTCCGGCTGGTCTACGTCACGGTCGACGGTCAGCAGGGTGCATTGCAGCTGCTGGCCTTTGATGTCGTGCACGACCTGGCGCTGCTCAAACCGGTAGACGCCGCGCCGCTGGCCGGCCGCGGCAGCGTGGCGCTGCGGCCGGCCGACGAGCCGCTGGCGCGCGGCGCGCGCATCTTTTCGCTGGGCAACCCGCTGGACGTCGGCTTTGCGGTGGCCGAGGGCAGCTACAACGGCCCGGTGGAACGCAGCTTCCTGGAGACGCTGTTTTTCGGCGGTTCGCTGAGCCCGGGCATGAGCGGCGGACCAGCGCTCGACGACCAGGGCCGGCTGGTGGGCGTGAACGTGGCGGCCCGGCGCGACGGCGAGCAGGTCAGCTTCCTGGTGCCGGCGGCGCCGGTGCGCGTGCTGATCAACCGCGGCCGCGGCGCCACGCCCATCACCGCGCCGGCCTGGCCCGAGATCACGCGCCAGCTGCTGGCCCACGAGGCCACGCTCACCGCGCGCTTCACCGCCCTGCCCTGGCGCAGCGCCGGCCACCCGCGGTACACCATTCCCGTGCCGCAGGAGACCTTCATGCGCTGCTGGGGCCGCGGTTCGCCGCAGGCCGCGCGCGGGCTGCAGTTCGAGCGCTCCGACTGCGAGATGGACAGCCGCATCTTCGTCAACGGCAGCCTGCTCACCGGCTACCTGACGGTGCGCCACGAGGCCTACGACGGCAGCCGCATCGGCGCGCTGCGTTTCGCTGAACGCTATTCGGCCAGCTTCCGCAACGAGTTCATGGGCCGCAACGACCGCCACCGCACCGCGCCGCGCTGCGTCGAGCGCCAGATCAGCAGCGGCCCGCCGGGCGCAGACGGCGCGGCGGCGCTGCCGCTGAAGGGCGTGATCTGCCTGCGCGCGTACAAGAAGCTCGAAGGCCTGCACGACCTGTCGGTGCTGGTGGCCACGCTGGACGGCACGCAGGTCGGCGTGCAGGGCCGGCTCGACGCCTTCGGCATCAGCGCCGCCAGCGCGCAGCGCCTGGCCCAGCATTACCTCGACGGCTACGCATGGAACACCCCGAACAACGTGTCGCGCTGATCGAACTGCTGGGCCGCGACGGCCAGGTCATGCGCACGCTGGACGTATGGCGGTGGCCGCTGACGCTGGGCCGCGCGCTCGACAATGACTTCGTCGTCGACGACCCCCACCTCGCCGCCCACCACGCACGCCTGGCGCCGGGCGATGACGGCCAACTGCTGCTGCTGCACGCGCTGCCCTCGCGCAACGGCGTGCGCTTCGCCGGCCTCGCGGTCGAAGGCGCCATGACGCTGCCCGCCGGCGGTGGCCTGCTGCAGCTGGGCACGAGCAAGCTGCGCCTGCGCCTGCCCGGCGAAACCCTGGCACCCGAGTTGCCGCTACCGCGCCATGCCAACGGCACGCCGCTGCCGCCGCCGCTGCTGGTGGGCGCGGCGGTGTTTGCGCTGCTGCTCGGCGCGCACGGGCTCACGCTCGACCCGGGCGCCGACTACTCGGCCTGGTTGCCGGCGCTGATCGGCCTGCCGGCGGTGCTGGCGGCCTGGTGCGGGATGTGGGCGCTGATGTCCAAGCTCTTCCAGCACCGCTTCGACTTCGGCGGTCACCTGCGCATCGCGCTGCCTTGGTTGCTGGCGCTGACCCTGACCGACGCCCTGTGGCCGCTGCTCACCGCGGCGCTCGCTGCGCCGAGGCTGTGGATGCTGGGCAACACGATAGAAGGGGTGCTGCTGGCGCTGCTGGTGCACGCCCACCTGAGCCACCTGCTGCCGCTGCACCGACGCGCCGTAACGGCCAGCGTGGCCACGATGGCGGTGGCCGGCGCCGCACTGTCGGCCGCGCTCACCTGGCGCAACACCGACAGCCTGGTGGCCGCGCCCTACATGAGCACGCTGCCGCCACCGGCGCTGCGCCTGGCGGGCACCGTGCCCAGCGCCACGCTGGTGCAAGACATGGCACCGCTGGCCGAGAAGCTCGCCGCGCGTGTGCAGCAGGCGCGCGCCGACGACGAGGGTGACGGCGAGGGCAACGAATAACCGGCGCCGCGGCCGGCCGCAGCGCCGGCCGGGGTGGCGGCACCGAAATGAGGACACGATGACGATGGCAAGACCCCTGCTGATCGGCGTCTCGGCGCGCATCCACTACCCCGGCAGCGTCGACATGCCGGCCACTGGCGTGTGGAGCAAAACCGTGCACTACCTCGAACAGAGCGTGGCGCACTGGCTGCTGGCCGGCGGCGCGGTGGCGGTGATGGTGCCGGCGGTGGACGCCGAGAGCATCGTGCAGCGCAGCGACCTCGACCTGCACGACTACGCCGCCGCGCTCGACGGGCTGGTGCTGCAGGGCGGCAACGACGTCGCGCCCGAGACCTACGGCGAAGCGCCCCTGCACGCCGACTGGCACGGCGACCGCGTGCGCGACCGCTACGAGATCGACCTCATCCGGGCCTTCGTGGCCGCCGGCAAGCCGGTGTTCGGCATCTGCCGCGGCCTGCAGCTGCTGAACGTGGCCTTCGGCGGCACCTTGCTGCAGGACATCGAGACGCAGCAGCCGCAGTCGCTGAGCCACCGCGTGCTGGGGCGCTACGAACACCACCACCACGGCGTCGAGTTCGTGCCGGGCACACGCCTGGCCGAACTCTTCCCGGGCGTGGCGCGGGCCATCACCAACAGCATCCACCACCAGGGCATCAAGGACCTGGCGCCCGAGTTCATGGTCGAGGCGCGCTGCCCCGACGACGGCATGGTCGAGGCCGTGCGCTGGCGCGGCGTCAGCTTCGTGGCCGGCGTGCAATGGCACCCCGAGTTCCACGAACCCGACCACCCGCACACGCTGGACGATCGCGCCATCCTGCAAGACTTCCTGGCCGCGGCGCGCGCGGCGCAGCGCTGAGCGGGTCAGCGTGTGAGAGTTTCTCGAACGTGCCCGAGCGGCGCGTTCAAAGGCGAAAGACTCTCACACTCTCAGCCCGCCGCGCAGGCCTTCAGCGGCACCGCTGGTCCTCGCAGGGAATGCCGTCGTGGTCGCCGTCCATCTTCACGCCCGGGCAATGGGCGAGGAAGTACTTGGCTTCGTCGCACGAGTGCATCTGCAAACAGCGGGTGCGACCGTCGCAGCGGTAGGCAGCAGCCGCGGTAGGGGCCGTCGTGCTGCGCGCGGGTGGCACAGGCGCGGCCGCCACCACCGCTGCGGGCGCGGCGCCAGACTGCGCGCCGTTGCCGACGCAGGGCCCGTGGGTGCGCCGGAAGTCGGCCGGCTTGATGGCCGCGCCGCCCTCGTGCAGGCCGCGGTTCAGCGCCTTGGCCATGCGCTCCTGCTTGACCAGCGGGCCGACGTCGTTGCGCCCGCGCAGGCTCCAGGCGTGACCGCCTTCCACCAGGCTCTGCGCGACGTCGACCCCGTCGACCACCAGCACGCCCACGGCGCGGCCGTAGCTGTCGCGGCCGGTGGGGCGCAGCGTGGCGGTTTTGTTCAGCGCCAGGTCGGTGAGCGCGCGCCGCGCCTCGGCGCCCCAGGCCTGGCAGATCTCGGGGGCATCGATGTTGGCCAGGCGCACGACGATGGGCGCCTGCCCGGCCGGCGTGAAGCGCAGCGTGTCGCCGTCGCTGACCTGCGTCACCACGCCCTGCAGCGGCGCAGGCTGGGCACGCGGGGCGGCGCCCGCAGGGGCCAGGCCGGCCAGCAGCAGCAGGCTGATGGTGAAGAGGTGGGCAACGGGCATGAGACTCTTCCTGCGGCTTGCCGGTTCTTGCAACGGCATCACTGGCCGGCGGCGCTGGCCGCGTCGGCCGCGCGCTGCAGGCCGGCTTCCTGCGCCTGCTTCATGCCTTCGACGATCTTCTGCTGCTGCGCGCGGGCCTGGCTGGCCTGTTCGGCCTGCAGCTTGCCGACGGTGGCGGCAGTGCCGGCAACCTCGGCACCACAGGCGGCCAGCAGAAGGGTGCACAGCGCGGCCAGCAGGGCTTGCGGGCCAGGTGCAGTCGGGCGGGGGGGTGGGGCGGCAGTGGGCATGGAAGTCTCGGGCGGGGTGCAGGCAGTGCGCCAGTGTAGGCGGCTCACCGCGGCGCGCGGCGGCGGCGCGGCGACGCCAGCGGCGGTGCGGCGAGCGCGGCTTCGGCCTCGGCCAGCAGGCGCGCCAGGCGGTCCTTGAGTTTTTCGGTGCTGAGCTGTTCGCGCAGGCGTTCCACCAGCAACGGCAGCGCAAACGGGCTCGGCGCGGCCAGCTCGACGAGGTTCCAGGACAGCGTGGCCAGGTGGCGCAGCGTGGCGCCCAGGCGGTCGATCTCGAGCTCTTGCGCCAGCACTTCGCTTTGTGCCTGGCCCAGCAACCGGTTGCCGGTGTCGTACTTGCGGAAGACCTCGAAGAACAGGCTGCTGCTGGCCTGCAGCTGGCGCATGCTCTTCGGCGCTCCGGGGTAGCCGCTGAAGACGAGGCCGGCCACACGCGCGATCTCGCGAAAACGCCGCTGCGCCAGTTCACCCGAGTTCAGGCTCGCCAGCACGTCGGCGAGCAGGCCTTCGCTGGCGAAGAGCGTGGCCTGCAGCGTGTCGTCCAGCAGCACCGGCTTGGCGGCCAGGATCTCCAGCCCATAGTCGTTGACGCTGAGCGAGAAGGTGTTGGGCTGCCGCTGCGCCAGCCGCCAGGCCAGCAGCTGGGCCAGGCCGATGTGCACGTTGCGCCCGGCAAAGGGGTACAGGAAGAGGTGGTGGCCCTCGCGCGAGCTGTAGCGCTCGACGAGCAGACGGCCGCGCTGCGGCAGCTGCGACAGGCGCGCCTGGGCCTGCAGCATCGGGCGCGCGGCCTGCATCTCGAGGTCGGCGAAGGGCTGCTGCGCCTGCGGCCCGCCCAGCCGCAGCGCGGCGCCGTCCAGCAGCGTCTGCACGGCGTCGGCCAGTTCGCTGGACAGCGGCATCTTGCCGCCGGCCCAGGCCGGCACCACGCCCTTTTTCTTGTTGCCCACGCGCACGTAGACGGCCATGTCCTGCGTGCGCACGTACTCGAGCACACGACCGGCGAAAACGAAGTTGTCGCCCTTGTTCAGGCGCGCGATGAAACCTTCCTCGATGCTGCCTATCGTCTTGCCGCCACTGCCGCCGCTGAGCCACTTCACCACCATCGCCGCGTTGCTGACGATGGTGCCCACCTGCAGGCGGTGGCGGCGCGCGATGCCGCGGTCGGGCACCCGCCAGACGCCGTCGAGCAGCGCCACGCGGTGGTACTCGGGGTAGGCCGTGAGGCTGTCGCCGCCGCGTTCGACAAAGGCCAGCGCCCAGTCGAATTCGGCGCGCGTGAGGTCGCGGTAGGCGCGTGTCGTCCGCACCTCGTCGAAGAGTTCGTCGGCGCTGAAGCCGCCGCCAGGCTTGGGATCCGCGGCGAAGCCGCCGCCGAGTGCCACCGTCACCAGGTGCTGCACCAGCACGTCCAGCGGCTTGTCGGGCGAGTGGCGCTGCTCCACGTTTCCGGCCAGCGCCGCGTGCCGAGCGGCGGCGGCTTCCACGAGCTCCAGCGTGTTCGTCGGCACCAGCGTCACGCGGCTGGGCCGGCCGGGTGCGTGGCCGCTGCGGCCGGCGCGCTGCAGCAGCCGCGCCACGCCCTTGGCGCTGCCGATCTGCAGCACACGCTCGACGGGCAGGAAGTCGACGCCGAGGTCGAGGCTGCTGGTCGCCACCACGGCCTTCAAGCGGCCATCCTTCAGCCCGGCCTCGACCCAGGCGCGCACCGTCTTGTCGAGCGAGCCATGGTGCAGCGCCACGATGCCGGCCCAGTCGGGCCGCGCCTGCAGCAGCAGCTGGTACCAGATCTCGGCCTGGCTGCGCGTGTTGGTGAAGACCAGCGCCGTGCTGCTGCGCTCGATCTCGTCGACCACCGGCTGCAGCATCTGCGCGCCCAGGTGGCCACCCCAGCTGAAGCGCCCGGGCTCGGCAGGCAGCAAGGTGTCGATCAGCAAGGCCTTGTCGACGCGGCCCTGCACACGCCGCGCACCGGCGCCGCACAGCGTGGCCATGGCCTCGTCGACGTTGCCCAGCGTGGCCGACAGGCCCCACACCACGAGCTTCGGGTTCCAGCGTTTCAGCCGCGCCAGTGCCAGCTGCACCTGCACGCCACGTTTGTTGCCGATGAGCTCGTGCCATTCGTCGACGACCACCGTGTGCACGCCGCCGAGTTCGTCGCGGGCGTTTTCGCGCGTCAGCATCAGGCTCAGCGATTCGGGCGTGGTGACGAGCGCCGGCGGCAGCCGCCTGTCCTGGCGCGCACGTTCGGCGCTCGGCGTGTCGCCGGTGCGTGCGCCCACCGTCCACTTCGGGGCCAGCTCGGGCAGCGGCTCCTGCAGCGCGCGCGTGGTGTCGGCGGCCAGCGCGCGCATCGGTGTCAGCCACAGCACCTGCAGGCCGGCCGCGGCGCTGGCGCGCAGCAGCGCCCCCATCCACACCGCGTAGGTCTTGCCGCTGCCGGTGGTGGCATGCAGCAGGCCACTTTCGCCGGCGGCCATCGCGGCCCAGACCTCGCGCTGAAAGGGAAACGGCTGCCAGCCGCGGCGCGTGAACCAGGCTTCGGTTTCTGTCGACGGTTGCGCAGCGGGGCTCTTGGGCACGGCTGGATTATCGAAG
>Ga0105047_10004760_pt1 | contig 23541 bp, 18 predicted proteins | sample MAT04_FD_78384 | JGI IMG/M metagenome (GOLD analysis project Ga0105047, IMG submission 78384) | Freshwater microbial communities from Lake Fryxell liftoff mats and glacier meltwater in Antarctica - MAT-04 (megahit assembly) | ecosystem: Environmental > Aquatic > Freshwater > Ice > Liftoff... | reverse complement strand
GCTCCTGCTGACGATGACTGGCTTTGACACCGTGATCATCAACAGGGCCGTGCCCGCTCTTGCGCTCCGGGCGATTCGGGAGCGTCTACAACACACCAGTCACATCAGTCACACCAGCACCAATCGCCGATGTGACGGGGCCCTGGGGGCATTCCGCTAGCGGACGGTCACAGCTCCGAGTCGGTACGCGCCGTCGGCCAGCCGGTTCTGTAGGGCCAGCTGGAGCGGGGCGTAGTAGGCATCCCTGTCGACGGTCACGACAGTGAGGTCGTATTCTCCGGTCGCGAGGCTCGCTGGGACGCTGAGCGCGTCGGTCTGGACCTGCGAGCCGGGAAGGAACTTCTGCAGATCCAGCCCGGAACGGCTTTGCCAGGCGACCGTCCCGGTGCTGCGGTTGCGCAGCTGGTAGGTAACCAGCCATGGCTCGTAGGCCGGGGTGACACCGACGTTCCGCCAGGATGCGGCGAGCGAGAAGGTCGTACCCCGCGTGATGGAGGTGGGAGCCGTTACAGCCTCGAGCTGGAATCGAAACCCGGAGAGCTTCGCCGCCAGCTGCATCGCGTCACGCTCGGCCTGGCTGTAGTTCTCCGGCCCGATCGGCATGTTCCCGTTCGACTGCATCGCGACGTGGTACTCCCGCGTCTGGCGGACGGCGGCGTCGACGAACTTGCCGTCCCCGGGCCGGATCCCTGCGTACTCGCCGACTGCCGGGGCCACGCGCCACTGTTCCTTCATCTTCGCCCAGGCCCGGTCGTAGTCGCGCATGCCGTCCATGTTGTGCTGGCCGAAGGAGTCGTTGCGCCAGCCGACCGCCAGCTGGTCCCTGCCGTGGCGCAGGCCCATGGCGTACTCCACTCCCCACTGCACGTCGTTGTTACCGTGCAGCATGAGCCAGCGCTTGTTCGGCATGGCGTTGATCTGCGCGTCTATGAGCCGCTTCTGCGTGGCGGGGGTGGCCGTTGTCAGGCTGCCACGCGGGTAGCTCAGCGGCCAGGTGTGCCACTCGCCCCAGTTCCCGTAGAAGCCGATGTCCATCAGGCCCAGGCGCGGGTCGTTGGCATATCGCTGCCCGGCTGCGGCCATGAAGGCCTCGACCCTGGAGAGGTAGGCAGGGCTGTTCCAGTCCGGTACCCAGAAGCTCCGGCCGTTGTCGGAGGCCCAGAAGCCGCCTGCCTCGCCCTGAAGGTAGCTCGGCACCGCCGAGCCGGGTCCACCGAAGTGGAGGGACATGATGCGGAACCCGAACTTGCCGCCTCGCGCCTTCGCCGCCGCCAACTCGGCGTCGATGGTCGACCAGTCGTAGACGCCGCGGCTTTTCTCGATGTCGGACCAGTTGTAGCGGTTGTAGACGTACTTGGATGCCTCGGGCTGCTTCAGCCACTCCGTGCCCAGCCACTTGAACAAGCCGCGTCCGGGATTCACCAGCTCAGGGCCGGAGAGCGGAACCGTTGGCGGGCGGAAGGTCACGAGGGAACCGGGCGGGGCCGGCGTCGGGGCCGGAACCGGTGCCGGGGCCGGGACCGGTGTCGGGGCCGGTGTCGGGGCCGGTGTGACGGTCGGGCTCGGGACCACCGGCGCCGTCACGTCGGGCACTGGAGCGGCGAGCGGAGCGCTCAACACGGGCACGATCTCGATCCCGGAGACCTTGGCGCCGTCCACCCGGTTCAGGAAGCCCAGAGTGAGCTCGCCATCGCCGACGGTCACAGGGAGATCGAGCACGAACGGAGAGTTCTTGCCGACCTTGGAGAAGACGTCGACGCCGCTGGCGACCGTTCGGTTCTCCGCAAGAACATCGAAGACGCGCTTGCCGGGAGCGCTGTGCCAGATCTCGGCGGCGTGCAGTCGCACCATGTAACTGCCGTTGCTCACCGGGATGCGGTAGCTGCCGGGGTTGTGTCGCTCAGACCGGTACATCGCGCTGAGCGGTCCGGCCACGGAGTCGGGAGTCGTGTACGTGCCTCCGCCGACGAAGCTGCTGTCAGCCCCCCACAGCTGGTTGTTGCTGTCGGTGAAGCCGCCGCCACCGGCGTTGATCCGCTTCGTTGCCGCCGCCGGCAGCGCCGGGGCACTCATTGCGGGCGCAGGGGAAGCCGCACCCGCGATGACCTCGATGCCGGAGACCTTGGCGATGTCGACGCGATTGATGAAGCCGAGGTTCAGCTCTCCGTCGACGACAGTGACCGAAACGTCCATCGAATACGGGCTGTTCTTTCCGGCCCTTGCGAAGACATCCACACCGGAAGCCACGGTTCGCCCTTCGGCGGTAACGTCGAAGACCCGCTTTCCCGCCGCGCCGTACCAGATCTCCGCCGCATGAAGCCTCACGGTGTAGCTGCCGTTGCTTACCGGCATTCGATAGCCACCAGGGTTGTGGCGCTCCGAGCGGTAGATGGCGCCCAACGCCCCTGCGATGGTAGACGGCGTCGTGTAGGTCCCGCCACCTGTGTAGCCGCTGTCGGCGCTCCAGGCCAGCCCCGCTCCGTCGACAAGAGCGCCACCACCGGCGTTGATCCGCTTGACCACGACCTCTGCGGCCTGGGCCGACGCCAGGGTGATAACGGGCAGCAGCCCCGCTCCGACGCCGATAACAACGGTGCCGAGTACAGCTCGCTGAGCTGCTCGTCTCGTGTTGCCCTTGTATATCTTCACTGTTCCTCCTCGCCGAACCGGCGGCAGGACGTGACGACACATGTCCTACTGCTCGGCAACCCGGCTAGCTCCTTTGAGCTCCGTGGCTTTGCGTCCCCGCCTCACAGCGGGTTTGCCTTTGTCGGTCACGACTTCGCCGTCTACACAGGCTTCGGGGTGGAGTAGGAGCGCCTTGACGACGATCGTCGAACGTCACTCGTAAGGGTGATGAGCGTCTATACGGGTGAAGCGGGTCGGGCGAATGGAGGGACACCTGATCGGGTGAACAGCCCAGAGGCTTGGGGCAGTTCAACCTCGCGGCTGTCGACGACCGCTGACCGCCGGCGCAAACGCGCTCGCCCGCTAGGCTTCCGTGGCACGGCCAGCGACCGGGTCCGACGAAGGGAGCGTGGCCGTGGAGCGCCGAGACACAGCGGGGCTGCAGCCCGACGCCGCCCGTGACCGTCGACATGCCCATAGCGCTCAGGTCGCTGTCGTGATCGCGGCCAAGGACGCCGCCGATGTTCTAGGCGCAGCGCTGAGTGCCCTGGCGGGGCAGAGCCTGGCTCCCTGGGAGGTCGTCGTCGTCGACGACGGCTCGCAGGACAACACCGCGTCTGTCGCTGAAGCCTGGCGGGACCGCCTGCCCGTGAAAGTCCTGCGGCTTCCGCGTAGTGGCGGGCCGGGCCGTGCGAGGCACCTTGGGGTCGAACGCACCAGCGCACCGTTGGTCAGCTTCCTCGACGCCGACGACGTGGTGCTGCCCAGCCACCTCGCTGATCTCTGTGCTGTTCATGCGGAACGCGGCGGGATCGTCAGTCCCGACGGCTTGTTCTGGTTCCCCGGGCGCGGGGTCGATACCAGCCGCTACCGGGACGAACGGCCTGTCGCCGCCCCGCACGGGCAGATTAGGGAGATCCTGCGACACAACTTCCTGACGATAGCCTCGTTGGTCGGCCGGGACGACTACGACGCCGTAGGCGGCTTTCGCGGGGACTTCGACGGTGCGGAGGACTGGGATCTCTGGATGCGACTGATCCGTTCGGGCGTCCACGTGCACGGGACGGGTGCGAGCTACGTCTACCGGCAATCGCTGGGCAGCTACAGCCGCGAGTCCCGTGCAGCGGCGGCCTCGCTGTCCCTCATCGACGCCGTGCTGCCCGAGCTCGACGGGGACGAGCGCGTCGTGGCGCTGCGCACGCGGCGCGCCTGGCGCGGCAAGCTCGTCACCGCCCGCGCGCTCGAGCATGCCAGGCAGGGGCGTTGGGCCGCCGCCCGACGCACTGCGGTGCCGGCCGTAGCCTGCCGGGACCGCTCGTCCGTGCGGGCGGCCGCCATCGTCGTCTCCCCACGGCGTGCAGCTGTACTCGCTGAGCTGCGCGCACAGCGGCTATGGGGGGTCAGCGTGCAGAAAGACGCCGGAACTCGCGCGTGACCGGCGGTCCGCCGGAGTTCGCGGCCCCGACAGCATCGCCCGTGACCGGCCGGCGCTGTCGGTGACGGTTCCGTCCGAGGGAGAGCTGACGACGACGGCGTCGATGTCCGGACGGGCGAGCCGTGGGGCCCTGTGGATCGCCGCGGCGACATGGCTTCAGCGCGGGGTCTCAGTCGTGGTGCTCTTGGTCCTCGCGCGCTTCCTGGAGCCCCGCGAGCTCGGTGTGCTCAGTCTCGCGACGCTGCTGAGCTTCTTGTTCTTGTCCGTCAGCGAGCTCGGCTTCCTCAACGCGCTCGTCTACCAGCGAAAGCGGGTCAAGGAGGCGGCTGAGGTCACGCTCGCCGTCACGTTGATGGCGACGACGGCATGCTGCGTCCTGCTGCTCGTAGCTGCGCCGTACGTCGCCTCCTTCTTCGACACCCCCGACGCCGACACGGTCCTGCGTTACTACGCGTTGATGCTGCCGTTCTCGGCGATCGCACAGGTCGCCGAGGCTGAGCTCACACGTCGGCTCGCCTTCAGCCGACGCTTCATGGCGAGCTTGCCCAGCGCACTGGGCGGCGGCATCACCGTCGTCCTCGCCGTGCAGGGCTACGGCTTGTGGTCACTCGTGATCGGAGACGCCGTCAGAGAGGTGCTCCGGTGCCTGATCGCGTACGTCGTCCTTCCGGAGCGTTTCGGACCCCGTTGGCACCCCGACGTCTTCCGCGAGATGTGGACGTACGCCAGGGGCTCCTTCGCCGCGACGTGGCTCGACAACGCCCTGCAGAACGTCGACTACCTGCTGGTGGGCAAGCTGCTCGGTCCCACGGCTCTCGGCCTGTACACCCTGGCGTTCCGCGTGGCGATCCTGCCTTTCGTCGTCGTGACACAAGTCGTCGTGGGCGTCATGTTCCCGGCACTCGTGCAGGTGTCCGACGACCGTCAACGCATGAACGACGGCTTCGAGGTGAGCTTCCGGCTCGGATGCGCAGCCGTGGTCCTGCTGGCTGGTGGGGTGGCCGCCTTGGCCCCGCACTTCTTGATCCTGGGACAGGAGTGGCAGGCAGCCGAGATGACCGCACGACTGCTCGGCGTCTACGTCTGCTTCCGCTCTGCCGCCTTCATGGCTACCCCGGTCGTGCAGGCGCTGGGACGACCGGGCACCGTGGCGGCGCTGCGCGGCATGTGGACCGTCCTGCTCGTGATCTCCTTGCTGAGCTTTGGACGGCAGGGCATCGCGGCCGTCGCCTTGGCGCAGGTCGTGGTGGCCGCCGCCATGTTCTTTGCCCACACCGTCCTCGTGGCCCGCGTAGGCGGGACGCCTGCGCTCCGACTGGTGCTCGGGCTGGCGCGGCCAGGACTTGCCGCCGGTCTGGCAGCCCTTGTCCTTGAGGGTCTCCGTCGCCTCGGCGGAGTGTGGACGGACTACGACGCCGTCTGGTGCTTCGTGCTCTCCGGCTCGGTGTACACGCTCGCCTTCGGCGTCTTTGTCCTGCTCATCTCCCCTCGTCTGATGGGGGACCTGCAACGCGTCAAGGGCGCTCTGACGGGAGGCTGAGCGAGATGCCAACTGGTTTAGGCTGTTCGCGTGATCGTTGATCGGTATGTCGGAAGCACCTCATGAGCGCACCCAAGGTCGACATCGTGGTGGGCGGTATCTGGCACGCTCCCGATCTGGCGCTCGGCTTGTCGTCCGCCGGCTGGTCGGTCCGTGTCATCACGTCGGCCCGGTCCTTGGATCTTCCTGGTGTGGAGCTCCGGCACGTGCCTGTCGCCCGGTATCCGCTCAGGCTGGTCAGCGGCTTCCGGCGTCCGGACGTCGCCGTCCATACCGCTTTCGGTCTCGCCGCGCGCAGCCAGTTGCGCCCCGACGCGGTGGTCGTTGCGTGGTCCTCCTTTGCGCTGGCCAGTCTCGTGGCTCAGCACCGGCCGGTGGTCATCTCTCGCGGCTCGACCCATATCGCGACGCAGCGCCGGATCCTCATGCAGACGGCACAAAGCAGCGGACTCCCGCTGCCCGCGCCCAGCGCGGCGATGGTGGCGCTAGAGCGCCTCGAGTACGCCCGCGCCACCCGCGTGACGGTGCCGACTCCGGACATCGCGGCTGATCCACTGTGGAGCGAGGATGCGGCTGCCCTCAACGTCGCGCCCTATGGATTTCCTGACTGGGCAGGACGGGTGCGGAGGGGTGCGCGAGCACGCGGGCGTGTGGTCTTCGGAGGCGAGATCGGATATCGCAAGGGGGTCGACTACCTCATGGCAGCGCTTCGGCAGCGGAGTCCAGGCGCCAGCGAGTGCCGGCTTTTCGGCAGGCCGGTCAGGGGGTTCCCGGTCGGCGACATCCCTGATTGGTGGGATATGCCCGGATACGTTTCCTCCGAAGAGCTCCATGAGGAGCTCGGCTCAGCGTCGGCGCTCGTGCTGCTGAGTCGCGAGGAGGGGATGGCCAGGGTGGGCCAGGAAGCACTGGCCTGCGGCACACCGATCGTGGTCTCGCCGCAGAGCGGACTCGGCTGCTGGCTGAAGGACGGCGGCGGCTTCGTTGTCGATCCGCATGACCCGGAGGCGGTTCGGCACGCTCTCGCGCGCATTGACGCAGACTGGGAGCACCACTCAGAGGTGGCGTTGCGGACCGCCCGTTCTTGGTCCTGGGAGGACCACAGCAGGGCTGTCGTCGAAGGACTGGCGGGTGCAATCTGAAGCGTGGTGCACGTGGGTTTACGACTTCGCCGACCAGGGCTCGACCGCGCGACTGCTAATCTTCGGCTGCGGCGTCACCACTTTGGGATCCGGGACAGGCGCCTTGCTCTGGCTCGTCGGCTCGTCGTGGAGGGCACTACTGTCCACGCTCTGACGGAAAGTGACCCGCTTCGGGTCGGCGCCGGCCTTTGTGGGTGCGGCAGCCGATCCGCCTCCGGACCACCGCCGTGACCAGTCCCGGCTGCGAGTGCGGGCAAGCACGAGTCCTAGCACCTCTACGCCGACGCGCTCGAGATCCTCGATGGTGCCCTGAAGGCGACTCGGGGTGGTGGAGCCCGCCTTGACCACCACGATGACAGCGCCGACCGACGCGGCCAGCATGCGGGCATCGGCAGTCGAGTTCAAGGGGGGCGCGTCGATCAACACGAGCTCTGCGAGGTCGGCGAAGCGGGGAAGCTGCCGAAGGTAGACACCGACCTCGCTCGCGCGATCGCTGAGGGCGGCTCCAGCCGGGACCAGTTTGAGCCGCGAGTACGCCGTCGACTGAAGCAGCTGTTCGGGTGCCAGACCGCTGTGCTCGGCGGCGGTGAGCCCGTGCCCGACGGCGATGCCGAAGACGCTGTGCTGCGTGGGCGTGACGAGGTCGGCGTCGATGAGAATCGTGTCACGCCCGTACTCTGCCGCCGTCACCGCAAGATCGGCAACCACCATTGACTTGCCGTCGACGGAGTGCAAGCTGGTCACGGCGACGAGGGAGTGGGGATGCTGGCGCAAAGCGAAGAGCAGGTTCGCATGGATGTGGCGAAGATCCTCGCGTCGGCTGGGGAAGGCCTGGTCGTCCACCACGACCCGCGGCGCATCCCGACGAAGGCGCTTGTCATAGGACACGGAGCCCAGGACCGGCGTGTCGCTGGCCTCTTCGAGCTGTGGCAGCGTCTCGATCCTACCCAGCAGGCGGTCGAACAGCAGAGCACCGGATCCGGCAACGGCCAAGGAGAGAAGAACGATGGCAGCAACGGCCAGAGGTCGGTTGGGAGCGATGGGTGTCTGCGGTACCTGAGCCGCGTCGAGCAGGCGTCCTTCTAGCACACGACCCGCACGGACCTCCTCCACGAACTCCTGGGCGGTGAGATCAGCGGTATCGGCGCTCAGTTGCGCCGAGCCCGCTTGAGCGACCACGCTGACGACGGCGGAGTCGGGGAGAGTGCGTACGAAGACGGAGTCCTCGAGGTCCTCGATCGTGGTCCCGTCGTCGAGCTCGTCCACGACGCGCCCAAGAACCACACCGCTCTCCACGACCTCTGCGTAGGTGGGCAACAGGCTGCGCACCGCCTCCGAGTAGAAGGGGAGGCTACTTGCCGTGCTACCGGTCTCGTCCGGCAAGGGGAGCAGCGCGACGCTCACCGAGGACTCGTAGATCTCCTCCTGAGTCGACAGGAAGACACCACCGGATAGCCCGACGAAGCACAGCAGGTACAGCGCGAGGAGCCTACGTCGCCAGACCGACCGCAGGATCGAAGCCGCGGTCACGATCGCCCTCCGGCAGGTCCAGATCCATTCGGCCGCATCACGGAACGGGTCTGCATCATGACCTGGCTCATCGCAGCTGACTGTCTTTCATCACACGGATCGCAGGATGACGCCGTTGCCGGACGCAAGTCGGAAAGTGGTGACCGAGTCACCGGACGCATCCAGGTAGGGCCCGGGCAGAGTCACTGTGACGGCCGTCCCGGTGGGATTGACGACAACGAAGCCGTTGGTGAACTCACGTCCGTATCCACCGTCCGGCAATGTGGTCATCGTACCCACCGGTCGGCCCAAGTCGTAGTCGAAAGCAGGAAACCACCCGTTGGTGTCGTGCGACAGGCTCCCGCGCCCTTCGGTGGCCAAGAGGAAACTCGACAACCCGTACAGCAGCGCTGCCTCGTCGTTGTCGGCGCCCTTCACATTCACCAGGGGCGTCTGGCCGGCTCGCTCCGAAGCGGCCACGTTGTCGACCTGGCGTCGCCAGCTGTTGGCATCGTCATCGAGCAGTCGGACAAAGCCGTCACCGGTTCTGAAGGTGACGAAGTTCTCTTCAATGGGTCCGGTGACGAGGCTTCCCCAGTCCTCGAAGAGTCCAGGGTTCAGTCGGCCGTCACCGATGTTGGCATGGACGGCGAAGCCTCGGTCTTGCAGTGCGGTGCCCGCTGCGGCCAGCATCGACCGAGTCGCCCTCTGCATGGACTCGTCGGTCGGATATCGAGCAGGTGGCCGGCCCTCGTTATACAGGTCGGCCCTGCTGAGGGCGTTGTCGATCAGCACTCCGTCCCATCCTTCTGCAGCCAGCTCCGACAAGACGTTGTCGATCCACAGCCTCTGGTAGTCCGGGTCACCGACGTCGACGTGCCAGTGACCAGGGTAGTCAGCCCACTCTAGGCGAATGCCCGTGGAGTCCGTGAGAAACCAGGCAGGATCGGCGCGGTCAGCCTCTGCGTAACCAACGCCGGTCGGAAGCCGCTCCGCGTCCTGCCCGTCGTCAAGCGCGCCCGGGTAGCTGCGCACCGAGGCCATGTCCTTGTAGACGAGGACGGTCGTGCCGGGGGACTGGCTCTTGATCTCCTGCAACCGGTCGAGCTCCCAGGCGTTGAGGCCGACCACCGCCCGATCGCCTGCCCGCAGCCGTTCGTCGTCGCCGGGGTCGGAGTTTAGGTCTACCGCCCACGTCTTGATGCTGCGCGGTGCCGTGGCCGAGCCAGAGCGGACCTCCTGCACAACCACGTAGGCGGCCGCCAAAAGCGCCGTGAGCCCGACAAGGCCTATGGTAAGCGCTCGCCAACGCGACGGGGTCAGCGGAGGTGGGGACCAAGGCGGTGCGCTCGCAGCCTTCAGCACGTGGTCCTGCACTGTCGTCCCTTCGCCGGGTCAGGGGGCCGTAAAGTAGCCGCTGTCGGTCGGTGGCCACGATACCGTCCGGTGTCCGGCGAGGTGATTCTAGACTGTCTTCGGTGCTGGTCGGCCCGTTCCTCTCGACGCGACCCTTGACCTCTGGAGTTCACGCGTGCGTGACCGTCGCCCCAACCTTGCGAGGTGTTCGGTGCGAACGAATTCGGCAGCGGCCGCGGCATGAGCGTAGGCGGCCTCGCTCGTTCCAGGACTGGGCGGCACGAGCTTCCCAGGACCGGGCTGCTTCTGAGCCTCGCGCTCGCCGCACTCCTGGGGCTGACCTCGATCGGCGGGCTCCTGGCGGCGAGCCGCCCTAGCGCGCTGCTGGCGCTGCTGCTGGGCGCCCCCCTTGCCTTCTGGCTGGTGACGCGTCTGCGAGCTGCCGTAGGGCTGCTGGTGGCCTCCTTCTTCTTTGACGGCTACCTCGCGGCCACCGGTCTGCTCAGCCCGGCGAAGCTCATCGGCGTCGTGGCCTGTGTGAGCCTCGTCCACCACGTGCTAGTCCGCCAGCAAGCGCTCCTCGTCCCGCCACTGCTGCTCACCGTGGCTGCCTTCGGCCTGTGGGTGATCGTCGCGAGGGCATTCGCGCACGATGGCGTCTACGGCAACGAGGTGGCCCTCCGTTACATCATGCTGTTCGTCCTGGCGTTCCTCGTCGTGCAGTCGGTGGCAGGGGACCGGAGCACGGTGGATGTGTTCGGTGACGTCCTGACGGCTGCTGCAGGCATCGCCGCCGTGCTGGGCCTGTACGAGTTCCTCCTCAACGGGGCGGAGCGCGCGACGGGCCCGGTCGAGGACCCTAACGACTTCGCCTTCCTCCTCTGCACGGTCGTGCCCGTCACCGTCTACCGAATCCGCTGGGGTGGCGGACGCGTCGCCGGAGCCTTGCGGGTCCTGGCCCTCGTAGTCATGTTCGGCTGCATCATGGCGACCTTCTCCCGCGGTGGCCTCGTGGCTCTGGGAGCAGCAGCGGCCTGGGCCCTGTGGACACGGCGGCTCGCCGTGCGGTGGGCTGTCCTCAGCCTCGTCGCCATGGTGGCTGTCGCTGGTCTCGCGCTCTACACCAACCCCGAGACCGTGACGAGTGCTTTCGAGCGCAAGGAGAATGTCGCGCAGAGCAACATCGACACGCGCTTCATCACGTGGGAGCTCGCGGTCGAGCAGTTCCTGTCGTCTCCGATCGTGGGAGTCGGACCGGGCAACTTCGAGTACAGGTACTGGGAGTTCGCTCTGCCGTACGACCTTGGCGGTGCGCCACCGCCACCACACAACGCCTACCTGCACATCCTCGCCGAATTCGGAGCGCCGGGCTTCGCGCTCTTCGCCCTCTACCTGCTGCTCGGCTGGGGACTGCTCCGGAGGAGAAGCTCGGATCCCCGGACAGACGCGCTGCTGTCCTCGCTGGCTGCCGGCTTCCTGGTCGCACTTGTCGGTGCCGTCTTCCTCAGCGAGCAGTACTACGCACCGATGTGGGTCTTCCCCGCACTCGGCGCGACCCTGCTGGTCCGCGATCGCGGGGCACCCACGTCCCAGGCCCTCGGCGACGGATCAGAGGCCGGGCCTGCCGTAGCCGTGGCGGGGGGAGAAGGCCCCGCGAAGGTAACCGGAGCTGCGTCTGATGCCCCGTACAGGTGGGACCGGCGCTCGTGAGGATCCTGCATGTGATCGCTTCTATGGACGCTGGCGGCGCGGAGCAGCTGGTGCTGCAGTTCACCGCCGACTCGTTGAGCAGGGGAGACCAAGCCGCCGTTGCTTCAGCCGGCGGCGCGTGGACCGCACGACTCGAGTCAGAGGTCCGACACTTTGACATCCCCCTCGTCGCACGTTCACGCTTCGCCGTCCTCTCGACTGCCTGGCGTCTTCGTGCCGTCGTGCGTGATGTACGCCCGGACGTCGTTCACACGCATAACGTCGGCGTGACCGTTGCGCTGCGCCTGGCCATGGTGGGGATGCGGAAGCCGGCACCGGTTGTCACCACGCTTCACGGGCTCGCGCATGCGGACTACCCCACCGCGGCGCGTGCACTGGCCCGTACCGGCTCGACCGTCGTGGCCTGCGCACCCGCCGTTTCGAGGGCTCTCGAAGCAGTCGGCTTCCCGCCCGCTCGCTGCAGAACCATCGTCAACGGCGCCGCGCGGACACCGGCGTCAGCAGAGCGGATTGCGTCCGTGCGATCGCGCCTCGAGCTCGCTCCATGTCTTGTTCTGGGGCTCGGCCGCCTGGTGGACCAGAAGGCGTGGCCGATCCTGATCGAAGCGGCCCAAGCATTCCCTGAGGATGTGGACGTTGTGGTGGCCGGCGACGGTCCGCTCCGCCGCGACCTGGAGCGTCTGGCTGCTGAGGCTGGTGGGCGTGTGCGCTTCGTCGGCGTCGTCGACGATGTCGCAGCCCTTTTGGGCGCCGTCACGTGCCTGGTCTCGACGTCGGACTGGGAGGGCTTGCCGCTGTCGCTTCTGGAGGCCCTATCCTTAGGGGTGCCCTCGGTGGTTACCCGCGTGGACGGAGTGGTTGACGTCGTGCCCCCGGGTGTGGCCGTGCTGGTCGAACCGCGGGACGCCGCGGCTGTCGCGGCGGAGGTCTGCGGGTTGCTGGCCGATCCCACGAGGCGGAGCTCCTTGACCGCGGCAGCGCTCGCCAGCCGTTCGCGGTGGTCACCCGAATCCATGCTCGAGGCCTACCAGATGGTGTACGGTGAGGTCTCGGGGCGGTGACCTCGATGTGATCTCTGGAGGCAAGGCCTCTTGGTCAAGGAACGCTCAGGTCTGCGGGGTCGGTCTGCCGCCGCCCTCCGCTGAGCCGCTTGCCGAGCGAGATGCTGGGGAGCTCAATCCAGCGGTGCACCAGTTGCGCCGCACCGAAGAGCACGACGATCTCGAGCACGAGTCGCAAGGGGTCGGTCAACGCGAGACGCTCGGACACGAGAGCGCCCGTCGCCGGGTGCAGGACGTAGATGGCATAGCTCACAGCGCCGAGCCAGATCAGGACCGCAGGCACGCGCTGCCTGCCCCTCACTGCGATGCCGGTGTAGAGACCCAGCCCCGCGATGAACGAGAGAACTAATGCGGTCGGTGACCAAGGCTGCTCTCCGTCGAGCCCGTTAGCTACGGAGTAGCCGATCGGGACGGTCAGCATCCCGCCTAGAAGCAGATAGCGCCACGCCTGCGAGCCGTGCGACTCCCGAAGATGCAGAGCGTGACCTAGAGAAGCGCAGAACAGCAACATGGGGAATGTGACCGGCAGATCCGTCCCGGTAGCGCGCTCAGCAACTGACGCGCCGAGGAAGATCGTCAGCCAGATCCACCCAGCGTGCAGTGAGGAATCGAGGACGTTGAAGTACTTGGCGACGCCAGACTGCACGTAGTAGACGAGTTCGAGGCTGAGCGTCCAGGCCACCCCGAGGATTAGCGGTGCACCGATCAGCGTCTGCAGCATCAACACGTTTAGCACGACCACACTCACCGACAACTCGCCGATCTCGCCCGGATCGAGAACGACCACGAGCGACAGGGCCAGCAAGTACGTCGGAAAGAGCCGGAAGCACCGGCGTATCGCGAAACTCCGCACCGACTGGTTGGCCAAGCTCAGGGGAATGACATAGCCGCTCACCACGAAGAACGCGACAACGCCAGCCCGTCCCATGCTGAAGTTCTCGACGGTCCACTCGTAGAAGACCGGATAGCGCGTGATGAGCATGTGCTCGACCACGACGAGGCATGCGGCGACACCCCTCACCGCCTCGAGGAAGACGATTCGCCGTCCGGCTGCTCGCTCCTGGCCCAAGGCTGTGCCGTGTGAATCTGTGGGCAATCCGATCATGCCCCCTCGAGTGGTCGATGCTGGCGGCAAGGTGCGCAGCCGAGCTCGAACCTACCCTAACGAAAGGGTTGGGACCACCGGGTTTGAGGCGACTCACCCCCGCCTCACACGCCTCGCCCGGGCTCCACGTGCAGAGCGCCTTCGCGGTCACACGCGCCGCTTCTTCAGATCACGGTCCTTCTGGGCATCTACCCTCCATGCCGGATCTCGATCGTCGCGGCGAAGGGTCACCACCTCCACAACAAGATCACCTTCCTCGGGCGACGCCGCTGCAGCAGCTCCGTCGTCGTGACGGAGCGCCAGCCGCGCTGCCTTATGCCGCTGAGCAGTTGATCCAACAGATCTGCTCGGTCGAAGCTGGGGACGGCATGGGGATCGCCGGAGAAGCGGGGCTCATAACGGTCGTGTAGAAGCAAGACTCCTCCAGTGTCGAGGCGGCTCAAGCCCCGCTCGGCGACGGTCTCCGCCGGTTCGTCGAGCCAGTCCTCCGCCGTCGCGGTCCAGCCGACGATCCGCAGCCGATGAGCCGAGGCCACGGCGGCGACTCGGAGGTTCATGGATCCGTAGGGCGGGCGGAAGATCTTGGGGCGAGTCCCCGAGACGGCATGCAGGTGAGCACGCCCGTCACGGATCCCCGACCAAACCTGTCGGAGCGTGGCCTGTGACAGGCGAAGGTGAGTGTCCCCGTGCAGCGCCACCTCGTGACCTTCCTCGAGAATGCGTTCGACGATCTCGGGATACTGCACGGCACGCTGCCCGAGCAGGAAGAAGGTCGCATGCGCCTCGTGCCGAGCGAGGACCTCGAGCAGCGCCGGCGTGACAACAGGATCAGGGCCGTCATCGAAGGTGACGCTGACCACGGGATCGGCTGTGCGAGCACCGACCACGGTGCCTCCAATCAGGTTGGCCAGGTTCTTCGCCGCCCGCCGTCGCCCATGGCCACCAAGGGACGCGTAGGCGGGGGAACCAGGAGTGGGCTTCATCGTGCTCCCTCGGTGTTCATCGCTCACGACCGCTGATCTCATTGACGTCGAGAACGAACCGCTCCAGCGAGAAGCGCCCCCGCGCGGCCGCCAGGGCCGCCGATCCCATCGTCGCCGCTACGACCGGATCGCTCACGTGCCGGAGCGCCTCCCGGAGCGCGCCCGCGTCCTGAGGGGGCACGAGCACGGATGTCGTCTCGTCGAGGTAGTCCTCGATGCCCAGCGAACGCGTGGCGACGACCGGTCGTCCTACGGCCATCGCGGCCAGCAGCGCGTTGTGCCCAATGGACCGATCCGTCCTCGCCAGTGGGAGCACCAGCGCGCATGCCCCCTCGAGCAGGGCGAAGAAGTCGTCGCCCTGTGCCTGCGGCGCCAACCGAAGCGGTCCTCCCCCTGGCAGGGAGCGGGGGCCGGTCACGACGACCTCGACGTCGAGCCCACGGGCCGCCTCCGCCAGGGTGGACCAATCGCGAGCGTCACGGCCGGCCGCCAGGAGGTAGCTCCCGGGGGGCTTGGGAAACTCCGTCCGTGCCCGCACGGCGAAGGGCACGAACTCGATCCGGTCACGACGCAAGCCGAGGGCGACAACCGCATCGACGCCCGCGCGGCTGCTCACCAGTACATGCTGCGCGCGAGCCAGGCCGGCAAGCTGCACACGCTGAGTCCAGCTTGAGGTGTCGGAGGTCAGGATGGGGCTGATCACTGTCAGCGGCGGAGCCGCCCGTCGGAGCGTGCTGAGCAGACCTGTCATAGCACCAGCGATGGGTTGCCAGGCAACAACCCGAGCGGCGCCGCTCATCCACTGTGCGTGGGCGGACATGGCCGCGTAGGTCGGCCAGCTCCTCAGACGATGGGTACGTGTGCCGACCGTCAGCCCCATGGGTCGAGTACGGATGACCCGCGTAGCCGTACCTGTGGTCTCCCAGGCCCAGCGAAAGTCCTCGTCCTGCCCGTCCAGCCAGTCGGCCAGCCACAGCGCCGCGTCCTGGGACGGATTGCCCACTGCGTAGGAACGCAGGAGGGGAGTCATCCAGAGCCTCGTGCGCACGTGATGACCCGCGCGTACACGTCGAGGTGCTCACGAGCACAACGCACCACGTCGAACTGCGTGCGAGCGTGCTCGGCTGCGGCCTTGCCGAGCGCCGTCGCCAGACCTGGGACGTCGAGGAGTCGGCGCAGCGCGGCCTCGAGCTCGTCGATGTTCCCAGCAGGGGTCAGCAGGCCGGTTCCCGGTGGCAGGGCCTCTGCGATGCTCCCGGCATCGCTGGCCACACAGGCAAGACCTGCACCCATCGCTTCGAGAAGTGCCAGCGGGAGCGTCTCGGCCAGCGACGGGAGGACGAAGAGGTCGGCGCGCGCCAGGAGGGAGGGCACGTCGGTGCGGTAACCAGTGAACTCCGCTCGCCCGGCTAGACCGGCGTGCGCTAGCCGCTGCTGCAGCTCCTCTCTCTGGTCGCCTGCCGATCCACCGACCATCAGCAGGCGAATGTTGTCGTGGTCGGGCGCCAGCCGGATGAATGCCTCGACCAAGACCCCGACGGCCTTTCGGGCGGAAAACGACCCTGCAGTCATGATGACGCTCGGGCGCTCGGGTACGTCTCGGGTCGGATGCATGGGCACCCCGTTGTAGAGCGTCAGCAGTCTCTTCGCCGGCACCCTCAAACGGTGTTGCAGGAACCACGTCATTGCAGCCGCAGGCGTAATGGTGAGAGCGCAGCGTCGGGCGACCAGGGCGTCGGCGGCCAGCACGAGAGCAGCTTGCGGCGGCACCGGCAAGCGCGAGGAAGCGCCGAGCCCCGTATAGACGTGCGTGGCGGCGTCCGGCAGACCGTGGTACGTCGCTACGAGCGGTACCCGCCGGATCCTTGCAACTGTCGAGACGGCAAGGGCAGCGCGGCGGTCCTGGGCGTGGACGATGTCCGGCCGGAAGGCCTCGACAGCGTCGCGCAGGCGCCGAGCACCCTTCACATCAGTCTTGCGTTCGAGGGCGAAGGGTGTCAGGAGATCTGTGACGTCTCCCGCGCTCGTGACCGGTGGAGGGCCGAAGATTCGCACCGTTGCGCCCAGCTGCACCATCGCGAGCGCCAACGCCACGCTCAGGTCAGTAGGCCCGGCGCGGTCCTGCGTAAGTACGAGGGCAATGCGCACGTGGTGACCTCTCGTGATACGCCGCCAACCCGTGAGATGCGGGAGTGGTGGTCCGCTGGAGTGTGTTCGCAGTCGCAGACAGACCATGCGACTGCCTCTAGTACGGGCTGATCTCAGGGGAGGCCATGTGCTGCGGCTCGGGGGATCGGGTCCGGACAAGCCTGTCGGTACACGGCCAGCAGCGCACGCCGTTGCGCATCTCGGGAGTGCCTGGACGTGAGGGCGTTGCTAGCCTCAACAAGGCGCTTGCGCCTGTCCGTGTCATCAGCGATCTCAATGATCAGCCTTGCTGCCGTGGCTGGGTCCTCTGCAAGCGCAGGCAGGCCTAGAGACTCAAGCGCCGGGATGCGCCTGGCGATCACGGGCAGCCCCAGGGCGGTCGCCTCGAAGATGGACATGGGGGCGCCTTCCCAAGCGGCGGTGTGCAAGTAGACGTCGGCGCTGCGCAGCTCCTGAAGGCAGGCCGCTCGAGGGATCCACCCGGTGACTGCGGCGCCGGAGGCCCGCACCGCTGCCTCCTGTTGAGGCGTTCCACCACCGATCCACGTCCACGTGCTGGAAGGCATGAGGCGCCGTCCCTCCCTGGTGACGGCCGTGAACCACGCCGGGTCCTTCTGCGGGAGTAGACGCCCTGACGCCACCACCTTGAAGTGGGAAGACCCGGGCCGAGGAGATGCAATGTGCGTCAGCTCCGGGGCGAGCTGCGGCACCACGAAGGCAGTCGGCCGACCAGGCAGCGCCCTGGCCAGCTGCGCTTCGCGGTCACTGACGGCCGCTACCCAGCGACCACCGAAGCTGAACACCGCTTCGCTGGCCCAGAAGGCGGCGCGGACGGCCGGAGACAGGTCTCTCCGCTCGAAAGCGAAGCAGTGAGGTGTGTAGACCGTCGACGTCCTGCGTCCTGGCAGTCCCAGTCGGGTCAGCGCTCCCGCGAACGACGAGTGCGCATGCACGATGTCCGGACGCAGGCGTCGTACCTGTCGACGCACCTCGCGCCACTGCCCACTCAGCCCGGATGGCAAAGGCAGGTTCTCGGATACGAGTGACGCCAGTGCGTCCCCTGTTTGAACGTCCGGACGGCGGTAGGCGAGCAGCATGTGGTCGTGCTCAGGAGTGCTGCGGACGTAGTCCTCCACAACCGTCGCCACACCTCCTCCGAACGCCTCTACGACGTGGAGGACACGCAGCGCAACCACGAATTCGTCGCCGCGCAACTGCGGGTCGTCGAGCCCAGTAGTCTCCTGCCGCTCCCGCGGGGCTAGGGCAGCCCTGCGTGACGGCCTCACGGGCGCCTCGTCATCTTCGGTGACTCACTTCGACCGTGTGGGGCAAGGCATACGGGTTCCATGATCACAGGCCGATTCCCTCGTAGTGCTCCACGGCCGTCTTGGGGATGAGGCGGCGACCGTCGATGACCGCGGCCGAGCTGCCGGTTTCGCGCATCAGCTCGGGGAGCCGCTCGAAGTGCTGCCAGCGCGTCATGACCAGGATCGCGTCCACACCTGAGATGGCGTCCTCGAGCGTGTCCTCGAACCGTACCTCGCCGTCGAACACCGGCTCGGCCATCGACCGCGCGATCGGGTCGTACGCCGACACCACGGCGCCGGCGTCGAGCAGGGCATGGGTGACCGGCAGCGACGGCGACTCGCGGATGTCATCAGTGCCCGGCTTGAAGGCCATGCCGAGGACAGCCACCCGTGCGCCATCAAGCTCCGGGACGCGGCGACGCAGCAGCTCCAGCATGCGGGCCGGCTGCCGCTCGTTGGTCGCGATCACCGCGTCGAGCACCGGCATCGGGCTCCCGTAGGCATGACCGAAAGCGATAAGCGCTCTGACGTCCTTGGGGAAGCAGCTGCCGCCGAAGCCGCAGCCTGCCGCAAGGAAGCTCAGGAACCCGGGGCTGACCCGGGACCCGTCCGCAGCCATTGGACTCAACCTCTTGTCGAGGTGGACACCTGCGAGGGCTTCCACGGAGTCGACGCCCACGGCCGCGCAGAGGTTTCCGATCTCGTTGGAGAACGAGATCATCGTCGCCAGGAGCGAGTTGGCGGCATACTTGATCATCTCGGCGGTGGTGGTGTCCGTGCGCACCACGGTGGCGTGGGTGAAAGAGGCGTAGAGACCCGCCAGCGCGTCACGGCTGCGGTCGTCGATGCCGCCGACCACGATGCGGTCAGGGGACGTGAAGTCGACAACAGCCGCGCCCTCGGCTAAAAATTCCGGGTTCATGCCGACGCCGAAGTCGGCACCGGCATGCTTGCCCGAAGCAGCCTCCAGCGTGGGTAGGACGACGTCGGCCGTGGTCCCCGGGACGACGGTGCTCTTCACGACCACCGTATGGTAACCGTCCTTGTCGGCTAGGACCTCGCCGATCTGACGGGCCGCCTCCCGCACGTAGGTCAGGTCGATCTGCTCGCCGTTGAAGGGCGTGCCCACCGCGATCAGCGTCAGCTCGGTCGACAGGATCGCGCTGCGCAGGTCGGTGGTCGCTGTCAGGCGGGTGCCGACGTTCTTGGTCAGCAGCTCTTCGAGCCCGAGCTCGTAGATGGTCGGGACTCCCTTGTTGATGAGGTCGACCTTGGCCTGGTCCACGTCGACGCAGATGACGTCGTGACCGACCTCGGCCAGCCCGACACCGGAGACGAGCCCGACGTAGCCGGTGCCCACGATGGAGATGCGCACGTCAGGAGTCCTCAGCTACGTGGTTCGCCTTGTACCAGATGAGCGCCCGCCGGAGCCCATCGTCTAGTGCCACACTTGGGTCGTAGTCGAGCTCGTCGCGGGCCTTGGAGATGATGGGGGAACGGCGGTTGGGGTTGTCGATGAGGTAGTCGGCATCGCTGCTCTGACCGAGCACCACCGCGCCGCTGTAGCCCCACAGCGCGCCCGCGGCCGTCACGAGACGGCGGGCCAGCTCGGCCATGCTGATCTCGGGGGACTCGGTGCCGATGTTGTACGCCTCGCCCGCACGGCCGCGGACGAGGATCTTGTAGTAGCCGACGACCGCGTCGGCGACGTAGCAGAACGTGCGGGTCGGCGTGCCGGCCGACAGCATCACGACGTCACGCCCGGCCAGGATGTCGCCGGCGAAGTCGCTGATCACCCGACCGTCGGTGACCTTGAGGCCCGGACCGTAGTTGTTGAAGGGACGCGCGACTGCAACCGGGATCTCGTGCTGCTCGGCGAAGTTGACGCACAGCGTCTCGCCGTAGCGCTTGGACTCGTCGTAGCAGGCGCGGGGGCCCGTGCAGCTGACGTTGCCGCGGTAGGTCTCCGGCGTCGGGATCTGGTCGGCCGGGGGGTCGCCGTAGATCTCGCTGGTCGAGTAGAACAGGAAGCCGTCCAGGCCCCGACCGGCGCGCTTCTCGGCCAGGGCGTAGTCCAGCAGGGTACGCAGCCCGTTGACGTTGGCGTCCATCGTCTCGATCGGGTGCTTGCGGTAGTAGGTCGGCGAGGCGATCGACGCCGCGTGGATGATGTAGTCGACGTGTCCGATGTCGTGGGGAAGCGGACCGGTGATGTCGAAGGTCTTCAGCGTGAGGTGGTCGGTCCCCTCGAGGGCCTTGAGCCAGGGCGGCACGCCGCGGGAGTAGTTGTCGTAGACCACGACCTCGATCGGCGCGAGGTCACCGGTCGCCCGGGTGGCGTTCCAGTGGACGGCCGTCTGGACGAGGTAGTGGCCGAGGAAGCCGGCACCACCGATGATCAGCAGCCGTTTGCCGGACAGTCGGGGGAGCTCGTCCGACAGGCCGCCGCAGATGTGCTCCAGGTCCTCGCGGACGACGGTGGCCGCGTCGTCCGCCGTCGCGTCTGGGCCTGCGCTCGTGCTGTCAGTGCTGGTGGTCATCAGGTGCTCACCGTCGCCACGGCCGGGTAGAGAGCGTCCTGCTCGGCGCGCAGGGCGTGGACGGAGGTGTTGGTTGGGAGCTCGACGTCGGCGTAGGTCAGGACCTGGTCCTTGACCACGTCGCGGACCAAGCGGCAGCCCTCAGCCAGTCCCATGGGGAGCAGGTCGTCGCTCCGCACGACATCGTAGTTCTCGCACTGCCCGTAGGTCATGTAGTAGCCGAGGCCGTCGAGCACGGTGCCGGCGGGCGAGTCGACCTTCGCCGTGGTGACGACATCGACGACCGGACCGGCCACCGGGGCGATCACGGTGTCGTGGAAGAGCACGACGCGCGCGACGGACAGGGCGACCTCGAAGATCGTGAGGTGGTAGGGGACGTAAAAGCTGTAGACCGGGCCGGAGCCGAGCTTTCCGTAGTCGAGGTACAGCTTCTGGGCGTCGTCCTGCGCCTCGGCCAGGACGTAGACGCCGGGACTGGGCTGGCTGCCTACGACGTATTCCACTACTCCACCGAGCTCGCGGACCTCGTCGAGGTCGTACATCGTCACCAGGTCGTCGACGTGACCGTGGTGATCTAGGCCGATCATGCCGCGCTCGGCCACCTTCATACCGGTGGCGTTCGCGACGAGCGACTGCTCCATCGAGATCTTGGTGCCGTCGGCGAAGGACGTCACCATGTTGGGCGTCTGCCCCCACTGCTTCGCGAACGACGCCTGGGTCGTGGGGTTGCGGTAGCGGTCCTGCAGTCCCTTGATGTTGCCAGCGACCAATGGGCGGAGCCCGATGGACTGCACGAAGCGAAGGAGGTTCATCTGGACGCCGGGCTGATCTCCGTCGCATCCTGTGTAGACGACTCGAGCGGTTTCGGCCCGGCGTCGCAGCAACGGGCCGATGGTCGCATCGAGCTCGGCGTTCATGAGCACCACGTGCTTGCCGTGCTCGATAGCCGACACGGTCACCTGTGCGCCGTACTCGACGTGCCCCGTAGCCTCCACCACGGCCTCGACGAGCTGCGACCCGCAAACGACAGCCGGGTCGTCGGTCACGGCGTGACCGCCAACGCGTACGACTTCGTCCAGCTGCGCGGCCGAGGTGACCACCTTGACGTCGTCGATGCCTGCCCGGGCGTAGGCGTAGACAGCCGCATCAACGGAGCGGTTGCAGATCGCGGCGAGGTCCATCCCGGGGGTGTAGCGAGAGACTTGGTTGGCGATGCCGCGCCCCATGAAACCAGCACCGAACATGGCGAACCGGACGGGCTTGTCCGCATGTGCGCGTCGGCGCAGCTCCGTGTCGACAAGGATCATGATGCGATCACCACACCTTCCACGGCGCGCGGCCGCTCTGCCAGAGCTGCTCCAGGACCGTACGGTCGTGGAGGGTGTCCATGGGTTGCCAGAAACCCGTGTGCCGGAAGGCCGAGAGCTGCTGGTCCTGGGCCAGCCTGCGCAGCGGTTCCTGCTCCCAGACGGTGTCATCATCCTTGATGTACTCGACGACCGAGGGGTCAAGGACGAAGTACCCGCCGTTGACCCAGGCGCCGTCGCCACCGGGCTTCTCGCTGAAGGCGTCGATCCCCGTCTGACCGTCGGCCAACTGCAACGCACCGAACCGACCAGGAGGCTGCACCGCGGTGAGCGTCGCCAGGCGTCCTTCACGCCGGTGGAAATCCACCAGGGCGGTCACGTCGACGTTGGATACTCCGTCACCGTAGGTGAAGCAGAACGCCTCGTCACCCACGTGCTCGGCCACCCGCCTCAACCGTCCACCAGTCATCGTGGCATCGCCGGTGTCCACCAGGGTGACCCGCCAGGCCTCGGCATTCTTGGCATGGATCTCCACCTCGCCAGTGGTGAAGTCGAAGGTGACGTCGGAGGTGCGCATGGCGTACGAGGCGAACCAGTCCTTGATGACGTAACCCCTGTAGCCGCAGCACACGATGAAGTCGTTGATGTTGTGGGCAGAGTAGGTCTTGAGGATGTGCCACAGGATCGGGAAGCCGCCGATCTCTACCATCGGCTTGGGCCTGATGCTGGTCTCCTCACTCAGACGCGTCCCCAGCCCGCCAGCCAAGATCACTGCCTTCACGCCCCCACCTTCCCGACTTTGCTGTACAACGTCGTAGCACAGCGTAGTCGTGGATGGCGATTCACAAGCGACCTTGTGACGATCGGTGCGGTCTGTCACTCAACGGAGCCTCGACGAGCCGTGACGGTCATCCCGTTAGCCTGGCTGCGTGAACATCCTCGACTTGCCTATCGCCGGCCCCGTCCTCCTGGACTTGGAGAAGCGCTCCGACGACCGTGGCTTCTTCGCGCGGTCATTCGACCGTGACGAGTTCCTGGCTGCCGGGCTCGAGCCGGTGGTCGAGCAGACAAACATCTCGTTCAACCACCGTGCGGGCACCCTGCGCGGAATGCACTTCCAGGTAGAGCCCTCGCCCGAGGCCAAGCTCGTCAGGTGCACGCGAGGGGCCATCATCGATGTCGCCGTCGACCTGAGACGCGGTTCGCCGACGTACCTGAAGCACGTTGCCGTCGAACTGACCCACGAGAACCGCCTGGCTCTATACGTGCCGCCGCTGTTCGCGCACGGATACCAGACACTCCAGGACTCTTCCGAAGTGACCTACCAGGTCAGCGCCAGGTACGCACCTGCCGACGAACGTGGACTGCGCCACGACGACCCGGCTCTCGCCATCGTCTGGCCCTTGGAGATCTCGAGCGTGTCCGAGAAGGACACGGCGTGGCCGTTGATCGCCGAGCGAGCCCTACGCTGACCCGACTCTCGTCGAACCGGGCTGAGTGAGGTGGCGAGTCATCGAGGGCACAAGGTCGTGGCCAGCTGCTTGAGGGACGATCCGACGTACAGCACAGGCGACTTGCTGACTGGCCGCTTCAGGCCAAGGGCGGAACAGCCGATCCGACGGCATGGCCTCTCGTGAGACGACTCCTCGACTGCTGACGTCGTTGCGCAGCTCGTTCAACCAGGCCGTCGTCGACCAGGCCGCCGTCGACCGGGCGCCGACACGGCCGGTGGTCATCACCCCACGAGCTGTGGCGCGCGACGCCGACCCG
>Ga0105047_10004758_pt1 | contig 23557 bp, 19 predicted proteins | sample MAT04_FD_78384 | JGI IMG/M metagenome (GOLD analysis project Ga0105047, IMG submission 78384) | Freshwater microbial communities from Lake Fryxell liftoff mats and glacier meltwater in Antarctica - MAT-04 (megahit assembly) | ecosystem: Environmental > Aquatic > Freshwater > Ice > Liftoff... | reverse complement strand
CGTCGAGACCACCGATCCGCCGTTCTGATCACGCTTCACTTCCAAAACCTTACAGGGGCCCTTGCGGGCCCCTGTTTCATTTACGCCGCTACCCCGGTTCGCCGCGATTTAATGACGCCAGATTTGCGCGGGTTTGCGCAGCCGGCAACATCAGCGTGTGACCGGTGTGCCCCTTCTGGCCGCCCGTGGGCTTCTGGCCCGCTTTGCGCTGCGATTTCGGCTTCGGCCTGAACCCATCCGTAGAGGGCGGTTTGCTGGAGTTGCGGCTGTTCTGCGCCAATCGCCCTTCCAGTTCGGCCACCTTGGACAACAGCGTCTCCACCTGTGCAAAAATCGCACGGATCAGGTCGTCTTTTTCGGCAACGCTGAGTCGGTCAAGGTCAGGCAGGGCTTCCATGAGCAGTATTATTCACTTTAACAACAATTTTTAACACCATGAATAAAAAGAATTTTGCCGCCTACTTGAGTAGTTACTAAAATACTTTCGTTTCGATGAACCAACACCCGATCTAAAGCAACCTATGACAAACATGCGTCGGATAGATGATGAATCAGCGCGGGATTTATTGTTGCGCGTAAGCCAAGGTTGCGAAGCCTCGTTCGAATCGCTCTTCAGACTGCTATCCAGACGTGTTTTTGCTTTCGTCTGCCGCTCCATCGACAACCAGGAAGTGGCCAAGGAGATCATGTTGGATACGATGTACGAAGTTTGGCATAGCGCGAATCGGTTTCGCTCCGAAGCGAAAGTGTCGACTTGGGTGTTGGGCATCGCCAGAAACAAGGTGCTGATGTCGCTGCGCACTCGTCGCGAAAACGCGCATGAGGATATCGACGAAATGGCGGAACTGCTCGAAGATGAAAATCAGAGCGTGTTCGACGAGGTCGCTGGCAAGCAGGCGAAGGCGATGCTGATCGAATGCATGCAGACACTTTCCCCTGCGCACCGTGAATGCCTGCACTTGTTGCATTTCGAAGAAATGAGCGTGAACGAAATTGCCAAGCTGCTCTCGATTCCGGATGGCACAGTCAAAACCCGCTTGATGCATGCACGCAACAATCTTCTGCGCTGCGTCAAGAGCAGTTTGGGTGACAGACAAGGGGACCATTCTTATGGCACGGCCAATTAACTCTGGCGCTAACCGCGGCCGGGAGAATGATCCGATTGAATGGGATGAAGCCATCAAGCATGCGGTGACTCAGAGCGCCGCGCTCGATCTGCCCGAGGATGAAGGCCTGAGCCAGGTGATGGCGCGCATCCGCGCATCCAGCAACCAACAGCACGCACAACAGATCAAAACTCTGGAAAAGCGCAGCCAGGGTTGGCTTGAGTGGTTCGGTATGCTGATTTCACCCCGTCCCTTGATGGCTTCCATGGCAGCGGTGTTGGTGGCGCAATTGGCCATCATCGTGTCTATCTGGCCGAATCAACAACTGTCCGACGAATATGCCGGATATCGATCAAATTCCCAGCATGCCGGCATCCATCAGCCGTTTATCCGGGTTTCATTCAAATCGGATGTCAGGGAATCGGATATCCGCATGTTATTGCGCCAGGCAGAAGCGGAGATCGTTGCCGGCCCGAGTCAGATTGGCGAATACTACCTGCTGGGCTTGAAAGGCGAATCTGCCGGTGTGTTTGAAACATTATCCGGTCAAGCCGTGATCGAAAGCATTGCGCTCGTCGATCAGCTCCCGGCATCCGGCTATTGATTCCACATCATGATCCAGCGACGTCAAGGTCTTGTTGTTTTCTTGGTTGCGTGCCTTCTGGCACTTCCAGTTGCAGCGCAATCGATACGCTTCAAGGAAACGCGCACGGCGCTGGTAATCGGCAATGCAAACTACGCCAACGCACGTCTACGTACCCCGACCCAGGACGCCAAGGCTATGAACAATATCCTGATGCGTCTGGGATTCAAGGTGACGTTGGAAGAAAACGCGTCACAACGCGACATGCTGACCACTTTCAAGAATTACATTGCTCAGGCGGAAAGGCACGATGTACGGCTGATCTACTTCGCGGGTCATGGCGTGCAATGGCGGGGCAAAAACTATTTGATTCCGGTTGATATCGAAATTCAGCGCGAAGAAGATCTGGTGAACAACGCAGTCGACCTGACCGAAGTCGTCGAGCGGCTGACAAACATGCGGCAAGGCATCAACATCATCATCGTCGACGCCTGCCGCGATAATCCGTTTACCGGCAGTGTCGCCCGTCTGGCGGATGCGCGCCGGATTCGCACACGCGGTCTGGCTGCGAAGCGAGATGAGGCGTCGATCGGGTTGGCGGAGGTACAGGTCAACGACAGTGGCACCGTAATCGCGTTTTCCACTTCTCCGGGTTCATTGGCGTCGGATGGTAATGGCAATCGCAATAGTATCTATACCAGGCATCTTCTAGAGAATATCGACCGACCAGGGCAGACCATCGAGAAAATGCTGAAGCAGGTGCGGATCGGTGTTTCTCAGGAAACCAACTTTTCCCAGATTCCATGGGAATCCAGCAGCCTGATGGGAGAATTCTGTTTCAAGCCGATTGCGCGCGGTGTTTGCGGCGGCGATTGAGGCCTGCTGGTTTAGCGCAACGCGACCAACAATGGCCCTGCTTCAGGTGCCCAGGAAATGGTGTAATTTTTTTTCTGGTAGCTCTTGTCATCCACCAACAAGGTCGTTTCCATACGGTATTTCTTGCCCTTTGCTGCGGCCGGGGCTTTGAAAGACGACGTGGTTTGGTAACTGCCGGCACCATCGACCGCGGCCAGCGATTCCGTTTTTTCCTCAATCAACTCGTTTTTTTCGTCATAGATGGCGTAATGCTGTTTCACGTCAGGGACTTTGTCACCATAACCAATGAGATCGGTGTTGGAAGTGACTTCGATTTCCCTTTCGCCATTGTTGACTGACTTCTGTTTTATCTGACTGGAGAAGGCGGCGGGTTTGATGTCGTTCTTGGGAATTTTCTGTTTCTTCGCGTATTTGGTGTTGGTGATCTTCGCTTCCGAAATCTTTTTAGATTCAAATTGCCAGCCAATCAAAAACCCCACAAGGCCGCCGACCACCGCACCGGTTGCACAATTTCCACCAGTCAGGTGCGCGATGCCGCAACCGGTCAGTGCGCCAACCAAGGCGCCGCTGGCGCGATTATCCATACGCACGGAGCCATCCGGATTCGTCGCGCACGATGCCAACAAGGAAATTGCCAGCGCGGCAGCAATGGGGGTTTTGTGATTGATTGTCATGATGTGCTGAGAGTGTAGATTTATTTATTCAGCGCAATATTACTATAGGGTCATCGAATATCGCGCCTACCATTTTTGGGGTTTGCTGGTTCTCGGTCATGCTCTTTACGCGTGTGCTGACGTAAGTATGTAGCAATGGAGGGGTGATGCGACCGGTACGTGCGTAGTCAGCTTTACCGTTGAGCCCTTCCAGAATGGCCTTGGTGAACGCACCGTTGTTCCATTCGTCGGCTTCCTGCGCGCTTTGTCGCCCGGCAGACCCGGCCAGCACGACTACCGCCTTTTCATCACCCATGTCATTCAGCGTGCCGGTCATGTCGGTATTGATCTTGAGTTCGGACAGGGCGAATCCGGAATGGCAGGTATCCAGAAAAAAGATTCCGCGCCCTTTCAAGTTGGCCAGCGTTTCCTGAATGGCTTTGCCCGGTACACCGGTCTGAATGCCGGCATCATCAGTGGAAAGATCGAGGTCGGATGGCGCAAAGTAATAATGGTTTTGCAGCATGAAGCCATGGCCGGCGAGAAACAGGATGCCCATGTCGTCAGCGGTAACCGATTGACGCAGCCATTTCAGTCCTTCCAGGACGTTGCTGCGGCTGGCCTGGGTATCGACCAGCATGCGTATCTCGGCATCGCCATACAAGGTCTTCGCCTGCTTCTTCAGATTGCCGGCAAAATCATTGGCATCTTTGGACGGATATTTCAGTTGGAATTGCGGTCGCAATTTCGGGTAGCTCGCAATACCCACTGCCAACACATAGAGTTTTTTGTAAACCGGCTGCTGCGCTTTCTGCTTTTGAGCCGCGTTGCTGACCGGCACAACCACATCGCGTTTGACATGAAAGATAGCCGGTTCCGAGCTGCCGTTGCGGTTACGTGCGATGAATGAAATTTCTGTACTGGATTCCGCTGGCAGTGTGATGGGCACTTCCAGTTCGTTCTTGCCGCGCAACTGCTTTTCGTTCAGTTCACTGATTAGACGGCCATTGGCGCGAATGCGGAGATTGTTTGCGGGCGCGCCATTGGGGCTGGTCAAGGCCACCTTGACCTTGATGTTGGGGGCAGAGGTGACGATTTCACGGTCGCTGCGCAATTCGATGATCGGAGGCAGGATTTGCTTAACTTCAGGCTCTGCAGTCACCTTGCTCTGCTGTTCTCCACGCCGGATTTCGGCTTGCGCCTGCCGCACGCCGGTGGCGGCATCGCCTTCGGCCAGTGTGTAGCGGAGCGCGGCGGGCAAATAGAAATGCTTGCGGAAGCGGCCAACCGGATAGAAATTGGCTGAGCGGTTGTACGCTTGATTGACGTGCCAGCCGATCAAGTCCTCGCCTGCCACCGATGAGTCGTAATGACCGCTTGGCGTCCAGAACAACCAGCGTTCGCGATCCGGATGCGGGAACAGCGCAAGCTGCTCCACGCCGTCGCGGCGGCGGAACCAGCGCAACGTGCCGTCGCCCAGGCCGGCGATGATCCAGCGATTGTCCGGGGTGGCATTGACCGACCAGACGGCCGCAGGCATGCGTTGTTGCCAGCGTTTTGCGCCGGTCGTGTCGAACAGGATCAGATTCCATTCGGTGCCGAGCACGAACTCCTTCTGGTCATGCGTGACAGCCAGGCTGTGCGACACGTCGCGGGGTGGCAGTTCGAGCAGGCGGCCATTCAGGGTGGGGTTGGCGCTGTTTTTCCATTTGCGGATATCTAGACCATCACCCCGATCCAGCGCGGCATGCAGGGCGCTGGCAACGCCTTGCCGCATTTCGCCGCTGGCGGAATCGAAGGTGACCTGTGCGCGACCCTCGCGCTCGAACGGAAACGCGAGCACCTTGCCATCCGCCGATACCTTGAGCGCGTCGCCGGCATCGCGAAAATCTGCCGCCACCCTGCCCTGTTGCAGCGTGCGTTTGCCGTCGGCATTGAAGACTGCCCACGAGGGTTCGGCGCTGCCTACCGCAACGCCGCCGTCGGGCATGGCGGCCAGTGAAATGATGATGTTGTCGAAGCGGGCGATGACATCCGGACTCGATGCATCATGGTCGAACGCCAGCAGGTTGAAGCTGTTGCGCGAACCTGCCGTGCCGCCGGCATACAGACGGCGGCCGTCGGCTGACCACGCGACACGCCCCAGATTGCCGCTACCGCCATAATCGCCGCTGTGCAGCCTGGTCAGGCTGGTCACCTCCAGAATATCGACACGCGCCGCATTGGCGTAGCCCACGGCAAGGGTGCGGCCATTTGGCGAGAATGACAGCCCATAAGGTTGTCCGCCATCGGCCAGTTGCTGGCGCGCGATGCGTTCCAGCTTGTTGCCCCCAAGTTGATACAGGCGCACCGAACCGTCCAGGCTGGCGGCCGCCAGCAGGCCATCCTTGCTGAAATCAAGCCCGAAGATAGAGTCGTTGTAGATTTCGTCACCATCCAGATATTTCAGATTGGCATGGAACACACGCAGACCCTGCTGGCGCAGTCCGACTGCAAGATAACGGCCATCGGGCGACCAGACGATTTGCTGCACCGGCGCCTCCAGACCGTTGAGCGCGCCGTTTTTCAGCATGGCGCCGCTGGCGCGGTCAAACAGGTACAGCGCGTGGCGACGCCCGTCGAAGGCGGAATTGCCACCCAGCGCAATTGTGGAACCATCGGGTGACAAGGCTGCCGCATAGATCGCGCCCAAGCTGTCCTCACCGATCGGCGGGCGCAGTACCGTCAACTGACGTCCGGTTTGCAGGCTCCAGACGCGCGCCGTTTTGTCTTCCGACGCGGTGACCAGATAGCGGCCGTCCGTGCTGATGCGGGTCAACATCGATAGATGCGCGCCAGTTTCGACACGCAAGATCGGCTCGGTGGGGACATTCGGCGCCGCCTGCGCGGCGCACGTCAGCAACATCAGGGCAATACGAATGGCATGTACGAGGAATCGGGGCACAACCTTTCCTTCTGGGCTGTTTTGCGGCTAACTGAGCAATAGCGTACCGCCAAATGAGCATGAATGACTTAATATTCCGCAAAGAGCGCAGGCCATGCGCGCTCGGAACGGCAATCAATCTTCTGCTAATTTGAACCCGCGGCAAAGTATCTGCAACTCAGTACCGTAGCGATTCCATTTTTTCTGAACTTCACCTGGTTGGGGGCTCAATATGCTGACACTGTGCAAGAAATCTAAATGGGTTATGGGCGGCCTGGTTCTGGCGCTTTCATTCCCGGTTTTGGCTGACGATATCGGCATGCTGCGTGGCAAGCCGAGCAAGGACCAGATCATTCAGGCCTTGAGTGGCGGCGATCGCAACGATGAGGCTTCGCCGCGCATCCGTACCCGAGGTCTGGCTATCGGCAATGCCGCTGCGACGCAGAATTCGGCACCGGCGGCCACAGCAGAACCCGCCGGCCCGCGCGCGCTGGATCTGGAGATTCAGTTCGACTACAACTCGCACAAACTGACGCAGGATGGCGCCGAGGTGCTGGACCAGCTTGGACAGGCGTTGCAGTCGGATGAATTGCGTTCGGCGCGGCGCATCGTGCTGGAGGGGCATACCGATGCCAAGGGCAGCGCAAGCTATAACCGCCTGCTTTCGTTACGGCGCGCACAATCGGTCAGACAATATCTGGCGTCCAACCACAAGATTTCCGGTGGCAAGATGAAGACCGTCGGCAAGGGTTCGACGGAATTGGCCGACCCCAGCAACCCCGAAGATGGTATCAATCGCCGCGTGCGGGTGATCCTGGAAGACTAGACGGATCGCGGTGGTCAGGCTGGGGATAAATATGCCGATACGTCAGGTGCGAGCGGGAACGCGACTCCTGGTGCTTTTGGTAGCGGCGCACTGCGGGCTGGTTTCGGCGGAATCTGCGCAGATCATCGATAAATCGCATAGTCCGCCGCAGCAGGCCGCGCCACCGAGTTACTCGGTGCCGTCCGACAAGGGCGATGACAAGCTCCGCTTCAACAATGTGATTCGCGGAGAGGCAGTCAAAGTCGGTCCCGATGCCATGTCGGCCGGGATTTCGCTGGGCGAACCCAAGCCGGTGCAGCCTGTTGCGCTCGTTTCGACAGCAGGAATGGAGTCCGATCACGCCGGCACTGCTCCGGTAGTTGCCGGCAATCCAGGTGTGTTGTCCAGGGAGCAGATCGTCACCGCAAAGGCTGGCGAGAGAACGTTTTACTGGTTGCAGAATAATCCGCGCGTTCTGGTGCTCGACATGCCAAATGTGGAGGACCAGTCACGCATTTTCGCGCGACTGGTGATTTTCATCGAACGTTCCAGCGCACCGCGCCATCGCATCCTGAGCGTTGAAGAAGTGCTGAAATGGCGGCTGGTCAACAAGGAAACACTGGCCACGCTGACCATAGGCAACAACATCCGGGCCAACGATTTCGCCCGGTTTTTCAACGTCGCACGGCTACAGAATGAGCCGATTACCGAAGACGAGAACTGGTTGCTGACGCAACTAATCAAACATGGCGTAATCATGTCCGTGGCAAACGGCTATGAGAGTCTGGCGCCCGAGAAGATTGTCATCTCGGTACCGCAGGTGTCGAAGATCGAAGGCTGCGCCAACTGCACCATCACGATGCTGAAACGCGATCTGATCTTGCGTCACGAACTTGCACATGCGCGCTTCATTACCGACCAGGTGTACCGTAATTACGTCTGGTGGTTCTGGCACAACATCCTGACCTCACAACAACGCATCGATATATCCAAATACCTGCGCTCGCTGGGCTATGACCTGAGCGCACCGGACATGCTGGTCAACGAGATGCAGGCTTTCCTGATCCACACGCCGGAATCGGAATACTTCTCCTCACGCGCCGCTGGTTTGCCAACCAAGCAGATGGCGACTCTGCATGCGGATTTTCAGAAGCATTACCCATCACCAGCGCAGCCATTGCGCACGCCCGCCGGCTATCGCTTGCAGTAGCCCGTCCACGCTGAAAGCGACAGCTCAGAACGACCGTTTGAAACCTGGCTGCCAGGACCAAGCCGTGGTGGCCGAGAAAGTTTTTTCTCGCTGTTAACCCGGATACATCATCAAAGCTCGCACGCCATCGTAGATGGTGGCTACTCATTCAGCGCTTTCTGCACAACATAGTCATCAGGCCGCAGCAAGGTAGCGGGGGTAAAGATGCTGAAGCGTTTCACATCGTGCTTTCCGGTCATCGTAACCTTGGTCAGATATGAGTTTCGCTTTCATCAGTTTGTCCTTTTCTTGCCACGAACCCCGTCAATCTTGCTGCAACACGCTAAAATCGCACGTTCGGCCCGCATCCTGTGGCCTCCTTTTTCGCTATCCGATCGATGCCCCGCCTGCCCGAATTTACCCTCGCCGATGTCACCCGCTGGTTTGGTGAACATGAAATTGCCAAAGCGAAAGGCTATCTCGACGCGGTCAGCCATCTGGAGGTGAAGCCGCCGCGGATCACCGCCAGCGTGCAGGGCAACGGGCCGTTTCCCTATCGAGTCGCGATCGGCCTCGATACCGACAAACAGGGCCAGCCACGTGCGGTGGCCGGCTGCAGTTGTCCGGTCGGCTGGATGTGCAAGCATGCGGCGGCGGTGATGCTGCATCTGCTCGACCAGGGCAAGACGCAGCCGAAGGTACGCGCCGATGTGCTGGATTGGCTTGATACGTTCCGCGAATCGCTGCAACTGCCGGAGGCGAAGAAGGCCGGCAAGAAGCCCGGTAAAGCCAGCGCCTCGCGCGAAGCCTTGTTCTATGTGCTGTATTCCGCCTGGAACAATGGCCGCGACTGGTCGGTGCAGTTCTCCAAAGCGCGGCGCGATGAGCAGGGCATGCCGAGCGGCACGCTGACCGACTGGAACAACGTTGAACGCGCCTTGATCCAGCCGCCCAAGTTCATCAATGAAGAGGATCTGGTGATCCTCCGCCTGCTCTGGGCGCACCGCTCGAAAGCGCGCTATACGCTAGATTTTCCGTTGCGCGGCCGTGCTGGAGAGGAAAGCCTGAACTACATGCTGACCAGTGGCCGTCTGCTTGCCGACCAGTTCGGGCTGCAGCCGTTCAACCTGGGCGAAGCGCGACCGGCCAAATTGAACTGGCGCTACGAGCAGGACGGCAGCGTGCTGCCGGAGTTGCAAGCCGACCCCCGCATCGACGCCACCATTCCGCTCGACGACATCTGGTATCTGGACAGCGAACGGATGCAGATTGGTCTGCTGCAACTCGATTTCCCGGCCAGCCAGGTGGCTCAGATTCTCGCCATGCCGGCGCTCAACAAGGCGGAAGTACCGCTGGTAGCGAGCACGCTGGCCGAACTGGCGCCGCAACTGCCAGCCCCAGAGGCGCCCGAACTGCGCATCATCGACACCGAGCCAGCGCCGATCCTCAGCCTCGACACGCTTGATGTGCTGGATGTCGGCCGCTATCGCCGCTACAGCTTCAGCGAACGCAAATTCGACTACCTGTTGCCGGCGTTCCAGTACCAAGACGTGCGCGTCGAAGCCAACAGCAAACAGGAATATGTCACCACCACCAGCGGCGAAACAGTGCGTATCAAACGCCACCTGGCAGCGGAGAAACGTTGGCTGCAAGACCTGGAAAGCCACGGCATCGCCCATGTTCCGCCCAACACGCTGTTCGCCAGTCGGCCGCGTCCACCCAACATTTATGGCTTGGAAAGCCCGGGCCACTGGCCGGAGTTCATGTCCGAGCATCTTCCCGCGCTGCGCGATGCCGGTTGGCAGATTCAGGTCGCCGCCGCATTCCGCCATCTGGTGCTGGAAGCTGAAGACTGGGACGCTGAACTCAGCGAGGATGCCGGCGGCTGGTTCAACTTGACCATGGGCGTCATGGTGCAAGGCCAGCGCCTGCCGCTGGCACCCTTGCTCTACGAGTTGTTCCACAGCGATGCGCGCTGGCTCGATGCGTCCAAGGTAAAGGCCATGTCCGACAAGGCTGCGGTGATCCTGACCACGCCTTCCGGTTCGCGTCTGCGCGTGCCGGCCGGGCGCATCAAGCCGCTGGCGCTGACCTTGATCGACTTGTTCGACAAACCGCCCGGCGATGGCGAATTGCGCTTGTCCAAACTCGATGCGCCACGTCTGGCCGCGATGGCGGCGAGCTTGGCTGACATGCAACGCTGGCAGTTCAAAGGCGCCGATGCGGTCAGCCAGATGGCAAAAGACCTGCAACACAGCGACGGCATCAAGCCCGCCGAACCGCCTGCCGGCTTCGCACTGACGCTGCGCCCGTATCAACTGGAAGGTCTGGCTTGGCTGCAATACCTGCGCGAACACAACCTCGCCGGCATCCTGGCAGACGACATGGGCCTCGGCAAAACCGCGCAAGCGCTGGCGCACCTGCTGCTGGAAAAGGAGTCCGGGCGGATGGATCGGCCCAGCCTGGTGATTCTGCCCACCTCGTTGATCTTCAACTGGAAGCGCGAGGCGGAACGCTTTGCGCCGGCGCTGCGCGTGCTGTCGCTGCACGGCAAGGAACGCGCCGAGCGCTTCGACCAGATCGCCGAGCATGACATCGTGCTGACCACCTATCCGCTGCTCTGGCGGGATGAAGAGGTACTGTCGGCGCAGGAATATCACCTGTTGATTCTGGACGAAGCGCAGACCGTGAAGAACGCCGCCAGCCACGCCGCCCAGGTGGTGCGCAAACTGAAGGCACGGCACCGTTTGTGCCTGACCGGCACGCCATTGGAAAACCACCTCGGCGAACTCTGGGCACAGTTCGATTTCCTGCTGCCGGGTTTTCTGGCCGACCAGAAATCGTTCACCAAGACCTGGCGCTCACCAATCGAGAAACATGGCGACAGCGGCCGCCGCGATCTGTTGGCGGCCCGCGTGCGGCCGTTCATCCTGCGTCGGCGCAAGGAAGATGTAGCCAAGGAATTGCCGGAAAAAACCATCATCGTACGCAGTGTCGAACTCGACGGCGGCCAGCGCGATTTGTACGAAACAGTGCGCAGCGCGATGGATGCGAAAGTGCGCGAAGCGATTGCCGACAAGGGCTTTGCGCGCAGCCACATCGTCATCCTTGATGCCCTGCTGAAACTGCGCCAGGTCTGCTGCGACCCGCGTCTGGTCAAGCTCGACAGCGCGAAAGGCGTCAAGGAACGCGCCAAGCTCGATCAATTGATGGACATGCTGCCGGAACTGGTCGACGAAGGCCGTCGCGTACTGGTGTTCTCGCAATTCACCTCGATGCTCGACCTGATCGAACAGGAACTGGTCAAACTGGGTCTCGGCTACGTCATGCTCACCGGCAACACGCAAGACCGCGAAGGCGTCATCCGCAAGTTCCAGGATGAAGGCGTGCCGATCTTCCTGATCAGCCTGAAAGCCGGCGGCGTCGGCCTCAACCTCACCGCCGCCGACACCGTCATCCACTACGACCCGTGGTGGAACCCGGCGGTGGAAAACCAGGCCACCGACCGCGCCCATCGCATCGGCCAGAAGAACAAGGTATTTGTCTACAAACTGGTGGTCGCCGGCAGCATCGAGGAAAAAATCCTCGTCTTGCAGGAAAAGAAAGCCGAACTCGCCGCCGGCGTATTGAGCGAAGACGCCGCCGCCCTCAGCAAATTCGGCGAAACCGATCTGCGCGCCTTGCTGGCACCGCTACCAGCCACGCGAGAACCGAACCGATAGACGACGCTGTCTCGATTGCAGCGCCTCCCGATTGCATCCCCACCTGTCCCGGCATCAAGTTGATCTAAGATAAGAAGTACTAACAGAAAGGAATATGCCATGTCCCTCACACTGATCCGCAGCCTGACCTTCGCCCTGTTCAGCCTGTTTTCCTTCACGGCGCTGATACCGGTCAGTCTTGCCGCCACCCCGGCCGAAATCGCGGCTGGCGTGCGCACCAAATGGGCAGAATCCAAGAAGAATCTGGAGGCTGCGGTTAAACCGCTCGCCGGACAACCCGCGCACGCCGAGTTGATCACCAAGTATCTGCAGGCCACCGACAAGACCGGCGAACTGCTCGATCAATACCTGAAATTGAAGCTGGTCACGCCCCCGACCGCACCCGCCGTGCTGACCCCGGTCGTCGACCAACTGATCAAGAGCCTGACCAGTCTGAAAACGCTGAAAGGCCAGGCCAAGGGACCGCTGATCAACCTGCTGGGCAGCGCGGTGGCGCAGCAGCAAGAGACGGCGCAAAACGCCTTGAAGAATATCCGCTGAACATGCCTCGCCAGGGAAGCGCTGATCAATTCATCATTCCCGCGAATTCAGGATTCTAGTGAAATCAAACACTTGGACACCAAGTTTGCGCCGGGGTGACGAAAAAAAACAGCGCATTCCTGATGTTCTTGCCCCCTGATGTTCTTGCCCCCTGATGTTCTTGCCCCCTGATGTTCTTGCCATGAGCCGCCGGTTGGAGACCAAAATGAATTTTCGCATCTTCCTCGCCTGCCTCTTCTGCCTGATCCTGGAGCCGGCAGCGGCGCAGGAGGTGCGCGGCAGCGCCAACGTACTCAGCCTGCAGGGCCAGGCGGAATACCGCGCAAACCTGGGCGCCCCCTGGCAAGCCCTCCGCGTCAATCAACAACTCGAGGCCGGACAGTGGCTGCGTACCGCGCCGCACAGTCGGGTAGCCCTGTTGCTGACCGACCATACCCAGGTCCGGCTGAACCAGAACACCGTCCTGGAAATCCTCGCCATCGGCGCCAAGCCGCTTAGCCCGGGACAAACAAAATTCCGCCAGTTGCTCGGCCGGTCCTGGGTGCAGTCGAAAACACCACCGAAAAACTTGACCTGGGTCACGCCCACCGCGGTCGCCGGCTTACGCGGCACCGACTGGGAAGTCGAGGTGGCGGAGGATGGACGTTCCCTGCTGTCGGTCTTTCATGGCGAGGTCACCTACACCAACGATGCCGGAGAGGTGATCGTCCAGGCGAATGAACAGGCCGTGGCTGAACTGGGCAAGGCGCCCATCAAGCGGCTGGTGCGGAACCTCAAGGACCGCGTGCAATGGGTCACCGCCTATCAGGTCGAGCCGCTGCGCCATATCTGGCTGAACAACGACAGCCTGCCCGACAAGCGCGCCCGGCTTGCTGAACTTGACCCCGCAGCGGCCGACAGCGCCTACGAGCGAGGCAGCCTGCTGGCCGACCTGAACCGATGGGCGGAGGCGGAACAGGCATTCAACCAGTCGCTGGCGGTGCAACCCGCACGTCTGGAAGCGAAAATCGGGCTGGCCTGGGCCGCGCTCTGGCGTAACGATCTGGTGTTGGCCGCCGCCCAACTCGACGCCAGCCGCGCCGAAGAACAGAGCGAAAACTGGCAGCTCGCCAACGCTACGCGTCTGATCCTGGCGCACGACATCACAGCGGCTCTGACAGCCTTGCGCGAACTCACCGGCCGACCTGCCAGACAGCCCGCAGCTCACCTGATCCTGGCCGACCTGATGGCGTATGAAGGAAAAGTTGAAGCCGCGCTGACGACACTGGATGCCGCCCGGCAAGCGTTCCCGGAATCCGCCCGCATCGATGCAATGGCCGCCCGCCTGCACCTCCTGAGCGATCAGGTGGATGCGGCTCGCGCCGCCAGCGACCGCGCGATCACCAACGATCTGGCGGACTATTCGTCCTGGTTGGTGCGGGGCGACATCGAGCGCCGCGAAGGTCAGGCCGACGCCGCCTTCGCCGCCTATGGCATGGCGCTCAGCCTGAACCCGGCCGACGACCGGGCCTGGTTCGGTCGCGGCAATGTCTTCAATGAACGGGAATATGTGCGCGAGGCGCGCGACGATCTCGACACCGCCATCGCACTCAACCCTAACGGACTTGGCTACCAGGGAGAGCTCGGCACGCTGGAAACCTTTGCCAACGAGTTCGACGCTGCCGACACGGCCTACCGGGCCGCGCTGGGCGCCCAACCGGCTGATTTCGTCGCACTCAGTGGTCTTGGCCTGATGGAACTGAAGCGCGGCAACCCGCAGGCGGCGCTCGACGCCTTCCTCAAGGCCAGCGTCATGGAGCCGCGCTATGCCCGGGTGCATGTTTACACCGCCGCCGCCTACTACAAGCTGGGCGATGTGAAGCAGGCGCGCAGCGAACTCGCCCGCGCAGCCGAGCTCGACGACAAGGATCCACTGCCGTATTTCATGAGCGCCGTGTTGCTGACCGACCAGTTCTCCCCCGCCGAGGCAGTGGAGGCGGCACGCGAGGCGATGCGCCGGCTGCCTTGGTTGAAATCGCTCAACCAGTTGGCCAACGACCCGCAGGGTAGCGCCAACCTGGGCCAGGCGTTCGCCTTCATGGGCATGGAGGAATGGGCCAAGAGTTACGCGCAAAACGCCTACAACCCCCTGTGGGCAAGCAGCCATCTTTTCCTGGCCGACCGCTACAGCGGGCTGTTCAGCAAGAACTCCGAGCTGTTCCAGGGGCTGATTTCCGACCCCACCGTGTTTGGCGCCAGCAACCGCTTCAAGGATTTGATCCCCAGCCCAGGCAGCCATCTGAGCGCTTCGCTGCGCGCCAGCCAAGCGACCAATGTCGATGGCATCAGCCCGCAGATTGCATTTAGCGGTTACCAGGTCGCGCCCAAGCCCATGGCCTGGTATCTCGGCTACGAGAATTTCAATTTCGACCTGCTCGAACGTCCCTACGACCTGGACATCTTCACCGCCGCTTTCGGCATCAAGCCGCGCCACGACATCGGCGCCTTCGTCTTTGCCGATGTCAGCAAACTCGACAACAGCTTGGCCGGCAACTGGTTGGGCACGCCCTATGACCTGGTCGAAGCGCTGGACACCCGGCGTCTGGATATCGGTTTCAACTACAAGCTCAGCCCGGTTTCCCAGATCTGGTTCAAGGGCGGCCGTTTTTCATCGAAGGATGCAACCAGCGGCAGCCTGGACGGCGACCCGATGACCGGCGTAACCAAAGTCGCGCTGCCAGAACTGGCCTTGCGCCACAGTTTCGAGACCGATGCCGGGCATCAGATCAGTGGGGGCATCGAGTCTGGCAAGCGCCACACCGAGGCCGCACTCGATGTGCTTCTGCTCGGCTTCATACCGACTCTGGAAGAATACGACCTGCATGAAGACACTTGGGACGCCTACCTTTCCGGCCTGTTCAAGGCGCGCCCGGACCTGACCCTGCAAGCCGATCTGTTCTACCAGCACCAAGTCCGGCATGCCGAACGGCAACCCTGGTCCGACTTCGGATTCGGCTTCGAACCAGGCATGTTGGAGGCTGAAAACCTGGACCAGAGACAGTTCAGCCCACGTCTCGGCCTGGTCTGGCGAGCGAGCGAAACCGCCCATCTGCGCTTTGCCTACCAGAACTGGCTGCGCCCGGCCGCAATGAGCTCGCTCGGCCCGGTTGCCACCGCCGGCATTCCACTCGACGACCGACTGGTGTCGCGCGGCGGCGAGCTGACCCGCTTCCGCTTGCAGGGCGAATGGGAAGCGACCCCGCGCACCTTCCTGACCGCCTTTGCCGATCACAAGAAGATCGACAACCGTCCATTCACAATCCGCCCGTTCGCGGTCAGCGAGCTGGAAAGTCTGGGTAAATTAAGGCCGCGCGACTACGGCTCGCTGATGCGGGAGGACATCTATGATTTCATCAGCACGCCCGACTATGCCGGCGGCAGCGTGATCAGCGCGGGCGGCGCCATCAACCGGATGCTGGGCAAGGAATGGGGCGTACTCGGCCGCTATACCTGGATGGAATCGGAGAATCGCGACAATTCTGTTTGGCAGATTCCCCGTCTGCCGCGCCACACCGTCTCGGCCGGCGCCACCTGGATCGCCCCCCGTGGCTGGTATGTCGCGGGCCTGCTGACCTGGCGCAGCGACCGCTTTTCCGACGAGGCCAACACGATACCGTTGGCTGCCAATCTGACCGGCAATCTGGACGTGTTCTGGGAATCGCGTGCCAAGCATTGGCTGTTTCGCCTGTCAGCCGACCAAATGTTCGACCGGAACGCCCCGACCCAATACACGGCGGAAATGAATTATCGATTCTGAAACTGCGCGGCAGCCGCCATGTAAGCCTCTCAGCACCGCGTTTGGCCAGCAATATCGCCAACAATCGGCGAAAAGTGACGCAGCTTGTTACCATCGTCGCCCTCCACGCTTCGCATGTGAATCAAATCATCGCCATGAACACTTCGATCCTTCGCCTCCCACTGCTCGCCCTCCTCCTCGCCCTCGCCTACCCGGTGCAGGCGCAACCCACGCCCAAGATGGTGCAGGCTGGCTCGCCGGTAGCGCTGGAATCCGCAGCCGATGCAGCCACGGCGACGACGCCTCCCCAGCGGGCATTGCCGCCGGAAGCCGCCTCCCCGACCGATGTTCCGCCGTCACTGGCTGTGCCAGCCGAACCGCTGCAGCCAGCCGAACCGCCGGCCCCTACCCTGTCCGACCTTGGTCGCTCACTGCGCAACTACTTCACCGAAGATGAACTCGACCTGTTGTTCCAGTACATGAAGGAATCGGTGATCTCCTCGTTCAAGGATGAAGAAGTCAACCTGCCGCCAGATCTGTCGTTCAAGCTGGAGATCCTGTTGGTGCGCATGAAACGGGAAAGTGACCATTACATGGACAACCTGATCAAGCAGTTGGAACAAGACCTGAAAAAAAGCCTGAAGAAAAGGCTGAAAGACGCGCTGACGCCACCACCGATCAAGGAACAGCCTTACAACCCCTGGCTGAGCAAGCCCTGGCAATAAATCACGCCAACTGAGTCTCTTGTCATGAGTCACTGGGAAGAAAAATACCGCGCCAAGGCCATCCCCTGGGATCGTGGCGCGGTCAGCCCCGCCCTGCTGGGCTGGCTTGACGACAACGAACTGAAAGCGGGACGAATCCTGATCCCCGGCTGCGGCCATGGTCACGAAGCACTCGAACTGGCGCGGCGCGGCTTCCAGGTCACCGCGCTGGATATCGCGCCCACCGCGCTGACCCATCTGGCCGCCGAATTGCACGCGGCCGGGGTCGATGCCGAGCGCGTCTGCGCAGATGCGTTGACCTGGCAGCCAGTACAGCCCTTCGATGCCATCTACGAACAAACCTGTTTGTGCGCTCTGGACCCCGACCACTGGGTGGCTTACGAACAACAACTTTTTGCCTGGTTGCGCCCGGGCGGCAAACTGTTCGCGCTGTTCATGCAGACCGAACGCGCCGGCGGCCCGCCCTACCACTGCGCCGTGCCGGAGATGCGAACGCTGTTTCCCGCCACGCATTGGCAATGGCCAGCGGGCGAACTCGGCCGGGTCGGGCATCCGAACGGATTTTTCGAATTCGCGGCGGAACTGACCCGCCTGGGTTGAATTCCCGCCCGCCAGCCCGCTCGTCATGAACGCTGATTTCTTGCTTCAACTGCTGCTTCAGGTCTGGTTGCCGATCGCCTTGCTGGTGGCCGCCGGCGGCCTCTGGGTCAGGTTTCGGCCACAGTTTCCCGCCGAACCGCTGCGCATCAACCTGAACCGGCTGGTGATCGACGTCTTCGCGCCGCCGCTGCTGTTTGCGCTGTCGGCGCAGGCGGAAATCAGCCGCGAAATGCTGACTGTGCCGTTTCTCACGCTGGCCGGCATTTTGATCAGTTTTGGGCTGCTCTACCCGCTGCTCTGGCATAGCCGCATCGGCCGCAATCTGAGCCGCCAGACACGTGCTGCCATCCTGCTGGCTGGCACTTTCGGCAACGTGCTGTTCATGGGCTATCCGACGCTGACCTTCCTCTACGGTGACATTGGCGGCAGTTACGCCGCCTTCGCCGATGTGCTGGCATCGACGCCGCTGGTCTGGACCTTCGGCGTCTGGATCGCCACCCGACTTGGCCAGGAAAGTGGCCAGGGCCAGAGTCTGCTGCGCACCATGCTGTCGCTGCCGCCGATCTGGGGTTTCGTCCTTGGCTTCGCGGTGAATCTCGCCGGCATCGACGTCGAGCCGCTGATCAAGGCGGCAAAATTCATCGGCCAGGCCACCATTCCGGTGATGTTGTTCACCCTCGGCCTGTCGATTCCCTGGGGCGGGCTGAAACCGAGCCGCCCGGTGCTGGCCGCCGTCGCGGTCAAATTGATGATCGCGCCGTTGCTGGTCTATTTCTTCGCGCGCGGCCTGTTCGGCGAACTTCGGCCGGCACAGACCGCTGCGATTATTGAAGTCGCCATGCCGACCATGCTGATGGCAGCCAGTTTCGCCGACCGCTTCAAACTCGACGTGCGTGCCGCCGCGCTGACCGCCAGCTGGACCAGCCTGGTGTTTCTGGTCACGCTGCCCATCTGGATCGCGCTGCTGGGGCGTTAACCCTGGGGCGCTAACCTTTTTTCGGAATCAGACATGGACTCACTCGGATTCATCGGCCTCGGCGTCATGGGCCTACCGATGGCGCTGAATTTGCGCAAAACCGGTCATGCGCTCTGCGTCTTTGCGCGCAACCCGGCTCAAAGCGCGACCCTGCAAGTCGCCGGCGCGACGGTTCTGGCTTCACCTTTCGCGCTGGCACAGACGAGTGAAATCCTGTTCATCAACGTCACCGACGACGCCGCATTGGAAGCCGTGCTGTTCGGCCGAGTTGACGCAATTACTGAAGCAACTACTGAAGCAACTTCGGACGCAATCCCGGGCGCGGCAGCAGGCTTGCGCGTGGGCAGCATCGTGGTCGATATGGGCACCACCTCACCGACTTTCACTCGACAAGTAGCCAGCCGACTTGCCGAACGCGGCATCGACCTGATCGACGCGCCGGTCTCCGGTGGTGAAGCCGGCGCCATCGCCGGCACGCTGTCGATCATGGCGGGCGGATCGGAAGCCGCCTTTCAGCGCGTGCTGCCGTTATTCCAGGTGATTGGCGGCAGCATCGTGCATGTCGGCGACAGCGGCGCCGGCCAGGTCGCCAAGGCATGCAATCAAATCGTCGCATCCGCCGCTCTGCTTGGCGTCGCCGAAGCGCTGATCTTCGCTGACCACCAAGGCGTCGATGCCGCCAAGGTCCGGCAAGCGCTGCTCGGCGGTTCGGCCTACAGCAAGATTCTGGAAATTCACGGCCAGCGCATGCTGGATCGCCTATTCAAACCCGGCTTCAAAGCCAAGCTGCATCAGAAAGACCTCGGCATCGTGCTCGCCGAAGCACAGCAAGCCGGTCTGGCCCTGCCCACCGCCGCGCTGGCGGCGCAGATGATGAATGCGCTGGTTGGCGGCGGCGATGGCGAACTCGATTCGTCAGCACTTATCCAAGTGATTCGAAAACTTAACGGCGAACCAACATGATCACCAAGGAATACGTCGTCTTTCTCGACCGCGCCAGCCTGAACGCGGAGCTGCGCATCCCGGATTTCGATCACGCCTGGGTGGAACAGCCAACCTGCACGCCGGAAGCCGTCGCCGACCAACTCTGGCGCGCCAGCATCGCAATCACCAACAAGGTGCCAATCACCTCCGTCGTGCTGGAAGCCTGCCCCAAGCTGCGCTTGGTCGCGGTGGCCGCCACTGGCACCAACAACGTCGATCTGGAAGCCTGCCGGGAACGCGGCGTCGCGGTGTGCAATATCCGCGGCTATGCCCAACATAGCGTGCCGGAACATGTCTTCATGCTGTTGCTGGCGCTGCGCCGCAACCTGCTCGCCTGGCGCGTATCGCTGCAAAACAATGCCTGGCAAAAAGCGGAACAGTTCTGCCTTTTCGACCACGAAATCCACGACCTGCATGGCTCGACGCTGGGACTGATCGGCTACGGCAATGTCGGTGTCGGCGTCGAACGCCTGGCGCAAGCGTTCGGCATGCAGGTGTTGATCGCGGAACGCAAAGACGCGGCGGAAATTCGCCCCGGCCGCGTCGCCTTCGACGAAGTCCTCGCCCGCGCCGACCAGATCAGCCTGCACACGCCGCTGACCGAAGACACGCAGGGATTGATCGGTGCGCGTGAATTCGGCCTGATGAAACGCAATGCCGTGCTGATCAACACCGCGCGCGGCAGTGTCGTCGATGAAGCTGCTCTGGTCTCGGCGCTGAAAACCCGCCGCATCGCCGGCGCCGGGTTCGATGTGCTGTCGGTTGAACCGCCCAGCCAGGGCAATCCGCTATTGGCGTTGAACCTGCCCAACTTCCTGCTCACGCCGCACGTCGCCTGGTCCAGCCGCGAAGCCATGCAGGCGCTGGCGGATCAGTTGATCGACAACGTCGAAGCGTTTGTGCGCGGGGAAGAACGCAATCGGGTGGTTTAGCGAAGTCAGACCGTAGGGTGCGCCATGCGCACCCTTCCACGTTCATTGGCGCGCATGGCGCACCCTACGGAATCAACAGGTTGCAGCGTACTTCTTGCGAACGGCCGGTTTTCACTCGCCGAGATGCGATTCTTCCAGCGCCTCGCTGAAGCTCATCGCCCAGGTCAACGCTTCGATGTGGCGCTGATTGACCATGAACGCATCCATGCCCAATTCGTCGGCGAGAGACTTGATCGTCGCCTGGTCGCTTTCCTCGCAAGCAATCGCCAACATCAGGTAGGGCGCATATTTGCCCTGCCGATGCAACAAGGCTTCCGCGACGGCTGCCGGCAATGACAACTGAGCCAGCGCTTCCTGCATCGGCATTTCCAGCAAGGCGTCGATGACCGACAGGATGCCGACGACGAAAGCCTCGTCGCGCTCCCTTGGCGGCATCCGGCCGGCTGCCAGTTGCTCCGCCAGTTTGGCGCGCACCAGCGCGTTTTCACGCAGCGCATTGTCCAGGTGGTCGGGCTTCTTGCTGCTGAACAACAGCAAGGTCAGCCAGCGGTACAACTCATCCCGCCCGACATAGACCATGGCGGTTTTCAGGCGATCGATCTTCTCGCGCAAGCCCATTGCAGCGGAATTGACGAAACGCAGCAGCCGGTAAGCCAGCGTCGGATCGCGCCAGGCAATGCCGGCGAGTTCATCGAAATCGGCCTGACGCTTGATCGCGTTAAGCAGATCGATCACCACCATCCGGTAAGTCGCGATCTTGCTGCCGCTGCGGGCGCCACGGTGAGTCAGGAAACGGCCCTGGAAAAGATGAATCCCCATCTGCTGGCAGGCCTGGTAAAGCTCGATGGAATCGATGTTGCGCGCCACCATCCGGCTCTCCGGGTAACGCGTGGCAAGCAGTCGGCAGCGCGCCAACAGATCGGGTGGCGACTGGTTGGTGACATCACCCAGGCTGATGAATTGAGCAATTTCCAGCGCTTCCGGCAGCCCCTGCTCGGCCAGTGCATGCCCACAGCCGAGTCGAAAACCGCTGTCATGCAGCGCAATCAGCCTCGCCAACACGGCAGTCCGGTCGAATTCGGCGCCCGGTGGCGGATCGAACTCGATCACCAGATTCTCGCGTGGCAGCTTGTCCAGCGCGGGGTGTTCAAGGCCAGCCGGACTCAGCGGCAGAAAGGCCAGCCGCTTGTCCAGCACTTCCGCCAGCTTGTCGCTGACAAAGTGATTGATCAGCACACTGTCGAAAAACTTTCGCGTCGAGACCTGCCAGGCATGCGCCTGCATGGCGGCGGGCGTTTCCACGCTGAACACATAAGCGGCAACCTGTTGATGGTTGTCCAGCATCGATTCGCGCCGCAGGAAAGGTGGCGGCGGCGGTTCGGCAGCGACATCCTGATCGACCGGCCTGCTGGCGGCCTTGCTTGCGGAAGAAGTGAACAAACCCAGGAGCCATTGCAGCATGTCAGTCTTTCTTGTTGATCAAAGGGTGAAACGCACCGCCAAAAATACCTGCCCAACGCAGCAGAGCAGCCGCCTTGTCGAAGCATTCCTGTAACTCGGCATCGACTTGCGAGTCGGCAACAATGCCACCGCCTGCCCAGAAGTGGAGTTCGTCCTGCGCACTGACCAGCGTGCGAATGACGATATTGCTGTCCATGTCGCCATTGAAACCCAACCAACCGATCGCGCCGCAATAAACCCCGCGCCGATGCGATTCGAGTTCCTCGATGATCTGCATCGCGCGCAATTTTGGCGCACCGGTGATCGAACCGCCCGGAAACGCCGCGCGCAGGAGATCGATCGCATCGCAATCCGCCGCAAGCTGGCCGGTCACCGTGCTGACCAGATGATGCACGCTGGCAAAACTTTCAATCTCGAACAATCCGGGGACAGCAACCGAACCCGGCTGGCAAACCTTGCCCAGATCATTCCGCAACAGATCGACGATCATCAGGTTTTCGGCGCGGTCTTTCTCGCTGGCCTGAAGTTCACTCGCCAAAGCAGCGTCTTGTGCGGGCAACTCGGCGCGCGGACGCGTGCCCTTGATCGGCTTGGTGGTCACCTGGCAGCCGCGCAACTCAAGGAAACGTTCCGGCGATGACGACAAAACGCGCACTTCCGGCAGATTCAGATAGGCGGAATAAGGCGCCGGATTGAGCTGGCGCAAAGCCTGGTAGCCCAACCAGTGATCACCGCCAACCGGCGCCGAAAAGCGCTGCGCCAGATTGACTTGATAACAATCACCGGCATGGATGTAACGCTGAATGCGTTCAAACGCGTCGCGATATTGCCCAGGCGTAAAACTGCATGCCACCTCGCCCACCTGAAAGGCCCGACGTTCAGACCTGCCAGAATTCTCACCCGCCGCCCGGCTGAACCGCGCAACCAGGTTAACCCACGTCGCCGCCGTGGCCGCATCCCGCTCGCCGCCGACCAGCCAGCTCAAGCGCTGGTGATGATCGACCACCACCGCCCAGTCATAGATGCCAACCACCATTTCGGGCAACGCACTGGACAAGTTCTCGCCGGCTGCGGGATGAATCCGGTCGGGCAAGGATTCGATCCGCCTGGCCAGGTCGTAGCCAAAATAACCGATCGCGCCGCCGCAAAACGGCAACGGCGTCGCTGCGAAATCGGCTGCCAGGTACTGACGCAGCAAATCGAAAGGATCATCAGCAGCCTGCCGCACCGAATCGGCCTGCCGAATTTCGGTCAGGCGACCGCGCGTCACCAAAGTGATAAACGGTCGCGCGGCGAGAATATCGAAACGTCCTGCATTTGAACGCGGGCGGCCGCTATCCAAAAAAACCGCCCAAGGTTCGTCGGCAATCGCCTCGAACAATTCAGCGCTATCGATACGGTATGGGAGAGGTGTCAGGCGCACTTCAAATGATCGCCACAAGGGAAAAAACCCTATTAAACCCTTGCTGCTGGCGGGAGGGAACGTGGCGCATTCTACCCAATTATTTCCATTAAAAACAATGAGTTGAAAAAATGCAGCAGCCAGCCTTCGGATCCAGGCTTATTGCAGCCCGGACTATTGTTATCCCGTTTTCAAGACAACAGATTAAGCTGTGTTTTGACATAAGGGATGAAAAGCGATGAGTGAAGCGAAGAAGCGGCAGGTGCATGCGCCCGAGTTCAAGGCGAAGGTGGGCTTAGAAGCCT
>Ga0105047_10004757_pt1 | contig 23561 bp, 25 predicted proteins | sample MAT04_FD_78384 | JGI IMG/M metagenome (GOLD analysis project Ga0105047, IMG submission 78384) | Freshwater microbial communities from Lake Fryxell liftoff mats and glacier meltwater in Antarctica - MAT-04 (megahit assembly) | ecosystem: Environmental > Aquatic > Freshwater > Ice > Liftoff... | reverse complement strand
GCGGCGGCGGCGGCGGCGAGCGGGCGGATCATGGGGAAGCCTTTCCTGAACAGCAGGATTAACGCCGTTCGGCCGCCTTTGTTCTGTTGGCGGGGGGCGGGGTCAGAAATCGACCGCCAGTCCCTTCTTCTCCCAATCGCCGTAGCGGGTCGGCTCGGGTCCACTCGGCCCGCCATGCTCGGTCGGAGCCACGCCTTCGGGCGACGTCGCCCTTCGCTGGGCGGCTTCCAGCAGGGCGCGGCGCGCGGGCTCGCTCAGCGGCTGGTCGGGCGTGGCGTGGGGAACATCCCGGTTCAGCGCCGGCGCAGCCTCGGGTTGGGCCCCGGATTCAGGCCCGGATTCAGGCTCGGATTTGGACCCGGATTTGGGGGTGGGATGATCGGTCACATCAGCCTCGTCTTGAGCCATGGTGTTTAACTCCACAAGATATTCACTCGCCCGGAAAGCGCCAACCGCGATCGAGCAAACGGACGATGAACCACATCAAGACCTTTACCCTGCTGGCTGCGTTGACCGCCCTGTTTGTCGGCCTCGGCTATCTGATCGGCGGCATGGTGGGCATGGGCATCGCGCTGGTCTTCGCCGGCGGCTTGAATCTGGTCAGCTACTGGAACGCCGACAAGATCGTGCTCAGGATGTACCTGGCCCAACCGGTCGACGAGCAACACCCCAACGCCGTCGTTCGGGCCTATGTCGCCGATGTGGTCGAGATGGCGCGCGACGCCGGCCTGCCCCGGCCTGTCATCGCCATCATTCCCAACGACCAGCCCAATGCCTTCGCCACCGGCCGGAACCCGGCCAACGCAGCCGTCTGCGCCAGTACCGGCCTGCTGGACATGCTGAGCCGTGACGAGATCCGCGGCGTCATGGGGCACGAGCTCGCCCATGTGAAGAACCGCGACACCCTGACCATGACGGTCACCGCCACCGTCGCCGGCGCCATTGCGGCCCTGGCCAATTTCGCGATGTTCTTCGGGGGCGAGCGCGAGCGTCCGGGCGGGTTCATCGGGACGCTGGCGTTGATGATCCTGGCACCCATGGCCGCCGCCCTTGTGCAGATGGCCATCAGCCGCTCGCGCGAGTACGAGGCAGACCGCGTCGGGGCCGAGATCGCAGGCGATCCTTTGGCTCTCGCAGCCGCGCTGCAGAAGATCGACGCCTCCGTCCGCCAGATCGTCAATCCCGTCGCTGAGCACAATCCGGCCTCGGGGCAGCTTTTCATCATCAATCCACTGGCCGGGCGCGGATTTGATAACCTGTTCTCGACCCATCCCGCCACCAGCCGCCGCGTCCAGGCATTGGTGGAACTGGCGCGGCGGCCACCGACCGGTTGAATCGCGACACCCGAAGCCCGAAGCCCGGACGTCAATGTTCCGGCCGGACGGATGTCGGATTGCGGCTCGTGGGGCTGACAATCGGCCCCGGCCGCCGGCCACAATCCGGGCATGGGCGGTAACTGTCTGGACGTGGACGCCAATGCCGTGGAAAGCTTCCGGGCTCCAGGGGCGGGTGGAATGATCGTGCGTCTGACGGTTCAAGAAGTACGCGTCCTGCTCCTGCTGGGAGAGGGGCTGAGGAACAAGGAGATCGGTGCGCGCCTCGGCGTCGCCGAGCGAACGGTCGGCAACACGCTGCAATCCACCTATCGCAAGCTGGGCGTGTCGCGGCGCCAGGATGCGGTGGCCGAGTTCAAGAGAAATTGGTCAGAAACCGGTCATCCTTTGAGCATTCACACCGCGCCTGAAACCAGCTTTTCTGGTGTTGTCTCCGGACGTGACCCGCAACCGCCCACCCTCTATCGCCCCACACCGCCCGGCATCGTCAGCACGAGCGTCATCATCGGGGTCTTCGCGGTGATCGGCGTGCTCGCGGTTCTCGCCCTGGTGACGTCCCGGGCCTTTCACGGCCTGGGCTGAGTGAACTGAAAACCCGTCCTGAAATCCCGCAACTGCGGAGGAGCTTTCAATCATGTCGGATATCAATGAGCTGGGCCGCCAGATGGCCGAGAAACTCTATGCTGCCGAGCGCGCCGTCGATGTCGCCGTGGCCGAGATCGGCGATCTGTCGGCGCTGATGACCCGCGGTCGCATGGAACACAACGTCGCTGCCGTTGTCGGTCAGGAGGCGCTGGAACTCGTCGCCAAATGCGGCGGCCGGCTTACCCGGGCCCGCCGCGCCCTGGTCGATGGACACAAGCAGATGGCGCGGGACGCACGGTCCATGCGGATCGCCTGGACCGTCGCGTCCGGACCGGGGACCAAACCGGGCGACGGCGAGACCGTGCCGGTGACGGGTCATCTTCGGGAAATTCCCCGCAACGCCGCTTGACGGCGAAGTGGAAGCGCCGAACGTCGGGAGATGAACATTGGTGAGATCTTGGCTCTTCTCGGGACGCCTACCCAGCAGGTCTTCTGGCTTGCGACCCTCTCGGTGTCGGCGGTCGGACTTGCCTTCGGCGACCGCTCGGTGCGGATCGGAGTCGGACTGGTGCTGGGCGGTTTCGTCCTCAGCCGCCTCGCCGAGGGACTGGTCTGGCAAGCCATTCGGGCGGGTGTCGCGTTCCTGGACGGCCTCCTGTTCGCCCTCCTGTTCCTGCTGGCGTGGCGCAGCCGTCGCTGGTGGGCGCACGGAGCCGCAGCCTTTGCGTTTCTGTGCTTCTTCGCCCACTTCATCGCGCTGCTCGACCAGACGATCTGGCGGCGCGCCTATGTTGAGCTGGGCTGGTATTTCAGCGCCGCCATGGTGCTCGCGCTGCTTGTCGGCGTTGCCGAGACGCCCTTTGCCCGCCGGCACGAACGCCGGGCGGCGTCTCAGCCCCGCTGATTTCCCCTCACCCTCCACCGCACAGCCGTCTGGAGACAGTCCCCAAGGAGCCCGTCATGACACACGCCTGGACCTATGACACCGCCATTTCCTTCTGGAGACGGACGAAACAGAACCCGGAAACCGTGTGGGAGCAATACGCCGCGGCTGAGCGGTTCCTGCTCCAGCACCGGCCCCGGTCACCCGGCGAGGCGGCCCAGATCCTGGCCATTCTGGTCGAACAGGGTGGCGATCGCCGCTCAGACGGACGCGATGTCGAGGCCATGGCGCGTGTTCGGCGGTTCCTTCAGCAGATGGCCCGGCTGGGGAACGTCACGGCTCCGGCGGCGATGAAGGCCGCCTAGAGCGAAACCGGTTTGGTCGCGATCGAGTCCAAACCCGGGTTTGGCTCCAGCATCATGCTGGAGCCTGATTCCCGCCCTTGCATCGCGGGGCGTCTGGTCCTTTAAGCGCGCGCACACGCCAAAAAAGCCTCCCCGCGTTCGCTGAAGGACCCGTCATGACCCAGCCCGTGCCCAAAAAGGTCGTCCTCGCCTATTCCGGCGGTCTGGACACCTCGATCATCCTGAAATGGCTGCAGACCGAATACGGGGCGGAGGTCGTGACCTTTACCGCCGATCTGGGCCAGGGCGAGGAACTGGCACCGGCGCGCGAGAAGGCGCTGAAGCTGGGTATCAAGCCCGAAAACATCTTCATCGACGACCTGCGCGAGGAATTCGTCCGCGACTACGTCTTCCCGATGTTCCGCGCCAATGCCCTGTACGAGGGCCAGTACCTGCTCGGCACCTCGATCGCCCGGCCATTGATCGCCAAACGCCAGATCGAGATCGCCCGCATGGTCGGGGCCGACGCCGTCTGTCACGGGGCCACCGGCAAGGGCAATGACCAGGTCCGGTTCGAGCTCGGCTACTATGCGCTTGAGCCCGACATCCGGGTGATCGCCCCGTGGCGCGAGTGGGATTTCAAGTCGCGCGAACACTTGCTGGACTTCGCCGAGAAGAACCAGATCCCGATCGCCAGGGACAAGCGCGGCGAAGCCCCGTTCAGCGTCGATGCCAACCTCCTGCACAGTTCCTCCGAGGGCAAGGTACTGGAGGACCCGTCGGTCGAGGCCCCCGAGTTCGTTCACCAGCGCACCCTGTCGCCCGAGGATGCGCCCGACGTGGCCACCGTCATCACCATCGGCTTCGAAAAGGGTGATCCGGTCTCGATCAACGGCGAGGCGATGTCGCCGGCGACCCTTCTGACCGCCCTGAATCGGTACGGCCACGACAATGGCATCGGCCGCCTCGACCTGGTCGAGAACCGCTTTGTCGGCATGAAATCCCGCGGCGTCTATGAGACTCCCGGCGGGACCATCCTGCTGGCCGCCCACCGCGGCATCGAATCGATCACCCTCGACGGCGGGGCCATGCATCTGAAAGATGAACTGGCTGTCAGATACGCCCATTTGATCTACAACGGCTTCTGGTTCTCGCCCGAACGCGAAATGCTCCAGGCCGCCATCGACCACTCCCAGACCAGGGTCTCGGGCATGGTCCGGGTCAAGCTCTACAAGGGCAACGCCACCGTCATCGGTCGCGACAGCGTCGAGAGCCTGTACGATCAGGAACTGGTCACCTTCGAGGACGGGGCCGTGGCCTATGACCAGAAGGACGCCGCCGGCTTCATCAAGCTGAACGCTCTGCGCCTGCGGGTTCTGGGCAAGCGGGATGGGCGCAAAGGACGCTGACGCCTTGGCCCTGCTGCCGCTCTCGGCCGCCGTCATCGCCGATGAGCGCCGCCCGTCCGAAGACGCGCTGGAGGCCGCCGCCGAAGCTTTCGAGGCGTGCATGGAAGCCTTTGGCGATGGCCGCCGATGCCTTGGCCGGAATCGACGTCGATGCGATCGTGTCCGAAGCCCTGGCCGAGGTCGGGTCGTCGGGTAGGTTGAACATCGCGCGGGGCATCGCCGCCAACGGGGCCTGGGCGTCCAGCGACCCGGAACACCCGGCCACCTGTCGCCCGATGGCAGACTATGCGGTCGCCGAGGCCATGGACTCACTGGACGCGGCCGGACAAACCGACGCCGCGCCGCGACCTGTGTCGAGACCGTCCTCGAGCGCTACACGCCCGGGTTCGAGATTTTCGCCGTCATGCTGGAGTCGCATTTCGCCGCCCGCGCCGCGGCCGCTGCGAACGATGACGCCCGCGCGACGATCGCTCAAACCGAGGCGACCACCGTGGCCAGGGTCCGCGGCGTCGCCGGTCAGGTCCGCACCGGACTGACGCAGCAGGCCCCGGGCGGACGTGCGCCGGAGCAACCGCGCAACACCCGGCCGTCGACGGGCTGTTGAGTCTTTGACGGGCTTGACGCGGCGCTACCGGCGCGGGACGGACGAGCGTGACCCTACCCGTCGATCCGCACCTGTATCTGACCTTCCTCGGCGTAATGGCGGTGATGGCGATCACGCCGGGCCCGGCCAATGTTTTCTCGGTCGCCAACGGGGTCCAGCGTGGCAAGGCCGGCGCGCTGCTGGGCGTGGTCGGGATGAACGCCGCCACCCTGGTCTGGTTCGCCGCCGCCGCCCTGGGCCTCGGTGCCCTGGTGATCGCCTTTCCGCAGGTCTTCCGGCTGATCTCGATCGGGGGAGCCCTCTATGTGGCCTGGCTGGGGCTCAACGCCCTGCGCGGGGCGTTCCGCACCGCCGCCGATCCCGATGCGCCGACTGTCAGGATGGGCCGCAGCGCGCTGGTCGACGGCTTCATGGTCCAGATCGCCAATCCCAAGGCGGTGTTGTTCTTCACCGCGGTTCTGCCGCCGTTCCTTGATGTGAACCGCCCCGCGGCCCCGCAACTGGCCCTGTTCGCCGTCGCCACCATCGGCATGGACCTGCTCTCCATGTCCGCTTACGGTCTGGGCGGGGCAGCCTTGGCGCAGCGCATGAGCGAGCCGCGTTTTCGCAAGGGATTTGCCCTGATGACCGGCGCTCTTCTGCTGGCCGCGGCTGCCCTGATTATGTCACGGTTTTAGAGACTTATCTACGAACGCGGCTGGTGCCGTTCATGTCCCGCTCAGTAGGCAAGACGCGTCATGCCGCGTCAAGGAGAGTTCCGATGAGACATCGTTTCCTCAAGCCCGTGCTTCTGACGGCGGCGGCGGTCCTGGCCCTGTCCGCCTGTGCCACGGCGACCCCGTATGGCCCCGCCGGCGTGAACAGCCGCTTCGGCTATTCCGAACAGCGCGTCGACGCCGACCGCTACCGCGTCAGTTTCTCGGGCAATTCGGTCACCTCGCGAGACCAGGTCGAGATGGCCCTGCTGCTGCGCGCCGCCGAGGTCACCACCGAGAACGGCTATGACTGGTTCGCCACCGTCAACCGCGCCACCGACCGCGACGTGCGCCTTCAGGCCACGCCCGATCCCTTCTACTTTGACCGCTACAGCCCGTTCTGGGGTCCGTCGTGGCGTTATTACCGGCGCGGCTACTGGAGCCCGTGGGGCAGTTCCTTCGGTCGCGATCCCTTCGGTGCCGACCTGGACGTTCGCGAGATCGACCGGTTCGAGGCCTCGGCCGAGGTCGTCATGGGTCGCGGTGCCAAGCCGGCCGACGACCCCAATGCCTTCAACGCCCGCGAGGTGATTTCCAACATCGGACCACGCGTCACCCGGCCGATGTGAGCAGGGATTGGGGACCAGGGATCAGGGTCATTAGCGGCGGGGGCCGAGCCTGCAAACACGGTCTCGCTATTCCTACCCAACCCGAGGCGTTTTCAGCCGGCGCTTGTTGACGTGCGTCTCCGGCGCGGTACCGAGGTCCTCGGGGATCTCGCCCTTGAAATAGTAGCGTTGCCACGCTTCCTTGGCCGCGTCCGGGTCGCCTGAGGCCAGACGCTTGTTGAAGTCGGTCCGCGTCCGGTTCCACGCCTCGAACTGGCCGTGCATGACGGGGTTGGATTCCAGCGACCGGATCACCGGCTGCATGGTCTCGACCTTGCGGTGCTCGATCGGGGTGATGAAGCAGAAGGGCTCGCCCTTCTCGAACTTGACCTTGCCCGGCCGGGTGAACAGCCAGTTCATGGTGAAGGGGAAGGGCAGCCAGTCGGTCTCGATCAGGCCGACCAGCGGCTGGATGCCGTCTTTCATGTGGTTGGGCGACCCGCCCGCCAGCAGGCCCCAGCCCGGCGGCGTGCGGAACAGGTACTGGGGATGCATGGTCAGCACCCCGCGCGAGAAATGCGAAGTGACGACGTGCTTCAGGTCCGCGTCATGGCGCTCGGGCGTGATGACGATGTCGGCCTGGCTGGGCCCGCCGTTCCATTCGGCGGTGAAGGTCAGCGGGCACAGGATCTCCCAGCCTGTGGTGTTGGCCATGGTCAGCGGCAGGCAGCGATAGGGATGCCGGCTGGCGAAGGCGTCCATCCAGTTGCGCGACTGGCGGCCGGGCACCAGGTCTGGCGGCCGGGGCGTCATCGGATAGCATTCCAGTTCCACAGGGAGCCTCCGGGCGGTATCGAGGGACGTCTCCCATCCCTAGCGGCCCGCCATGACCGAAGACAAGCCGACGCCGGATACCGCCCTTGGGCCCGCTTTCGACCGCGACCGCATTCTGGCCTGGATGGCCGACCACGGCGTGGCCCATACCACCCAGGACCACCCGGCGGTCTTCCGCGTCGACGAGGGGCTGGAAATCAAGGCGGCCATGCCCGGCGCCCACACCAAGAACCTGTTCCTCAAGGACAAGAAGGGCCGGCTGTGGCTGATCTCGGCCCGCCAGGACACGGTGGTCGATCTGAAGCGGGCGCCCGCCGTCATCGGCTCCGACCGCCTGTCGTTCGGCAATGAGACCCTGCTGTACGAGACCCTGGGCGTGCGCGGCGGCTCGGTCACCGCGCTGGGCCTGATCAACGACCCCGACCACCGCGTCACCTTCGTGCTCGACAAGGCCTTGTGGGACGCGGACATCGTCAACTTCCACCCCCTGATCAACAGGGCGACCACGGCGCTGACCCAGGTCGAGTTCCGGCGCTTCCTGTCACTGATCGGGCGCGAGCCGATGATTGTGAACTTCAGCAGTCAACCGGCACCCGCAGGCCCGCGTTCGGGGACCTGATCAAAGGCAACTTTCAACTCGTTGGGGGACATTCAGGGCGTCTCGTTCCCTTGGGACTTGTTGAGGCTGGTCAGACGCTCCGGGCGGCTTGACCAGAGCCAACGTAGATTTGCCTGCAAGCAGCAGCCCGGCCTGCGGCATTCGGCGGGGCCGTTGGCCTCCGGCCAGACGCGGGCCTCGGAGCGGAAGATCTCAAGATCGGCCATGGCGCGTGTCCCCGCGTCTCCTCGAGCGGGAGATTCATCAAGCTTTTCCGGTGATGCAGCGTCATCTTGTCCTGCCGGGCAACGTGATCGGGCTGCGGGCGTTTTCGAGCTTCAAGCCTGACCGCTCTTGAACGGCGTCGGGCGAAAGCGAGCGAGGACGCGGCCCATGACCTTCATCTCCCGCCTTGTCTTCGGGGCAACCAGCGTTGTGCTCCTGCTACTGGCTCTCGGCCTGCTGGGCGTGGGCCTGATGGAACTGACCACGATCTTTACCGGGTCCGTCGAGGCGGCCGGTGACGCTATTCTGGGGGCTCTGGGCTATGTCATCGTCGCCATCGCCGTCTTCGACGTGGCCAAATACATGTTTGAGGAGGAGGTCACCGGCGTTCATGAAAAGCGCGGAGCCGCCGTGGCCCGGCGATCACTGACGAAATTCCTGTCCACCATCGTCATCGCCCTGTTCCTCGAGGGGCTGGTGGTGGTGTTCAAGACCGCGCGCAGCGATGTCGCCCTGCTGGGCTATCCGACCGCCCTGGTTCTGGTCTCGGTCCTCGTGCTCGTGGGGCTGGGCGTCTACCAGCGCTTCTCCGCCAGCGTCGAGGAGAAGGTCGGCGACGGCGACCAGGCCGCCAAACAGGAGGAAGACGCCGAAAAGGCGGCTTCAAAGCGTTCAGCCGCCTAGGCCATTTTTGTTTCAGGTCGAATCGACCTGAATCCAAAAAATGGTCCGGACTCAATCTGGAGCGAAATCTGAGCTTGGATGGACTGCGTCCATCGAGACCGGTTTCGCTCTCACGGCGGAGTGCGGCGTTGGCGGCGGCGGTCCATACCCCATCCTGAAGGCTTCTCAGGCAAGGTCTGCTCCCACCCCGGGCCGACACCCGGAGCGTCCGGTTTTCCCCGCCGCCAGTTGATCCTTTGCCGCGCGCGCGCCACTTTCGATTTTCCCGGACGGATCTGACCCTGGCGGTTCTATCGCGACGCGTCCGGTGCTAGACGGCGCGCCTCTCCCCGACCCCCCCGCACAGACACGGAACGCCGTCATGCCCGCCGCTCCCGACTTTCCCCCCGCGCCCGACCGCGTGGCGCCGCAGCGCGCGCTGATCTCGCTGTCCGACAAGACCGGGCTGGAACACGCGGCTCGCACCCTGCACGATCTAGGAGTCGAACTGGTCTCGACCGGCGGCACCCGCGCCGCCATCGCCGGCTTCGGCCTGCCGGTGAAGGACGTGGCCGATCTGACCGGCTTCCCCGAGATGATGGACGGCCGGGTCAAGACCCTGCATCCGGTGGTGCACGGCGGTTTGCTGGGCGTGCGCGACGCCGCCGACCATGCCGAGGCCATGGCGACCCACGGCATCGGCCCGATCGATATCGTCTGGGTCGACCTCTATCCGTTCGAATCAACGGTTGCTTCAGGGGCCGGTTTCGACGCCGTGGTCGAGAACATCGACATCGGCGGCCCGGCCATGATCCGTTCGGGCTCCAAGAACCACGGCTATGTCGCGGTCTGCGTCGATCAGACCTCGGTCGCCGACCTGCTGGAGGCGCTGACTTCCGCCGGCACCACCCCCCTGGCCCTGCGCAAACGCCTCGCCGCCCGCGCCTTTGCCCGCACCGCCGCCTATGACGCCGCCGTCTCGGGCTGGTTCGCCGGACAGGTCGGCGACGCCGCACCGGCGCGGAAATCGATCAGTGGTGCGCTGGCCCAGACCCTTCGTTATGGCGAGAACCCGCATCAGACCGGGGCCTTCTACCGCACCGACCCCACCTCTGGCGAAATGGGCCGCCCCGGCGTCGCCCACGCCCGCCAGCTGCAGGGCAAGGAGCTGGGCTACAACAACATCGCCGATGCCGACGCGGCCTATGAGCTGGTCGCCGAATTCGAGGGCCCGGCCTGCGTCATCGTCAAACACGCCAACCCCTGCGGCGTCGCCGTCGGGAACGGTTTGGCGACCGCCTATGCCCGGGCGCTGGAATGCGATGCGGTCTCGGCCTTCGGTGGCGTGGTCGCGGTCAACCGGCCGCTGACGGGCGCTGACGCGACCCTGATCACCGACATTTTCACCGAGGTCGTCATCGCCCCCGGTGCCGACGCCGAGGCCATGGCGATCTTCGCAGGCAAAAAGAACCTGCGCCTGCTGCTGACCGACGGCCTGCCCGACCCGCTGGCGGCCGGCGAGGTGTTCCGCTCGGTGGCCGGCGGCTTCCTGGTCCAGGCGCGCGACCGCAGCCGCATCGCCGCCGCCGACCTCAAGATCGTTACCCGCCGTCAGCCGACGCCGCAGGAGGTCGAGGACATGCTGTTCGCCTTCACCGTGGCCAAACACGTCAAGTCCAACGCCATCGTCTATGCCAGGGACGGCCAGACCGCGGGCATCGGCGCGGGCCAGATGAACCGCCGCGACTCGGCCCGGATCGCCGCCATCCGCGCCCGCGAGGCAGGCGAATTCAAGGGCCTGGCGCATTCGCTGGCCCAAGGGTCTGCCTGCGCGTCCGAGGCCTTCTTCCCCTTCGCCGACGGGCTGCTGGAAGCGGTCGCGGCGGGCGCAACGGCGGTGATCCAGCCCGGCGGCTCGATCCGCGACGACGAGGTCATCGCCGCCGCCGACGAAGCCGGCGTGGCCATGGCCTTCACCGGTGTGCGGGTCTTCCGGCACTGATCGTGGTTGGGTCAGTGAAGAGTGCTAGTGAGCAAAGCAGTGAGCCGATGCGGAAGTCGCAAGCGCCCCCTTGCTCACCTCTCGCTCACTAGCACTCTTCACTGACCGGATCTCCCGATGGACACCCTCTCCCAGCGCTGGTCGATGCTCGAACCCGGTGCCACGGTGGTCGGCCCCGACGACGATCGGCCGCGCCCCACCGTGATCCTGTTCCACGGCTGCGGCGGCCTGCGCGGACATCTGCCGAAATACGCCACGGCGGCCACAGCGGCGGGCTGGCGCGCAGTCATCGTCGATTCGTATGCGCCGCGCGGCTGGAGCCGCTTCTTCGCCATGGCCACGGTTTGTACCGGCCTGCTGCTGCAGGGCTGGCAGAGGGCGGGCGACGTGCTCGCGGCCCTGTACGGCGTATCTCAACGACCGGACGTCGATGCCTCGAAGATCGTCCTCGCGGGCTGGAGCCACGGCGGCTGGGGCATCATGGAGGCGATGAGCTCACCACGCGGCCGTCGCATGCTGGGCGTCGAGGATCCCGGCGCGGTCGCGCTGGACGGCGTGGTCGGGGCCTGGCTGGCCTATCCCTACGTCGGCGTCGGCGCGGTCAACCGGATGCGGCCCTGGATCCATTGCCCGAAGACGCTGGCCGTCATCTCGCGCACCGACCACCTGACCACCGTTCGCAACGCCGAGCGGGTGCATGACATGGTCCGCAGCTGCGGGACCGACGTGGAGACTTGGATCGCCGACGGCAGCCACGCCTTCGACGAACCCATGACTGCGGGGCCGATGCGCTATCATCCGGAGCTGGCCGATGAGGCGGTGCGACGCTTCGTGGCCCTGCTGGGCGATGTCGCCGTGGCTCCGGGGGTCCAGGTTCAATAGACCTTCAACGGCCCCCCATATGTTCATCAAGCCGTCTTTCCGGGGCCGCGCGGCGGAACCCGGAATCCAGGAGGCTGGGTTCGACCGCGGAAGGCGGGGCCGGCGACAGCGTCCAGGCTCGTGGCTTCCGGGTTCTTGTCCCGGCTTCGCCGGTCCCAGCGCCGGAAAGACGCGGAAAGGAATAGCGGGCCCTGACAACTCAATCGGTTGAAACTAACGCGGCTCGACCGTTACCTCGGCGTGGATCGAATTGGCGATGTAGCAGGCCTCGTGCGCCCGATGGTGCAGCGCCGTCAAGGCCGCCGCATCCGGGCTCCCCGCCTTGCTGATGACCGAACCGTGTAGCGATGTGGGCACCGCGACCCAAGCCTGCGGCTTGCTCCCGCCCGCGACCCGCCTTATCCCGCTGACATGGCCGCGCCCCTGATCTGCCCCTCGATCCTCGCCAGCGACTTCGCAAAGCTGGGCGAAGAAGTCCGCGCGCTGGAAGCCGCCGGTGCCGACTGGATCCACGTCGACGTCATGGACGGCCATTTCGTGCAAAACATCACCCTCGGCCCCGATGTGGTGAAGGCCCTGCGGCCGCACACCAGACTGCCGTTCGACGTCCATCTGATGGTCGCGCCCGTCGATCCCTGGCTGGAGGCCTATCGCGAGGCCGGGGCCGACATCCTGACCGTCCATCCCGAAAGCGGCCCGCACCTGCACCGCACCCTGGGCCGCATCCGCCAGCTGGGCGCAAAGGCGGGGGTGGTGCTGAATCCCGGCACCCCCCTTGCGGCGCTCGAAGACGTGATCGATCTGGTCGATCTGGTGCTGCTGATGTCGGTCAATCCGGGCTTCGGTGGCCAGTCGTTCATCGACAGCACGCTGCGCAAGATCGAGAAGACCCGCGCGATGCTCGACGCCGCCGGGTCGAAAGCGCATCTGCAGGTCGACGGCGGGGTCACCGCCGCCAATGCCGGGGCCTGCGTCGCCGCCGGGGCCGACGCCCTGGTCGCCGGCACTGCGGTGTTCCAGGGCGGCCCTTCGGCCTATGCGGCCAATATCCAGGCACTGAAGGCAGCGTGAGCCCGCTCAGCCCCTTCGCCCGTCCCGAAGCCGATAGTCCCGCACCCGGAGACATCCCCGGCCTGCGCGGTGCCCCGATGCGCACGCCCGTTCGAACCACGGGATCGACGACCGGACCCGGTCTGTGGCCCGCAGTCATCGGACGGTTGCTGACCCGCCAGCTGTGGATCGAACTGTACGGCCTGCCCGGCTACAGCCTGACCTTGAGAGGCCGCCCTGCCCAGGGTTTCGCCGCTACCCCGCGCGACTTCCGTCCGGTCGACCCGGCCCCGGGCAAGGCTGTGCTCGGCGGCAAAGTCGTCCTCGCAGGCTCAAGCCTTGAGGCGATCGCCCCCGAGGACCCATGGAGCCGGCCCAGTCCCAGCCGGGCCTTCGCCGTCGACCTGCATGGTTTCGCCTGGCTGCCGTCACTGATGCTTCAGGGTGAGCTCGGCGCGCGGGAGGCGGTGCGGCTGACCCTGACGTGGGCGACAGCCTTCGCCCGCTGGTCGCCCTTCGCCTGGGGCCCGCAGATTCTGGCCCAGCGGACCCTCAACCTGGCCTGCGCCGCCCGGCGCATGGGTCAGGTCGCCACCGAGGCCGAGCGGCTCAGGCTGGCCGACATCCTCGGTCGTCAGGGGCGTCAGCTGCTGCGCCCGCCCGGCGGTCTGGCCGGCAAGGCCGAACGCCTGACTGCGGCCGCCGTCGCCGGCTGTGCATTGGCCGGGGAGCCCGGCTCCTCGTTGCGCCGTTCGGCCCTCGGCGGCCTCCCCGGTGCCCTGGACCGCACCGTCGGCCTCGACGGCGGCCACGCCAGCCGCAGTCCGGAAGCTGGCCTTGAGCTGCTGCTCGACCTGCTGACCCTGGACGACGCCTTGTCGCAGATTTCGGAGGTGCCCCCCGACGCCGTGCGATCCGCCATCCAGCGCCTGACCACGGCGCTTCGGTTGCAGACCCTGCCTGATGGCCGGCTGATCACCATGCAGGGGGGCGGGCCGTCGACCCCGGGCCGGGTCGCGGCCGGACGGGCCCATGACGACGCCGTCGGGGATACGGCCAGCGGAACCGTCGCCGACGTCGCCCGCATCCGCAGCCCTCTTCTGACCATCGCCGCCGATGTTGGGCCGCCCGCCCGCGGAGCCTGGTCCGGCACCGCCTGCGCCCAGCCGATGGCGCTGGAGATCGTCTGCGGCAAGGACCGGCTGGTCACCGGCTGCGGCTGGACGCCGCGCGTCCCTGACCGGCAGGGCCTGCGCCTCGCGCCCGGCCATTCGACCCTGACCCTGGGCGAGGCCTCGACCGCCGAACCCCTGGGCGGCTGGCGTGGCGAACTGCTGGGACACCGGCTGATTGGTCGCCCCCTGCACGTCACCGTCGACCAGCGCGACGGCGAGGGCGCCGTCTGGCTGGAGGTCGAGCACGACGGCTGGGTCCACAACTACGGCCTGCTGCACCAGCGCCGCCTGTATCTCGACCAGCGCCTCGACGAACTCCGCGCCGAGGAGCGGCTGCACCCCGCGCCGGGCCAGAGAGAGGTGGTCCGCGCCATCGCCGCCCCCTATGCCGTGCGTTTCCAGCTGGAACCGGGTGTCCAGGCCTCTCTGGCCCGCGACCGCCGCTCCATCCTGCTGCGCGGCCATTCGGGCCGGGGCTGGTGGTTCCGCACCGACGGCCCCGACGTGGCCATCGAGCCCTCGGTCCATATCGACGGGGGCCTGACCCGGCGCTCGCTGCAGATCGTGGTGCGCGGCTCGGCCCGAACCGATTCCGAAACCAAGATCCGCTGGAAGCTGAGCCCCGCCGGGGCGGGCGCGGATCCTTCCTGAGCCCCTTGAGGCGAAAGGTCGCCGCGCCCATCTGAGGCTTGCAGCGTTACGCCATTGCGACCACAGGACCGATCTTCCAAGGACAAACATGAGCCTCGCCGACCCCACCACGCTCCCGGATGACCTGATCAAGGACGGCTCCGACGCCGGCTTCATGACCGACGTCATCGAGGCCTCCAAGACCCAGCCCGTGCTGGTCGACTTCTGGGCGACCTGGTGCGGGCCGTGCCGGACCCTGACGCCGATGATCGAAAAGGCCGTTCGCGCCGCCGGCGGGGCAGTCAAACTGGTCAAGATCGACATCGACAAGAACCCGGCCTATGCGGGCCAGCTGCGGGTCCAGTCGATCCCCACGGTCTATGCCTTCGTCAATGGCCAGCCCGTCGACGGCTTCCAGGGTGCCGTGCCCGACAGCCAGCTCAAGGCCTTCATCGACAAGCTGACGGGGGGCGAGAGCGCCAACTCCGACATCGAACAACTGCTGTCGCTGGGCGAGGAATCGCTGTCTCTGAGCGACTTCGGCGGGGCGGCCCAGGCCTTTGCCCAGCTGCTGACGCTGGAACCGGACAACGAAAAGGCCATCGCCGGCATGGCCCGGGTCTATCTGGCCGACGGTGATGCGGATCAGGCCCGCCAGACCATCGCCATGGCCCCGCAGGACTCCAGGGAGCCGACGGTCCAGAGCGTCCGCGCCCAGCTGACGCTCGGCTCCGCCGCGCCTTCCGGCCCGGCCACCGAACTGGAGGCGAGGGTCGCCGCCGATCCCGCCGACCATCAGACCCGCTACGACCTGTCGTTGGCCCAGGCCTCGGCGGGCGACCTCAAGGGCGCGGTCGACAGCCTGTTGGCCATCGTCGCCGCCGACCGCGAATGGAACGACCAGGCCGCCCGCAAACAGCTGCTGGTCGTCTTCGACGCCGCCGGCGGGGCGTCGGATGTCGCACGGGACGGGCGCCGTCGCCTGTCCTCCATCCTGTTCGCATAGGAGGTCGCGGTGGCGCAGGGTTATGTAAAGGCTATTGATCTGCCGCAGGTGATCCCGGTGTTCCCGCTGCCGGGGGCCATTTTGCTGCCGCGCGGGCAACTGCCCCTCAATGTCTTCGAGCCGCGCTACCTCAACATGATCGATGACGCCATGGCCGGCGACCGGATCATCGGCATGCTCCAGCCCCAGGCCGGGGCGCGCAGTCTGCCCAGTCTGTCGCTGATCGGTTGTGCCGGGCGGATTACCAGTTTCGCGGAGACGTCTGACGGCCGCTATCTGATCACCCTGACCGGCTGCGCCCGCTTCCGTCTGGCCAGCGAACTGCCGGCCCAGACGCCGTACCGGCAGATCCGTGCCGACTTTACCCCGTTCGAGGACGACCTCAGCGCCCCGCCCGTGGATGACGTCGGCCTGGATCGCGAAGGCCTGCTGGACGCCCTGCGCGCCTATCTGGAGGCCCGCGGACTCGACATAGACTGGGACACGGCCGAGACCGCTCCGCCGGAAGCCCTGATCAACAGCCTGTCGATGGCCCTGCCCTTCGACCCGCCCGAGAAACAGGCCCTGCTGGAAGCCGTCAGCCTGACCGACCGCTCCACCGTCCTGACCGCCCTGCTGACCATCGAAGCCGCCACCGACGGCGAGGGCGACGCGCCGTCGATGCAGTGAGCGGCGGGTGGTTAGTGATTCATGACCGTTGGTCGGAGTCACCGTGACGTCGCAGCCAGTCGCCAAGGAGCCGCCCATGCCCTACGACTCGCCATCAACCACTAATCACTCATCACTCCGGCCCATGTCCGACACCTTCCACACCCCCGCCTCGGTCGATCCCCGCCTGCTGGAGGTGCTGGTCTGCCCCGTCACGCGCGGCAAGCTGACCTATGACCGCGAGCGCCACGAACTGGTCTCGAAGGGGGCCAGGCTGGCCTATCCTATCCGCGACGGCGTGCCGATCATGCTGCCCGAAGAGGCGCGGACGCTGGACTGACGTCTCCTGCCCACGCGTGGGCAGGTGGCGCGGAGCGCCTCCCCATTCGCTTCGCGACAGGGGAGGAGATTCAGACAGCCTCACCCCGCAGCAGTCGCGGCAGATCGCCCGTCGCCCCGCCGGCCTCCTGCATGAAGGCGCGGCGCAGGGGACCGATACGGTTGACGGCGGCGATGCCGAGGCCCCGGGCCAGACGAACGGGCGCGATGTCGTTCGAGAACAGCCGCACGAAGGCGTCGAACCCGGCCGCCAGCGCTGCATTGTCGAACCGGCGCCATCGGGCGTAGCGATCCAGCACCGTCTCCGAGCCGATGTCCTCGCCCAGCCGCATGGCCTCGACCAGAACCTCGGCCAGGGCGGCGGCGTCCTTCAGACCCATGTTCAACCCCTGACCCGCCACCGGGTGCACCGCATGGGCGGCGTCGCCGATCAGGGCGGTGCGCGGTCCGGTCAGGGCCTCGGCCAGCTGCAGCGACAACGGATAGACGAAACGCGGCCCCACCACCGTGACATCCTCGAGGAAGTCGCCGAACCGCCGCATCAGATGCGACTGGAAGGCCGCGTCCGGCGCCCCCTTCAAAGCCTCGGCCCGGCGCGTCGTCTCGGTCCAGACCAGACTGGCCCGCTGTTCGGTCAGCGGCAGGATGGCGAACGGGCCCGACGGCAGGAAATGCTCATGGGCGACATTGCCGTGGTCCCGACCCAGAGACACGGTCGCCACGACCCCGCTCTGGCCATAGCTCCAGCCGACCGTGTCGATCCCGGCGGCCTGTCTCACCCGAGACCCGCGCCCCTCGGCCCCGACCATCAGCGGTGCTTCGAGCCGCGATCCGTCGGCCAAGGTTACGGTCGTCGTGGCCAGGCCAGCCTCGACCGACGCGACGGCCGCGGGGGCCCGGAGCTCGATGCCGGCCGCCACCACGGCCTCGGCCAGGGCCGCGCGGATGCGTCGGTTCTCGACCATATAGCCCAGCGGCTCGCCGTCGGTGCGGTCGCCGATCTCGTCGGCATCGAAACGCAGGAAGGTCGACGACGCGGCGGGCGTCGCCGCGCCCGGACGCTTTCCGTCGGTCACCAGAATCCGGTCCATCCGGCAGGCGTGCGGTCTCAGGTTTGCGCCGACACCCAGCGCGTCCAGCATTCTGAAGGTCGAAAAGGCGATCGCGGTGGAGCGCCCGTCGAATGTCGGCTCCAGCTGCAGCGTGAACGGCTGCGGATCGACAAGAACCACCTCCAACCCGCCTTGCGCCGCGGCCAGCGCAAAGGTTGCCCCAGCCATGCCGGCCCCGGCGATGATGACGTCGTGACGTTCGGTCGTGCTCATGGCCCGCTTGTCGCGCCGGATTGGGGTCGCGTCCAGTGTCGCGAGGTCGCGGTTTCAGGCGGCTGGTAAACAGCCTCTTAACCCTGCGCGGGTGACAACAGCGGGTCTGTTTCGCCCGTCCGGAGTTCTCCGCCGCATGTCCGCCGCCCTCGCCATCGGCCAGCGCGCCTGGTTCGGCGCCCGCATCCTGTGGGGCGCGCCCATCGCGATCAAGTTTCGCGGCGTGCTTCAGGCCCTGCTGGCGACCCTGTTGCTGGCCGCTCTGGCCTCGTGGAATCCGGCCGACCCCAGCCTCAACGCGGCCTCGGGCCTCGCCCCGACCAACTGGCTGGGACTGAACGGCGCCCTGTTCGCCGACCTGTTCATGCAGTCGCTGGGGCTGGTCGCCTTCCCCGCCGCCCTGTTGCTGGTCGCTTTCGGTCTGGCCTCGGCCATCGGCGACGTGATCCAGCAGCGGCTCAAGCCCACGGCGCTCAAGACCCTGTCGGCCACCGGTGGGGTTCTGGCCCTGTCTGCGGCCCTGTCTGCCCTCGCCGCCCCCGCCGCCTGGCCGCTGGCCGCCGGCCTGGGCGGCCTTTGGGGAGACGCCGTCGTCGGCCTGATCCGCATGGCCTGTTCGGCACTGCGTCTGCCCGGTGCGGCGGTGTTCGCAGTCGTTCTCTTCCTGCCCGCGGGCCTGTGGGCCATCGGCTATGCCATCGGGCTGCGAACATCCGATCTCGGCGACGCCCTGCATTGGACCCGCAACCGCCGGGGCCCCGCCGCGCCGCCCGCCAAGGCCCGCCGCGCCGCCGTCAAGGCACCGCCGCGGCCCCGGCCCGCGCCGGAGTTTGAGGACTACCCACCGGTCAGCCTCGACGACCCGGATGCCCCGCCGTGGGACGCCCCCGTACCCGTCCGTGGGGCACCCGAGCCGAGGGTTGCCGCCGCCAAGGCCCCCAAGGCCTCGAAGCGCGAAATCGACGACAGTCAGGCCGCCTTCGACTTCGCCAGATCCTCATCCGGTTTCGACCTGCCGCCCTTGGGGATGCTGACCAAGCCCGCCAAACGCGTCGCCTCGGTCGACGAGGAGGCGTTGAAGCAGAACGCCAAGATGCTGGAAGGCGTGCTTCAGGAGTTCGGCGTGCGCGGCATCATCGACCAGATCCGCCCCGGCCCCGTCGTCACCCTGTACGAACTGGTGCCCGCGCCGGGCGTCAAGCACGGTCGCGTCGTGGCCCTGTCCGACGACATTGCCCGCTCGATGTCGGCCCGGGCCTGCCGTATCTCGGTCGTGCCCGGCCGCAACGCCATCGGCATCGAACTGCCCAATGCCCGGCGCGAGACCGTCTATCTGCGCGACCTGCTGGCCTCGGCCGAATACGACAAACCCGCTCATCTGCTGCCGCTGGCGCTGGGCGAGACCATCGGCGGAGAGCCCTATGTCGCCGATCTGGCGCGCATGCCGCACCTGCTGATCGCCGGAACCACCGGGTCGGGCAAGTCGGTCGGGGTCAATGCCATGATCCTGTCGATCCTCTATCGGCTGACGCCCGCCGAATGCCGCTTCATCATGATCGACCCCAAGATGCTGGAACTGTCGGTCTATGACGGCATCCCGCACCTGCTGGCCCCCGTCGTCACCGATCCCAAGAAGGCCGTCGTCGCCCTGAAATGGACCGTGCGCGAGATGGAGGACCGCTATCGCCGCATGTCCAAGCTCGGCGTGCGCAACATCGCCAGCTACAACGAGCGCGCCCGCGAGGCCGTGGCCAAGGGCGAGCATTTCGAACGGACGGTCCAGACCGGTTTCGACGACCAGGGCCGCCCGATCTATGAATCCGAAAAGATCCGCCCCGAACCCCTGCCCTTCCTCGTCGTGGTCATGGACGAGATGGCCGACCTGATGCTGGTCGCCGGCAAGGATGTGGAGGGGGCGGTGCAGCGTCTGGCCCAGATGGCCCGCGCCGCGGGTATCCACCTGATCATGGCCACCCAGCGACCCTCGGTCGACGTCATTACCGGCACGATCAAGGCCAATTTCCCGACCCGGATATCTTTCCAGGTCACCTCCAAGATCGACAGCCGCACCATCCTGGGCGAGCAGGGCGGCGAGCAGCTGCTGGGTCAGGGCGACATGCTCTACATGGCCGGCGGTGGCCGCATCACCCGCCTGCACGGGCCGTTCGTGACCGATCAGGAGGTCGATGAGGTCTGCAAACACCTGCGCGCCCAGGCCGAGCCCGACTATCTGGACCTGATCACCGACGATCCTGACGGCGATGGCGACGCAGCCTTCGACGACGAAGGCAGCGGGGGCTCAGGCGATGATCTGTACGACCGTGCCGTCGCCGTGGTCACGCGCGATCGCAAGGCCTCGACCAGCTACATCCAGCGCCGGCTGCAGATCGGCTACAACCGCGCCGCCTCCCTGATCGAGCGAATGGAACAGGAAGGCGTGGTCAGCCAGGCCAACCATGCCGGCAAGCGCGATATTCTGGCCGGGCCGCCGCCGATCTAGAGGTGGGCTCTCAACAGAGTGTTCATCCGGACGCGGGGCGGCCTGAGCTCGGTCGCGATCGCTTCCAGACCGATTTCGCTCCAGATACGCATCTGTCGACGGTACATCTCCGTGATTTACAACAGCTTTTAATTTATCTCGCCTTTTGTCCCTGGCACCCTCCGCGGCAGCATTATGATGCAAGGGTCGCGGGCCTTGCGGCGTTGGAGGGGGGAGGTGTCCGATGAGTCCGCAATGTCCGCTGTTTTCCTGCGGACTCTCCCGCCGCATCGGCGCAACGGTCGGGCTCCATCCGCGTTCGTCAGGACCCGCCGTTCGCGCGGTGATCCTGAACAGGGCTTCATCGCAGCGCCGGATTATGGTCAGGCTCGGGCCATGCCACGGCCTTTCGGGTTCCGCATGACGGCACCATCGACAACCATCCCGAACGGGAGAGGACCCCTATGACCGTCTTACGCCCCAACCTTTCGCGCAGGGCTTTTGCCGTTGGAACCGCCGCCATCGCGGCGCTTGCCGCCGTACCCGCCGCCGCCCAGAATCGCCTCTCGGCCGATGACCGCGCCGTGCTGGCCCAGGCCCAGGCCTATCTGCAGGGCTTGACCTCGGCCCAGGGCAATTTCGTTGAAACCACCGGGGCCCAGCGCCGCGAGGGGCGCTTCTGGATTCAGCGTCCCGGCAAGATGCGGTTCGAATACACCAACCCCGCCGGCCTGCTGGTCGTGTCGGACGGCAATAACGTCAAACGCTTTGATCCGCGCCTGAACGTGTTCCGCCAGGTGCCGCTCCGGCTGACGCCCCTGTCGGTCTTTCTGGCCCGCAACGTCCGCCTCGATCAGGGCGTGCAGATCACGCAGGTGACCAGGATGGAGTCCGGTGCCTTCGCCATTACCGCCCGCGACGACCAGCGTCCCAATGACGGATCGGTGATCCTGTCCTTCGCCGGCAGCCCGGCGCGTCTGCGCGAATGGACCATTACGGACGCGCAAGGGACGCGCACCCGGACCCAGCTGATCTCGTTTGAGCCGGCCCCCGGACTGGCTGCCAGCCTGTTCCAGCTCAGCGACCCGACCCGACGTCCGCGCCGGGGATAACTCGCGCCTGAGGCGAACTTGACATTTTTTCGGGTTCGTTGCACTTTGGCCACAGGTCGGCGGGAGCCGGCTTGACCGCTATGGATTTCATCCCCCTCCCGGCGGCGCGAGACAAACCTTCCAGCGCCCGGTCCACGACCGGGCGCTTTTTTGTTCGGGCGACAAAGTCGCCCAAGGGGCGCTACCGCTCGCCGCGCGTCGGCTCGCTGCTTGAACGCGAGATGTGCGCGAAGCGCCAGGCCGCGCCGGGTCGAAAAGGCGGAGCCTTTTAACGGCGGTCCGACTAGGAGTGAGCGATGCTTCGCATCGCCACCTGGAACATCAACTCCGTTCGCCTGCGCATCGACCAGGTCGCCCGCTTCGTCACCGAAAGCGGGACCGACGTCCTGTGCCTGCAGGAGATCAAATGCCTCGAGGACCAGTTTCCCCGCGCCGCCTTCGAGGCCATGGGCCTGCCCCATCTGAAGATCGGTGGCCAGAAGGGCTGGCACGGCGTCGCCATCGCCAGCCGCAAGCCGATCACCGGGGCCCCGGTGCTGGATGTCTGCCGTGAGAGTCATGCCCGCTGCGTCGGCGTCGTGGTCGACGGCGTCGAGGTCCAGAATTTCTACATCCCCGCGGGCGGGGACGTGGCGGACCGGGCGCTGAACCCGAAATTCGATCACAAGATGGATTTCTACGAACGGCTGACCGCCGAAATGGCCGGCCGCGACCAGCAGCGGCCCCTTTTGCTGGCGGGGGATTTCAACATCGCGCCCGGCGAGAACGACGTCTGGAACCACCGCTACATGTCCAAGATCGTCAGCCACACCCCGCTGGAGGTCCAGACCCTGCGCCGCCTGCAGGCCGCGGGCGGTTTCGCCGACGTGGTGCGCGACCAGATCCCCGAGCCGCAGAAACTCGCCAGCTGGTGGAGCTATCGCGCCGCCGACTTCCGCAAGTCCAACCGCGGGCTGCGCCTCGACCACCTGTGGACCTCGCCCGGCCTGACGCCTGCGGTCGCGCCCGGCAGCGCCCGCATCCACGACACCGTCCGCGAATGGACCCAGCCCAGCGACCACGCCCCGGTCACGGTCGATCTGGCCATCTAGAGCGAATTCGGTCTTGATGGCCGCAGTCCATCAAGGCTCAGATTTCGCTACAGATAGATTTTGGACCATTTTTTGGATTCAGGTCGATTCGACCTGAAACAAAAATGGTCTGGCCGGTCGTCTAGAACGGGAAAAAGATCGGGATGGCGAACATGGCCGCGACCCAGGTGACGAGGTTCAGCGGCACGCCGATCTTGACGAAATCCATGTAGCTGAAACCGCCGATCTGGAAGACCAGAACATTGGTCTGATAGCCGAATGGCGTGGCGAAGGCCGCGCTGGCGGCCATCATCACGCCGACCAGAAAGGGCCGCGGGTCGACGCCGAGACTGGCGGCCAAGGCCACCGCGACGGGCGTGATCAGCACGGCCACCGCGGCATTGGACAACAATTCCGTGGCGAACAGTGTCACCCCGTAAAGGATGATCAGGGCACCCAGTGGTCCAAGCGGCCGGATCGCGCTGATCAACAGATCGGCCCCCTGTTCCGCCAGACCGGTCACCTCAATGGCGAGACCCACCACCACCATGCCCGCTATGAGCAACAAGACTTCCGGCCTCAGGCCGGCATAGGCCTCGTCCGGACTGACAACGCGCAACAGGATCAGGACCACCGCCCCGGCGAAGGCCGAGGCCGCAATCGGCGCGATGCCGAATCCGGCGGCGGCGATCACGGCCAGAAAGACGCCCAGCGCCAGAAAGGCGCGTTTCGGCGCGAACGGTCGGTCGGCGGCGGCGAAAAGTTCGGCGTCCCCCAACATCCCGTCGCCGGTCTGTCGATGCAGCGGGGCCTTGGCCGCCGTCCCGGCCTCGCCGCCGAGCAACCGCCCGCCCACCAGATAGAGGTAGAGCCCGCCGAACACGGCGATGACCAGGGCCACCGGGGTGATCTCGAACAGGCTGAAAACCGGCTGGCCTGCGTTTCGCGCCATGTCGTTGACCAGCAGGTTGGTCGAGGTACCGATCAGGGTGCAGGCCCCGCCCATGATGGTCACATAGCTGAGCGGTATCAGGAATCGCTTGGGCGAAAGATTCATGCTC
>Ga0105047_10004754_pt1 | contig 23568 bp, 22 predicted proteins | sample MAT04_FD_78384 | JGI IMG/M metagenome (GOLD analysis project Ga0105047, IMG submission 78384) | Freshwater microbial communities from Lake Fryxell liftoff mats and glacier meltwater in Antarctica - MAT-04 (megahit assembly) | ecosystem: Environmental > Aquatic > Freshwater > Ice > Liftoff... | reverse complement strand
TCTCCGGCACTTACGAAGCCGGCAACGGCCGGCAGCTCGTCAAGGCCAAACTCGACGGCTCGAAAACCGAACGCCTCACCAAAGAAGCCGGTACCCATGCCGTCACCATCGCTCCCAAGGGGACGCTCTTCATCGACCGCCATTCGGACATTGCCGTGCTGCCTACGGTCACGATCCGCGATGCCGCCACGGGGGAAATCGTCCGGACCCTGAGTGCCACCAAGCTGCCGCCGGAACACGACCAGTACTCGTGGGGCAAGGTGGAGCGCGTGAAGATCCCCGCGGCCGACGGTTACTTGCTCGAAGGGATCCTGACCTATCCGCCGAACTTCGATCCGGCGAAGAAGTACCCGATGTGGGTGATGACCTACGCCGGCCCGCACACCCCAACCGTGCGGGACGCCTACAGCCCCCGGCTCATGGAGCAGGTGCTCGCCAATGCCGGCATTCTCGCACTCAACGTCGATCCCCGCGCCGCCTCCGGCAAGGGGGCCGCGAGCGCCTGGACGGCGTACCGCAAGCTCGGCAGCGGCGAACTCAAGGACCTCGAAGACGCGGTCGGGTGGGTCGCGGCCAAGGGGTTCCTGGACGATACCAAAGTCGGCCTGCAGGGCCACAGTTACGGCGGCTACATCACCGCCTACGCCCTGACGCATTCCAAGGTCTTCAGCGCCGGCATCTCGGGTGCGCCGGTCACCGATTGGGCGCTGTACGACACGATCTACACCGAACGCTACATGGGCCTGCCGAAGGAGAACAAGGAGGGCTACGCCAAGTCCTCGGTCGTCAACGCCGCCGCCGATCTGCACGGCAAGCTTCTGCTGATCCACGGCATGATCGACGACAACGTTCACCTCCAGAACACGGCTCAGTTCATCCAGGCCCTGCAGCGGGCCGACAAGCAGTTCGAGGTCATGGTCTACCCGTCCAGCCGCCACGGCATCGGGGGCATCCACTATCAGAAACTGATGATGAACTTCATCCGCAAAACCATGACCCCGGACGCGAAGCCGTAGAATGGGAAATTCAACGAGCCTCCGGGTTCATCCCGGAGGTCCGCGACCGCGACCCGAAACATTCCGACTCGATTCCGGACGCGAATGAATTCACGTCCCTTCCTCCGGGGTGAACCCGGAGGCACGTCGATCCGAAGGAGTTCAGCTCATGTGGAACGGCTTGATCGTCTTCTTGGCCGTGATCGCCATCTCGACCATGATCGGCGCCATTTCCAGTTGGCTGCGCAAACAGCAGCAGGCGGAGATCGATCGTCGTGCGGCGCAGACGCGCAGCGGACCGCCGCGGACCAAGCCGGACGGTGCGCTGGAAAAATTCGCCGAGGAAGTCGATCGTCTGCGGCAGAAGCGGACGGACGACGTGGCCCGTGCCAAGTCGCCGAAGGCCGTCATCACGTCCAAAGCGGTACCCAAAGTCGTCCGGCGGCCGTTGGGGATGGAGGCCCCGATCGTCGTGCCGGTGGTGCGACCGTCGACGGTCAAGCCCGCGGGCCTGCCGAAGCTTCCCCCGGCTATGGCCATGCTGCCGGAGGCGTCCGTGGTCACGCCGATGGACACCATCCACAGCCCGGCCACCATCGCCACGATCATCGAAGCCCAAGCCCCGGCCACAATCCGCCGGCCCAAGGATGTCGGCGGCAAGGACACCTCGCAGGCCGCCCCGAATCTGCTCGCACTCCTGGCCAACCCGCAATCGCTGCCGACCGCCATCATCCTCGCCGAAATCCTTGGCCCGCCGCAGTGCAAGAAGCGGTAGCGGCTGACAGACTCGGCGAGCGGGGGACGTCAGTCCCCTGAGCACGTCGCATCGCCGGAGGCAAGAACTGCTCAGGGGACTGACGTCCCCCGCTCGCCTGGACTGACGGATATGAAGCCCCGCAAGCCCATCGTCGATTACCTCGTCTATCTGGTCGTGCGGTGTCTGGTGGCTCTGCTGCAGGCGTTGCCGCCGATGTGGGCCTTCGGCTTCGCGGAGCTGCTCGCCACACTGGCCTATCGGATCGACAAGCGGCACCGGCTGATCGCGGCCGAGAACCTGCGGTTCGCCTTTCCCGAGCTCGATGCCGACGGCGTCGATCGGCTGGTCCGCGGTTGTTATCGGCACTTCCTCTTCGTGGTCGTCGAACTCGCGCTTCTGCCCCGAAAACTGCACTCCGAACATTGGCGCACCTACGGGTCGCTGGTGACCATCCGCCCGGCGATGAACGCCTTTCTCAAGCCCCGTCCGGTGCTCACGGTCTGTGCCCACTTCGGCAATTGGGAGTTCGCCGGCTTCGCCTTGGGCAAGGTCGGTTTCCGCAGTTATGCCATTGCCCGCGTACTGGATAATCCCCACTTGGAACGCTACCTGAAGCAGTTCCGCCAGGCGACCGGGCAGACCATCATCGCCAAGAAGGACGACTTCGACCGACTCAACGCCATCATGCAGGACGGCGGCAAAATCGCCACGCTCGCCGATCAGGATGCCGGCAAAAAAGGCGTCTTCGTCCCTTTCTTCGGTCGACTTGCGAGTGCCCACAAGGCCGTGGCCCTGATGGCCATCGAGTACGATGCCATCCTGGTCGTCGTGGGTACACCCCGGGTCCGCGAGCCGATGGTCTTCGAAATCACCTGCGAAGAGGAGATCGACCCGCGCGACTACGCCGCTCGGCCGGATGCGGTGAAGGCCATCACCGCCCGCTACCATGCGGCGCTGGAGCGCCTCATCCGCCGGCACCCGGAGCAATACTTCTGGCTCCATCGCCGCTGGAAAACGCCGCCGCCGCTTTCCCTGAAGTCGAGAACATTATAAAACCGATCATAGCGGTAAGGAATGCAGTCTTGGCGAGCGGCGGGTGGGTAACCGCCGAGTCGTTGCGGGTCCGAGACACCGCCGGTAGATCCTCGAAACCCAGACTCGGCGGGTTACCACCCGCCGCTCGCCAAGAATCGAATCCGATGAGCATTCGGGCAAAGAACATCACCAAGAAATTCGGCAAGTTCAATGCCCTGTACGACGTCAGCATCGATGTCGAGTCGGGGTCGTTGGTCGCGCTCCTGGGGCCGAGCGGCTCGGGAAAGACGACGTTGCTTCGCATCATCGCGGGCCTGGAAACACCGGACTCGGGGACAGTGCTGCACAAGGACGACGACATGACGGCGCGGCCGCTGAAGGACCGCAATGTCGGCTTCGTCTTCCAGCACTATGCGCTGTTTCGCCACATGACCGTGTACGAAAATGTCGCCTTTGGGCTGCGAGTGCGGAAGTGGAAGGCGGACCGCATTCGGGACCGCGTCGGCGAACTGCTGCGGCTGGTGCGGCTGGAGGAGAAACAACACCTCTATCCGGCGGACCTATCCGGCGGGCAGCGGCAGCGGATCGCGCTGATTCGCGCCCTCGCCCCCGAGCCGCCGGTATTGTTGTTGGACGAACCGTTCGGAGCGCTCGACGCCAAAGTGCGGGACGAACTGCGGAACTGGCTGCGTCGCTTCCACGATGAGTTTCACGTCACCAGTCTGTTCGTCACGCACGATCAGGCCGAGGCCTTCGAGGTCGCCGATCAGATCGTGGTCATGAACGCCGGCCGCGTGGAACAGGCGGGCACGCCCTCGGAGGTCTTCGAGCATCCGGCCAATGCCTTCGTCATGGACTTCCTCGGCAACGTCAACGTGTTTCAGGCGCAGTTGAAGGATGGCCGCGTGCTCTTCGGCGATGTCGAGATGCCGATCGACCAGAACCGCATCATGCCGACCGGCAGCGGCGGCACGGCGGATGTCTACGTCCGCCCGCACGAGTTGACCATCGAGCGCACCGCCGAAGCGGGCAACTGCCTGCAGGGCAAAGTCGTGCACGTGAACGCCGCCGGTTCGGTCGTCAAGGTCCGCATCCTCGCCGCCGACTTCGGTCTGATGCTCAACGTCGACCTGACGCCGGAGCGCTATCGAGACTTGGCCGTGTGCGTGGGGGACGAAGTCTTCGTCTCCCCGAAGACCGCGAAGATGTTCGAGCCGGACTACGCCATCTGACGATCGTCGCAGTCGCGGCTCAGTAGTCCATCGTCTCCAACTCGTAGCCCGCGATGGCCAAGGCACCCGCAGCGAAGAGGCCGTCGGCGAGGATCGAGAGTTCGGGATGGAAGCGGCCGGCTTGTTGGACCAGCTTCAGCTCGTCGGTTTTGCTGCGGAAGCCGTCCGCGTTCATGGCGTCGAAGAAGATGCCGCCAAGGTCGAAGGGCTTGGGGAGCACCCAATAGGCGATATCCAGGAAGACCGACCCTTGGCCCGAGAAGCCGGCGAAGGGGTAGGCGATCATGTGGTGGTGCGTGTAGTTGATGGACCAGCAAACGAGCCAAAACAGGATCGTGCCGAACGCGGCCACGGTGGTGTTCCGCGTCCATACCGCGAAGAAGACCGAGACCGAATAGAAGACGCCGAAGTTGATGACGAGCAGCGGAACGGCGAGCCAGTAAGGCGCGTACCAGACGCCGGTCCTGATCCCGAGCGCGAACCACGTCCCCGCGATGAACACGATCGCATTGAGGGCGACGAACCCGACGACGCCGAGGTATTTGCCCAACAGCAAGACCCAGCGCGGCGCAGGCTTCGAGAGCAGCACCGTCGCCGATTGAGGTTCGAGAAACTGCGGCAGGAAGCCCGCTGTCCATAGGAGCGCGAGCAGGACGCCGAAGGCATCGCCGACCAGGCCGACCATCACGAGCATGAGGTTCATGACCGCGTCGTCCTTGCTGCGGACGATGGGGACCGTCATCAGCCCGAAACCGAGAGTCAGTTCGCCGCCGACGACGGCGATGCCGTCCTCGCGGACCTTGTCGATGCCGATCTTCTCGGCTTCCGACCGGGGCAGCATGCCGGGGAATTCCGCACTCGGCTTGTCGTTCGCATCAATACTGACGCTGATGCTCAGGCAGAACATCGTGGCGACGACGGTCGTGCCAAGCATGACCCAGAAGAGCTTCGTGGCCAAGGATTGGCGGATCGTGTCCCGGATCATCCAGCGGGTCGTCCGTACGACTTCAGGCAGGGTCATGATGCAGCCCCTTTCTCGTAGATCGACCGCAGGGCCGCTTCCAGGGATCGCCGTTCCGGACCGGGGATGCCGATCAGTTCATTCAGGTTGCCGCGGTAGGCGATCTGACCGCCGACGATGACCGCAAGTTCGTCGCACAGTTCTTCGACTTCGCCGAGCACGTGCGACACCAGCAGGACCGTCTTGCCCGCTCCGCGCATCTCGGCGACGACCTCCCGGAGCATCTGCCGGCCGAGCAGGTCCAAGCCTTCGGTCGGCTCATCGAGAATCAGGAAGTCGGGTTCGTTGAGCATGGCCTGCGCCAAACCGAGGCGTTGGACCATGCCTTTGGAGAAACGTTGAATCGGCTCGGCGGCACGGTCGGCGAGGCCGACGCGCTCCAGCCAGCGGTTCACTCGGGCGGGCAACTCGGCCGTCGGTACGCCGGACAAACCGCCGTAGAAGTGCAGCACTTCGCCCGCATTCAGATACCGGGGAAAGGCATGATTCTCGTGCATGTAGCCGACGCGGGCCAGCGTTCGCCGGGCGCGGATCGGTTCGCCCAAGCGGGTAACGGTGCCGGTCGACGGCGCCGCGAGGGACAGCAGTAACTTCACCAGCGTCGTCTTGCCGGCGCGGTTCGGCCCGAGCAGCCCGAATACGGTGCCGGCGGGAATGGACAGCGACACGTTCTTGACCGCGGTGATGCCCGAGCGCGACAGCACCCCGGAACGATAGGTCTTCTCGACGTTTTCAAACGTCGCGGCATGGGCCACGGCAACACTCCCGGGATGGGGACCAAGATCAACTCGACCGCGACGCAGATGCGGCCCTGTGCAAACCTAGAACAAAATTCCCGCGCTGCAAGAAATCGCGACCAACCCTCCCGTGCCGCCGCCGGTCCGGATTCGCAGTGTACGCTGGTTCGGAGAACCACCGTCCGCCGCGAGGTTGCCATGACGATCGAAGTCCGGATGTTGCCCACGGATGCCCTTACGCCTGCCGCCTACAACCCGCGCAAAGTCCTGAAGCCGGGGTCGCCCGCCTATGCCAAGCTCCGCGCCGGGCTGATCGAATTCGGCCTCGTCGAGCCGCTGGTCTGGAATGAGCCGACCGGCCGGCTGGTCGGCGGTCATGCCCGGCTGGCCATTCTGAAGGAACTTGGTGTCGCCGAGGTTCCCGTCTCGGTCGTGCATCTTTCGGAAGCCAAGGAGAAGGCGTTGAATGTGCTTCTGAACAATCAGGAAGCTCAAGGCCGCTACGACCCGGCCAAGCTCGCCGCAGTGCTGCGCGACCTCGAAACCCTGCCCGAATTCGCCCTGACCGGCTTCGACGCGGGCACCCTGCGGAACCTGGAACTCGAAGCCATCCCGGAGCTTCCCGAAGAGTCCCCCCCGGAACGCGTCGAGGTGATGTTGGTGTTCGCGGCCGAGGCGTATGCCGAACACGAGGCGGAGTTGAACGGCTGGATCGAGCGTCGCGGAGTCGAGGCCCACGTTCGCCGGCGGTGACGCACTTCGTAGAGTGAGGAGGAGACCGCAGGGGACCATCGGATGCTGCTTCTCCCGCTTCGCTTTTTCATCTGGTACGTCGGCCGGGCGATCTTCGCGCTGCGCTACCGGGTCCGCGTCGTCGGGTTGGACGCGGTCGAGCGCCACCCCGGTCCTTATTTGTTCCTGCCGAATCACCCCGCCTATGCGGACCCTCCGATTGTGGTCCTGCAACTCTGGGCGCGTTACCGCATTCGGCCGGTGCTGCTGGAAACGAACTTCGAGAACCCCTTCCTGCGACCCTTCCCCTATCTGCTTCACGCCATCAAGGTGCCGGACATTTCCAAGGCGTCCGCCGTAGCGCGGAAGCGGGCCGAGGACGCCTTGTCCGCCGCGTCTGAGGCGCTGCAGGCGGGGGACAATGTCGTACTCTGGCCTTCGGGCACACTCACGCGCACCGGCAGCGAACGCCTCGGCGGCGCCCGGGCCGCATCGGACATTCTGGCCGCCCATCCGCAGGCGACGGTGGTGCTGGTCCGCACCCGAGGCCTTTGGGGAAGTCGCTTCAGTTGGGCGGACGGCGTCAAGCCACGGCTGATGAGCGGGCTGATCCGCGGTGTCTTCAACCTGCTCACCAACCTCGTCGCCTTCATCCCGCGACGCCGCATCACGATCACGTTGGAAGCCTTCCCCACGAGCGCCCGTCCGGAGCCGACGCGGGAGAAACTGAACCCGTGGCTCGAGGCCTGGTACAACGCGGATGTCCACGCCGAGAAGCCGACCTACGTTCCCTACCACGTCGCCTTCGGCCCGCGCGAGCATACCTACCCCACAGCGAAGATGACGCTTTCGCAGGAAACCGCCATCGTGCCCGCGAGTGTGCGTTCGGCAGTCAACGATCTCGTGGCCGGGAAGCTGAAGCGGCCCTTGGCCGCCGCGGAAGCCGCACCGGATACGACCCTCCAGACGCTCGGCATTGACAGCATCGATGCCATGGAACTCAACCTCGAAATCGAACGCGCCTTCGGCTTCGAGGGCGGCGACATGCCGACGACTCTGGGCGGTCTGTGGCTGCTCGCGGCGGGAAAATCGGAGGGAACCGCCACCCCGATCAAGCCGCCGGCCCTGCACTGGTTCCGCCCGCCGACCGGCTCGACCGCGATCGAATTCCTGGGAGATACCATCCCGGAAGCCGTGCTGAAGCGATGCCTGACCAACCCCCGCGACCCGGCGATGGCGGACGACATGGCCGGCGTGCTCAGTTTCCAGCGCTTCCTGTTGGGCGCCACACTTCTTGCCGATCGCTTTGCGACCTTGCCCGGTACGAACATCGGCCTGATGCTTCCCGCCTCCGTCGCGGGCATGTCGTCCTTGATTGGCCTGCACCTCGCCGGCAAGCTGCCGATCCTGTTCAACTGGACGACCGGGCCGGCCGCCATGGCCCACGGCGTCCAGCTCCTCGGGGTGAAGATCATCGTCACGTCGCGCCTCTTCATCGACCGCACGCAGATCGAAGTCCCCGGCGCGGAGTTTTTCTTTCTCGAAGACCTCCGCAAATCCGTCGGCACATGGGAGAAACTCCGACGCCTGCTGACGGTGAAGCTGTTTGCGCGCACGATGGTCCGCAGGCGCTTGGCGAAGCTGCCCAACGACCCGCATGCGCCTGCGGTCGTTCTCTTCACCAGCGGCAGCGAAAAAGCACCCAAGGCCGTGCCGCTGACGCACGACAACGTCCTCAGCGACCTGCGCGCCGCGGCTCCGCTCCTGGAACTGAACCGCACCGAATCGGTGATCGTGTTCCTGCCGCTGTTCCACAGCTTCGGCCACACCGTCACCGGCATCTTTCCTTTGGTCAGCGGGGTGAAGAGCGTCTTCCACCCGGATCCGACCGATGCTGCGGGTTTGGTGGTCAAGTGCGAGGCCTACCGGACGACCGTCGTCGCCGCCACGCCGACCTTCTGGAGCTACATGCTGGAAAAGGCGGCGCCGGGTCAGCTCGACTCCCTACGCATGATCGTCCTCGGTGCGGAGAAATGCCCGCAGGCGATCTTCGACAAGACGACGGCCGTCGCACCCGCGGCGGTCATCATGGAAGGTTACGGCATCACCGAGTGCGGCCCGGTCGTCAGCGTCAATCCGCGCTCCGCCGCCCGGCCCGGAACCATCGGCAAACCGCTCGTCGGTTTCGGCATCGCCATCCGCGACCTGGAGACGGACGAACTGCTGCCGCCGGGCCGGATGGGGATGCTGCACGTCAGCGGGCCGAACGTGTTCGCCGGGTACCTCGGCTCCGATGTCCCGCCACCGTTTCGGGACTTCGACGGCAAACGCTGGTACATCACCGGGGACTTGGCCAAGCTGGACGACGACGGCTATCTGCACTTCCAAGGTCGGCTCAAGCGGTTCCTCAAAGCCGGCGGGGAAATGATCTCGCTGCCGGCGTTGGAGGAGCCGTTCGCCCGCCGCTTTCCGCCGGGACAGGACGGCCCACGCGTCGCCGTCGAAGGCATCGAGATGGAGCAGGGTCGCCGCGTCGTCCTCTTTTCCACGGTTCCGTTGGAATTGAAGGAAGCGAATGCGATGCTCGCGGCCGAGGGCTACCGCGGGGTCATGCGGCTGGACGAAGTCCGCACGATCGACAAAATCCCCGTACTCGGCACCGGCAAGACGGATTACAAGGTGCTTCGGGCTGCCGTGTGCGATCCGGGCTGAGTCGATCGGGTCCGCTTTCCCCGGAATCCGAAACGCTTTCCGGAATCGGAAAGTACAATCGCACTGTATGGTGGCCCAATCTCCAACATGGTCGGACGGCTTGCGCGGTTATGGATATCGATACCTGCCGGCACCTGCTCAACGCACTGCGGCAATGCGGACAATTCACGCCCGAACAACTCGTCGCCGCCGAGTCGATTCTTGCCGCGCCGAACGACGATGCCGCGATCGCGGATCAGCTTCTCTCGGCCCGACTCGTCACGCCGTACATGTATCGCAAGATCAAGGGCGAGCGCACGTTTGAAATCCTTTTCGGTCCCTATCTGATTCTGGATAAGGTCGGCGAAGGCGGCATGGGCAAGGTCTACCGCGCCGTACAGTTTCCCTTGGGCCGCATGGTCGCCCTCAAGGTCGTGCGGCAGCACCTGATGAACAACAAGACCGTCCGCCGGCGCTACAAGAAGGAAGCCGCTGCGGCTGCGTCCTTGGATCACCCGAACATCGTCAAACTCTTCGATGCGGACGATTTCAACGGCCGCTATTACTTGGCGATGGAGTACGTCGACGGCATTGACCTGTCCCGGATGCTCAAGGAGTTCGGCACGCCGCCGACGATCGGGCTGCAGCACTATCAGGAGGCGGTCGAGTACGTGCGCCAATCCGCGCTGGGGTTGCAGCATGCCCACGACAAGGGTTTCGTGCACCGGGACGTGAAGCCGAGCAACCTGCTCGTCTACGGCGAACGGGCCTTGCCGGGCACGAGCGGCAAAGCGGTCGTCAAGGTCTTGGACATGGGTCTGGTGCGAAGCCTGACCGACGACGACGACGACAACACGGAACTGACGCGCGACGGCACCGTGGTCGGCACGCCGGACTATATGAGTCCCGAGCAGGCGAAAAACTCGAGCACCGTCGATCACCGGGCGGACATCTACAGCCTCGGCTGCACGCTTTACTACCTCCTGCGCGGCCGGTCCCCGTACCCGGACGGCAGCCCGATCGACAAACTGCTTCGGCATCAGCTCGACCCGATTCCCGACCTGCGCACCGAACGGCCCGACCTGCCGGCACGACTGTGCGAAGTCGTCCGCAAGCTCATGGAAAAACGGCCCGGCGACCGCTACCAAACGTGCACCGCCGTCGCCGAGGCCTTAGCGCCCTTCACGGGGTTGGGCGTCCCCATCCACGAGCCGTTCAACTTCAGCGGCGAGCCGGCCAACCACGGTCTCGATGCCAACGCCTTCACCACGCGCGGCGTCCATGCGTCCATCGGCCGGATTCCCGACGGGCCGACGGCGGTCCTGCCCAAGACCGCCGCGACGGCCACGGCCACACCCGCGCCGCCGGCGGCCCCGGCCATCAAACTCCGCGTGGTCCAGCCGAAACCTGCGGCAGCCGCGGCCGTCCCGGTCCGAGTCGCGACCGAGGCCCGCGCACTGCCGACGGCCATTCCGAATGCGGACGCTTCCCCAAGTTCGGACAGCTTGCCGGGAACCAGCGCCGCCCGCACGCCGATGCGGACCCCGACCCGCACTTCCACCCGCGACTTGTCGAAATCGGAATCCGAGGCGGACACCCGCGCCTCGCCGCGCCGCAAACCGCGACCACCAGGACTTCCCGTTAAGAGGGCCGCCGTGCCGCGATGGGTGATCGGCGTCGGCATCGGCGCGATCGCCCTGATCGTGCTCGTGGTCGCAGCCGTCGCACTGCTGAGCAGCACCACCACGCAAGCGACAACGACTTCATCGGAAGTGAAGTCGACGAACGGAGCATCGCTGGGCGTCGCGACCGTGCCGCCCCAACCCGTCGTGCCGATCTTCGAGCGCCTGCCGGACCGCACCTCGGGACTGGTGATCCTTCACCCCCAAGCCTTCTTCAAGACGATCGAGTATTCGCCGCAGGGCGACGGCGGCAGGCGATTGGCTGCCCATCTCCGCGAGTTGAGCACCCGTTCGTTCCTCGATCCGCGCCGCTGCACCCGCGGTTTGATCGCGATCACCGAGCCGAAAAGCGAAGTCGTCACGATCGTCGAAGGGCCGTTCCTCACGCCCTCTTGGATCGACTCCCTGGCGGCAACCCCACGCGTTTCCACAACGATGATCGGTCCCGACCGACTGCTGAGCTTCCCCACGAAGTTAGGCCCGAAACATGGCCTCGTGATCGGCTCCGATGCCTACGCCATCGCCGGCAAGGCGAACGTACTCCGCGAACTTTCGCAGCGGATGCAGGACAAGCGGCCTGCCAAGGGGGTCGACCCGGTAATCGCCGTCGAGCGACCCGAGGCTGGAACGCTGCTGTTCGACTTCCGCGCCGGGCCGAGTCTGACAACCCCGGACGGCGAATCGCTTGGATCCCTCGGCATCCGCGCCGTTTCGCTTCAGATCAAGCTCGAAGGAGTTGAATTCAACTATCGCCTCGTGGTTCGCGCCGCAAGCAAGACGAAGCTGGACGACTTCATCAGCCTCACGCTGACCACGAAACTCGGCGAGTCCATGCCCGCCGCCAAGCCGTTCCTCGACCTCTTGGCCAACGCCGAAGTGACGCAGTCGACGAGCAACGGCGAAGCCGTGCTGACCGCCGTCGCCCGCATGCCGTGGCAGACCACGCTGGATGCGCTCGAGAAACTGCTGCCGCCCATCGACGATAAGTAAGATCGGTTGACGTTCGGCACGGGGCTTGACGCTTCGCGTCTTCGGCCCGATCCACAATCCGCCAACCTACTGCATGACCTTCATCGAGCCGTGGACGAGAACCGCGGACGTCATGCCGAAGGCGAGCGCCCAGCGCAACCCGGCCTGCACATTCAGCATCCAAACGGCCATCGGCAAGAGCATCAGGTTGCGGGTGTAGGACCACCAGTCCTCCCAGATGCTCGGCCCGGCGACGAGGGCCGTCGCAAGGACCGTCAACCCGACCGCTTCGATGCAGCCGAAACGTCCGCGCTTCCTTCCGACATGAATCAGGAGCAGCACGACCTGACCGAGCATGAAGACGGCGTAACTGCCGCGCAGGAAACGCATGAGATTGTGCGAGTTCTGCGTGTCCCACCAGACTTCCAAGCCGGCGAAGGGCGCGGCGAGATTCCCCGTCGTCGGCAACAGCGGCCACATCCCGTAGACATGCTGCAGCAGCGCGACCCAGGCGAGCCAGACGGCGGCGACCGCGAGAAGTCCGCCCGCAATTTTCCATTCGCGCGAAGCCAGCGCTGCGATGCCGATGAAGGCGGGTACGATGATGTTCTGCTCGCGGGTGAACAGCGTCGCAGCAGCACAGACGATCACCCAACCCAGCCGGCGTTCGTCCCAGGCAATCAGCAAGCCCAGCGCCGCGGTGAGACCGAGCGGATCGGTGAGGTTCCGCAACATCGGCGACAGAGCGATCGTCACCAGCGGCAGCCAGACGCCCCACCACGGCGACTGTTCGTGCTTCTTGGCCCAATAGGCACCGAGCCACGTCAGCCCGCCGATGCAGAGCAGATTCACGAGCGGCATCACCACCGGCAGTGCCTGCGGTTGGCCGCCCGCACTCAGTGCGAAGCAGACGAGCGGATAACCGACGCGGAGATGCCGCACCGGATGATCGATGTGGCCTTCCCAACTTTGGAACGGGTTATGAGACACGAGGAAGTAAAACTGGCCGTCGTAGCCGTCGCCGCGGTGAAAGTGGGTGATCGCCGCGAACTCGGTTTCGCCGCGATGCTTGTCGGCAACGAAGCCCATGCTGGAAAGATCGTAACCGACCCGTTGGAGCACGGGAACGAGGAAGGCGACGTGCAGCAGCACTGTCAGAACCGCCGGCGGCCACACGGCTCGGCGGATGTACGTCATGCCCGCACGGCCCAGCGAAGTTTGGCACTGCGGGAGCGCGGGTTGGCCATGCGCTCGTCCATCGTCGGCCGGATCGGATCATCGGAGACGGTGGAATAGACGCCGGACTGCAGACCCTCTTTGAACGCGGCCTTCACGAGTCGATCCTCGCCGCTGTGGAAGCTGATGATCGCCGCCGTGCCGCGCGGGGCGAGGATCGCGGGCAGCGTCCGCAGGAGACTCTGCAGGTTGGCCGACTCGCGATTGACCAGCATCCGCAACGCCTGAAAAACCCGTGTGGCGGCGGCAAGGCGTTGCTTGCGGGCCGGCGGCCGGCCGGGGCCGAGCACCACCGTCGCCGGGGCAACCGCTTCGATCAGCACGGTCAGTTCCGAAGTCCGCTCGAACGGATGCGCCGCACGGCCGCCGACGATGGCGGCGGCCAGGAGATCCGCTTCCGGTTCGTCCCCCAGTTCGCGGAAGGCGGTGCTCAGTTCCGTTTCGCTCAGCGTATTCAGCAGGTCCGCCGCCGTGCGACCGCGGCTGCGATCCATCCGCATGTCCAGCGGACCGTCGCGCAGCAGACTGAAGCCGCGTTCGCGGTCGTCGAGCTGCATACTGGACATACCCAGATCGGCCAGCACCGCATGAACCTGCTCGATCCCTTCCCCGGCCAGCACGCCCCGCATGCCGGCAAAGTTTGCATGATGGAGGCTGAAGTTCTCACCGATCGCGGAGAGCTTCCCGCTCGCCGCCGGGAGGTTGTCGGCATCGAGATCGAAGGCGATCAGCTTGCCGGTCGGGCCAACCGCGGCCAGCATGGCACACGAATGGCCGGCAAACCCCAACGTGCAATCCACGGCAATCATCCCCGGCCGCAACGCGAGCCGCTCGGCGGCTTCGACCGGCAGCACGCCGACGTGTTCGCCCATCGGTGTCGTCCGCGGTCGTTTGACGCGGCGCTTACGGTGGTACGGCCGCTTCCGCTTCCCCGGCGGCACCAGATCTTCGTTCATCTCGTTCATGCGCGGCCCACCGGGCTTGCAGCCGCGCGGCGCTGCTTCAGTTCGTTCATCCCCGCATCGTACCACGATTTCGCCAAGAGGCTGTACGGGAAGCGCAGCACCATCGTCAGCAGCACGGCCACCACGAGGCCCGCCAGCAGAGGTGCCGTGATGAGGTGAAACAGAATCGCGCACATCAACCCGAAGCCCCACAGGCAGGCGAACTCCGTGAAGCGGCCGGCCGTGAAGGCGGACACGAGCCGCACCGCGTCCGCTTCCTCGGTCACCGTTTCCGGGTGGGCGAGCACGATCGCGTCGAAGGCCTGCCGCCGCTTGGCCAAGCCGAACAGAACCGCACCGATCAAGGCAAACGGCGTCACCCCGGCCGCGACAACCGCCAGCAGCGGCTCGCCGAGGACCGTGACGAAGTTGCCCATCAACGGCACGCCGTCGAGCGCGTAGAAAACGACCATGCCGAAGCCGACCGTCGCCCCGGCGAGTACCAAAATCATGCCCAGTGAAATCGTCCGCGCCAGGATCAGCTTCTGCGAAGGTTCCTGGGCATCGAGGGGATGTTGCAGCGAAGCGGTCATGTCAGCGGCACCGGATGTCGTGGTATTCCAGAGGAAACTCGTAGTCCTTCCGCAGCGGATGGCCGATCCAATCGTCCGCGGTCAGGATCCGCACGAGGTTCGGATGACCCGAAAAGCGGACGCCGATGAGGTCGAACACTTCCCGCTCCTGCCAATCCGCCGTGGCCCAGACGGCCGCCAGCGAAGGGACCTCCGGCAACTCCCCCGGAATATCGTTGACCCACCGCGGCAACACGACCTTCATCGTAAAGCGCCGACCCGGCACGCGGAACGACGACAGATGATAGACGACTTCGACGTGCGGCTCGAAGCCGGCCTTGGCCGATTTCTTCGTATCCGTTTCCAGATAATCGACACCGGAAACATCGTTGAGCATGTCGAACCGGAACTCGGGATCGTCGCGCAGGAACCGTGCGACTTCTTCGAGATGACTCGGTACGACGACCACGAACGGGTCGAGCGCGTCCGGCTGAACCGAAGCGATCGCCTCCGGGAAGCGCTCGTGCAGTCGGGCGATAAGATCCGCGGCGGTCATGTCGGCTTACTCGGAGATCGCAACGACGTCAGTAGCGTGATTGTATCCCGAATGAAGCCGATGCCGCCTTTGCCTTCCGAACTCAGTCCTCGGAGACGATCGAGCCGTCGTCCCGCGAATTGAAATGAAGAGCAAGTCTGTGAAGGGAGTGAAGTGTCCGTTGAGGGGCTTACGGTTGGCGGGACGAATCGCGCGTGGAAGCTGTTGAAGAGTTCGAGGGTGCGCTGGTGATCGTCTGTCGTCTCAAGCCGGCAGAGGCGCTCGCGCTGCGAGTCGACGCCGGCGATGCCTTCACTCGGTAACTGTGTCGATCATGGCTCGGCCTCGCGGGGTGGTGCCATTCTACTCCTTGGCCCGGACTTTCTCGCCGGCTTCGATTCGGAGTTTCAGGACGTTCTGCGGTGGGGCGACCGGGCAGGTGGTGAAGTTGCTGAATGCGCAGGGCGGGTTGTAGGCCTTGTTGAAGTCGAGGGTCACGGGGCCGCCGTCCTTCGGGAACTTGGGGACGACCAGGAAGCGGGCCGAACCGTAAGTCGTGTCGCCGGCGGTGGCGTCCCGCATTATCAGGAACAGGTCGTTGCCGTCGGCCAGAGCGTCGAGTTTGTGGGCTACACCCGCGCGGGTGAACTCGACGGATCCGGGGCAGGTCGGCTTGGTGACCTGACCGAGGACGTCGATGACCCGGAGCGTTTTTCCTTCGGGATAGGGCACAAACTTGCCTTCAACCTTGTACGTTTCGTCCACCGGGTACCAGACGCGGCCGGGGAAGTTTTTCCGCACCGCGGATTCGTTGTCGGCCAGGCGCAGTACGAACGTGCCCTGGCGATCGAGGATGTGGAAGCGGAAGCGGCCCAGGCCGACCCAGTCCCTTTCGGCTTCATTCGTACCCAGCAGACGCTCGCCCGTGAAGGTCTTGGCCCCGGCGGTGAAGGTTACGCCGTCGGCGAGTTTGAGCGTCGCGGTTTTGGCCTCGGCGTTCACCACGATCGTGCCGAGCCGGGCCGGGCCGACGCCCGCGAGTTCAGGCGGGAAGACCACGTCGTTGTCCGTGCCGGTGCCGAAGGTGTTGGCTCCGGGCTTGAGCGGCAAGCGGCCGGCGAGTGTCAGCCAGCCGTTGTCCTCGCGCAGGCTTTTCTCGCGCTCGGTCCGCCAGGTTTCGATCTCCGCGGCATACGCCGGATCGGCAACGGGCATGGCGATGGAAAAAACAACGATTGTAAGGAACATCATGGCTGCGACTCCGGGTTGGTTCAGTTCTTGCTTTCATTCCGCATTCCGCATTCCGCATTCCGCATTGTCTCTTTCCCACACAGTTGAGCCAACACCGCCATGCGGACGGCGATTCCGTTGGTCACCTGATCCAGGATGACCGAATGCGATCCGTCTGCGACGTCCGGCGTCAGTTCGACGCCGCGGTTGATCGGGCCGGGTGCGAGGATCCACATGCCGGGTTTGGCGTGCTTCATGCGGGTTCCGTTCATGCCGAAGAGTTGGGCGTACTCGCGCACGGAAGGGAACAGCCCGGTCCGTTGTCGCTCGAACTGCACACGCAGGAGGTTGACGACATCGCACCGCGGCAGCACGGCATCCAGATCGTGGGCGATCTCGACACCGAGGGTGACGATGGCCGGGGGGACGAGCGTGGTCGGCCCGCAGACAATCACATGGGCGCCGAGCTTCACCAGGCCGTGGATGTTGGACCGCGCCACCCGGCTGTGGGCGATGTCCCCAACCAGTGCCACCGTCAGCCCGGCGATGCGGCCGAACTTGCGGCGGATGGTGAAGATGTCCAACAAGCCCTGCGTCGGATGTTCGTGGGCACCATCGCCGGCATTGATGACCTGCACCCGCGGCTGCAGATGTTCGGTCAGCAGCTTGGGTGCCCCGGCGGAGGAGTGCCGGACCACGACGGCGTCGATCCCCATCGCCTCGATGTTTTTGGCCGTGTCGATGAAGGATTCGCCCTTGGAAGTACTTGAATTCCCGGGGGAAAAGTCGAGCATCTCCGCGCCGAGTCGTCGGGCGGCCAGGCCGAAGCTGATCTTGGTCCGCGTCGAGTTCTCGAAGAACAGGCTGGCGATCACGACGCCGTCGAGCGTCTTGCGCTTGGGCAACTCGCGACCGACCCCGAGGTGATCCTCGGCGGAATCGAGCAGCATCGAGATCTCGGAAGCGGGTAGGGCTTCGAGCGTGAGCAGGTGGTTCATGGGCATGCCGGCGAGCGGCGGGTGGTAACCCGCCGAGTCTTATCGGGACTGGACTCGGCGGGTTACCACCCGCCGCTCGCCTGTTCGGCGAGTGAACTGTTTTTACGAAGTCCCCGTTGCTTCGTCGGCCTGGCCGCCGCGGGGGTGGAACTGTTTGTGAATGGCCTTCAGGCGGGCGCGGTCGACGTGGGTGTAGTGTTGCGTCGTTGTGATCGAGGTATGGCCGAGCAGTTCCTGCACCGTCCGCAGGTCGGCGCCGCCGGCGAGCACGTGCGTCGCGAAGCTGTGCCGCAGCGTGTGCGGCGAGGTGCCGCGCGGCAGGCCGGCGCGGTCGCAGTACTTGCGGACGATGGCCCAGAGTGTGATCCGCGTCAGGGGCTTGCCCGAGCGGCTGACGAAGACGTGCGCCGGGCCGCCCTCGGTGGGATTCTTGGCGAACTGCGTCCGACCGTCCCCTTCGGCGAGATAGGCTCGAAGGGATGCGATCGCGGGCCGACCCAGCGGCACGACGCGCTGCTTGCTCCCCTTGCCGAAGCACTTCAGGAAGCCGGCATCCAAATAGACGTCCGCAAGCTTCAGGCCGACGACCTCGCTGGCCCGGCAGCCGGTGGCGTAGAGCGTTTCCAAGAGCGCCCGGTCGCGGAAGCAGAAGCGGTCGCCGGCGACGGGAGCGCCGAGCAGGGCCTCGACGTTCTCGGGAGACAGCACACCGGGGATGCGTTCCCAGAGTTTGGGCGAACCGAGCAGATCGGTGGCGGTGGCGTCGCCGCGCTCCTCGAGTTTGAGGAAGCGGTAGAACATCCGCAGCGACACGATGTGCCGGGCGACAGTCGGTGACGCGAGGTTAAGTTCGTGCAGGTAGCCTAGGTAGCGAGCCAGATCCTTGAGCGTCGGCTTGGTGAAGTCGTTCAACCGCACCAGGGCCGCCCATTCGGCGAAGCGTTCCAAATCCCGGACGTAGGCGAGCAGCGTGTTCTCGGCCATGCCGCGCTCGGCCTTCAGGTAACCCCGGAAGGCGTGAATGTCCGCGACGAGTTGGTTCAGATTCATGAACCGAGCATAAGCCTTCGAATGCTCAGCCGCAATTGCGATACGGCCCGGCCGCGGTGGCTCAACGCCGACTTGACGACCGCCGAGAGTTCCCCGAAAGTTGCGTGATACTCGGGAATCTCGAACAAGGGATCGTAGCCGAAGTCCCCCGGCCCGCGCGGCGCCACGACGATCCGCCCCCAACAGCGCCCCTCCGCGACGGCAACGACCGCCCCGGTCGGATCCGCCAAGGCACACGAGGAGACGTAGTAAGCCTTACGATCCTTGCCCGCCAACTCGCGCAGCAGCTTGGCATTGTTCGCCGCATCGTCGCCATGAGTGCCGGCATAGCGCGCCGAGAAGATGCCGGGCGCCCCGCCCAGCGCCGGCACGACCAGACCCGAGTCCTCGCCCAGCACCCACGTGCCCAGCACTGGTGCCAGTTGCGTTGCCTTGAGCGCCGCATTGGCCGCGAAGGTGTCCCCCGTTTCGTCCACCTCCGGTGCGTTCGGATGGGGGGCGAGATCGGTGATGGTCAGCGGCAGGTCGCCGAGCAGTTCGAGGAGTTCGCGCAGCTTCTTACGATTGCGGCTGCCGAGCACGAGCGTGGGCATGGGCATGGGTGGAGACTCAAGGCTTCAAAAGGGAACAGCAGAACTCGGCGTCCTGTTGAGATCACGCGTCAGTCACCGGCTGGTTGGGCTGCCAAGTCCCCGATGAATTCGCTGACGCCCTGGTGATCGAAAATGACCGGCACCCCTCCCGGACCGGCGAACAAGGCCACCCCGTCCCGCTCCAGGATGGCCTCCGCGTGATCGACCTCGTGCCGGCCCCCGCTGACTGTGACGACAGTAAACGGGCGGAACGGCGTTCGTCCCTTGAATGTCCGGATTGCTGCCGCGAACACGTCCCGTTCCATAGCCGCCTCCCATGCGAAATACCGACTCGGATGACTATGTTACCGTGGTGATGACGGATCGCAATCATCGGTCGGCGACTTCAATGGGATCGCTTAAGCCTACATCACATAGCGTCGCTTCGCGGCAGCGGCGGCATTGCACTTCGCGCAGATGCCCTGGACGACGATCGTGTGGCCGTCCGGCCGGAACTGATGAGCGTCGGCGACGTCGGTCAGCAGTTCGTTCAGGCCGGGGTGCTGGAACTCGATCATGTCCCCGCACTGCCGGCAGACGAGGTGATCGTGGGCCGGGTAGCCGTAGTCGTGATCGTAGACCGTGCGGCTGCCGATCTCGATCTTCCGCAGCAGTCCCGCATCGACGAGTTTGGAGAGCGTGCGATAGACCGTCGCCCGGCTGACCTGCCGCTTGGCGGCCTTCAGGTCGTCCAACAGTTCGTCGGCGTCGAAGTGCTTGTGCTTGGCGAAAATGTGGCTGACGAGTTCGCGCTGCTGATCGGTGAAGCGTTGCGGGGTGGGTCGGCTGAGAAGGTATTCCCGGAATTTCTCTTCGGGAGATTGCGAAACCGTTACCGCTTCCAATGCCACGGGGTCGACTCCGAACGGACCGTGGTGCTCACTCCATCGATATTCTAGCGTCCGCCGAGGAGACTGTCGAACATTCGGCTCTCAGCGGCTTCCAGACGTTCGGGCGTATCGAGTTCGCCGCGGGCGATGAGGTCGCGGTAGTAGTCGACCAAGCCGCGACGGATGCCGTCCGGACCGGGGCGTTCGCGGCGAAGCTGTTCCGGCGCGGCCGGGCCGGACACGGGCATGCCGAGCGGGCCGAGCACCGTGGGCGGCAGGCCGCCTCGTTCGATGGTCGCGGGTTGACGTTTCGAGGAAAATCGTCGCATGCCGTCGTCTCCATGCCGGTCGTTCGGATCGGGCTGTGTTCCGAAGTTCGGCAGGTGAGGTCGATCATCCGTCGCTACGCTGGGCGTCGCAACGGATCAAGGGCCTGTTCCAGTTTGCCGTCGTCCCGGAGCACGCCGTGTGCTCCGCAAATGCCGGGCGTTCGGGCCGAGGCGGGGTTCACCTGTCCACCCCTCCATCGTGCCGATCGCATTCTACGCCTGTCTATCGTCGAGGGCGCGCCGGGCGGGTCAGGAATTTGCGGCACGCTTGTCCAACTCTCCGCAGCGGAAGGACGCGCCGCGTCGATCTCACGGAGGATGAGCGTGGCACGGCTCGCACGTTCCACGAGTTCGCCGTTCGGGACTTCCTGCACCGGTTGCGCTCAAGCCGGGCGATGCGAAGCTTTCGCATCGCCCGGCTCGGGCGCGCCGGCCGCGAACCCGCTTCAGTACTTGAAGGATTCCGCCCGTTACGGCCAAGGAGGCCGCGACGAGGGAAGGAAGAAATGATGGGGACGAATCAAGTCGGCCTCGAGACGCGGCGACGGCGCCGCGTCCTGCGGTACACAGTCGTTCCGATTCTCTCCCTACCGTGAACGCTCCGCGTTCGCCGATAGTCCACCCTGCACGGAGTAACTTAATTCCGAGAGATTGCGGATGCCGGCGTTCCTGTAACGAGAATGCCGCGAAAGTTCTTGCCCGCATGCTACGAACCGCACATCCGGCCAAGCACGACGCGCGCCGGGTCAGGCCTCCCGCGGCCGGCCTCGGATGTCGCCGTTGCAGGGCTGCGGGTTGTTCTTCGTGCGGTTTGCCGTTAAATCTGCCGACGTGCCCTCGGCTCGTTTCTCATGGGGTTCCGCCTTGCGCGTGTTGCATGGTCCCTCCACTCCGGCGTTCGCGGTGCGGGTCTCGCCCGACGGCCGCGTCGCGGCCGCGCTGCATCTGCTCGGCAACGGCGGCCCGCTCCATACGCTCTCGGTCTGGGATCTGCACGCGGGTGCCGTGGAGCCGTACCGCGTGGTGGAAGGGAACTTCAGCGGCTTCGCGTTCAGCGGAACGGGAGAATGGATCGCGGTTGCCGGCGATGCAGTTCACTTCGTCCGCACATCGGACTTGGGCCGGCTTGGCGGCCTGACGACGCAAGTCGCCGGCGTCTCGACGAAGCCGGACGCGGACGCCGTTTGGTTGGCGCAGTCCGACAGTCAGAGAGCCCTGCTGGTGACCTCATCGCCGACCAACGGTCCTCATCAAGCCGTGCCGCTCGACGGCACCGGTCGACTCCAAGCCCAGATCGGCACCATGGACCTCGCGCCGGACGGCAATCGCCTGGCGCTCGTTTATCTCAACCAGAACAACCCGCGGGCCGGGCTGGTCATCGGCCTCTTTGATTTGGAGAAGAAGAAGCTCGTCGATCGCTTCAGCACCCGGCGGCGGCAGATTCAGGCGCTGCGGTTCGCGCCGGATGGTCGCATGCTGGCCGTGCTCACCACCACCCAAGTCCTCGTCTGGGATGTCGTCACCAAGAAGCGGTTGGCTCTTTTGGAACCGAAGAGCGGCAAGGAGTCTCGCTTCACCCTGGCGGTCGAGTTCGGCCGCGACGGTCGCCGCCTGTTCATCGGCACCGACGACGGCCTGCACCTTTACGATACGACGACGTGGACGCCGACGCGGCGTTACGACTTTGACATCGGCCCGATCCTCAGCTTGGCCATGACGCCGGACGGCTTGTGCGGCCTCGCGGGCGGCAACAGCGGCCGCATCGCCGTCTGGGACTTGGACGACTGATGCGGAATAGGCCGCACGCATTCGGTCCCCGCGGGAAAACTTTTCACGGAGCGGAACCCGGTCGATTCGATCGGCGGAATCGGCGGAATTCGTTATCGCGCCGCGATAATCCGCGGACAATGTAAACTAGGTTAACGTTGAAGTCGTTCCGTCTTTCGGCGGAATGATGAGTACCGTGGCCGCAGCTCACCGGGAGAAGGGAACGATGTCGCAGCTTTCCGCCGTCGATCTGTTCCGTCAGGCGATGGCCGCATCCCGCGCCGGCGACAAGGTGAAAACGCGCGAGTGCCTGCTGGAAGCGGTCAAGATCGATCCGAACAGCGAGACGACCTGGCAATGGCTCGCGGGCGTGGCCGAGTCCCCGCTGGAAGCAACCCGGGCTTGGGAGAAGGTACTTCAACTCAACCCGAACAGCGACAAGGCCAAGCAGAGCATACGCCCCATGCGTCTGCAGGCCGGCATCGACGCCTGCAAGGCCAAGGACGTTCCGACGGCGCGCCGGCTGCTCCGCAGTGTCGTGGCGGACGAGCCGAAGAACGAACACGGCTGGCTGTGGCTGGCGAGTGTATCGGACACGGCGGCCGAAGCGAAGGCCCACCTCGAACGCGTGCTGTACCTGAACCCGAACAGCAAGGCCGCCAAAAAGGGCATCGAGTACTACGACGGCAAGATCGCCAAGTTGAACTCAGCCTCCTCGACCATTGAACTTCCCAAGCTGCCCCCCCGCGACACCTTGGCGGACCTCGCACACCCGCCGGAAGCGGATGACGAACCGGCGGCGTTGGCGAACCGACGCCACCCCGGCGAACCGGGCAAGGCTCTGGTGGTGGACGGCAGCCGAACCTACCGCAAGCTCATCGGCATGACCGTCGCGATCGACGGCTTCACCCTCATCGAAGCCGAGGACGCGCACGAAGCGATCGACCGCATCCGCGACGACGGCGTGCCCGATATCATCGTCCTCGATTCGAAGATTTCCGGGCTCGACTCCTTCGAGTTCTGCAAGCTGCTTCGCCAACATCCGGATACGGAACGCGTGCCGGTCGTACTGCTTCACGGCGGCGGCCCGATCGACAAGGCCCGCGGCAAAAGTGTGGGGCTGACGGCCGTGCTCTCCAAACCCATTCACCCCGAAACGCTTCTCGATGTGGCCCGGCGATTCTGCCCGATATCGGCGAAGTAGTTGGCACCACGGCATGGACATGACTACAACACCCATCCTTCCGCGTTCCGAACGGCTCCGCGAGGTTTTCCCTGCGATGAGCAAAGCCGACACTTTGGAATCGACCCACGAACATCCCGTGGTCGAGGCACGCGACTGGCGTCTCGGCCTGATCGAGATGCTCGCCAAGCTCGAATCGCTGCGCCAGCAACTCAGCGGCAGTCGAATCGCCAACGATGCCGACCACATCTTGGATCGCATCGAAGCGATGGTGCTCGTGACCGAGGAATTCTCCAAGATTCTCGACCTGCCCGATGCGGGCATGGACACGCAGATGAACTCAATGGCCAAGGCGGGCGAATATTACGCCGCGCTCAACGACGACCGTCAGAAGACCAGCCGCAGCCTGCT